>Ga0206682_10000272_pt1 | contig 56032 bp, 36 predicted proteins | sample M240m12015metaG_FD_155444 | JGI IMG/M metagenome (GOLD analysis project Ga0206682, IMG submission 155444) | Ammonia-oxidizing marine archaeal communities from Monterey Bay, California, United States - M2 40m 12015 | ecosystem: Environmental > Aquatic > Marine > Intertidal zone | place: USA... | reverse complement strand
GCGCGGGTGACCGCATATTGAAGCGATCCTGACGCCATGTCGTTTGTCCGAGTAGTGTTTTATGTGTGAGTTTATCTTCAGGCTGATGGGCGAATCTCGCGCGCGGTGCGAGCGAATCGACGATCGTGGGCGCGTAAGTTTTGCGTGATGGCGTTGTCACTGCCCGCATAGGGGAGGCGCGCGCCACTGCCTGCATAGGGGAGGCGCGCGCGAAGGCGCGGCGCGCGAGTTCGCCGCGCGCGATGGACGCGCTCGCGTCGAGCGACGCGCTGGTGCTCGCGAGCGCGACCGTGCTCTGCGCCTCGGTCGTCGGGTTGATCGCGGTGCGCGCGGCGTCGAACGCGACGGGGAAAGATGGGACGATGACGACGGCGTCGTGGTTCGGCGCGCTCGGTCGCGGGCGGGCGCCGGCGACGGCGAAAGAGACGTTCGACGACGCGGGGAAAGTGCGTCTGAGCGTGTTTTACGGTACGCAGACGGGGACGAGCGAGCGGTACGCGCGGGAGGTGGTGGCGCACGCGCGCGCGCGGTACGGCGCCGCCGTGGCGGCGCGCGCGGTGGATCTCGAAACCGTGGATTCCATGCACGCCGAGGACGCGCTCGTGGCGGAGACCGGGTGCTGTGTGTTTCTGCAATCGACGTACGGGGACGGGGAACCGACGGATACGAGCTCGGATTTCGTGTATTGGGCGCGGGACTGCGCGAGCGACGGGCGGATGCCGGATTTGTTGGAAAACGTAACGTTCAGCGTGTTCGGGCTCGGTAATCGTTGCTACGAACAGTTCAACGCGGCGGCGAAGATGGTTCACAAGGCTTTGGTGGATTTAGGCGCTCAACCGCTGCTGAAGCTTCACTTGGGAGACGACGACCAGTGCTTGGAGCAAGACTTTGAAAATTGGATCGAGGCGTTTTGGCCCGCGTTCGAGGCCAAGTTTGGTTTACATTCCGACGGCGGCGACGAGGAGTTGCCTCGTTACGACGTCATCATTATGCGTGGTAGCGACGGCGAGCGCGCAGCGGCGAGTCAGGCGGCCAAATACGAAAAGGAGCACTCTAACACGCGCGTCGCGCCGACGGCGGCAAAGCCGTACCTCTCCTCCGTCAAAGTTGTGCGCGAACTCTTCAGTAAAGATGCCGATCGAAGTTGCGTTCACGTAGAGTTTGATATTTCAGGCTCGAGCGTGCAGTACAAGACGGGCGACCACTTGGGCGTGTTTGCGGAGAACGGTAAGGACGTCACGAAGCGCGTAGCCAAAGCGCTGAAGCTCGACGTCGACGAGGTCTTCCGTTTGGTGAAGCCGAGTGGTGCTCCTGCGTCGCTCGCCGAGCCGTTCGCGACGCCCATGACGGTCGGAGATGCGATTGCGCGGTACGCGGACGTTTTAACGCCCCCTCGAAAGCAAGCGCTCGCTGCGCTCGCCTCCGTCGCGTCGGGCAAGGACGCAGAAAAGCTCGCCTTTTTAGCCTCGCCGGCGGGCAAGGATGAATTCGCAAAGTACATAACGAAGCCCCACAGATCGCTTTTGGAGGTGATGGAGGACTACTCCAGCGCTGTTCCAGATATTGGATTATTCTTTGGCGCCGTTGCGCCTCGTTTAGCGGCTCGATTTTACAGCATCAGCTCAAGTCCGGCGGCTAACAAAAACGTCGTCACCGCCACCGTCGCCGTCGTCAAAGAGAAAGTCTTCACCGGTCGCATGCACGAAGGTGTCGCGAGTACATTCTTACAGCGCGCGGCTGAAGGCCAAAAGATTCCGATTTTCGTGCGAACGAGCACTTTCCGACTGCCGACAAATCCAGAAGCGCCTGTTATCATGATTGGACCAGGCACCGGCTACGCCCCTTTCCGAGGTTTCTTGCAAGAGCGCACGGCGCTTCAAGCTTCTGGTGCCAAGTTAGGCCCGGCGATGCTGTTCTTTGGATGCCGTAACAAAGATCGCGATTTCATATACGAAGCAGAGATGCAGACCGCGTTGCGAGAGGGCGTGATTACCGACCTGGACGTGGCGTTTAGCCGCGACGGGCCGAAGAAGGTGTACGTGCAGGACAAGATTATCGAAAAGGCGTCGACGGTGTACCCAATCGTCAAAGGTACCGTGGGCAAAAACGAGGGCGCGGTGTTCATTTGCGGTGACGCGAAGAACATGGCAAAGGATGTGAACAAGGCGCTCCTGAGTGTGTTGATGCGCGAGGGCGACTACGCGGCGCACGAAGCGGAGGAGATTTTACGTCGCCTGAAGGCAGAGTTTAGATACCATCAGGACGTGTGGTAGCACACATGTTTGTAGCAACAATTGTTTGCACGTTCATCGCTCGCGATGTGGCATATCGTAGCCGCCGCGCTCGTTCGCCACGGGGACATCGAGAGCGCTCGCGATCGCTCGCCTGAAGTCTTCCATCATCTCCTCCCTAGTCGCATTTTCTGCTACTTTTGGTTTGATAAACTCCACGCGTGATCGATTCGACGGAATCTGTGCCAAAAAGAACAGTATGCCGAATAAGGTGTGCAGTCTCGACGACAACGGCCACGTAGGTGAAAATTCTCCGAGTCCCTGGAACGTGAGTGCGACACCCTGCATACGCTCAGCGGACACGATCTGAAAGCATCCCGGATGAATCCATGTTCGAAGACTCGTGCCATAATCAGCCGAACCTTCGGGGAATACGACGAGCGGCCGACGACGAGTGGAAGATTTAGGGCTGAGGAGGTCGCGTAATTCGTACACCGCAAACTTTCGCATGGATTCGTCGACGAAATACAAGTCCAAGGAGATCCCAAGTTCTCGCAGGAACGGCAGCTCGACAATGGACGCTCCACCGACGAAGATTGGCACTTGATTAAGCGCGAAGGACAACACCAGCGCGTCGATGATTCCACGGTGATTGCACACGAGTACATCAGCTTGCGGATCACGCTCGCCTTGGACGTCCAGTTTCGAGTATCCCAAGCAGAACAATGCCACCTTTGCCGCAAAATGCGCGACACGAAGATGTGTGTCGTGAAACTTCATGAACCATGTGGGATACTCCGCATTAAGTCGTAGCTTGAGCCAATCATTCACGAATGCGACGCGAGAGTTGGTACCGGCCTCCTCGGCGGCGTGCTGAGTCGCTCGGGGGCCCAAGCGAACGTTGAGAAGAAAACACAGCAAAATGTGCGCCACGCTTTCCACCCAAAGCAAACCGAGCGTCGTCACGAACGCGCACAGTCGCAGCGGAAGAAGGATGAACACGCGATAGCCTCTCCGCACGAAGTTGCTTCGAGGGTAAACGGCGGTGGGGGTCATTTTCTGACCACCCTCGGATGTTCGAGAAATTTCCTCAAACTTGAAAAAAAAACTAACATCATTTACAGTCTCAGCGTGCAGGTGGAGCGGATTCTACGCCCCCGGTCAGAGCGAATCTTCCTTTCTCCCGGGGAAACACTACGGCGTCTTCGGGCCAAGGCCAGCCACCGAATTGGGTTTGTCTATAGTCTGAAAAGGCTTGGCGAATTTCAGCTTCAGACGTCATTACGAAAGGCCCGTGCTGCGCCACAGGCTCGCCGATAGGCTTTCCTTGCAAGACGAGAATGATAACTTCGTCTTCACCAATATTCTTTACCTGAACTTCACGCGACGCATCCACGTCCAGCACGGCTTTACGATCGAGCGTTTGACCGCAAACTTCAATCGCGCTCCCTTCGCAAAAGTATAACGAACGATTCGTCGACTTGCCACCGCGCGCACGGGCGAGGGTAAACGCCGCGCCTGGTTCCATCTTCAACAAATATACTCCTACGTCGTTCTCCGGCTTTGCGGCCCACGAATTGGGCGTGGGCGCGAGCGCCTTGACGCCGTCGTACTCTCCGGTCCAAACCGTGATTTCCACGCCGTCTCGCTTTCGCACCGGTATGTCCTCGCTCCAGTGCATCACAAAAGCGGGCTCAACCATCTTATCCGCACTCGGCAGGTTCAACCAAATCTGAAACAACTGCAACGTGTTCGGCTTGTCGTCGTGTTTCAACGGGAACATCTCGCCGTGAACGATACCCGCGCCCGCCGTCATGTATTGCAAATCCCCATCCCCGTACCGCCCGGCGTTCCCGTGCGAGTCGCTGTGATCGATCGTTCCTTTCATCACCGCCGTTATCGTCTCGAATCCTCGATGCGGGTGCTGCGGGAAGCCGGGAATCTTGTCGCCGTGGTACATTCTGTACGGCTGTTTGGCGTCAAAGTCAGCGCCGTTCCCGCGCCTCGGCGCTTGCATTTTCGCGTCGCCGGCCGGGTAGAGGTCTTTGTGGTAGACGCAGAACAGAAACGGATCGCGCGTCGCCATGGGCGCGGGAACCGATATCGCGTGGGCACCCTGAATCACCTCAGACATGACGGCGCGCGCGGTCGCGCGACGCGCGAACGGACGCGCGTGCGACGCCGTACAGTCGCGCGAGAGTGCTGGAACGCGCGCGTGGGAGAGTAACGCGCGACGCATGCGCGCGAGCGCGAAGTGGGGAGGTTTGACTTTTTCGACGGCGGGTGCGACGGCGGTCTCGCGACGGCGTCGCGGTCTCGCGGCGACACCGCGTGGCTAAGAACTAAAACACCGGCCTAAAACGATGGCTTGGTCGGAGTGATTTCTAAATCTAAATCGAACACGCGCGCGAACGCGCTCAGGAAGGCGTCGCGAGCGTCGAGCATCAACGCGACGTCGTCGGCGTCGGCGCTCTCGCGAGGGACGAGCGGCGTGGCTTCGGACGCCGAACTCACCAGACCGACGTCCCCTCGCAAGAGCTGGGAGACGCTACCGACCGGTTTATCGCCTATGCCGCACGGGATGATGTTGGCGAAGTGCGAGAGGTCGGGACAGACGTTCAGGGCGACGCCGTGGTAGGACACCCATCGTCGCGCGCGCACGCCCACCGCCGCCACCTTGTGCCCGTCGCACCACGCCCCCGTCAACCCATCCACGCGTCCGCACTTGGCCGCGTCCAACCCTAACTCAATCATCGCCTCCAGCGCCACGGATTCCAGCGCGCGCATGTACCAGTGCAAATCAGCCTCGTGCGGCGCGCGCGCCAAGTTTAGAATCGGATACAGCACCAACTGCCCCGGCCCGTGATACGTCGCCTCCCCCCCCCGCTCGCACCGTCGCACCTCGAACCCCGTCGGCGGTCGATCGACGTTAAATTTCAAGTTATCCACCGTCGATCCCGCGCCCAGCGTCACCGTCGGCGGGTGTTGCAGCAGTATCGCCGCGTCGTTCGCGTCGTCGCCGCGCTCGAGCGCGCGCTCGAGAAATCCTCGCTGCCACGCCCACGCCTCGTCGTACGGCGTCAGCGCCGTCGACAGGTCGTGCACCTCGCACGTCCGTCGCGCGTTCGCGTCGCGTCCCGTCGCGCGCGCGCTCGTCACGCGTCGCGCGTTCGCGTCGCGTCGCGTCGCCGCCGCCGCGTCCGTCCCGCGTCGCGCGTCGCCGTCGCGCGCGCGTCGCGCGTCGCGCGCGCGCGTCCGCGTCCGCGTCCGCGTCCGCGCGCGTCCCGTCGCGCGCGCCGTCGCGCGCGCCGTCGCGGTCGCGGTCGCGCGCGGCATCGCGTCGTCGAGTCGCGCGCGTCGAGTCGCCGCACTCGATGCCGCCGAGGAAGCGCCGCGCGTCGCGCGCGCGCGCTGAAAACGACGGCGCGCGCGACGGCGACGACGCGCGCGCGACGCGCGCCGTTCGCGCGCCGTACGGCGTCGAGCGTCGAACGATCGCGCTTTCGCGCGGCGACGGCGACGGCGACGGCGACGGCGACGGCGACGGCGTCGCGTGCGTGGACGGCGCGTGCGTCGCGCGGTGCGTCGATGGCGCGGTGACGGTCGGCGGGTACGCGCTCGCGGCGTCGCGGGCGACGGCGGAGGAGGTGGTGGTGCGGAGCGCGGCGGGGATGGCGAGCGCGACGACGTGCGCGGCGAGCGGCGGCGGCGGGGCGACGTTGGAGTTCCGAGCGGTGCGCGGCGGCGGGGCGTACGCGGTGTGCGGGGCGAGGGAAGCGCGGGCGTTGGGATGGACGCCGACGATGGTGTCGAGAGATTGGGAGCGCGCGCTGACGCGCGTGCGGGAGGCGGCGACGAGGACGAGGGAGGCGTTCGCGGCGGCGTTCGTCGGGCCGAAGGGCGTGGGGAAGAGCACGCTCGCTCGGCACGCGGCGAACGTGATTTTGCGCGAACGAGGGGTGTGTGGGTGGTTGGATTTGGATTGTGGACAGCCCGAGTTGACGGCGCCCGGGATGGTGTCGCTGACGATTTTACGCGCGCCGTTGCTCGGGCCGCCGCAGACGCATCAGGCGAGCGGCGCGGAATTCGAGGGCGCTCCGAGCGCGCCGCTGTACGCGAGCTTCGTCGGCGACGTGAGCCCGCAGGGCGATCCAGACGCGTACGTCGAAGGGGCACTCGCGTGCGTCGACGCGTGGGCGGCGCTGGGTGAAGACAAACCGGCGCTCGTGGTGAACGCGAGCGGTTGGGTGAAGGGACTCGGATTGGAGCTCGCGGAGGAAATTCTGCGCGCCGTCGGTCGAAGCACGGAATCGTGTTACGTGATTAACATAAATTCGCACGTCGCGAGTAGGAACGTGCCCGACGATGTGTACTGGTTTCACGACGCAAACGTTCCGGAGACTTCGAACCCGCGAGTGACGACGTACGAAGTCGCCGCCGGTTTCGGGACGGCGCCAAAGGGCGCCGACGCGGAGACGGAGGAGACGAGCGTAGAAACGTACGAAAACATCGCGAACGATGCGTCTCCGGGCGGGACGAAGTCGAAAGACACGAAAAGGTCACCCAGCGATTCGCGCGCGTTGTCCTGGCTCGCTTGGTCTCGACAAACAGTGGCGATGTGCAACGAGCGACCTCACGAAGGCGCTCTCGAACTGGACGATTTGGGCGAAAACGAAGCGTTCGCGGCGACGGCTTTCGACTTGACGACGGCGACACCGTGGCGCGTGTCGTTTGACGACATCACTTTGCACGTATTGCAAAGCGATTTGGATGCGCGCGAGGCGCTGATGGCGCTCAACGGTGCGGTCGTCGGACTGTTGAAATCCGCCGCACCTGGACGCTATTGCGCTGAATGCGTCGGCGTCGGCGTCGTGAGAGGAATCGATGTTGACAACCGCTACGTTTACATCCTCACGCCGGTATCGAGTGAAAAACTTAAATCGGTAACGACCCTCGCGCTCGGAACATTAGAATTTCCGCCGCGTCTGCTCGGACATGCCGGAGAATATCCGTACATGCAAGTGGGAGCGATAGCGAACGAGGGCAGCGGTAGCAAAGCGATCAAGAGTCGAAACAACATCCTTCGTCAAAACACCGCGCCGACGAGGCGTTGACGGAATAGCTGAACTATAGTGTATTTCATTTCAATCGATCAAAGTGTATCATTTGTTTCAACAGACATTTTCTAGTGCGTTTTGGACCTTCTCGACGAGTTGCTTGACTTGCCCATCGTTCGACGTCCACAGCGCGTTGAGAGCGTTCCGCATTTGTATCTTGTCCTCGGACGTAATTTCAAGCACCTCCATCGTTCCGATCAAAATATTAAGCAAAACAGTCGTGACTTCGTTCGTCCAATCGAGGGCGTCTTCGCGATGTACGATGCACGCATCCAACACGGTGACGAGAGTTTTGCGGCAAGCGTTGCGGTCGACCGCGCTCGTCCAGGCTTCCATCGAGAAACATTTCTCGAGAAAGTTCAAACCGGACGAGACGTGGCGGACATTGTCGCGAATGTCCGGCGACTGGTAACGTATGCCCTTTGCAAGTTCTCGCGATAACGTCAGGAACTCCTCCGGGCGTAAGGCAGAGCACGTCTCAATCGCAGTTTGACTGCCGAGGGCGCGGCAGAGAATGCGCATGGCGAGAACGGAAAACTCTTCGTTGCGTCTGCCCAGCGCATCAATCATGAGCTGCATCACTTGTTTGGAGAACATGCGATTGGTCACGAATTTCATTCCCGCCGTAGGGTCACACAAAAGCGCATCCATTATCTCCAATGCCGCGAGTTTCAACGACTCCTGTCCACTTTCTATGCAAGAAGTTATCGCGCTCACGAGCGCATCTCCACCGCAAGCGGCATCGACGCTCGCACGGGCTGGTGTGACGAGCTTGCGCTCCGAAACACCATTTTGGCCGTTCCCGAGCGTGCGAAACACAACCACGAGCAATTTCTCACACGCAATACGGAATGCCGTCTTTTGCGATTTGGCGCCGACGCTTCTGATCAGACACGAAACAAACGAATCGGGAACAACCCCCTGTTCAACGCACGCTTTCAAGTTCGACTCGTCAAAAATGTGCTTGTAATCATCCCGGAACATCCCTTTGGAGTCTTTCGACCTCGACATACTCGCAATCGCGAGATTCCAGATTGGCGCGTCCGTCGCGGTGGGAAGTTTTTCCTGCTCTGTTTTGCCGAAGAATGTCTCCAAAGTTCGTGGAGCCGCAGCGGCGCCATCGCCTTGCTCGATTTTGCGTTTTTTCACCGTACTCTTTGCTGGAACGACAGCGTTAGCTCGCAGCTCTGCAACCTCTTCGTCACTCACACCGGCGTCTTGCATAGCCTTCTCCGTAATGATCCAGCGATTCGACACATGCGTCGCAATTTCCGTGATCTTTCGTTTCACCGCCGAGTGATTCAAACCGGCGATTGAGTGACAAGCTTCTTCGAGGAACTTGGCTTTCACCTGGTTCACTTTCAACGACGGGTTTCTCAAAAGGAAGATGACCAGCATTCGGAGATTTTCCTGAAGTATGTCGTCCGCACTCTTTTTTGTGGCAGTCTTGGCCGCTTTCGAAACCGTCTTCGACGCTTTCACCGCCGACGCCGGCTGTGAAGTTGACACTTTGAGGCTAATGCGCGGCGCGTTCGAAAACGGCGCCTCCAACGCGAACAGGCGTAACAAACTTGATTCTCCGCCATTTTCAGCAACTGTCGTGGCTAATTTAGAAATCACGAGCGGAGCCGCCGAGCGGCGTGAACGGTTGGCAAGCATCGCCATCGTGCTTCGCTTTTGCGTCATTTCCGCATCATCGCCAATAGCTGCAGCGTCGAAATGCCTGGGTTCATCGGCCATCTCGTCGTCGCCTGCGATAAAACCATCGTCCTCATCATCTGAAGCCTGCGGCATGTCGTCTTCTTCGTCGATGTCTTCATCCGAAAGGCTTTCGCCTTGGTCAGCGCCTTCCCATTCCTCCGCGGAATCATATTCGTAATCAACATCTTTTTCTTGTCCGAACGGCCTTCTTCCAGTCACAACGGATGCGTTCGCCGGACGGTTTGGAAACGGTCCAGTTCCCCAAAATGCGGGGCGCTCGTATAAGGCGACATCGATATCAAACAAGCGGCGTTGACGCGCACTCTTGTGAACCATCCCGTCATCGTCGCGCTTGCGCTTACTCAGCAAAGAAAAGCAAAGCACAGATGTCACCTCGACGTCCCGTTGGATGCGTCGCGCACCCCATCGTTTCTCAATTCTACATTCTTTACGCTTGGTCTTCCAACGTTTCAAAGACGTTTCACGAATTGCGTCCATATCCTCGACGGCATCCTCCGCGCGCACGATATCATCCAACTTTTCCCGCACCTCTCGCGAAACCTCCGGCGTTCGCACTTCCGGCGTCACCACGGGTTTCGATTTCACCGCTGGCGACTTCACAAAAAATTGCGCGAAAACGTTCGCTTCCTTGGCCTTTTTCGCCTCGAGTCGCCGCTTCTCCTCTAATTTCGCCTTCTCCGCCGCCTCCTTCTCCGCCTTCGATTTCGCCTTCTCTGCCTTCAGCGCCGCCGCTTCGCGTTCCTTCTCCGCCTTGGCCGCTTCCTTCTCCGCCTTCGCCCTCGCCATTTCTAGTTCCTTCTCCGCCTTGGCCGCTTCCTTCGCCGCCTTCGCCCTCGCCATTTCTAGTTCCTTCTCCGCCTTGGCCGCTTCCTTGGCCGCCTTCTCCTCCTCGCGGCGTCGCGCCTTCTCCGCCTTGGCCGCCTCCTTCGCCTCCTTCGCCGCCTGCGCCGCCTGCGCCTTGGCGAGCTTCTCCGCCTCCTTCGCCGCGTCCACCTTGCGCTTCTTACTCGTCGTCGTCGTCGTCGCGTTCGGACCGAAATTTGAATTCGTCAAGTCGATTGTCGCTACCGCGCGCGTCGGCGACTTAGACGCGCGCGTCGGCGACGGCATCGCGTGCGCGTTGGTCGTGTCCACAATTCCCGAACGATCGCGCGACGGCGAAGACATCGCGGTGCGATGTGAAGCGTGAGTTTGAATTCTTGGACACTTCGAGCGACAGCTGAGAACGCGCGGGCCGAGTCGCGGCGCGAATCAAAGCACAGCTGGAGTAAAAAATGGTGCGTGATTTACAAGACACGATCACTGGTCGTATGCAGACGTCAATGCTTTATATTTGCCGCCGGCGCGGATGAGCTCGGCGTGAGTGCCGCTCTCGGCGACGACGCCGCCGGCGTTGTCGACATTTTCGAGCAGGAAAATCTTGTCGGCGTTTCGAATCGTCGACAGGCGATGGGCGATGACGATTGTCGAGCGCTTGCTGCCGTCGGCGAGTAAACCGTCAAGAGCGGCTTGAACGAGACGTTCTGACTCGTTATCGAGCGCCGAGGTAGCTTCGTCGAGGAGTAAGATGCGGGGATCGTTGACGATGGCACGCGCGATGGAGATGCGCTGCTTTTGGCCCCCAGAGACACGGCCACCACCGATGCCGACGTCGGAATCGTAACCGTCGGGCATGCGAACGATGAATTCGTGTGCATTGGCTGTTTTCGCCGCAGCGATGACTTGGTCGCGAGTTGCGATGCCGCCGGGCATGCCCGCCGCGATGTTATCGTGCACGCTTCCTGAAAAGAGCGTCGGTTCTTGCTCGACTAAACCCACATTGCTTCTGAACCACATCAAGTCTAGCTCAGAGAGATCGACGCCATCGATGTAAATCTTACCCGCTGACCCCGCGCCTTCGATCGCAATCTTGAAATCGTTACCGTTATCGTCGTCTGTGATTCGTTGACTGACGCGAACGATTTCATAAAACCGTTCGAGGAGTTGAATCGCCGTCGACTTACCGCTTCCTGATTGCCCGATCAGCGCCACAGTCTGCCCCGGATTCACTTGGAGGTCCAATCCCCCAAGAACTGGCGCATCACGAGTTGGGTAGCTAAAGAACACGCCCTTGAACTCGATCTTTCCCTTCAAGTTGTCGATGACTTTGCCAAACTTCTTCTCGTCAGTGTCGCTCGACGAAGTCGGGACTTGGCGAGCGGTCTCCTCAATGCTGGAGACTTGAATGAACGGTTGCGCGTTCACCGGCGGCACGCGATCGATCATCTTGAAAATACGCCCGGCCGATGCCGTGCCATCGCGATTATCGCCGGCAAAAGTAGCCGCTTGCCCCGCGCCTGCAGCGCAGAAGCCCAGCGCCCAAAGCGACTTCATGAAATCCATGAAAGTGAGCTCTCCTTTGCCGATCAACTGCCCACCCCACCAAAAGGCGAACCCGTAGAAGCCCATCGTCAAAGCTTGCGCGAGGCCAAACGAACCACCAGTGCGCAAAGCCTTGCGTCGCTCTTCCGCCGTCGTCGTCGATATAGCTGCATCGTAATTCTCCGCCATTTTATCCTCAAGACCGAAGGCGTGTACGTCTTTAATCATCGTCACCGTCTCGGACACCCGAGCGGAACCTTCGGCGACGGTTTCGTCCAGCGACGTGCTATCAGCAAGATTTTTCATATTCAGCATTTCACCGATACTCAAAACGGGAACGCATGCAAGCAGCACGAGACCGTACTTCCACGACGCTGTGAGGCTCACAGTGAGACCAAACGTAAGCGCGGCGGCGGCTTGAATCACGCTTCCAAAACTTTGACCCGTCATAGTGCGAACTTTTGTCGTGTCGGCTTGGAGAAGTGTCGTCAACGCGCCAACGGTGTTCTCCTTCTCGTCAAAGAAGGCAACATCTTGGCGCATGATTGATCTGAATAAGTGAATGCGTAAACGCGTCGTGAGACGCTCGCCGATGTTACCAAAAATACCCCCTTGCGTTCCCATTACCAAAAACGCTCCGACGGCGACGGCACCCATCGCACCCGAAAGAACAGCGGATCTTTCTCGCATGTAAGTAATGTCATCCATGTAAAAGACAGTCAACAGCTCGGCGAAGACGAAGGCGACGGATGGCATGACGCAGCCATTCGCGATGGCGAAGAACATGCCAGTGATGAGCAAAGGAACGTCCTCCTTGCTGTACTTCCACACGCGCGCCGCGCTCACTTTGTACACCTCGGTCGGCTTATTTTCCGTAACTTGAACGTCTTTCTTTGTGAATTCTTCGCCGAATTCGCTCGTTTCGCGACGCACTGACTGAAAGGAGGAGAGTGACGCAGATCGCTTGACGCGCTTAGAGCCATCATCCTTGGTCAACCCAACCAGGTTTCTGTACATGCCCTTTGAGCCGAGCGCCATGAGCTCGTCGTGCGTGCCCTGTTCGAGAACAATTGAGCCATGTGCACCACCACCACCACCCGCCAACCCAGCGGCGGCATCCTTGCTGCCAAGCACGACGATCTTGTTGGCGTCACGAACTGTTGTCAATCTGTGTGCGATGACGATGGTAGTGCGTTGCCCACCAGCGACAGAGTGCACTAATCCATCGAGAGCGTCTTGCACAAGCATCTCATTTTCGGTGTCGAGCGCTGAAGTCGCCTCGTCGAGAATCAATATTGCCGGGTTGCGCAGCGCGGCGCGGGCGATGGCGATGCGTTGCTTTTGTCCTCCAGATAGTTTGGAGTTCTTCCCACCGACCATGGTATTGTATCCATTCGGAAACGACATGATGAATTCATGCGCGCACGCTGCTTCGGCGGCAGCGACGATTTCGTCCATAGAAGCTTTCGAACCACCTATCGCTTGAGGGCGTCCGGCGGCGATGTTGTCGGCGATAGATGCCTCAAAGAGAAGTGGTTCCTGAGAGACGATGCCAATATTCGCGCGTAATTTATCGATGCGAATATTTCGCAAGTCGACACCATCAAGAAAGATGGTACCGCTCATCGGGTCGTAAAAGCGTTCGACGAGCTTCGTAATCGTGCTCTTACCGCATCCTGAAGCGCCGACGAGCGCAACCACTGCACCTCCCTCGATGGTGAGATTGAGACCGCTGAACACTGGTCGCTGTGGCGAGTACTCAAAGTCAACGTCTTTGAAGACTATTTCACCACGCATGGGCGTGATTGGATCGACGCCTGTAGGTTTACGCGTGTCTATTCCGTTTTCAGGTTTGCGATCGATGACGCCGTAGATTTTAAACGCGGCCATCCTTGCTTTCGCTAGAGCCTCGATCGCAGGACCAGCCTGTCCCAGGGCGAAGCCACCGAACAAGATTGAAAAGAAGACCATCACAATGGTACCGCCCGTCAGGCATGGCGATGCGGCCGAGTCAAGAACGCCTCCGAACGTCGTCGACAGTCGATAACCGCAACCGCAGTTTGGTGATGTTGTCAGGAGCGCCATACTGTAATCCAATCCGCACGCACATTGTAATAGTGCTTCGCCGGTGTAGTTTTTCGTTGGTTCATTCGTGTAAACACACATTTGACGCGCGAACGTCGCGTGCGCGCCCCACGTCGCGTCGGTGACATCGGTCAAACCGGCAGGCGGTGGGTAGCTCGCGATGGCGTCCACCTTACTATCGGCGATGAGCTTGGCACCGTACCACAAACCTAAGGCATACATGATGAACATCGAAGCAAAGAGCCCCCCACCCGCGAAAGACGCTTTCCAAATTTGCTTTGCGCCGTGTCGCTGCGCCTTGCCTAAATTTGCCTTGAAGCGATTCGTCGCGACGTTTTGATAATTCAACGCGTTCGTCACGCGAATGGCTCCGATGGTCTCCGTCGCCACGGCTGCAGCACTTTCGTACTCCACGTTCCCTTTCTGCATATCCTGGATCGATTTAATCAGAAAAAACGTCGCGAAACCGAGAAGAGGAACGGTGGCGAGAATCACGCCGGATAATTCGGCATTGAAGTAAAATCCGACGCCAAAGCCACCAGCCATACTGAAGCCACTCTGAATGAGCTCCGCAAATTTCTTCGACATTCCCGTTTGAAAGTCGTTCACGGTTGCCCCCGTGAGAGTCGCGATTTCCCCGGCCTTTTTGCTTTCAAAAAAGTTGATATCCTGCGCCAACATCGCTCGCACGAACGCGCTTCGCATATTTCTCGCCGCGCGCGCCGCCCCCCACGACGTGAACCAGTACCCGAGCGTCAAGCTCACTCCAAGAGACACCGCCACGATTTCCATCGCGATCACCGCGTTGTTAATCTTCGATCCCACGTCCCCCACCGCCGTCGAATCGAGCATGTTCCCGAACGCCACGTTGACGGCCGGGAAAAGCGCTCCGCCCAGCGCCGAGAACAACGCCCCGGCCGCGAGCAGCGCCATGTCCACCGGCTCGTAAAATCGAAACATCGTCGACAGCGGCACCATCTCCGTCTTCACGTCGCGCGCTTCCGCGTCATCCGGCGTCGCGTCGTCCGACTTCGTGTCGTGTTTTCCCATCACGTCCCCGTCGACGTCACGCGTCGTTCGCGTCGTTTCTCTTCGCGTCGCCTCCGTCGCGCGCGTCGACGTCGACGGCGATTCGAGCGCGCGCGCGATTCCTCTCGAGCGGTCGCGCGAGGTCGCGGCCGTCGTCGCGGCGCCGCGTCGCGTCGTGCGGCGCGCGTCTCCAGGCCGTGCCAGGTGTCGACTTTCGGCCGCGCGGTTTCTCTCGGGTGACTTTTGGAGTCGCGCGATTGGCGCGAGATAACGACGCGCGCGCGCGCGCGACGGCGGCGTCGCGAGGGCGCGGACGCGCGCGAACGACGACGGCGATGCCGGCGGTGGTGACGATGACGCGCGTCGCCGGCGCGGACGCGGCGACGGAGATGGAGAAGACGAACCGACAACAGAATGCGCTCGTGGCGAGGATGGAGTATCACGCGCGACGCGCGACGGAGACGGCGCGGGCGCTCGCGGAGGCGAGAGACGCGCTAGAGTGCGCGGGGAAGGAGGCGAAATGCGAGCGCGAGCGGGCGAACGCGGCGACGGCGGCGTGTCAATCGTTGCGAAGGGAGCTTGGACGAGCGCAGAGGCTTAATTTAGACTCAGAGCGTAAGGCGCGGTACGAGCTCGAACGCGGGGCGAAAGCGCGAAAGGCGCTGATGGAGATGGTGCAAGACGCGAAAAAGGATGTGAAGGACGCGCGAGGCGAGTTGAAGGCTTCGAACGAGCGCGCGAGGCTCATCGAAGAATGGGCCAAGCGAAGAGACGCGGCGGCGACGCATGCGGCGGCTCGATTACGCCGAATGATGGAAGACGCACAGGCGCTCGCGCGACGACTGAAGGTAGTCACCGACGAAAACGTACGTCTACGACGTCGTTACCTTCGTGATCGCGCCGAACTCGACGACGCGAATGAGTATTCAGAACGCCTCGAAACGGACTGGACGACGCGCGACGGAGCTAAAATCGTCGTGCGTAACCCCATCTTCGCCGGCGCGTGCGACGATGCCGACGTCGACGTGCGCGACGACGATTTGTAATCGCAATCACACACGAACATCATCAGTAGGTAATACAACACTTACGCGAGCGCTTTAAGCGTGGCCACGACGCCCGCTATGGACGCCGCCCCCAAGAGCACAGGCACCGCGTAATTCAAAGCGCTAACACTCTCCCCTTTCTCGCCGACGAACCCATCGTTATTGATAAAATTCAACGGTTTGCCATCTTTGTCTTCAAAATTATTCGCCTCTGCGTCGTCGCGCGCGCAAACGCATCGTCAGTCGTCCGGGATAACGCCGCGCTCCCAAAAACATATCCAGCCGTCGCGCCGCGCGCGGCGAAGGCGATCGACGCGACGCACCGAGCTCCATCACGACCGTTCTCGTGGGATCGTCCAAGTTAACTTCCGTGATGTCCCCGCTGATCGTGCCGAGGCCCATGCTTATGAGCTGCTTCAAGCCTTTGAAGTCGATCTTCGCCTCGTCCTCTTCGGTGGCATCTTGCTTCTTTTTCGCCGCGTGCACGACGACGCGGGCGCCGCGCGCGGCGCCGCGCCGCGCGTGGGCGCGCGCGATCGTCTTTGAGGGCGCGCTCGACGCGAGGGTGAACGACGACATCGCGTTCAGACGCGCGAGGTTGTGAAGGTTGTGAAGGTTGTGAGGTGGCTCGAGAATGGTGATATGGTACAACAGCGCGTCGTCTCGCGAGAAGAAATAAATACATACTGCGCGAGCGACGGTCGTTCAATCGACGAATTGCGCGAGGGCGATGGCGACGCCGACGGCGAGAATGGTGCCGTGCGCGATGTGGTTCCACAGAGGGTGACGATTTCCTCGGCGTCCGAATACGTGTACGAGCACGGGGGCCGCGTAGGCGAAAATCAAGCCGAACACGGCGCCGCACTTGGAAAGAATCATACCGATGTCGATGTCGGGATGCGCCGCGCAGAAGGAGCCGAGAGCGATCGCGGCAAAGTTGACCGCGAACGACGCCGCGCCGTGGTACTTGGCTGGAAATTGCGGAAGCAGGCCAAAGACTTGCGTTCGCAGAATGTACAAGAGCAGCGGGACCATGGTCAAGAACTGTACCGTCACCGCCACGTGCGCGGATAGAGTATAGTAATCGCTCGGTGGAAACACGCGCAAGAAGTTTGCCGCCCGAGACGAACCGTTCGGCCCCCGTCGCACGGCGACGTACGCAGCGCTGAAATTCCCAGCCAACGCCGGCGCCAGGTACGACATCAGCGCCAACACGTACGCGACGAGAAGATTCCGCCCGTTATTTTTCGACTTACTGTTCGCCCGGCACACCGGAATCACGGCGTGATGGGAAAATAAACAGCTCGACAACACCCCCGCCGTCTTTTTAAACGTCGAAAAGTTCGCGTACGGCGCGATCGGCGCCACGGGCGCCGACGCCACGACTGATTTGAATACGATGAACAAAATCAAGTACGTCATGAAGAAGGGCCCGAGCACGCTCACGGCGACGAAACCGTCGAGATTCTTCAGACTTCCGAGACACATCAGCGCAACGGCGGTGACACCCACCGCCGTGAACGGATTCCAACACTTCGCGGCGTCTTTCGCGGCGTTCGTGCACGTCGCCCAGCCCGTGGAATTCGAAGACGCGAGCGTCGCCGCCAGCGCCGTCGTCCCGCCGCCACCGGTCGCCGGCATTTTCGCCAAATCTGCGAACCCCTTGACGATGCCGTACACGCTCGTCGACAGCATCATGTCGAACACCACCACGCACTGCGCCATCATCAGCGCCATCGCCGCGTTGCACCCCGCTCTCGCTCGCGGTCCCAGCGCCGCGCCGCACATCCCCGCCAAGTCGTCGTGCCCTCCCCGCGCGCCGTACCGCAGCACCAGCGTCGCCGTGTACGCCATCGCGCACGTCATAACGACCGCGCTCGCCGCGCCCAGCGCTAATCCGCTCTCCGTGAACGCCCACGGCACCGCGAGCACCGCGCTGCCGACCATCGTGTTCCACAGCGCGAAAATCGTCGCCAAGTCTCCGGCCGACGCGCGCGCGTCCTCGCTCGCGTCGTCGTCGTCGTCGTCGCCGTCGCTCGCGACGTCGCGAAGCGGCCGCTCGACGTCGTCCTCGAGAGGCACCGCGCGCTCGACGTCGTCGGGCGCCATCGCGTCGCGCTGTCTCGACGTTTTTTAACGGTTCGTCCCGAACGACATGTCGCGGCGCTTCACCGGCGCCTACGCCGCGATCGCGCGCGCGCTCGTCGCCGGCGACGCCAAGGCGCGACTCGCGCGACACGGTTACGTCGTTTTGGACGACGCCTTCGACGTCGCGCGCGCGCGCGCGCTGAAAGATGAATTCAACGCGCTGCGGCGACGCGGTGCGTTCGTCGCGAACGCGTCGCTGTTCGCGCGCGAGGGCGTCGTCGCGCTCGCGAAACCGCACGTGTACGAGTGCGAGGTGCATCGGTTGTCGAAGGAAGACGCGGCGAGCGCGCCGTTGGTGAACGAGCTGGCGAACGCGACGTCGGTGATGGAGGCGCTGAACGAGGCGTTCGGCGCGCTCGGCGGCGGCGCGCTCGATAGAACGTCGACGAAACTGCAAGTGAACGAAGGCGCGGGCGGATGTTTTCCGCTGCACTTCGACAGCGACGCGAGTTTAGATTCGAGGCGGGTGACGATGTGCGCGTACTTGGACGAAGACTGGTGCGAGGCGAGGGACGGCGGCGCGCTGGCGTTGTACCCTTTTCCGCGAGGACGGGTGACGATCGCGCCGAAGGCGGGACGAGTGGTGATTTTTTCGTCCGAGTTTGGATTGCATCGCGTGATGCCGGCGATGCGCGAACGTTTCATGTTTACGGTGTGGTATTTCGCGAAGGAAATGCGTGCGCCGATGAAGGCGAAACCGCCGGGGGTCACCGCGGAGGCACAGATGACGGCGTTGCTCGATCCCGCGTTGCGCAAACACCTCGGAAAAATCGTGCTCGCCGACGAGTGGGCGAAGAGCATTCGCGAGGCGCACGGTGAGTCCGAGGGCGTGGAGGCGGCGCTGAAAACGCACTGGGACGAGGTGGCGTTGATATCGCGAGTGTTATCGAATAATTATCCTTTAGGCTTAGAGTTGATAGCGAAAGAAATGGAGCGAGGCGACGGCGCCTTCGACGCGGGCGTCGACTGGTTTCCAGAGTAGGTGAAATGTGACAAAACATTTTTACATTCACAACGGCAAAAACAAAAACCAAATTGAAACGAATAGAATATGTGATGTGTCTATAGTAGATACAGTATTTACATGGCCCCATATGATTTGGCCATCGGACTTGCCTTCTCGGGGCCTGACGGCGACGACTTTCCGCGCGGGCGTTCGCACGAATTCAAAACCATTTGTACGGGCCATCCTTGCCAGATCCCCCCGCGTTCAACATCGTCACCCACCATTGCGAGCGTGTGTTCGAGGAGAATGGAATCTGCTCCGACTTTCGTGCCACCCATGACACGACTCTCCATGCAGAGGGTCGAGCGTTCGCGAATGAGAATGTTGTTCAGCGCAAAAGCGCCCAACGTATTCGTGTGCGCGATGACGTGGGCGAAATTGATGCACGCGCCGTCGCCAATAGTGACCAAGTCTGGTTCGGGCATGGGCGGATCCGCTCCCGTGGGGTACAAACAAACGTTCTGCCCAATGTTGGCTCCTTTCGCGCGGAAGTATCGGCACAAATGTTCGCTTCCGGAGAGAAGCATTAAATCTGTCGTGTCGCTCATGATATCGCACAGTTTCCAGCGGAAACAATACGAACTAGTGTCCCACGGATAGTTTCCGGGCGTGCGTCGACCGACGATGATCCACTTCAGAAAGATGGAATTCACGAGATTGAACGTCGTTTGAACACCGCGCAAAATCAAGAATACGACGAACAAGATGCTCAAGTACCGTGTCGCGTCGAGAGTTTGCCAATCTTCGTCAAGGTATACTCTGGAGATGTACGCGGTGGCGTACCACGCGACGTAAATCGGCAACATGTTCGCGGCGGCTTTGAAAATTTGCACGCTGATACAAATCACGGGCATGAAGTACCACGGGACGACGGGGTACGTCGCTTGTCCCAAGTACGTTGCACGTCCGAATGGCTTCGCGGTCTGGCGCTCATCCATCATACTCGACGCACCGCCAGGGTCGAGTTGTACGGCTACGCCATTGCGACTGCCGACCCAAATCGACCCGCTCGCAATCGTCATCTTGCGAGCGGCGACGCTCCCAGAGCCGAGGCACGCGTTCGGCATCACAGTAACGCCTCCAAAGATGACGCAACGGTCGCTGATGTTCGCGCCACGCCGAATGCGTATGGGAAGAGCTCCGATGGTATCTGCTGGATACACCGCAGAACGTGATCCCCACACGACATCGTCTTCTATGTGCAAAAGATCGTACATTCCGTCCCCGACGATGACGCCAGAGCCTGGCCAGAATATGCGCTCACCAACCGTCGCGCCAAGCGCACGGTAAATATACGTTGTGTACTGGTAATGCTTACCTAGTAGATCCGTCGCACCGTAAAACTTGCCATTAGGGCAAAGTTTACGCATGATGTAGCGACGTGTCAATTCCCACTCGCGCGCCGCCGGCGCTTGCGGTAAGCCGCCAGATTTAAACTTACCAATGATGACGCGCTTGACTAGAATCGTCGCGAAAAGCTGTACAAACGGGCCGGCAGTCGCGTGCATCAGACGCGCAAGCGCTATGCAACCCAGCCGAAACGGGTCCATAAACCATTCGATGCAATCCGTCCAGCTCAAACGCCCGAGCAGCGTGACGAACACTTCGAGCGCGTCGTAGTCGTTGTCAAGTGTGTCGAGCTCTTGTCTCCAGTTTGCCATACCCGCGTGCGTGAGTAAGTTATCTCCGATGGAGTGTTGCTGGACGACGCGCAGCACTAAAACCCACGGCAGCCAACGAACGAAGAAGCACGTGAAAACGATGGGAAACGCGACGAACAAACGCGACGCCAACCGCGGCGTTTCCGAGTGCATTTGTGCCGTTTTCGTGCTCACGGGCCGGACTTGTTGCGGATCCATCTCTCTCCAGGATGTGAAAGCGGCAAGTGTCGAACCAGCTGGAACGTATGCGCCCGGCCCGCACACCGCGTGGACGCACAGCGTGCAACCTTCACCGATGAAAATTGGCGACAGACGCATACCGCCGCGACGCGCTTCAAAGGCGCGAATGTTGCACCCTTCATCTACAGTGGTGTTCTTTTCAATCGTGATAAGATCAAAGTCGCCGATGATGGCTTTCGGGCTAACATATGAACTTTTTCCAATCGAAGCCCCCATCATGCGCATGTACCAAGTGAACAACCATGGAGAAAGATCAAAAATGCCGAGACCCGCAATCTTGGTCACTTGCTCGACTAAGAACCATCGCAAGTAGTACTGCCCCCAAAGTGGATACGATCCCGCTTGTAATCGCCCCAACACTACCCACTTGAACACGATCGCGCTAAGTGGGAACAGTATCGACACGATCAAAGCTACAAAGAATATCGCCACGAAGAACGACAGAAGCTGCACGGTACTGTAAAAGTGCGAATGCGCCTCATTCATGCCAAACTTTTGAGCCTTAGCCATGAAGTGCTCGCGCCTCATCCAATGCAAGCTCGGACCGAGGTAGTGGAACACGTGCGACCAGCACATCAAGAACAAAACCCAACGTGCCATGTTGTAGAATGGCTTGATCAGGTACAAGGGCATTAGCTGCACGATGCTCGGGATGATGCCCGAGCTTGACTTCGGCGTGACCCAGTCAACCGGGCCGACGGGTCGTGGAGCGTGCGTCGGCTTACTATCCGAGCTCTCCGCCTCCTTCGTACGCTTGTCGATCATCTGCGCAATTCTTTGAATCGTGCGAAGCTCGAACATATCCGCTCCGGTGATGTTGACTTCAAACTTCTTGCGAATCAAACCCGCGAGTTGACCCGCCGCAATGGACGAGCCGCCGCTCAGGAAGAAATCATCCTTGATGGATATCATGCTCGAATCCGTACCGAGCACTTCGCCCCACAAATGCGCGAGAAGCTCTTGATTGGGGTTCGCTGGAGCGTCTGTCAAATCTTGGCGCATCATTTCGTAAACTTTGGAAACTTCGATGGCGCCTTGCGCATCTCGTGGGACTGACGCCACGGGCAAGATTTCCTTTGGTTCAAGATAACCAGGAAGGTAACGCGTGGATGCCGAGCTCACCGATGACGCATCGAGCGTTTTCGGGGTAACGACAGCGATGATTGAGCCGGTGCTATCCATCCAAGCTCCGGCGTCGTTGACGCCAGGCACTCGAAGAAGCGCTTGCACGACTTCTGACGAGGCGTTGTCTACATTCAATGCCTGTGCCCCAGAGAGGGCGTTGTCCGCAAAGTCTGCTTCAAACGTTGTTTCTAACTCCCGCATACCATCTTCGAGCGAAGGTAGTCGCAGCTGCCTAGTGATCACGCTGCGACTCACTTTTCCCGTGATGGACTTCGGAATGCCACTCGCTAAAATAAGGCACTGCGGCCACTTGGACGGTGGCAAACGTTTGGCGACGTGCTGTACGATTTGCCGCATACCGGGAACTTGTCCACCTTTCACTGGAACAACCAAGACCCCAACAACTTCTTGAAGCGTACCGTGTGGGACAGAGATGGCGACGCACTCAGACACTGCCGGTAGCGACGCGAGCGCTTCCTCAATCTCAACCGGCGAGATGATTTCCCCTCCTCTATTAATGACTTCTTTCGTCCGACCAGTGACGTACAAATAACCATCATCATCCATCCTACCCATGTCGCCAGTGTTAAACCAGCCTCCCGGCTCAAATCCGCTCGAACCGGGCGCTTCGCCCTCGTACCCGGTCAACACGAGAGGGCCACGCACCATGATGTTCCCAACCGCACCAGAAGGGCAAAGATTACCGCTATCGTCTATGATGCCGATTTCCGGCCCGATTGATCGACCAGAAGTCCCCGGGCGCTCTAACGCGTATCCCATGGGCGGGCACGAGATAGGCATGCACTCCGTCATACCGTACGAAGGCAAAACCGAGGCGTTGTTGAACAAGCGTCGAAGTTCCGTCGCGGTCGCCGGTTGTAACGGGCCCGCAGCGTTGGCGACAAACCTCACACATGTCTTTACTGATCCCTTGTCGTTCTTCGCCATGGTTTCCGCGGACTTTACGATGAGCATGTGCATAGTCGGCGCGCCGTAGTACCACGTGCACTTTTTGCTCTCGAGGACTTCCCAAAAGTTGTCGACGTCGAAGAAAGGCATAGCAACCGTGGATCCACCGGACATGATTGGCGCCAGTACATTTCTTAAGATACCTCCGACGTGGAACAACGGCATGAAGTTGCAGCAAATATCGTCTTCATTCAAGCCGCAAGACGCCGCGATGGCGGCGGCGCCGATAAGGATTTGCGACATCGCAATGGGAACAACCTTCTTTTTCCCCGTGCTCCCAGACGTGTGTAGAATCAAAGCCAAGCGGTCGGCTTGCATGAGCTCGATGTCGTTCCCAGCCGAGTCCTCTTCTGTGGCTAAGCCGTACGGATCGCCGATGAGAGTGAAATCGCCCGCCACTGTCGGGCTCGGCGTGATGATCAAAGGCGTCAACTTGAGCTTCTTGCACAACCGACGCATCTTAACATCGCCCTTACCCCCGTCACGTTGATACAACAACACTTTCGCGTTCGTATTCAACAGCTCTTCTTCAATCTCCTCTTGCGTCGTCACCGGATTGATGGGCACCGCGCAGTGTCGCTGCAACACGCACATCAAAGAAGTCATGAGTTCGGGCCCGTTTGGCACCACCACCGCGATTCTCCCACCGTGCGCGCGCACGCCCCACTCGGGCATATCTTTTTCACACACTCGATCGATCAAAACTCGCAATTCACGATGCGTCATCCCTCTTCGCACGCCATCAACTCCCTCCACCGCCACGCGATCGTCCGCGTCGGCGAAGTAATCAGTCATGAGCGCCGTCCGCTCCCCCTCGTGCGTCTTTCTCGTGATGTTCGACAGCCTTTCGCGCAACCACACGTCCCGCAGCGTCCCTTGCGCGCATTTTTCGCGCGCTTCGCGCGCCAGCGCCTCCCACGACGTCCGTCTCGTCTCGTACACGCGTTTTTCCTCCTCCGCGAGCGCGCGCGATTGCATCGCGAACGCCCCCGGCGGCGCTCGCGGCGCCCCTCCCTCGCCCGTTCGCGCGCGTCCATCGCCGACGGATAGCGTCACCGACGTCGTCTCGCTTCCCGACGCCCGACGCTCGCGATTCGCGTCGCCCACGGCGCCGTCGAGCGGTCTCGCCGCGTCGTGCATCGCCCACGCATCGACGCTTCGTCGCGCCGTCCTCGCGCGCTCGTTCGCGTCTTCGCTCGCGCGGCCGCGCCGCGCGTGCGCGTGCGCGTTGTCCGTCATCGCGCGCGCGGCTCGAGCGCCGCGCGCTCGAGCGGCCGACGCTGCGCGCGCGCTTCTGCCGCGTCGCGGTTTCTTCCGGATGGTGTTGCGCTGGAGGTCGGCGCCGTCCGCCGCACTCGCGCGCGCGTCGCGTCGCCGCGCGCGACGATGGCGGACGACAGGCCCGAGAACGCGCCGGAGGCGTGCCCGGGAACCGCGAGCGCGCGCGCCGGGCGCGAGGCGTCGTGCGCGGGGTGTCCCAATCGCGCGGCGTGCGCGTCGGGCGAGGCGGCGAAAGCGCGCGAGGGCACCGACGCGGACGCGACGCGCGTCGCCGAGCGCCTGCGCGGGGTGCGGCGAAAGATATTGGTGCTGAGCGGCAAGGGCGGGGTCGGGAAGAGCACGTTCGCGGCGCAGTTGGCGTTCGGGCTCGCGGGACGAGGGAAAGAGGTTGGACTGCTGGACGTGGACATCTGCGGACCGTCGGTGCCGACGATGTGCGGCGACGCGGAGGCGGAGGTGCACAAGAGTAACTCTGGGTGGTCGCCGGTGTACGTGGAGGAGAATCTGGCGGTGATGTCGATCGGGTTCATGCTGCCGAATCGAGACGACGCGGTGATTTGGCGAGGGCCGAGGAAGAATGGTTTGATCAAGCAGTTCTTGGCGGACACGGAGTGGGGGGAGCTGGATTACTTGATCGTCGACGCGCCGCCCGGGACGTCGGACGAGCACTTGAGCGTGGTGCAGTATTTGAAGGAGGCGGGCGTGGACGGCGCGCTGGTGGTGACGACGCCGCAAGAGGTGGCGGTGGCGGACGTGCGCAAGGAGCTCAACTTTTGCAAAAAGACCGGCATCAAGGTTTTGGGGGTGGTGGAAAACATGTCCGGACTTCGTGTACCCATGCGCGAGATGTCGTTCGTGAACGAGGACACGGGCGCGGATGAGACGAGTCGCGTGCGCGAGCTTTTGGCGACGCACGCGCCCGAGCTCGCGGATTCGCTCAGCGCGCGCACGGACGTATTCGCGCCCTCGAAAGGCGGCGCCGAAGCCATGTGCGCGCAGTTCAACGTGCCGTTTCTGGGTAAAGTTCCACTCGACCCAGCCATCTCCAAGGCGGCGGAGCACGGCAAGAGCGTCTTCGATCCCGAGCTTCGCGTCGCGTCGGCGGGCGCCGTCGCCGCGTCGCCGCCATCGTGGCGGGTGTCATCGCCGCCGCGGGCGAATGACCGAGCGATCGAATGCGCGCGGAATCTCTTCGTTAGGACAGTGGACAGACCCGTTGTCGTTGATTTCAATTTTTTTTGTTTTACTCGTCACCTCTCGCCTACTTTACACCTGTCGCCGTACCTCGCCGTACCTTACCCTGTCGCCGTCCATCGACGCTCACGCCGGTTTCCCTCGATCGAGTCCGACGTCTCGCGATCCGCTGTTCATGAACGCCCCTCGTCGCACCGCCGCCACGCTCAGACTCTCGTCCTGCGTCCACATCGGTTTGCTCGGGGCGTAGCAGTACCACAGCGGGAACGCGAACGTCGCGCTCGCGAATGCGGCGAGCGCGAGCGCGATGGGAGCGTTGGACTTACCAGCCATCGCGCGCGCGCGCGCCGACCTCCGCGCGCGCGTCGCCGAGGCTGGAAGTGCGGCGAACAACGTAAAAAGAATGCAAGCGAAGAATTAAAAAGCGCGCGAGAGCGTCGCGACTATTTCTTAGAGTAATCCCGCGCACCGAAGATCGTGCTCCCCACGCGCACGTTCGTGCTCCCCATCGCTATCGCCGCTTCGAAATCCCCGCTCATCCCCATGCTCAACTCACACTCGCTCTCGCTCATCCCGAGCGCCGCGCACACCTCTTCCCGGCACTTGCGCAGCGTCTCGAAATTTTCCGGCTTGCTCGTGTAATCCGGCATCCCGATCGTCATCAATCCCGCAAACTTCAACCGCGGGCACTCGCTCACGATGTGTTTCGCCAGCGTCACGCAATCACCCGGTTCGACGCCGTGTTTCGACGCTTCCCCGCTCGTATTCACCTGCACCAGCACTCGCAGCGCGTCGACGCGCCCCTCCGGCACCGCCGCGTTCAGCTTATTCGCCAGCTTCGCGCTGTCCACCGTCTCCAGCATCGCCAGCCGCGGGCACGCCTCGAGCAGGGCCTTACATTTATTGCTCTGCAGGTGTCCGATGAAGTGCCAGCGCGTGTCTTCGGGCATGCGCGGCACTTTTTCGATCATCTCTTGCACGTAGTTTTCACCGAAGTCGCGATGTCCCGCGTCGTAGCACTCCTTGAGCTGTTCCACGGGTTTCGTTTTGCTCACCGCGACCAAGCGCACGGCGCCCTGCGCGCGGTTCGCCTTCGCCGCGGCGCTGGCGACGCGCGCGACGACGTCGCTGAGTTGACGCGCGGTTTGCGACGCCATGACCATGGCGCTCGGGCGCGACGACGAATGCCGCGCGACGCGCGCGATTCGCCGACGCCGGCGGTACTGCGCGACGCGCGCGCGCGCGAACGCACGCGCGCGATGGTGGGGAATCATCCGCAGCTGTCCGCGGCGCTGACGAGCGTGCAAGCGCTGAACGCGGCGTACGCGGCGCATCAAAGAGAGAAACTTCGCGGCGGCGACGACGACGACGACGACGAACGGCGACGGCGGAAGAAGGAGAAGAAGAAGAGAAAGAAGACGAGCAAGGAGAAAAAGAGGAAACGCGAGCGGGAGCGAGGGACGAAACGGCGGCGACGGGATGGGACGTCGTCGAGCGGGACGTCGTCGAGCGCGTCGTCGAGCGACGAGCGGGACGAGCGGCGAAGCGTTCGGGAACAAGTATCGAGGGGAAGGGACGCGGCGGAGGCGTTGAGGCACATGCTCGCGAAATTTCCGAGCGAACGCGAGAGCTTTAGGGAGCTGCTGCGCGCGGTGGATGGTGGACGAGGGGTGGCCACGGCGGGCGTCGCCGACGAGCGCGTGCGGAAATACTTGGAGTATTTCTTTGATAACGCGTGCTTGGTGAGATCGTCCAAGACCGGGGCGTGGGCGCTCGGTGATGGTGATTTGAGTTTGTCTAGTAGATTCGGTGCGGTCTTCGACGAGACACCGGACGCGTTGGCGAGTCTGTCGCGCGCTCGCGAGCCTTGGCTCGGACTCGATCCCGAAGTCGTCGCCGCGGCGAAGGCGAAAAAGGACGAGGCCAGAGCGGCGAAGCGCGCGAATGCGAAACCGTCGACGGAAATACAGGTTTTGACTGGCGAAGAAGCGCACGCATTCATGGCCGAGCGCGAAAGTGATAGTGAGCGAGATGAGCCCAAACCTTCTGCGCCGGGTCCCACGCAGAGGCCGCCGGCCTCAGCGAGCGCAGACATCGGTCCCAGCTCGCGCCCACCGCCGGTCACGAGCGGTGCTGACACGGACTTGTCGGCGAAGCGTGTTCTCGGACCAATGGCGCCGCCGAAAAGTATGCTTGAGGCCGCTGCGGCGGATTTAGCGTTTGATGTCACATTCGGGCCGCCACCTCCAGAACTTGTCGCCGAAATGGAGAGCACGAGTGATGAGAGTCGGGAAGCGTGTGCCATGCGACTTGTGCGTACGCTGAGGCGCGGGGGCGATGCGTACGACATACTTGGTGTTTCTCCGGAAGATACCGCAGGCTTTATCAAGAAGAAATACTGGAAGCTTTCGCTCATGGTGCACCCGGACAAGTGCGCGCACGAAGACGCTAAGGATGCGTTCGACGCCATCAAAAAGGCGCACAGCGCGTTGTCAGATCCAACGCAACGCGCAGTTGTGGATGCGAAGCGAAATGAGGCGAACGAGCGCGAAGAGTTTGAGCAGTGGCTAGCCGGCGAGCGCGAAAAGGCGGCATGGCGCCGCATGAAGGGTACGCCCTTACCCGGGGACGACGAGTTGCTAGATGGGGCGAAAGACGACGGCAACACCAGAGAAGAGTGGATGACGCACCTACCCCCGGAGAAGCGTCCGAACCAAGGACCCCCGACGGCGAATGTCACGGCGTTTTCCAAAACAGAAAAGGTTGCGCGCACGGCTGAAATGGAAGCAGCGTGGACAGACACGCCACAACAAGCGGCTGAACGCGAGAAACAGCTATTTTTACAAGCTCAAGAACAGCAATACGCATTGCCCGCGGCGAAGGCAAAGGAGGAAGAGACGAAGCGTTTAGTCGAAGAGTTCAACGCGACTCGACGGTCTAAATCGTTAGTGGAAATTCACCAAGAGAGGCAACGTGAATCTACGAAGCGAGAAAAAAAGGACAAGAAGGATAAAAAGGAAAAGGACAGGGATAAGAAGAGAGACGATCCGAACGATGGTACGAACTGGGAGTATCGACCGTTCGACCGTGACACCGATCTCAAGCTGAAGAAGCCTGGGCAGTTGAAACCCGAAGAAATGTTGAAGCGCGCCGGGGGTGGGCTCGGGGATCGTTTTAGAAACTAGTTGTGACGAGAGTGTGATGAGAGACTAATAGCGTTCTACAAACTTGCTACTCGCGAACTTTACAGCGCGAGGCGGGATTTAAGTCTAATAAACCATCGTCGTCGCGCGCAGACTACCTCAGAGTGCTGAGCGGCGAACGATGGAAACCAGCGCCGGTGATGAAGTCGTTTAACGGCGAGCGTCCCGGCCCGCCGAAGCCTCGCGACTTCTTGGCGCTCTTTAACACCGACCCGTCCACATTTTTGACTTTTTGACTCGTCGCGCGTCCCAGATTGGGCGTCGCTGGCGTGGCGAAAGTGAACGAGCCATCCGTCGGTGCGGGCGTTTTCAAGCTAAGTTCGCTCATGCGATCCGCCACGCGTTTCGCAAGCGGCGTCACTGTCGTCGTCGCAGCAGCCTCCGTTGCACCGTTTTCGTGCGCCTCGGCCGCGTACTTACCGTAACACGCCCGGCACACCGCCTTGTACTGCGACGCCCCGCCGATGAGTTCGACGCTCGTCTCCTTTGTCGTGCGCGCCGTGAAAGCGGCATCCGCCGCGCAATCCGTGCACACCGCCGTCAACTTGGTCACATTTTCTGCCAACGGCACCAGTTGAAGCACCGAATTGAACGGCTTGCGCTGAAACGTCGCGTCGAGCGCCGCGACAATGACAGTCTTACCCGCGTGCGCCCACTTTTCGCAAAACGCGGCGACGTCGTCGAAAAACTGTCCCTCGTCGATTCCGATCACGTCGTAATTGTGCGCCACGTTATCGATATTCCTCAAATCTTTCGTCGGCAGCGCCGGCATCGTCGCCAAATCGTGCGTCACCGCCGCCGTCGTCGTCCCGACCGCGTCGTCGTATCTGTTATCTCCCGCGTACTTCACCACGAGCACGCGTCGACTCGCCATCGTGTGCCTGCGCAATCGTCGCTGCAGTTCCGTGGACTTCCCGCTGAACATCGGGCCGAAAATGACTTCCAGCGACCCCACGCGCTGGGTCGCCGTCTCATCGATGCGCGACAGCGTCATCGCGCGCGTGAGCCGCGGCGTCCCGCGCGGCGTCTCGAATTCAAATTTTCACGACGCGTCTCGTCGCGTCTCGTCGCGTCCCGCGCCTCGCGCGCCGAGCGCGACGAACGCACGCGCGCGAAAGAAGTTTGGGAGCGCGTGCGCGCGCGCGAAGCACGACCGCGTCGCGTCGGTGAGTGCGGCGCGCGCGCGAAGCGCTTCGATTTCAAACGACCACTTCGGTCCCCTTGAAATGATGGGGTTTTATGTGCCTTTATACGTGACGCCAACCGCACGGCGCCGCAGATGTCGTCGCGCGTGACGTCCGCCGACGGCGCGGGCGTGCACGTGCGCGAGTACCTCCCGCGCGCGCTCTCGCGCGACGTCGCGCGCGAGCGCGCCCCCAAGGTGGTGCTCGCGCACGCGAACGGCTTTCACGGCGGTGTCTTCGAGCCGCTCGCGCGCGCGCTCTGCGACCGCGGCTACGCGTGCTACGCGCTCGATTTCCGCGGGCACGGCGCGAGCGACGCCGTGAGCGTCGATGCGCTGACGTGGGGTGCGCTCGCGGACGATTGCGCGGCGGTGGTCACCGCGCTCGGGTTGCACCGATGCGCGGCGTTCGGGCACTCGTGCGGCGGACACGCGTTGTTGATGTGCGAGGCGCGCAGACCCGGGACGTTTCGCGCGATTTACGCGTTCGAACCGATTTTTGTGGTTTCTTCGAGCGATGTGCCGACGCTGGACGTCTCGCCGGGATCACCGCTGATGGCGAGCACGGCGTACATGGTGAAGAGCGCGTCGAGGCGAAGGGCGAGATTCGCGAACGCGGCCGAGGCGTTGAACGCGTATAAGAGCAAGCCGCCGATGAGCGCCTGGAGCGAAGACGCGCTGGACGCGTACGTGAATAAAGGCGGTTTTGTTCCGGACGATGATGGCGGCGTGCGATTGGCGTGCTCGACGGAGACAGAGATTGGTATCTATCGAGCGGGCGATAAGGAGACGACGGCGTTCGGAGAGTTGAAAAGTATAGCGTGCCCGGTCGCCATCGCGCGAGGAAGGTCGACGACGCCCGACGGGGCGTCGCCCATATATTCCGCGGTCATCGCTCCCGCGATCGCGGCCGCCGTGCGCGACGGTCGTCTGATTGAATTTCCGGATAACGGCCACTTGGCGCCGATGGAAATTCCTCGAGACGTGGCGCGCTCGGCGCTCGATTTCTTCGACGCCGCGCGCGGTGACGACGTCATCCGCGCGCGCTCGAAACTTTAGCATTCCATCTTAGTTCTTAGATTTAGTTCTCGCGTGTCATAGAAGATGCATTTAGGTACACGTTCGAGGCGCGGTCGGCGTTTTCGAGGCAAACGCCTGAACGCCTTATCGAGGTGACGTCGTCCCTTACGCCCATCAGCCGTCAAAACGCGCCTCTTGCGCGCGCACCACCGCGCGCGACGCGAACGACGCGCGAGGCGAAAGCAGTAGACCGCTTTCCCGCGCGCTCGCATCGAACGCGCGCGCCGAACGCGCGGCGCGGCGTCGCGTTCGACGACGACCGGCGGCTCGCCCGAAATAGCGCTGCGAACGCGCGAAGCGTCATGACCGCCAGCGCGCACGAGCTCGAGGGGAAGGCGTCCACGGGACGTCGGTCGATGACGGTCGAGCGACGACGAAGCGTCGATGGCTATCACAGAGACGGGTGGAACGTTCGAGCGAGCGCGCTGAAGGAGCTGTGTAATCCCATTCGGCGAATCGTGGACGAGATGGTCGGGTTGGCGAATCCCGAGAAGAGGCTGATATCGCTCGCGCAAGGAGATCCGACGGTGTTTGGACACCTTTTGCCGCCGAAGACGGCGATGGATGAGGTGGCTGGGGCGTTCTCGACGAGCGCGCACAACGGGTACACGGCGAGCGCGGGTTCGGCGACCGCGCGGGCGGCGGTAGCGATGCGGTATTCGTTACCCGATCGTCCACCGTTGAGAACAGAGGACGTTTTCATGACAGTTGGTTGCTCCGAGGCGCTCTCACACTCGTTCGCGGCGATGGCGGTGGAGGGAGCAAACATTTTACTGCCGAGGCCCGGTTTTCCGTTGTATGAAACTTTGTGTCATAGGCACGGTTTGGGATACAAGTTTTATGATTTAGACGACGAAAATGGATGGGAAGTCAAGATTGACGACGTTCGCAGGCTTCGGGACGAAAACACGGTGGCGATCGTCGTGAATAACCCGAGCAATCCTTGCGGCGCGGTGTTTAGTGAAGGTCACCTGCGAGAAATTTGCGAGACTTGCCACGAGTTGCGCTTGCCAATCATCGCCGATGAAGTGTACGAAGACGTCGCTTTCGATGAAGACAGGCCGTTTCTGTCGATCGCAGCTTTTAGTGGTAGAGTTCCCGTCATGGTGGTGAGTGCGTTGAGCAAGCGCTGGCTCGCGCCCGGATGGCGCATTGGTTGGCTTGTCCTTCACGACTACGATCATATTCTACAGACTGCAGGCGTGCAGCTTGCGATTAACAACTTGTGTCAGGTGTCGTTAGGTCCGCCGACGCCGATCCAAGCCGCGATTCCGGGAATTTTCAAAGCCAACGAGACGGAGTGGCTAAAGGCTACGCTCGGCGTCTTGCGTCGCGCAAGCCAGCGCTGCGTCGAACGCTGTGCGCGAGTTCGTGGTTTGAGTGTTCCTTGTGAACCTCAAGGAGCGATGTATGTGCTGTTGAAAATGAATGGTGATGCGTTCAAGGACGCAAATGGGTTTTTCACTGATGTCACCTTCGCCAAGCGCCTGCTTGCGGAGGAATCAGTACTCGTGTTGCCGGGCACGTGCTTTCACGCGCCCGGATACTTACGTCTAGTGATTACAGTTCCAGATGACGAATTGCAGAACGCGTGGGATCGCATTGAGACGTTTTGTGAACGTTACAGTGTCGAACGCGCGCTCACGGATTCACCGAACGAACTGGACGCGTTGTCCAATTTACACATTAGCGAGTTGAAGACAAATATCAAATTTGTCGATTCAGACGAGGACCTGCTCAAGGCGAGGAGTAGATGAGGTGGCGCTCTTGTAACAAAAGATTTAGATGGTTTGTTCTTGAATAGTTCTACATATACGTTTGCATCTTGCTTGCTACTAAGGTACGACGAGTAATAAGTTTTTGCTTGTCGACACGAATCGACTTATTGAAGAATCGTGCTGAACGCGGTGATGCCGAGGGCGATACCGGCGACGGTCAGACCGATCGCCTGCGGCGTCGGCGTGTTGTGAATCACCGGTTCCGCCGCACTCGCGCCGAGACTGATGGCCTTGCCGTCGTTTCTCGCGCGCATCTCAGCTAATCTCGCAAGCTCGTCTTCCTTGGGCGGACCCGCGACGTACTTCGGGCTCCACGAACCGTGCACGCCGAACGGCACGTACGTGGGCAAGCGAAGTCGCGCGACCGGACCTTCGGAGAACTTTTGAGCATCAATGATCACCATCTCGGTACCACGACCACCGAACGTACTCTTATCGTACGCAGCATCGTGGACGAGCGCGACGACCCAACCATCGTCCTCCGCCGTGCCTCCAGGCCGTGGCACGAAGAAGGGCTCCATGGCGAACTTTCTGTCACCCGGCACCCACTGTTCCTCGTAGTAGAGCTTATCACCATCAGATTTGAGCGACGCCTTGGTGAGCGCCTGCATCGGGCCGTTGACACCTTCTGCGGTTCGACCGACGGAGGTGCTGAGGTACATGTGCTCATACGGCGCCCCAGTGTAGTCCCAGCTAGTAATCGGGAGCTCGCACGGAACGTCGCTTAACTCAGTGTGCTTGGCTTCGAGCTTCTTCATATCAATCAAGAATCGGCTCAACTTCATACGCGGGTAGTTGTCCTTACCGTTCGGGTTGCAAATATCGGTAAAGTACAACGTGAACTTATCCCAAGTACACGTGTCGAAGACGACGTTGCCATCCTTATCTTCAAAACCGTTCACATGGTGGTAGGCGTAGCACCAATAATCGGCCGGAGCGGTTTGAACTTCTCTCGAATCACCACGGCGCGGGAAAATACGGAATAATGGGCGTCGTTCGGTGTCTTCGCAGATGAGCTCGGACAAGCACGATCTTTCAAAGATGTACTTTGTGAAGACGGCCGGGAAATCTATCTTGATCGGGCAATCGAACAAGATGTAGTAGTTTTCGGTGACGACCAAATCGTGCACGTATGAAGCCGGGTAGTCGTACGCACGACGAGACACTTCCTTGCCTTGTTCGTCAAACTCATAGAAGACGGCTTTCGTAGTCCCGACGCCAGCGTTGGCGCGCCAGTCGACTTCATTCAAGAACGCCACGCAACGACGGCTACCATCGGGCTCGGTGACAGTGCGGTAGTGAGACGTGTGCATGACGGAAGACAAATCGCACGCACCGTGACCGATAGTTTCCAAAGTATCCGGGTTCAACGCGTACGGTTTTTTGTAATCCACGGCGACGAGCGAATCGCCCCAGTTCAACACGTTGTACGCCCCGTTTTGCTTACGCGAGAGATCCCCCCCCAAAATATCGTTAAACAATCTATAAAAGAACGCAGGCTTTCTCGGATCGCTCGCGGTGAAGATGCTCGGTTCGGTATACTTCCCGAGTTCCTCCTCCTTATCGAAGTGCTCCGTGCGCACGAACTTGTTCCGAAAGTACGCCTTCCCATCCTTGATCGCGATCGACGTCACCATACCGTCCCCATCGAGATAACTCTTCACGAACCCATCTCTCTCGTACATCGCCGGCCCGTTGCGCAGCAGCGTCCCGACCATCTCCTTCGGGATCTCGCCCTCCACCTCGGTCACCCAACCCATGTTTTCGTACGCCAGCCCCGGCACCGACGCGTATCCCGTCGCGTAATCCTTATACTCCCTCTCGAACGGCGCCGCTTCTTCCGTGGACTCGCGTTCCTCCGCCGGTTTCATCGGCGTCTGCACCGCGCGCGTCTGCACCGCGCGTCGTCGTCCCGCGTCGCGTCCCGCGACGACCATCGCGCGTCCCATCGTTCGTCCTCCGCCGAGCGTCGCGTTTCGCCGCATCGTCGTCGCGCCGCGCGTCGCCGCGCGCGCGGGCGCCATCGCCATCGTTCGCGTCGTCGTCGCGTGCGGCGCGCGCGTCGCGCCGGGCCCGCGCGAGTGTGCCGCGCGCCGACGGGCGTCGTCGCGCCTCGTATCTTCGCCGTTATCGTATCTTCGCCGCGCGAGATTTGCTCGATATAAAACGCACCGCGCGCGGACCTCGATGGGGTTTTTTTGCGTTCTATGCGTGGCGCGTGCAATCGGTAGTTTTCGTCACACTGTTTGTGCAGCTACGAAATGTCCGAACGCCCGCGGCCGTCGCGCCCGCGCGACCGCCGCGGGCGGCCCGCGCGCGCGGACGCGCGCGCGCCGGCGCCGCGACGCCGCGGATCGCGACGCGAGGCCCGCGACGCGCGGTCGCGCTCGGACGACCGCGCCGCGGGCGCGCGGGCGCGTCGCGGTGCCGCGGGCGCGCGCGCGACGCGCGAGTCGTTGGGACGCGACGCGACGACGACGCGCGATGGGACGGCGACGACCGGCGACGGCGGCGCGGGCGATCGTGGGGGCGGTGCTCGCGCTCGCGAGCGTCGCGGTGCCGGCGCGAGGGGCGTTCAGCGTGATGCCGTCGACGGGGACGGGGACGACGGTGACGTACGCGGGGACGGCGGCGTTTCGCGAACGCGTCGTGGACGCGTGCGGGACGTGCGGCGGGGACGGCGCGGCGTGTCAGGGATGCGATGGCGTGACGAACAGTGGGAAGGTGTTCGATGCGTGCGGGGCGTGCGGGACGGCGTGCGATAAGAGCGATACGTCCATAACGTGTACGTTTAACGCCACGTGCGAGGACTGCGCGAGCGTCACGGGCGGCGCCGCGACGACGGACGCGTGCGGGAATTGTAAAGCGCCGACGGACGCGACGTTTTCGCGAGAGGGGGTCCCGGATCATCATCTCGGTGGCTGCGTCGGGTGCGATGGAGTCGCGAATAGCGGAGCGGTGATGGACGTGTGCGGGGTGTGCGGCGGGAACGGGTGCTCGGGAACGGATCCGTCGCTGTGGAGCTGGTGCTGCGATTGCGCCGGCGTGGCTTTCGGGACGAGCGCGCAAGATTTGTGTTGTGAATGCATCGACGGCGCATCGTACTACCCCAACGGTGTGAAACCAGCCGAGCACACGCAGATAGAAAATTTATGGACGCAAGGGCAAGAGGCGTTCGCGGCGGCGGCGGCGACGATGACGACGTTTCGCGCGCTGGTAGAACCAAGACACAAGGCTGCGGCGCAGACGCTCTATGAACAGGCAGAACAGGCGTTCAAAGATGCATGGGCGCTCGTCGCCACGCAGGCCGCTGTTCCAGGTACGACGATGTGCTATCCAGAGCTCACGGCTTTACCGCAAGTGACAAACAATCGCGACGCGTGCGGCGTTTGCAAGGGGCAGCTTTCGTCTTGTTTAGGTTGTGCGACGAGCGCGACGCCGCTTCCGGTAGGGCCGTTAGAGGGCTTGTATCCAGATGATTGCGATGTGTGTGGTGGATCGACTGAGGTGGATGTGTGTGGGATTTGTGGAGGGAGTAGCAACGGCTTGGATTGCGTCGGTTGCGACGGCATCGTCGCGAGCGGTAAAGTGCAAGACGCGTGCTACGACTCTGACGACACAAGAATGTATAGTATCGACGCCGTTTCGGGAGCGAAGACGCTGCTCGTACAAGTTGGCGAGGTTGGTAGCGGGTGTAGCGATCCCGATGCTTTCATCACCGCGTGTGCAGCGGGGGGCGGCGGATGTTGCGGTTGTGACGGCGTGCCGAATAGCGGTAAAACGCTCGACGCATGTGGCTCGTGTTTAGCGGCGGATGCCACGGATAGGAAGACCAACGCGAATGCGTGCGAAGAAATCTTCCTCGTTAAACTTCCAAGCGGTGTAGTGATCGGTCCATTCACGAAAGAACAGATCCGAGGTGGATCTTTGACGTACACCGAATCGTCGACGAACACGGAGACGATCTACACCATCGAGCCGGATTCGCAGATTGCTAACGCTGCAGTTATTGATGTCACTGAAAGCGTCGAATACGGCTACACTTCCGTCGAGCAAGAATATTTAGATTCTTGGCAGTCGATTTTTGTGAGCGGACGAGCGGATGTGATCAGCTCCACGAGCGTGCCGAACACGGTGAACACAGTCGTCGTCACTGGTAGTCGAGTGACGAATACGAGCGAATATCAAGCGTTGCAAGTGAAACCGGAATTCGTCGGTGTTATTTATCCGTTTTGCACGGGGGCGACGTATCGGGCTGGTCATAGACTGCACGGCAAGAAAACGGGGTCGAACTATTTAGGAATCATCACCACGAGCGCGAGTATGCCGGAAGACTGGACCGAGGCACAGTCACGTCTCGATCGTGACTGGAACCCGTATTCGGAGAGAGTGTTGGACTACGTCGCAGAATGGGCCGATCAGCGGTGTACGTGCGTCGCCGACTGGAGAACTGAACCCGAGCCCGTACCTCCAACATGTGAGCGGGTTTGGCTGCAAGCGAGCGAGGAAAAGAAGAGTTCAAAGATGGAGCGGAGCTGGGCGAGCGGCTCGTGGCGCGTTACGGGTGGTTGGTGGACGCAAGACTTTGGGCAGAAAACGACGACCACGCAAAATGCTGCTCGCGGACCAAGACGTATAGACTCATTTGGGACGCTGCGCACACGACTCTCGCGTACGGCGAGCCAAGAAACCGACGAGCTCGGGGCGTGCGACTACAAAGCACTACGGGTCATCGATCCCGTGCGAAACGCGAGCGGCGCGGTGTGGTATCCACAGCAACAGCAAGTCGCGCAAGGATTCAACGTGACCTTCAAGTTCATGATCACGCAACCGACAGTCACATGTGACTACGCCGAGAGCGTCAGCGGTGCGTTCGTGCAGTCTTTACACACCAAGCTCTATGAAAAGTGTACGACTTCGGGCGGCGACGGCTTTGCGTTTGTCATTCGCGACGATAGCGCTTCGGCGCCGGGAGCGACAGACATCGGGTTCGATGGTCCCGGATTGGGATACGGTGGCATCACCAATTCGATTGCGTTCGAGTTCGACACCGTGTTCACCGCAGCATATAACGAACCACGTGAGAGTCACGTCGCGATTCACACTCGCGGTAAATCCCCAAACACGGCGCATTCGGCGGCGAGCCTCGCGACCGTCGCTCTTGACGGTTCCGTGCCCACGACGAGCATCACCGACGGTCAGATTCACGAAGTCTTCATCACGTACAAGCCCAACATCACCTCTGAGGAGATGTTTTTCGCCATCGAGTCCGGTGAAATCACCGGTTTGTCCACCGCCCTCAGCGCGCACACCGCCGACTCCCTCGGCGTCGTCTCCGTCTACCTCGACGACATGTCCTCACCGCTGATGAGCGTCCCTTTCAACATCGAGAGCATCTTGCGCGACTCCGCCACGAGCGGCAGCGCGTGGGTCGGCTTCACCGCCGCCACGGGAGATCTCTGGCAAGCCGTCGACATCTTAGAGTGGAACATGACCTCGGTCTCCGTCTCGTGACGGCGGCACGGTCAGACGGTTGTAACCAACTCCCTTCGATTCAGCAACCACGACGTCCCGCACTTCTCGACGCCCGCCCGCGTCGTTCTCGCGCTCGCGCGACTAAATCACGCGCGAACCGCGCGCGCGCGTCGCGGACCGCGCGAACCGCGCGCGCGCGACGCGCCGGCGACATCCATGACGGATGCCGCGTCAGCGACCGCGGCCGCCAAAAAATCGTCGAGCTCGCCGACGGACGCGTTCGGGTTCGATCAGCTCGCGCGCGCGCTCGAACCCGAGCGCGACGATGGAAATCGCGAGTACAAGCGGCGTTTGGTGGACGTCGCCCCCGAGCGATTCGAGGAACTCGTGACGCAGCTCCACTGGCGCTGCCTCGCGGAGGGCGCGGGCGAGGCGTTGTACGATTTAGGAGTGGACGACGACGGGACGGTGTTCGGATTGAGCGAATGCGAGATGGAGGAGAGCGTGGCGACGTTGAAACGAATGGCAGAGGCTATCGAGTGCGATGTGTCGGTGGTGTGCGAACGGCGGACGAAGACGGGAAAGCGAATCGCGACGTTTTTGGTGCGTCGACGCCCGTGCTCGAGCGAACACAAAGAGATCAGAATAACGACGTTGGGAAATGTGGATTCCGGGAAATCAACGGTTTTGGGCGTGCTCACAAAAGGTGGTTTGGATAACGGTCGAGGACTGGCGCGCGGGGGCGTGTTTCGACATAAACACGAGCTCGAGAGCGGAAGGACGAGTTCGATCTCGTCGCAAATTATGGGATTCGATGCGAAAGGAAATATAATCAACTACTCCAACCCAGACGTACGAGAGGCACATCAGTTGAGGTGGGAGCAAATCTGCGCGGCGTCGTCGAAAGTCGTGCATTTTAGCGACTTGTGCGGGCACGAAAAGTACTTACGAACGACGATGCATGGCATCGCTGGGTCGCTGCCTGATTTCGCGCTCATGTGCGTAGACGCGAACAGAGGCGGAATCATAGGCATGACGCGGGAGCATTTATCAATTATGCTCGGCTTGAAGGTACCTTTTTTCGTCATCGTCACCAAGGTTGACATGGCGAGCGAAGAGAACAGAGTGGCGACGCTAGACGCTCTTATGAAGATGCTCAAGCGCCCGGGCGTACATAAAACGCCCATCCTCGTGCGCGATGACATCGATGTCATGACATCTGTAAAGAACATCGCCGGCGGCGTGATCACGCCGATATTTCAGGCGTCGTGCGTCACGGGACTAGGACTCGATCTGATAAGGATGTTCTTGAATCACATTCCAAGCAGGCGGACATTCAAGCCGCTTGAAGGCGACCGCGCGCTTGTGCACTTGGATGAATCTTTCAGTGTGCAAGGTATCGGCACGGTGGTGAGCGGTCTCGTCGTGAGCGGAAAAATTACGACGCACGCGTCGATGTTACTCGGGCCTGATGGCCGCGGCGCATTCACGCCAGTGCAGGTAAAGAGCATCCAAAATAAGCGTGTGGCGGTCGAAGCAGTCGGTCAAGGGAACACGGCAAGCTTCGCCATTAAGCCGAAGAAAGGGCACATCCATAAGGAAGAAATTCGTAAAGGCATGGTTTTGTGCGACGCGAGCGTTCAGCCGAAAGCTACGTGGGTATTCAAGGCAGAAGTCATCATCTTGGCGCACCCGACCACGCTTCGGGTGAACTATTCGCCAGTGCTACACGCTCTCACCGTGCGACAAGCGGCGCGTATCAGCGCAATCGAAGGCAAAGACTTGTTACGCATGGGCGATCGAGCCATGGTGACATTCGAGTGGTGCCACAGGCCTGAATTTTTGTGCGAAGGGACGCGCATCATTTTCCGCGAAGGACGAACGAAAGGCGTCGGCGTGATTCGAACGATTTGTGCCGACGTACCGCGTACGCCACCGAGGACTTACAAAACCACACACATAGCTACCGTCGAGAGCGCGCACGTCGCCGAGGCTCGCTAAAAGCGTCGAGTATGCGTTTGCAATCTCATACAAAAACTCTCTCGTTTCCTCCTCCTCAGAACCTCCGAAGATTTCAGGTTCAAAACACGTGAAACCGGGATCATCGATCGGGCGTTCGGTATCGATCGATGAAACTACCGATGGATTCGATTAGAATCCGCGTCAAAGTAAAAGCTCGGATCCACTCCCAACACGAAACGCGTCGACAGAACTGCGCCGATCGACGGCCGTGACGCCGGAGCCGCCGCCGCCGACGACGACGCGGGTTTGAGTAAAGCGCAAGGGTGGCGTCGATCGTCTTCGACACCGCGCGACGACGACGCGTGACGAGGAGTACGATCGATGCGCGCGCGCGCGATGCACCGTGAACGCGAAGTCGATGCTGTTGACGAGACGGCGTCGACGACGACGACGACGACGACGTGCGTGTCGCAGTCGGATACCCGAATCGGTCGACCGGCGTTCGATGCGATGGAAGGACGGCTGATGGCGCACAATCGAGCGACGTGCGAGGGCGACGGGCCGTCGTGTTCGTACCGGTTGGAGCGGCCGCCGGAGTCGGCGTCGCCGTATTGGGCGAAAGTGTTTCTCGTTCGCGATCTTCTCCGCTCTGGGTCGTGCGATCGAGTGATTTGGTTGGATTCGGATGCAACGTTGCATCTCGGGCGGAGCGTGTGCGAGAGCGTCGATGACGACGGGGTCCGAAGGTGCGACGGCGCGACGCGGGCGGGCGTGTCGGCTGTGGCGGACGAGCTCTTCAACGGCGCGGAGTTTTTTTACGCTGGGCATACCGCGGTGACGTGTCCGGTGGGGCTGAATTGGGTGGCAAAATTTAACGCCGGGGTTTGGGGGGTGAATAATTCCACCAAAGGCCGGGAAATCATGGACACGTGGGCTCAACTGTACCCGAGACAAAACTGGCGAATGAACCCGGACAACACAAGTTGGACGTGCAACGACGAAAGTCGCGACGGGACGTGCGCGTACAGCGGGGGTAAGTATGAACAAGGGGCGTTTATCCGATACGTCATGCCGAAATACGCAAACGCGGGCGTTCTCCGCGAGCACGACGCGTGCCACATTGGAAGTCCTTGCGCGTCAAAGGCGGAGGCGACGAGTCGCGGCGCGAGCGTCTGTCACTTTCTGGGATGTTTCAAGGATCATTACGCAGCCTCCTACCTCGTCGGGAACTTCACCAGCGCCAACCTCGACGAGATTCCGGGTGAACTCGCCCACTGTCCCCACGCCAACGCTAGATTCTCTCTGCAGAGCGCTTCGGGCGTCGTATCCATCGACGGCAACCGCGTCGCTCGAGTCGTCGGATGCGGTGTGTTATTAACCCTCATCGTCGCCCTCTTCGGTCTCTTGAAGCGTCGTTCGGCCGAAACGCGCAAAGTGCAATCGTGCGGTGACAAAGATGAATCCACTCCGCTCGTTTAGTCTGATAGATAGTCTGCCAGTCTGCTCGTCGCCGGCGCTTGAGGGTGACACCGAGTACATTACAACTACAAATTTGTCTCGAGCGCTATCCGCCGAGGCTCGCTAAAAACGTCGAGTATGCGTTTTCAATCTCATACAAAAACTCTCTCGTTTCCTCCTCCTCGAGAACCTCCGACGCGCGCATCTCATCTAGTCTCAGAACCCACTTCCGCACGCACTTCGTCCCCTCGAAATCGTTCGGCAACCGACTCACCTTGCACAGCGCCAGCAACAAGTCCCCGAGCGCCGGCGCCACCTGATCCTTCGCCCGCATGTCCAGCTTCACCGTATCCATCACCCCTATGAAACAATGCGTCGCGTCCGCCACCGCGCGCGCCTCCGCCCTCCCCTCCGCCTCCGTGCCTCTCGCCGCGCCTCCGTGCTCCGCCGTCGCCGGCACCCCAGCCTCCAGCCTCCGTCTCGCCGCCGGCACCCTCGCCCCGTACGTCTCCAAGAATCGATCGAGGTCCGGCACGGAATCGCGCAGCACGCTCCGCAGCGTCTTAAACTTGCTCGTCAGGTCCACGCACGCGCGCTCGTACGCCTTCGCGTCGACGCTCGACCGCACGTACGCCCGCTCGAGCTTCTCGAGCGCGCGCGCGAGCGCGTACAGCGTCGCGAAATCGTCGTACCGCTTGCGCTCGTCCGTCGTGCGCCACAGGCGCACGCATTCGCCGTCCGCGACGTCGCGCGCGGGCGGCATGTCGGCCGCGCCGGCGCCGCGCGGCGTCGCGATGTCGCGTCGCGTCGCGTCGCGTCGGTCGTCAGAATTCGACCGCGAACATGAGCGAGGACTCGACCGCGGACTTCGCGCAGGCCGTCGTGAGCGCCGGCGCGGACGGCGGGAGCGCGAGCGGTGCGCGCGCGCGACGCGGCGAACGCGACGCGCGACGACGAAGCGACGCGCGCGGCGCGAAGGCGCCGGCCGATCTGAAAACGGACGGACGGCGCGGTCGCGCGAATCGGCGACGGCGCGCGGAGACTGACGACGACGACGAGGGGTGTGTGTTCGAGACGCAGCGCACGATACCATGGACGATGGATCGGTGCACGAGGACGCGGGCGCGCAGGAGGCGCAGATGCAGATGAATTCGTCGTTTCAGAGCGTGAGCTCGCTGAGCGCGTCGCAAGATTTCGGAACGAACGCGGGCGCGGAGGACTCGGGGCACGCGGACGGTGGATTGGATGACTTCGGCGATTTTGCGGCGGAGCCGGCGGCGGTGGAACAGATGACGGCGGAGGTGGGGCAGATGGCGGTGGAGCACGCGGCGCCGGCCGAACCCGCGGCGCCGGCGCCGGAGGAGGCGCCGATGGAACCCGTAGCGGTCATGTCTAACGCCGGGTCCGCGAGTGCGTTGAGTGAATCCGATTTTGCGGCGCCTGAGCAATCGGTGATGGCGGAGGAACCGGCGGTGAACATGTACAACTCGCCGCACTTGCAGGCGTTTCGCGCCGAGCAAGCCAAGCAACTCGCCGAGCGCGAGGAGGCGGAGAAGCGCGAAATCGAACGCATCAAAGAGGAAGCCCAGGCCGAGCTGGAACTCATGGATTCGCAGCGCGCCAAGCAAATCTCGAGCGCCAAGCAGGCGAACCGCGAGCGCCAAACGGCGGAGGAAGAGCTCTTCGCGAACGCCAGCGGTTGGGAGGCGGTTTCCAACTACGTGTCGGATGAAAATCTCGTGCCCGACTCCCTCACCGACCTGTCCAAGATGCGATCTCTGATTCGCGTGCTAAAAAACACGCCACCCGTGAAGAGCGCGTAGATTATGCAGAGCAACAACCACAATAACACCAAACCTCGTCCCCGCTCGCGAAGCGCCGTCGAGGACGCCTGAACGTCACAACTCGGCTTCCGCGGACGGCTCAGTTCGATCAACGATGCCGCGTGGCACATCGTTCGCGCGCATTTCGCTCGCGCGCTGCGCGCTCGCGTGCGCGCTCGCGCTCGCGACGTCGACGCGCGCGTGTGGTGAATTCGTCGTGACGACGGACGAAGTCGCGCTCGCGTCCAGAGCGTCGTCCGCGCCTTTGCGAGGGCTGACGCTCGCGGACATGATCGCCAAACACGTCGCGTTCCCGAGAGAGGTGAGGCCAACGCTCGATCGACGCGCGCTTAGGGACTCGGGCGGTCGGGGACGCGTGAGACGCACGCGCGGGACGACTTCGACTGCGACAGACTGACGATCTCTACTTATCGATCGGTTAGGCGCTCGTGAGAAACGTGGGAGATGCGTACGATGGCGACGATGCGTGCTCGTCTCTGGAGGGGCCGACGTGCGCAGCGCTGGGGGGGTCAAACGAACGCGCGACCGACGGCGACGACGCCGCGACTGCGCTCAAGGCGACCTCCGTTCGGCGATCGCGCGTGTCGCTCGTGCGTTTAGACGACGTGAGCGATTTAGTAAAGTATTTCAAAAAGAACGGCGTGCAAGGGGCGCTGTCGATAGCGATGGAGGAAAACGCCGGGGGGCTTCGGGAACGGCTGAGCGAACTGACGCAGGCGGCGGCGACGTCATTCGCGAAAGCGCAAGCGAGTACGGCGGCGAGCGATGCACAAGATGCCGTTACCGATGGCGCGGGCGTCGACGACGCATCAGACGCATACTCTACGTCATCGCCAATTTCGGGCTTCACCGGCGGGCCGTTCGACGGGTCGTCGAAGTCCGTCCCGGGTTTGGCAAAGCGAGTGGCCATCTTCTACAACGCCCGTCCCACCGCGGTGTCGCTTTACTGGGTTGATTTCGACGGTAACGAAGTCCACTACGTCGACGTACATCCACAACACCAAGGCATCGTGAAAACCTTTCAAATGCACATCTGGATCGTTCGCGAGTTGGATTCTTCGCGCTTCGTCGCGCAATACACCGTCGGCGACGAAGACACGTCCACGCAATCGTTCACCATTCCCACTTCCTAGACCGCCTCGAGGCGTTTTGTAATTTGTTTAATCCATTCGATGTAAATCCGGCGCAGTTTTCGCGTCTCGTTGCCGCTCTTCTCGCGTTATCCTCGTGGCTCGCTCTGAACCGCGCGTTGGGCCGACTAACAAGATTCAGAGGATAGAGCGCCTTCTCTCGCGCCGCGCGTCACTTCCCGCACCCTATCACCAATCGCCGCTCTCGGCGATCCATCGAGGCCTTTCGAGCCCATCTGCGACTCAGCGCGACCGACGCGCGACCGACGCGCGACGTCGTCGACGCGTTTTCTTCGCCGCCGGACGCTGACGTGGAAATTTCTCGCAATTTCTCGAACGCTCGAGGACGACGCGCGTGAACCATGAGTGGAAACGCGCTCGACGGCGTGCGGCGCGCGCACGAGGAAAAGTTCTTCAAGACGGAACAAGAGCACGAGGTGCGAAGGTACGTGGCCAAGCTGAAGGCGGAGGGACGGTACGACGCCGCCATGACGGCGGCGAGCGAACGCGCGGCGAAGCGAACAGTCGGCGCGAGTGCGTTACCGCAGATCATGGCGCATTCGTTACGGCTGAACGGTGTCGAGGAAGCGAAACACGTGAAACGCGTGATAGATCGTGAGTTCATGACGAAGCACCACTTGGTGACGAATTTGCGATACACGGACGGGTTTCTGCTCGGCGGACGCGTGACGCTCGGGAAGAATAAGTGGGTAGCGGGCACGACGGGGAGTGGCGTCGAGGGAGCGACTATATTCAGCGTACACAAAGCGACGACTCTCATGTCGGAGGTTCCTAAGCAAGCGCTGGACGGGGTGGAATCGCGCGCGGCGAGGTACATGGTTGATAACTCATTCGTGGAAGTCGCGGGCAAGCGAGTCAAGTTGATGCCGGATCCGACGCCGGGACGCGCCATGGCGTGGGGGGGGACGTTGGCCGTTTGGGGTACCTTGGGCTTAACATTGACGGCGTGCAAAACGCTCGGCATTCACTCTATCGGCGACGTGACGACGGTGATGAAGCGCGTCTTCACGCCGTACGCGAATTCGATTCGAGAATCGATGGCGCCGCTCAAGTCCCGTTTCTCGATGAGCAGCGCGGACGACTCGCCGAAATTCAAGGATTCAAATTTCGCGCACGATATCCGACGCATGTTCGCGTGACAAAGTTGTTAATCTACCGTCTGAAGATCTTAAAATCAAATCGCGTCTCTATCGTCTTCTATCGCGCGCACGCACTACTCCTCAATGCCCCTAACCTCCAACACTCTCAATCCCGTGAGCTGCGCTCTGTACCCATTCATCCGTCGATAATTCTTCCGCCGCTTCTTCTTGAATATAAACTTCTTCCCGTCCCGCACGTGCTCCTCGACCAACGCGAGAACCTCCGCCCCTGGCACCGTCGGCCGCCCGATCACCGTTCGCGTCTTGCTCCCCAGCATCAGCACCCGCGGCAACCTCACCACATCGTTCACCTCGACGTCCTTTATCTTATCCACGAATATCAAGTCGTCCGGGGACACCTTGAACTGATGCGACCGCACCTCGACGACGCCGAAGACGTCTTTAGGGCGCACCTCGACGCCGCGCTCGGCGTCGATCGCCGGCGCCTCCTCGCGCGGCACGAGGACGATGGATTCCGGCACGGCGTCCACGGCGGGGGTGACGCCGCCGTTGATCGTGAGTCCGCTCGCGAACGCGCGCGCGAGCGGCGGCGAGGGCGACGGCGACGACGACGACGGGGCGAAGGCGGCGACGGCGCGCGCGAACGACGTCGACGGCGCGGTCGCGGCGCGCGCGGCGCGCGCGGGCGCGACGGACGTCGCGAGAGAGAACGCGCGACGCGCGACGTGGCGAGACATCGGCGAGGGACGACGATCGGTGGGACGACGATCGGTCGAGGACGCCGCGCTGCGCGTAGTGACGTCGAGGCGAGACGGCGCCGAAGGGAGTCGTCGAAGGATTGGTCGGGCGATGGGACGATATCGATTACAGCGGTGTGGGGTGCATAAATAACTAGTTGCGTCAGGCGATGTCCTCCACCTCCGCCAAGGCTTCGGCCATGTGATGGTGCAGCTGCGCCAGTTCGCGCTCGAGGACGTCCATGTCCGCGCGAAGGTCGCGCGCGAGCGGCGAGGGAGGAGAAGACACGCGCGGTGACGGTGCGTCGGCCCTCGAGTCGCGCTGTTCGACGTCTTCGCGCTGTTCGCGCACCATCTCTATCGCGCGTGACGTGGCTTCCGTCGCCACGCGGATGTCGTCGTCGTGACGCGCGGCCTGCGCGTGAATTTCTCTTCGCGCCGAAGCCAACTCTCGCTCTAAGATGACCCTCTCCTTCTCGGAGGTGCGGATGATTTCGTGCGCGTCGCCGAGCTCGCGCTCTAAAATCTCCACTTGCGCCTTTGCTCGCTCTATTTCTGCGACGCTCCAAGACGACGCGATGGTTTCGCGCGTCGCCGGCGCGTTGTCGTCCTCCTCCATCGCCAAGCTATCTCTCAGCGCGATCGCCTCGGTCAGTGCGCTCAACTCGGCGATGACCGCGCTGACGGCTGAACCGCCCAGAGCGCGCCCGCTCGGCGCCGTCGGCGCGAACGAACGCAGCGCGTCCAACGCCATCTTGAGCGTCGATACTGACCGGCGCCTTTGCTTTGATTCTCGCTCCAAAGTCTTCGTCAACTTCTTCTTCAGAGCCCGAATCTGTCGCTTACGCTCGTCATCATCCCCGTCTTTCGTCTCCTTTAACTTATCGTGCGAATATCTCAACGCCGCGTGCTCGCGCTTTAACTTGACGCACTCTCCCGAGAGCTCCTCAAGTTTTCCCTCCGCCCTCTCGCGTCGACGCTTCTCCTTCGTCAACTCCTCTCGAAAGCAAGCCGCCTCCTTGGACAACGCCCGAAGCTTTGCGCTCGACGTCGTCGCGCCGCGCGACGCCCCACCGTCGCGTCTCGACGTTTCCGCGCGCGCGTGCGCTCGCGGCGGTCGCGTCGCGCTCGGCGTCGGCTCGCCGTCCGAGCTCGACGCGTCCGAATACCCCCCCACGTGCGCGCCGAACGGTCTCCGAGTCGCACCGGCACCGCGCTTACTCGCGTCGCCGCGCGCGCCGCCATCGGCGCCTCCCGCGCGCGTCGGCGTCGTCATTCTCGCGCGAATGCGCTCAACGGTCTGTTTCCCTCTCGTCCGAAATCCCGCCCCTTCGCGCGCGTCCTCCTCCGCGAGCGCCCATATCCACGACGATCGCACGACGACGTCGTCGACCTCGCGCATGTCGACCGGCGCGATCGATCGACGCGCGATCGCGCCGGTCCGCTCGCGGACGCGCCGGTCTGCCGTCGGCATTGGTTCGCGCGTCGCGTCGGCACCGCGCGGCGCGTCGACCCGCCTCGCCGTCGACCGCGCGCGTCGATCGGGCGCGATGGCGCCGTACGTTCCCACCGGACGCAAGCGCGGGCGGCCGCGCGATCCGAACAAGCAGCGACCGCGCAAGCCCGGGCCGCCGCCCGCCGCGCTCAGGGTGCGCGCGCGACGACGACGACGACGACGACGCGGCGCGACGCGACGACGACGATGACGCGCACTGACGATGACACGCCGACGCGAACGCGCGCGCAGGTGCGACGGAACCCGATATTCGAAGAGATGCGACAGCAGATGGACGCGGTGGTGGCGGCGGTGCACCCGAAGCGCGAGCGCGACGGCGAGGAACGAAAGAAACGAACGAAAGAGACGCTTGCGGATCGAGTGGAGAAGGCGGTGGCGATATCCATGACGGAGGAAGAAAAGGCGAACATCGAACGCGAGCGGAGGGAGGCGGCGATGTATTGGCCGGTGTGTTTGAATCCGAAACTGAAACCGAAGGGGAGCGAGGTGAGCGAGGATCGTAAGACGTTCACGAGCTCGAAAGGGTATCGCACGTGCGCGGCGTCGCACGGAGTTCGATGCGGTGCGTTTTATTATGAGATTACGATTGCATACTTGGGGGAGAGCGGACACGCCAGAGTGGGGTGGAAGTCGAAGAAGGGCGAGGCGAACGCGCCCGTCGGATTCGACAAGTTTGGGTACGGGTACAGGGACGTGGGTGGGGAGAAGGTGCACGAATCGACGCTGGCGCCTTACGGCGAGCCTTTTAAAGAGGGCGATGTCATTGGGTGTTACATATTCGTCGAAGAGATGAAGATGAAAAGCCTCAAGAAGGAAGAAAGCGGCGACGCCCCCGAACCCGCTAACGCGAGTTTCGTCGCCTTCTCGCGAAACGGGACGTTTCAAGGCAAGGCGTACGTGGGTCTGAACGACGACGACGGCGCGTACTTTCCCGCGGGTTCACTCTTCACCGCCCCGGACGTGGAGCCGGCGAAGTTGGTGTTTAATTTCGGACCAGATTTCCAACATCCACCGGACGCCGAGGCGTGGGACGTGCCCGCGCCGCGACCGATGAGTGATTTAGATCCACCCCGACCGACGCCTGAAATTAAACTCGAACCATCGCCGGAGGAGACCGCGGTGATTGTCGAAGCGCCGAACGCTGAAGAAGAGACGCACGCCGCCACTAGCACGTAGCACTGTGTACATAATTATTGTTTTGAGGTATGAAATCTAAAAACACAACGTTACAAACATCTCCTCCACGCTATCACGCCGGTACCTTCAACCGCGCCGACTTGACTTGTTTCAGCTGTCTCTTCATCTTCTTTCGCGCCTTCGAATCGTTTTGAAACGTCTGCGCCGCCAGCTGTCTCGGAGTCGGCGCGCCGTCCGGCCTTCGTCCCTTCTTCGTCACGCCGCTGCCCTTCTTTGTTTTCAAAAATATATCCGCCTTCCCGACCGCGTTCATCCCCCAAGCCACCGCCTCGTCGTTTCGTCTCGCCGCGTCCTCGGCCCGCGCCAGCGTCTCGGCGTCGACGACGACGTCTCGACTTCTCCGCGCGTCGTTCGCGTCGTCCGTCTCCATGGTCATGTTCTGATGCGCCCGCGAGTTCACCACGGGTACCTTCGGCGCCGCCATCGCGCGCGCCATCGCGGCTTGCTTCGCGTCGAACTTTGCGCGATCATCATCGGTTTCGTTGAGCGCGTGCAGGCGCGAGGCGCGGACTTCGCGCTTACACGCGGCGCGCGCCGATTTACCCATATATGGCGGCGGCGGCGCGACGAAGACGACGACGGACTCGCGAGCGCGACGCGCGCGGTGCCTCAGACGCGAGCGCGGCGAACGGTTACGATTCGTTCGCGCGAGCGCGGCGTTCGAGCTCGCGAGCGAGTCAGCGAGCGACGAAGACTGCGGCGCGCCTCGCCGCCAACGCGAGGGACGGAGGCGCGACGAGCGGCGAGCGGAGGTTCGTGATTCGTGCGAGCGCCGTTCGCGCGTCTACGCTCGCAATCTATCATGCATTCCTCCTATCTTTAATTCTATGTCGAAGCGAACAGCGCGTTGACGAAATCGCGACGTGAGTCGTCGGCGTCGGCGTCGGCGACGCACGAGGCGTCGATGTCTTCGGCGAGGCGAAGCCACGCGGACGTCTTCGCGAGGGACTTTAATGAGGCGTCGATGATTTGTGCACGATATGCACACGCGCGCGTCGCTCCATTGGCGTCGACGAAGGTCGCGAATCGTACCAAGTCGTCGTCCCTCGATTCAATATCCGAAACATTGACATCAAACGTCACGGTGAAGAGCACGCTGCAATCTTTCGCCATTTGACCGAGCACGAATGAGCGTAAGCGCTCGAGTAAATCTTCCGATACCTCACCAGCGCGTTGGCGCGTGGCATTCAGTCGCTCGCATAATTCGTGGACGTCACGATATGTCTTCACGGCGTCATCTCCGCCTCGTAATTGGTGGTGAAATATAAACTCGAACACTTCTCTCGCGTTCATGACAAGATTTGGGAGTACGCGAGAAAGCGTGGACACAACATCTGCGTCGGCGGTTACACCTCGCGCGTCGACGAACACACGCGCACCACGCGTGACTCGCAGATTGTTCTGCGGACACGCCATCAACGCTTCGCACGCGCGGCGAACATCCGCGTCTCCACCCAATAAATCCACCGGAACGTACGAGCTCGCCGCCTCGCGCTCGCCGCGCGCGACTTTCAACCGCTGATGTGCCGGAAATCTCCACGCGCGTCTCCCGTTGACGATGGCCCCGACGAACGATTTCGGCTTGATCTCAATCACCCATGCGTTCTCGACGTCGTCCTCAAAGACGCGGCTCGTCTCCGCCGCGACCTCCGACAGTTGCCCGAACGCCTCCGCCGCGTTTGCGACGCGTCCATCGCGACCTTCCGCCCTCGCCGTCTCGTGCGCCGCATCGCGCGTCGTCTTCAGCGCCAACGCATTCAAAGCGTCGCCGTCCACGCGCACGACCGCCCGATCGTCCCGCCATCCCGCGCGTCCCGACGTCGTCGGCGCGTTCGCGAAGAACGCGTCCCGCGCCGCCGCGTCGAGCGTCGTCCACGACGCCTCATCGCGGTCGGCGCCCCACACCAGCGCGTCCACGGTGTGACACCGCCACGCGCGATCGCCGCGGGCGCCCGCGGGAGTCTTTAACAGGCGCAGCAGCGCGCCGCGAAGCTCGGGACGCGGGCCGGTGTAACGAAACACGACGTGGGCGTTGCCCTCGCGCGCGTAGGCGTAGTGCGCGACGTCGTCCGCGGTGATTCGAATAACGGCGGCGGACGTCGAGGCGCTCGCGCGCGCGTCGCGCATCGCGCGAGGAGGCGCGCAGTGGCGTCGACTGGGCGCGGGCTCGGAATACAGTTACAGATGTGACTAGTCGTCGCGTCACGCGGCGCGCATGGCGTCCAGGCGTTCGAATATGTTTCTGGGCGCGCCGTCGATGAGTTTGGCGGTGCCACACGACGATTGCGTCGGGCGCTCGGCGCCGTCTTCGCGATGCGCCAAGTAAGATTTCACGATGCAGTTGAACGCGTCGGGCGTTTCGTGCGCCGGACAGTGTCCGCTGGGCGTGAGCTCGTAATAATCGGCGCGAGGGATCACGCGCTTTAATCGTTGTCCCCAGAGCGGCACGACCCACGGGTCGTCTTTTCCGTACACCATGGCTACCGGGAGATCGGCGGGAATTCGATTCAACATTTCGTCGAAGCTCAACGCGGCTTTCGGCGACCACACGACGGAGCAAAACGTGCTCAGCGCGTGAACGTTATCCGTAGGTTCGATGATTTGACGAACGAGCGTGTCGTCGATTCGCGCGGAATTTGCGTAGACGAGTGAAAGTAATCCTCGCACGTTGGCCGCGCTTCGAAAGCTTTCCCAATACGCTTTAATCGGCGTGCGAATCCATTTCGGCGCCGGCAGCGCGCCTCGCCAAGGCGCGATCTTACTTCCCCACGCGTTGGGATCGCTCGGCACGAACGCCCAAAACGGCGTCGCGTTTACTAAAATCAACCCTTTCGTCAGCTCGGGCGCCATGGCCGCGACGTACGTCGCCACGAATCCGCCGAGCGAGTTTCCCGTCAAGTACGCTCGCTCGCCCACCACCTCGCTCAAGAAATACTCCACCTGCTCCCGCCACGCGTCCACGGAGTACTGAAACCCCTCCACGTCACCAGCCTCGCTCGGCCACGACCGTCCTTGTCCGACGAAATCCAGCGCCCACACGCACGCGTCGTCGCCGAGCGCGCCTCGCGCCAACTGCGCGTCGTAGTGAAACGACCCGACGCCGAACCCCGGCAGCAGCACGACGTGCTTCGCGCTGTCCGCGCGTCCCGCGCGTTCGTACCGCACGTCGTGTCCGCGCCACGCGTAAGAGCAATCGCACCGCGCGCCGTCGTCCGTCGTCGTCGTCGTCGTCGTCCCAGCGCTATCTCGAGCGGCGAAATCATCCTTCGTCGCCCGCGCGCGCGCCGGCGCCGGCCGCCGTCGCGCGCGGACGCGCGTCGATCGCGCGCGCGGCGACGCGCGCGTCGTCGCCCGCGCGCGCGTCGTCGCCCGCGCCATCGCGCGCGCGTGTGCGAACGCGGCGTCGCGTCGCGTCGATCGCGACTTCGCGACGCGCCGACGCGACGCGACGCCGCGCGCGCGACATGGGCGGCGAAGAGTCCAAGCCCGCGACCGCGGACGCGACCGCGGACGCGACCGCGACGACGGCGCGCGCGACGGACGCGACGGACGCGACGGACGCGACGACGGCGCGCGCGATGGATGCGGCGGCGGACGCGGCGGAGCGCGTCGAAACCTTGACGATCGCGACGCGAACGAAGCGAGCGACGCAGATCGCGGCGAACTCGGACGTGGACGTCGCGTTCCGACCGTTCGGGGCGCCGCTGGCGTTTCTGGCGGCGTGCGCGAAGATCGGGGTGAAGACGACGTGCGGCGAGCAGGTCAAGACGGCGCCGGCGGAGGCGCGGACGACGACGAAGGATGGGAAAGTGGACGTCTCGGGCGCGATCGACGCGTTGGAGGCGTTGGAGGACGCGTGCGAGGGCACGGGGTTGCTCGGCGCGGGATCGGCGGCGCGGGAGGAGGTGTTTGAGTGGCTGACGAGATGCCGAAGCTTGGCGCCCGGGGGCGGGTTCGAGAAGCAGTGCGAGGGCGTGAACGAATACCTCGCCACGCGGACGTATCTCGTCGGGCACGACGTGACGCTCGCGGATTTGGCGCTTTGGGCGGAGTTTACGACGAATCGACAGTGGGCGGTGGTGGAGAAGAAAGGGAAGTGCGGGAACCTCGCGAGATGGTTGGCTACGATGAACGCGGACGCCGAAACGCAAGCGGTCGTGGCTGCGGCAAACGCGGGGAATCCGATTCTCAGCAAGAAGGCGACGACGGTGTCGGATACCGGTAAGGTTGTCGGTGCAAAGACATCAGGTTCGTTCGAGGTCGATCTTCCGGGAGCGGAGGAGGGGAAAGTCGTCACGAGATTTCCCCCGGAACCGAGCGGAATTTTGCACATTGGCCACGCCAAGGCGGCGCTGCTCAACCATTACTTCGCTCGACGATACAAAGGTAAGCTCATAGTTCGTTTCGACGACACGAATCCGGACAAAGAGAACGTCGACTTTGTCGATGGTATCATGCGCGACATCGCGACTTTGGGTCTGGATCCGGACGTCGTCACGTACACGTCAGACTCCTTCGACGCCATTCTCAAGATGGGCGAAAAACTCATCAAAGAGGGCAAGATGTACATCGATACCACGGACGTCGACACCATGCGTACGGAGCGTATGCAGAAGATCGAGTCCAAGTGCAGAAGCCAGAGCGTCGAGGAAAACTTGCGACTTTGGAAGGAGATGAAGGCGGGCTCCAAGGAGGGCGCGGAGTGCGCCGCGCGCTTCAAAATCGACATGTCCAGCAACAATGGCTGCATGCGCGATCCCGTCGCTTTCAGATGCAACGTCGAGACCCCGCATCACCGTACGGGAACGAAGTATAAGGTCTATCCGACCTATGACTGCGCGTGCCCTTTCGTCGATGCGCACGAAGGCGTGACGCACGCGCTTCGCACCTCAGAGTACGCCGATCGCGAAGATCAGTACAAGTGGATTCAAGAAGCGATGGGAATGCGCAAGGTGCACATTTGGGAGTACAGTCGATTGAACTTGGAGTACACCACGTTGTCCAAGCGTAAGCTTCAGTGGTTCGTCGATAACAAGCACGCGACTGGATGGGACGATCCGCGTTTCCCGACGGTGCAAGGCGTCGTTCGTCGAGGTATGCAAGTCGAAGCGCTCAAGGAGTTCATGCTTTCGCAGGGTGCGAGTAAGAATAACAACCTGATGGAGTGGACAAAAATCTGGGCGATGAATAAGAAGATCATCGATCCGATCGCCCCGCGCCACGTGTGCATCGACAACGCCGACGCCGTAGTCGTCAAGGTGCTCAACGGACCCGAGGGAGAAGAATGGTTCACGACTCCGAAACACAAAAAGAACCCAGATTTGGGCATCAAGGTCGTGTTGCGCATGAACGAAGTCATCATCGAGCAAGCCGATGCGCGCGCCATTAGCGAGGGCGAGGAGTGCACGTTGATGGGCTGGGGCAACGCGTTTTTCAAAAACATCGTCAAGGAGGGCGACGTCGTAAAATCCATGGATTGCGAAATCAATCCGGAAGGCGACGTGAAGACGACCAAGTTAAAGATGACTTGGTTGGCGAACTGGAACGAGCTCGTGCCGGTCGAGTTGAAGGACTATGACTACATGATTACGAAGAAAAAACCAGAAGAGTCTGACGAGTTCAAGGACATCGTCAACCCGACCACCGAGGTCGTCACGATGGCGAAGGGTGATGGAAACTTGCGCGCGTACAACAGAGGTACCGTCATTCAAATCGAACGCAAGGGCTATTACGTCGTCGATCGCGTGTACGTGAACATGGACACGCCCATGGTTTTGCTCAGCATTCCGGACGGCAAGAAGGCGTCGTGGGGGGTCTCGGCTAAGTAGGCGGCGAACGTCTTTAACGGCATGTTAATACGAATTTCTGTCATACATTGACACACATCGATAGCTAATGCGCGCGCGTCAATCACGCTCCGAGTTGCGCTTTCAACTCCCCGGATTCGTGCATCGAGTTCACGATGTCGTGCCCGCCGAGAAGCTCGCCGTCGACGTACAGTTGCGGAATCGTGGGCCAATCCGAAAAGTCCTTGATGACGAACAGTAAGTTGGGGTTATAGTAATCATCCAACACGTTCACCGTGTCGTAATCCACCATGAGCTCGTTTAAGACGTTAATCATGCGATGCGAAAACCCGCAATCGGGCTCTTCGCGCGTTCCCTTTATGAACGCGACAATCTTATGTTCGCGCACGCACGTCCCGATCGCCTCCTTCAGCGCGTCCGCGGTCATTTGTGGAGTTTTTCCATCGCTCAATCGCAAGCACGCCTTGCTCGGCCGCGCCCGTCGCTCGCTAAACAGTTTATTCCCCGGCGCGTTCCCCGGCGGCAACCCGCCCGCCGTCGTCACGTGTTCCATCACCCACGTCTTCCACGCCGCCTGTAAATCCGCCTTGCTCGCGTCCGGCAGCGCCATACACTTCACCGCGTAACAGTACTGCGGCATCTCAAACGCGTGCACCTTCACGCTCGCGTTCACCTTTCGCGACAGTCCCACGTACTGCAGCGCGTCCCGCTCGTCGTACACCGCGTACACCCCCGCCGTCGCCGGAATCCGCGCGTCCGCGTGTCCATCGTTCGCCACGCGCACCGTCTCCGCGTCCGCCAGTTTCACCGCCGTCGCCGCGTCGAACGTCGTCGCCGACGTCGACGTCTTCGCGTCGTCGTCGTCGCTCGCGCGCGTCGCGCGTCCCGTCCGCGCCGTCGCGCGTCCCGTCCGCGCCGTCGCGCGTCGCGCGCGCGTCGTCGGCGTTCGCGCCGTCACCGCGCGCGTCACCGCGCGCGCGCGCGCCATCGTCGCCGTCGCGTCGTCGACCGCGCGTCGTCGAGTCGCCGCCGTCGGACGGTCGGTCGACTTTCTCTGGTTTTTTCGCGCCGGCAGCGCGTCGCCAGTGCGCGCGCGACGACGCGAACCGGCACTGTTCGGCGCGAACGACCGACGACGACGCGACGACGACGAGACACCGAGCGAGATGAGGTGCGACGGGCGAAGAGAGACGAAGCGACGACGACGAGACGCGAAGCGACGCGCGCGCGCGCGCGCGACGACGACGACGGACGCGCGGGAGACGCGCGCGCGCGCGTCGAGGGAAAGTCAATGACGGCGAGGCTAAAATTAACCGACGCGGGACT
>Ga0206682_10000271_pt1 | contig 56075 bp, 72 predicted proteins | sample M240m12015metaG_FD_155444 | JGI IMG/M metagenome (GOLD analysis project Ga0206682, IMG submission 155444) | Ammonia-oxidizing marine archaeal communities from Monterey Bay, California, United States - M2 40m 12015 | ecosystem: Environmental > Aquatic > Marine > Intertidal zone | place: USA... | reverse complement strand
GAAGGTTTAGATTCAATTTCACTCCAGGTAGGTTTGTGACCTTCAGAAAATATAGCGTTACCATTATGTTTCAAAAGGCTACTTGCGTTTGTAGTAAAGGCGATACCATCGGTAGAGTCATTCATTGACTTGATCTCTAAAACAGATCCAGAGTGACCTCCCGTATTTGTTGTGTGTGTAATACTAGCGTTGTCACTGAAGTCTGTCGTTTGCTCTTTATCGAAACCAGTCCAGTACAAACCTCTATCTACGCTTGTGGTTGTCGCAGTACCTGTAAAGTTTATAACGCCATGGGCATCTATATTTCCGTTTTCTACTATTTTAAATAGTGTGCCTCCGCCTCCACCCAATAGTTTAAATGCCGAACCCGTTGAGTTGTTGTCGGCATCAACCTGCAAAATAAGATCTGCATTAGATTTTAGTTTACCTGGGCTTATCCCACCCATTGTAATGTCACCAGTCATGGTGCCCCCTGAGAGTTTTAGATATGTGCCATCGTGATTATGTGCACTCGGTGCGAATGTACTTGGTACATTTGTGAGGTCTGCGTAACTACCACTAAATGCGTCAGTAATTCCAAACCCACTAATAGTGGTAGGCTTGCTTGTAATATCTGTCCACGCTACGCCAGATGACCCTGTACTAACAGAGCCATCCGCCATAAGGTATTGTGATGAAGTTCCGCCAGACTTTACAAACGATGTTGCAGTTACTGAGTTGGCGAAATTAGCCGTTTGAAAAAATTGTATTGCCATAAGATTTACTTAATAAGTCTTATTCCATATTCAGGCACAAGACTCTATAATTAGTACCACTTGCAGGTGCTGATGCAAATTTGATCTCCGCTGAGGTTGTACCATCTCTGTCTACTTCAGGAAAAACATTCCTACCTGCATCATCACCAGATAATCCAACCACCTGAATCATAACATCAATGCCATTAGAAACTGTGAATCCATAGGTTACAGTGAAACTTGTCGTTGAACCATCTCCCGAAATAGTAACCGCTTTCTTTTTATTATCTAGAGTAGCCTCTAAACCTGCAGGAGTAACCGCAAGTGATGAACTTGTACCCGCTTTTGTTTCAACACTAGTTGCTAACTCAACAACACCTTTTGCAGTAGTGCTTGCGTTTGCTACATTGATTTTAACTTTATTTCCAGTTGAATCCCATACAGCATCTGTATTTGTACCATTTACAAAATCAATAGCAACCCCAGAAGTAACATCTAAAACTTTTGTTCCATCTACTTTTAAATCCCAATCTCCATAACTATCATATTCAGTTGATATCGGAATATCGTAATAGTCTGTGCCATTGTTACTGAAGGTCCATCTATCTGAACTCTCATCCCAAAGCAACTTTACATTGGTTGACGAACCTCTGTTTACCTCTAATCCTGCGTCTGCTGCGTCTGTAGGAGTACCAGTTGCATTACTGTTAAGTTGTATAACACTATCCTCTAGGTCAATTCTCTCAGTATTTGTGCTAATAAGGTCACCTGTGATTGTTAGCGAACCCGTAATACTAGCGTCTCCTGATACACTTAAATCATTGGTAACCGACAAGTTATTCCCTATAACAACATCGTTTGGCAAACCAACTTGTATACTTCCTGATCCGTGTGTGACTTCAACCTCGCTTCCAGTACCTATTACCGAAACCTCAGTCGCTGTTCCTGTATTTGGAGTAAGTGTTATCTTGGACCCACCACTTACTGTTGCGTTTTCAAGAGCATAAGTTGTGTCAGATGGCGATGTTAATTTTATCTTGTTTCCTGAATCATCATTTACTACTGTCACATTTGTGTGCTCACTGTGAGCAAACATTCCTTCTACAACATCTCTAACTGACTCATCAGTTCTTTGGGTTACAGTCTCACTTGAAGTTGTAAGGGCAGTGACGTGACCAAATGTATCAAACGTCAATCCTGTAACATACGTTCTTGAAGTAGCACTAAGATCACCAATATTTGACGTATCAGCGTGTTTGATCTTAATTACATCTGCTGCGGATCCATCAATAGTGATACCTTCAGCAGTTAGTGCTGTTATATCAAACGTATCTGTTGTGGCGATATCTGGTCCTGTTAAGGTGACGATTGCCCCACTACCGCCTGATACTACTTTGCTAGCACTGTTAATCGTGAAGTTAGCCTCTCCTAGGGCAACCCACGAAGTACCATCCCAAACCTGAAATTGGCTTGTTGTGGTATTGAAAATTATTCGCCCCGCTACGACGCCTGAAAGTTGCCCTCTTTCGGTGGTCGTAATTTTTTCTGGAACTAGTTCCTTAACTGGGGTCTGGTTGAGATCTAGTTGTTGTAAAAAATTAATTGGCATGACTTATCTTTTTTTATTAATTCAAATATACCTTTCCACTAACCTCATAGTAGAAATTTATTGCTAACTGGTTGTTGCTATTGTAAACTACGTCAGCAAAAACCTGGTTCCCCTGAGAATCAACCACCATTACTGATGGGTGCTTTCCAAGGTTATGATCTATTACCCATTGATTACTTGCCTCAGTCTGTTCAAACTCGTAGGTAGCAAACGGGTTATATGTTGGTAGGTTTTGAATACTGGTCCAATCTACAGCACCTAAGTCAGAGTAAATACTTAAAGGAGTATTTGTTAACTCAAGATTAGTGTGTGTTCTTGGAACATTGTTACGCAAGATAAGGAGAATGTCTCTCATTATCTCAGTATTTTCATTGTCAGAATCATTATCATTTAGTCTAAGAACTAAATGGTTGAAACTGGTTACAACCTGCTCGTAATCAGTTCTATATTTTCTGAATAAAGTTTTGTTTTCATCATCATACTTTTCCACTAAATTTTTCAATTGATCAAACTCATCAATCAATCCTGCTTTAGTTGGAGGTGCATAAACATTAACCTTGAATGTCTTTGTAAATATTTCTTTTACTTGCACCCAACTATATGTTGAATGCGTGTAATTGGCATTAACATTTACCGTTACGGTATACTCCGTATCATAGTATGTATCATCATTGCTGCCGTAAGCATTATCCTTTAGATCATAAGTTCTAGCACTACCTGAATTGCCTGTTGTTAGTCCATTCATAATATTGACAGTTCGTATAGTTCCATTTGCCAAAGTCATAGTAGATCCTACGCTTCCGAAAAAATCTCTACTAATTGAAGGTGAGTTGTAATTCAGGATGTTGTAACTTGGCGTGGTTTCTTTTACTTTAACTTGAGGAGTGAACTCGTCTACAATTTCTTCATGCTGCAACTTGATTTGAGCAAACTCAAAATTGTGAGACTTTGTTACGGTCACCGCCATCTGATTTCCCACTGTGAATTTATACTCAACCTTGTATGTTCCGTAAGCAGGTTGACCACTCAATGGATCGAGTGGCAAGGTAAAAGAGTAGCCTGCCAAAGGGGCAAGGTCACTTGAAGTTCCTGATATATCTGGGGTTGTTGGGAAATCCCTAATAATGCCGTCTGGTCTTGTGACCTTAACATATATTTTTACATCGGTTTGTACTGCTGAGTATGTTGAAGTATCGTCAACTTTTAGAACTGGCGTACCACGCAGATCAAAAAGAAAACTAAAATCGATATTAACTGTGCCTGTATCGTTACTAAACGTGCTCATATTTTAAGTTATAAAAAAAGCCGACCTCAGTGTAAAAACATTGGTCGGCTTTCAAAACAAACCAACAACAAATTATTTAAGCAATTTTACGATTTCTTCGTAAACTAATTCACCATTTTTGTTACTCAAAACAAAGTTGGTAAAGCCTTGCAAATAACTTGTTTTAGATGACCTCGGTACCTGTACAATAGTCTCTCCGGTTGAAACCCAAGAGAACGTGCTAGATGCCTTGTCAAATTTGATCACCTTTTTGTCTATCGCCGCCTTGCAGTTGGCCTGAATAGACTTGTTCTTATCCTTGCTTAATGTGATGAATTGTTTTGGATCTTTTTCTGCCATGATCTCTAACTCATCTCTTAGGATTGAAACATCTCTAGTTTCATCCTTATTCATAGAAGCGATAAACTCTCTTACCTCAGCAGCAGAAAGTTCAGCAGCAACATTCATTGCGTCTCTCCTTAAGGTTCTTTCCTTTCTATTATCAGCAGCATCCTTTTTAGGTTCTACTAATTTAAACATAGGAACAATACTACTATCTCTATCGGGGTTTGATTGGTTGTAATTTGACAACATAAGATATTGATATATCTCTCTATCTCCCGTCTTATCGCCTCTTAAAATTAACAACCCTTTATCTTTTTTAGTAAATTGGATTGTGTTGAATTGTGGCTTACCACCTACACCCAATGATGCAATTGATGCAATATCCAAATAATCATCATTTTCTTTATTATAAACCCTGTCAACAGTAGGTACCATATGAATTGAAGGCATAATCACCTTTCCTGGGTTTGCCTTATCTTCCTTAACATTTAAGTATTGGAATACTTTAACCTCGTTTCTCTTTAGTTGAGGAGGGTTATTTACGTTGTTATATTCTTTTGTTTTTATCATAATTGTTGTGATTTAAAAAAAAGAGGGGAGGTTAGTCCCCTCTTAAATTATTTAATATTAGAATCCTGTTACAAGAGCACAGTGTTCTTTTCCTAAAACTTCTAGACCCATAATAGCCTGGTAGTTTACGTCAAGAATTGAATCTGCACTTGTAGGTGTAGGTGCAAGACCTCCAGTTAATGTTTCTCTGAAAGAGAAGTTGTTTCCATCTCCTTCTAAGTAACGTACCTGTAGGTAATCTTGTGATCCACCGCCACCACCGGCAGTTTTAACTTGTCCAGTTGGTACAAGATAAATTTCACCAGATCCTGTAACCGTAGAACCTAGTTCATTGTGATCAAGAATTGACAATTGCTTCTTGTTCCAAGTTCTTCCATATAGGCTAAACTTATCAACACCCAAGTCAATCTCTCTTCCATCAACAGAGAATCTAGCACCTGTTAAAACAGTTCCAGATAATCCATTTAATGCATTGTCAATTGCAATGTTAGCAGAAGTGCCCAACCACATCCAATAATCCTTTGGTGCTCTCGCTTTATTCAAAGCAGCAGTCAAAGTAGATAGGGTTGCGATCACATCAGATCCATGGTCATAAGGAGATCCAGAGTTCAAAATACCACCTGACTTAAGTTCAGACTTAAGACCGTTAGTAGTTTGTACTGCGTTTCCACCAATTGCCATATCACCTACAGATGCACCCGCATAGAAGTCACCTGATCCTACGCCAAACATTAAAGCGTTAGAGATATCACCTCTAAATCTTTGTAATGCTTCGTAGGTACCTTTGTACATGAAGTAAGGCTTACCTTTATACTCAACAGTAACCTTAGACGCTTTAGCAACATCTGAGATTCTGTATTTGTTTTTAAAGATTTGCACTCTGTTTGATTGCTTTGTAAGACCATACTTGATTGAGTCTGGAGATCCAGATCCTTCTCCTTGTGCATTGGAGAAAACAACAAATACGTCTCCTGATGCATCATAGTCTGTAGCAACGCCTGCACCATCAACTGGTACAAAATCAACCTCTCCTGATCCAGAGATTGCTGTAATTAGGTACACATTTCCTGATGCACCCATCATCAAATCACCAACTCTTGAGTTTCCGACTGCGGATGTTGAGATACCTGATTGTTTACCAGTACCTGAACCTGCTTCAGAAATAGTGATTGAGTTGTCCTTATACAATGCTTCGTTTACGAATGCATGGTATACCGGTTGGCTAGTAGGCTTTAATTTGCCCAATGCCTGCATAACGTCAAGGAATCCTTCCTCTTCGTTTTGTACGTCTAAGACGCTTGACAAGATCTCTCTCCCCTGCACAAATGAGTGCTGTAGGAATGATAGAGAACTTATATAACTAGAATTTTCCATAATAACTTTTAATTTTTAAATTTTTAACGAATAATTTTAACATCTGAGTCACCTCTACTCAGTGCACCAATCAATCCTTCTAGAGGACTGTTAGGTGTTTTATAATCCTCACTACTCCTAGTAGGCTTGGCCGGATTCTTTAAATCAGAAACCACCTTTTCTTGACCTAACTCTTGGCCGTGAGAAATAAGAGATGAGTCGTAAACTTCAGGATCCGCTGCAAATGCCAACACTCTGTACCACTTGTCAAAGTCGACTTGACCATTTTCATCTTTGAATAAAGAAAAGAACTTGTTATTATCAAGCGTCATCGCCTGCAAATCCTCTGGATTCTCTACCTCATATGAAAACTTCTCTTCACCATAACTAACTAAAATACGCTTGTTCTCAAGCACATCTTTAGTGTAGTCACTTTGTGAAACAGTCTGTGTCCACTGAGTCATTGCTTCCTCCTGGCTCACAGTATCTTCCTGCTTAGTTTCCGCCACTTCAGGTTGGGTGAATTTCGTCTGTTCGTCAACATACTTTTCTCTCAGTTTGGCTGCATCTGCTTTCAGAAGTTCCTTACCGAGTTCCACCTCTTCCTCATCATACTTGTCTACGTCTAAAGAGTATTTGCTAACTACGTCTCTATTATACAAACGCTCAATGGCTTTTGCAGATAGTGAGGGATTTGCCTGTTCTAGTTCACGTCTCATGATTTTTTCGTCAGACATTTCCTCATAGTTAACTGATGTTGCCTCTAAATACGGAGTCAAGTTTCCAGTTTTATTGTAATACTCGACTGCATCTTTGATGTAGTCATCTTTAAATTGAGCACCTGATGAATCTCTCATTCTTTTGTACTCGTCAAAAAAGTCTTCGAGTTTATCAACTTTCCCACCGGTAAGATCTTTTGCAATTCCATCTAATTGCTCAAACAACTTAACAGTTTCTGGATTGTTTTCTAAACTCTCTTCGGAATCTTCCTGTTCAGAAGTTTCCTGCTCTTCATTAGGTTCAGTAGATCCATCTACTTTTTCTTCTGAAGTTTCTTCACCTGAAGTTTCGGCAACTGGAGCCTCCTCTTCAGTGTTTTCAATTTCTTTATTTTCTGCGACATTCTCTGTCTTTTCTTCCTCTTTGGGAGCCTCAACTGATTGAGCCTCACCATTTTCATCAATTACCTTGACTTCAGATAAATCAAATTCTTCCATATGTTTTAATTTGTTGTGTTTATTTTAAAATTATTAATTAGGCATTCCGCCAGGAGCCGGCCCTTCTTCCATTTGAGCCATTTTTACCCCCTCCGTGAATGCTTCTTTAGTTGGCAGGTTGTCCATTAAATTTCTTTCAACAGCACTACCTTCTTTAATACCTGCTAGTTGCATTTCAAACTCATACTTTTCTCTTTGTAACTTGGATTGCAATTCTGATTTGAGTTTCTCCATTTCCATTTTTATTTGCATCTCCATCTGTATGGTTTGTTGCTTTGACTGTTCGGCAGACTGAGCGGCCTGTTGCTGTATCTGTCCATTCTGCTGCTGTTGCCTTTGAGCCTTCGCTTCCGCTTCTTCTCTTTTTTTCTTGATCCTATATGCTAGAACCTGTTGTGCTTGTTTTAGATTAGTTATTTGTTCTATAAAGACCGCATCCTCGAAGTCAACCTGACCCTGTGCTACAGAGGCTTGAAGAATCTGCATCAGTCTTGCCTTTTGTTCTTCAGTGGGCCTATCTTCAATTTTGACACCAAACTCATGTTTTGAAACTGATGGTGTCATTTTAAAGAACTCCATTGTATTTTTACCCAGAGACCTTATATATCCTTCGATTGGATTTTTCTTTACAGAGTCTTGCAGCCTAACAATAACCGCTGATGCAAGTCTTTCTAATAACCTTCTTTCACCCTGCTCTATGTGTGCTAAAGCGTTATTGGTTGCCTGAGCCGCCAGTTTAGCGGTAGTTGTCAACGATCTTGCATCTGGGGTAGACCCATCTGTAAATTCATTAAGACCAGTTATTTGCCTGATCATTTCAATGTTATTTTGAATAACCTGATAATAAGTCATGGCATCTCGCCCCAACCCGTTTTCAAGTTCCTCAATAGGTTTGTAGTTTGTTTGCTTTCCTGTGATATCAGACTTTCTATAGACAAGTGTACCTGTTTTATTGAACAGATCAATTACGTCCATAGGCTTCATTTGTTGACCGCCTGCACCAAGAGGGATATCCTCAAGGGCACCTAACTCAATCATAATACCTTTTGGTCTTGCCTGGTTGATTGTGTTTTGTAGTCTATACCAAGAAATCTGGATTTGATCTGCAATAGGAATTAGTTGTTCCATTATCCCCAGTGGCTTCATGTTATGAAAGTCAGGAGCAAACAAGTGATATGAAAGATCCGTGTCCATCAGATTTGATTGAACACGCTTCATGTCATTACATAAACCAAAATCAAAACAATACTCTGAATCTACAACCCAAGAAGTCTTGTAAACAGTTTTGTATGAGGACCTGACGAACTTTTTCTTTCTTTTATTATAACTATTATATCCGGCTCGGCCGAACCTTTTGTTTCCTCTCTTGTCAACTCTCGATTCGTGAACCATTTGATCTACAGAAAAGAACTCAAGGTCTAATACCATGATTTTTCTGTCATCATAATGTTTGTAAAATTTTTTATTCGAGGGGAACATTTTAGTATCTCCCTGTCTTCCTGAGTATCTGTCAGCAATATCCTGATATTCCTTTTCACTAAACTGATCACCTGCTCTTTGCTTTAGATCCGCAATAGTCATTTCTGTAATCTCTCCAACATGTATTTTATCAGAAAAGTCTCTTTTATTACAGTGTGATACTATAAGTTTTGCGGGATTTACAACCCTAACTTTTACCGCACCATTGCTGTCAATATATTCTTTATACCCTGCAACCCCATAATCAAACAGGTATTCATTGACTTGTTTTCTTTTTTCATCCATATCGTTTGTATGAAAAACTAAATCAATGCCCTGCTCCATTTCTATTGCTGCATTATGCTTATATGTATAAGACATATGCATCTCTAGTTCCTCGTCATTATCTGGCTCTCCAGGCTTTTGTTTCAGTCCACTAAACTCCTCTATGCCAGGCATTTGTTTAGCCATTGAATTTCTTAGATCCATTTTAGCCTTCTGTTCTTTGTAATAACTTTCGACCTCTGACTGAGCCATGCTATCAATAGGACTAGCGGTGATGTTGTATTCTGATTTACTTAACTTGCCAAGGGCAATTCTTCTGAATTTTGGAACAATGGGCAGTACAGACCAATCAATTGCAAACCAACTTTCGTTGTCTGCGTCATCAACATTTAATAATTGCTTATACTTATTGATTGATTGATTACCCTGTGAGTAGTCTTTGATTTTTGGGTAAGACCCCCTGTTGTTGTGAAATGATTGAGTGCCATGATTTGTATAATCAGACCATGCCGCTTTTGCATATGACAAACACCAATCTTTCCCCTTTTCTTTAGGGTCAACATTATGGTTTGGATAGTTTGCTTTACCGTTATGTTTTATCATCCTACCTTAAACTTTTTAAACATTTTTTTAGCCTCAACAAGATTTCCCTTTCTTTGGTAATTTCTTAAGAGTATATTTTTGTCTGCTATAAGTGTATATCCTGCAGCCATTGCGGCATCAAATTTTGTTGTTTTGCTTATATCAAACTCTAACCAGTCTTTTAACAGTCCTGGAAAACAAACTTTTTCAATATTAGTTTCTATATAATCTTCAGTTACTTCTGCAATTTGCTGATGTGTTTTTACCGATCCGCTCATCCCAGGTTTTGTACTACCAGGTAAATACATTAAGAAAGAGGAATATCCTCTATCCTCAAAATAATTTTTAATCCCTATCTTGTTATCCTCGAAAAGAAGTTCACAAGAATAGTAGTGACAACACTTCAAAACATCTTCGTAAAATTGTCTTGCGGTGCTTGGTCGGTAAATATATTCAACTATAAAAGAACTGTCATAAAAATTTGATATCGAATTGTGTTTCTTGTATACATAGAAGGCTCCGTTGGACCTTCTTTGGTCGACAGTAGAATCATGATCATAAGGGTCACACCCCATAACGAAATCTCCTTTTTTAGTTGGGAAAAAATTCTTCCCTCTTTTTATCACATTGTTTGCGTCCTTATGATCATCAAACAAATATGACACCTTAAATCTACCATTACTCATTGGCTTAAACTCAACGTAGCCAGTCTCTCTGTCGCCAACCCATTCAAAGTTTCCCACCGTATATAAGTTATCGTTCCAAGATATTCTGTCTATTTGGTCGTTTAATTTCATTGCATTGAATAGTGAACGCTCACCGTCTATTCTGAATGCCTCCTCAACAGTGAAGGGATTTCTTCTAATGATACTCGAAAGAGCACGATCATCATTGACAAGATTTGCACGCTCAGCCAAATAATACTCCTTAGCACGCCCTTCGTCTGCGTGACCATACTTATCAAAGTATAGGGTTTTGTATGAGGGAGTAAAGAATCGAAATAGTCCACTGGCAGTTCTACCATGAGCGTTCCTATCTTCTTGGTTGCTAGAGTCCCAAAGCCTTTTAAAAGACTCACCACCTGATTCCATTTCCTCGACAGTGGTTGTATAAAGTAATTTTCCGATGTATTCACCATCCAACTCTGAACAGAACCTGACAACATTGTGCCTTTCCCAAACATCAACCTCCATAGTTTTACCAACCTCATCACCAAGGTACCTATGTAGTTTTGTACCGTCATATGCATACTTATCTGAACTCTTCCAATCTATCTGACTTTCAAGTTCTGGTTTTCCCAAATCCTCCAAGGACCTTCTCCCACGCTTAGTTGTTCTGTAAAACCTCAACTCTGAAGTTGGGGTGACACCCTTTGACTGATCATACACAGGTCTAAAGAAGTCTGGTAGTTTTTTAAATGGGCCAACTATTGATTTTGCAAAAACATTATTTTTCGCATCACTAGCGGTCTTAGACTGTATTCCTCCGTTTTTGTTTTTAGATCTAGATACTAAGTCGAACATAAAAACACCCGCCCTAACCGTCTTACCCTGTCTACGTTTTGTTAACTCTATCATTCCCAGACAGTCAGGATTTTCTATACAAGACTGTAAAAAATAAAAATACTCTTGATCAACCTTTCTAAAATTTGGGTATCCAATATCTATTTTCCACCAGTTTAAAAACAAATAATGTAAGCCAGTTATATATTCAGGGGTGCCATTATTCATAAACCACACTCCATTTAGTCTCCTGTCCCATTCTTGAGATCTAAAGTTTTCTAACTCAACATCGAAGTAATCTTTGTCTTCAGCCTGTTTAGATAACTCTTCATTTCTTTTGTAGTCATAATTATCAGGCAATTCAGTTCTTATCCAGACCTGGTCGGATTTTTTAGATGAACTTGTTATGTACGGTCTTTTCTCAAGTTCGCCACTAATTACGTTAAATACCTTTCCCTTTGGGGGAATAGTAAATTCAACTCCCTGAATGTTAACTATCATAAATTTGCAATAAATTCTGGTGTCAATCTTTTGTCTGCTTTTATTACCTTAAGCAACTCCTGATCCTCACCGTACAGTTTCATATAGTACGAATCCAACCTATCATTAATAGTATTGAGGTCATCCATAATTTTAGATTTAATTTGCAAGGCTTGAAGTATATCCTTATCCCGCTCACCCTCCACCGGACTCAATAGTTTGGTTTGATACTCAAAGAATGTTTGTTCGTTTGAAACTATCATAGACCATATTCTGTTGTTTTGCTTTCTTAAAAACTCATCCACCATCTGAACTAATTTTTCTGATACAAAGAAAAATAGGTCATGTAAAAACGTACCATCCTTGGTTAAACTATATCCAGACAAAATAGCGGCTTGCTCTTTTCTAATTTTTAGATCTGGAAATTGCTCTTTAAGTGGAGTGTTTTGGTCATACATGTAAAGAACATAAGCAATCATTTGATCATCAGCGAGTTCAAACGACTTAAACATTTTTATTTTTGGGAATGCTTTCTTCAATGTGCTCTTTACCTTGAATGGGTTAAAGATCATTTTATCAAAGTCTTCCTTATTGAAGATCTCACTCAAGGACATACTGTTGGTTTTCGGTAAAAATAAAATTTAAAATCTGTACACATGTAAAAATTTAACTTTCAGTTTTGATACATCATTTTGGGTATAAAATTTTTACAGCGTAACAGAGGCCAAAGATTATATTTACGCTTAATTTATGGGTTATGGCTCTCTATCAGGGTAAGCAAGTTACGCTTAACAAGATTATGAAATCAGAACGTCCTGCTAAAAAAAGCAAGGTGTATGTGAAAAAACCTAACGGCAAGGTTACGGTTGTTCACTTTGGAGATCCAAACATGAGAATTAAAAAGAATATACCCTCTAGAAGAAAGTCTTTTAGAGCAAGACATAATTGTGACAATCCAGGCCCTCGTTGGAAGGCGAGATATTGGGCTTGCAAAACATGGTAAAATATGGCAACTGAAATTTCAGAATCAACAAAAGTACAATTAGATCTCAAAACTGTAGGTTTAATTATTTTCTTCTCAATTAGCATGGCGGGAACATATTTCCGATTGTCTGCTCAAATTGACCAAGCAATGCTTGAGCCCGCACCAGAGGTTTCTAAAATTGAGTTTTCCTATAAAGACAAATTGACAAGATCGGTAGTTGAGGGTGTCCAAGCGGATGTAAACACCATCAAAGAGGATATAACAGAAATAAAGGAGAGCCTTGCAAAGATGGAGGAGAGACTATATGACTTAAGTAGATAACCATGAAATCAATAATCACAATAATATTCCTGTTACTTGCTTCGGTTGCATACGGACAAGAATTTAAGGAAGACATTAGTGTGGTTCAATTCTCTGCAAGTTTTGTAAAGGACTCAGAAATAGACTTAAAAAAACTAAAAGATTGTAGTACATACACTTTCTATATAGAAAAAAATAAGGTTTACTTTATCAGAGAGAAGATAGAATACCTGCCTACAGTTCTTGTTTACCAAAACGGTAAAGAGATTATGAGAGTTGAAACTGGTATATCAATGGCATTCCCAGAAGGAACTGGTAAAAAAATAAGAAAGAAAGTAGAAGAATTAATCGGAAATAAGTTTTGATGAAAAAATTACTATTATTATTAGTTCTGTTTAGCACATCGGTTGACGCTCAGATATTAAGAGATGTTTTTAAATATTCTACAGTATTTGGTTCGTATACAGAAACCAGTCCTCTTTTTACTACGCCTATGTATTTTGTTACACAGGACGGTGAGGTAAGAGATGTGACGGCAGAAAGATCAAATGACTATGTTGTTTCATATGGTATAAGAAAAATTGCTCGTATGGATTATGAAAACAGAACTAATAGGTTTTATGATGGTAGTGAGCAAAACTCATCCTTATCCAGTAACATAGGGAACATCAAAGGTTTGGAATATTTATTTCAATATAGTAAAGGAAGACAACAGGGTAGGGACTTTAAAAGCGAAAGATATTTAATAAGGTACATTGCCAAGTATTGGATAGGCAGAGTTGAAATGCAAAACAACGGGCTAATATCTCTTAATTATAAAACAGCAGATTTAAGACTAAGATTACCTATTGGAAAAAAGTTTAGTTTATCTGCCGGAGTTGCGGTTAGAACTCATAAGCCATACGGATATAATCCTATTGATGAATATTTAAACTCAATGTTGGTTGATGATGACGGTAATGAGTATCCTGCAAACTGGTGGGACCTAGCATATAATTATGGATTTCAAGATGTGGGCTACGGTATTGACGCAGACTTTGACGGGCAAATTGATCAATCAGATTGGTATTGGGTAGACGAAGACGGTGAAAGAGTTGCAGATACAGATTTAGATTTTCGTAGAAATGATTATACTAAAATTGTTAATGACTATAATAAAACAATGCTAGATGCTATTGGAATTTTAGGAACCTTATCTGCTGTAGTCGGTGTAGATTATTATCACTACAGAGATAACTTATGGGTTCATAGTTGGGGAAACTTATTTCCTAAACACAAACATATACATGGAGATGAAGAATTTAGTTATGAAACCTTTATCGGAAGTGATGACTGGGTTGATTATAATTACGGGATTATTTTTGGATGGAACATCAATAAGAGAATAGGTATATTCACCGAGTATGAAAAAACTAAGTTCTGGGACAAAGACTTGGTTTATATAAAAGCAGGTTTGAATTTAAAATTATAGTATCATGGCGTACGGAAAAATTAAAAAAAAGAAAAGATGTAAAACATGCGGTAAGATGAAATCCTCTTGCAGCAGTTGTAAAAAATATTAATAATGGGTAAAGGAAAAGCATTGAGAGTGGCTAAAAGGTTGATCCGAAAAAAGTATCGTCCTATAAAAAAAATGGTTCGCAAGGCTGAAAGAAAGAGACGCTCTGAGAAGATAGCAGCAAATTATGCAGCAAACAAAGAAAAGTATGGTGATTCAATGCCTGGACCTACTCCGATTCAAAGCACTGTTAACTATAACGCTATTAGTGATTCATTAAATTTATAATTATGTCTGAAAAAACAAAACCCATTAATAAGAAAAAGGCTCTTGAGGAAAAGAAGGCTGCTGATCGTAATGCAAAACTTGCTAGAACTTTAGAAAGACTTAGGGAAATGGAAGAGATGACAAAAGCACAAGAAAGTAGTGCTGATTCTAAAAGAGAGCAGAAAGCACTCACCGACTCTGGGATAGACACGGACTCCGAATTTAATCTTGCAAGGGCTTCCTCTACCGCCATCAGAAGAGAACGTATTGACGAAAAAAAGCAACAAATAGAAAAAGAAAAGAAAGAAAGGGCTGCTCTACAAAAAGAGGGTGACGATTATGTCTCTCGCAAAAACCAAGAAAAAGAACAACAGCAAAAAGAAGAAGAAGATATGAACTGGACCTATGTGGGTGGAGATAAAGACTCCGCAAATCAAAGGTTTAGAACTATCGACAAAACAAGCATGGAAGAGGTTGAGGACACCAAGGTTATTGAAAAAAAATTTAATGATGGTGTATCAACCGGAAAAACAGACAAAGAGGTCTATGAATCCGATCCTGGATTAAAAGATAAATACCCGACCATTGGAGAATTTAGAGAAGCGGCTGAAGCATTTAGAGCAAGTCAAAACACCACAGAAACCGTTACTTCCAAAAAGTTAGTTCCTGTAACCAAACAGGAAACTATTACTCAGGACAGAGAGGATTTTGAGAAAACAAACCACTGGAGTAGTAAATTCAATCCGGCCAGTATATCAAGAATGTCTAGGAAATTAAAAGAAAGAGGTGCTGACGTAAGCCCTGATGAACTTGAGAAAGTGTTTAAAAATATGAGTTCGGAAAAGGATGCTATAAAGTGGGCAAGAGAGAACGGATATGATTTTCTTGTTGGAAGAGGTTCTGCCTCAGGATCAACTACAACAAGAGGTAAAACAGACTGGAGTTAATGAAAGATCTAGAAAAAGAAATTCAGGAGTTAGAAATCATGAAAACCAAGACAGATGATTTTGGTTTACAAATGGAGATTGCTGATAAGATACATAACATCAAAATGAAGATCAATGGCGTAAAGCCAACCGATTCTCATATTGATTGTATTGGATGTGGATCATAAATTTTAATTATGGCAAAAAAAATTAAAAAACCAAAACCCACACAACCTGATCTATGGAGCAGAGCAATTTCTGCTGCCAAAAAAAAGTTTAAGGTTTACCCAAGTGCGTATGCAAATGCTTGGGCAAGTAAGTGGTATAAATCAAAAGGTGGATCATGGCGATAAAAAAAATAAAAAAATTAGATATGGATGGTTTGTCGAAAAAAGAACAAGCCACTATGAAGAAACACTCTAGTCATCACTCTATGGAACATATGAAATACATGATTGGGGTAATGAGAAATGGTAAGTCTTTTAGTGAGGCTCACGAAATAGCAATGAAAAAAATAGGAAAGTAATGAGTATGGAGCCTAAAAAAATTAAAAAGAATAAGCCAGGCCCTAAAGTTGTGTCCACTAACGCAGTTGTGTCCAATGTGGCTGCACTAAACCTTAAAAATAAAAACGAAAAAAGCAAAAGCAGGTTCAAGCAAAAAACCTTCAGCACAGATGACAATTCAGCCGGAAAACTAAAATTGAAGAACAAGAGTGGTGTTGGCTTGACAGGTGACAGAGAGGTTAGTAAACAGGTTTATAAAGGTGTTGTTAAGAACGATGATGGAACTTTCATGTTATTGAGAAACAGAACCGTCAACGGAAGAAACAAAAGCAAAGAAAAAAATATTTCTGAAAAGAGATATAAGAGGATTAAAAAGAGAATGTCTCGTAGGGGAGACAATCAAATAAAAAAATATTATAAGTAATGTTTAAAGATAAAGAACTTAGGGGCTATATAGGAGCAGCAACAGTATTTGCAATGGTAATGGGGTTGTTATTATTTCTGGCATTTAAAGAAATTCCTGATACAAATAACGACATATTTAAAGTTATTGTCGGTATGCTTGTTGGGTCTTTATCTGTAGTTATATACACATTCATTGGTAAGAACCCTGAAGAGGTGGAGGCCCTGAAGGCAAAGAACGAGGCTCTAGAAGATAAAGTGTCCGCTATGGTTGTAGAAAAAGATAAGTTGGAGGCGTTATTGAGATCCCTTCAAAATGAAGTTATAGAAAAACTATCTATAACTGGTGAAAAGTTTCAATTTAAAAATTCAAAGAAATAAGTTATGCCAGGTTATTCAAGTATTAAAAAAGTTAAAAAGGGTGAACTAAGACCAATCTCTGATTTTGGTATTACACCAGAAAGCACAAGGCTTGGAGGTACCTTGGGCAATGGACTCATCGGTGGAGGTGGTGCTTTTAAGAAAGGTGTTAAATTTGGGTTGAAAGCCATCAAGTTGATTAGAAAAAAACTCAAGGAAAATAAAAAATAATGGCATACGAGGGTGGTCTCAGAAAATGGTTCAAAGAGAACTGGATCAATACATCAACAGGCGAGGCTTGTGGTGAGGGAGGTTCTGTAGGATCAACCGGTAAATATTGTAGGCCAACTAATAGGGTAGACTCAACAACTCCAGTAACAGTTCGTGAGATATCTAAAAGCAAACTTGCCAAGAAAAAGGCTGAAAAGAAAAAGAAAAGTAATAGTGGCCCAACCCCCACTAAAGTTAAACCATTAAAAAAAGTATAGTATGTCATATGATAATAATTCCCAATTTGTATTAAGTGATCAAAACGCAGTGGATGTGTTAGCGATTAGAAAGTTAGAATTATTGCTTGATGTACTAGCAGCATTAGAAAATGCAAACTCACCAGATCTTTATGGTGTTAAAATGGCCGTTGTAGACAAAATCTCTAAAGCAGTAGAGAACTTATAACATCTGGTCCCAATGTATTTGAAGAATTTTTATCGCAGGGTGATATGGACAATCTATCTTCATTTGTAAGATATATTCACCTAGAAGTTGTTTAGGCAGTTCAATTGCCTCTAAGGGATTTGATTGTATCATTGACTCGTTCATAGTGCATTTTTTTAAGCATTCTCTTGAACTTCTTTTTGTCACCAAACATCGTGTGACACTCTCTACATAGTGCCATTAAGTTTTCTGGATCGTCCTTTGAGTTAGATCCACCCATCCCTCTTGGATCAATATGGTGTATATCTACGGCTGTAGTGTCACAAACCTCACACCCTATCCAATCTCCGGGTTGATATAAAAAGTGCTCGTGATATAATTTAACATGTTTTTTCATAACATTATATAAATTAAGTATCCGATAGTTACATTAAGGTTGACTGCAACAATATTCCATTGCTTTGCAACAAAGACTTGTGGTAAAGAAAGAATGCCACCAATAACATATGTAACCGCACCAACATCATCATGCTTCAAGAGATAGGGGGACATCATTATAAAGGCGGTCCCCATGTACCCCAGTCGATTTGCAATTCTCTCTACGGGGGTTAGTTTTCTTTCTTTTACTAAATACCTAAGTAGTCTAAGGTACCAACGAAACTCACACTTCTTACAGGTTTTTATTTCACGACCCCTAAACCTATCCGCCCTCTTTTCTTTACCGCATACATTACAGGTCTTCTTTGGTATTACAGAGCGAAATCCGTCATGTTCATTTAGGCTACTCATTTTAAAAATTTTTTATTTGGGGGTAGTTTGATTGGGGGTGTCATATCTAAACTGACGTTTATCTACCTTAAACTCGTAGTATTTATTACGATCATTAATGGTGACGACTTTCCACTTCTTTATATCACTCTTCTTAAAGTTCAAAAGAATGTACCTATGGTCTGAAAGAAACAATACAAACAATACATAGTCAACCTCTAACTTATCTATGGTAAACATATTTACCTTCAAAGATCTCTCACAACCTTTGACATCTATCCTTTTATCTTTAACTATTAAGTCAGGATCATTTATTCCTTTTTCTTTTACAAATGCTGAAGTTGTATAATTCACGCCCTTTAAATCAAAATGATGCCTAACCAATAACTCGGCTAAGATCCCTTTAAAGTCTGTGTAGAACTCGTTATCTACCGGCTCATCAAATAGTATTGGGTGCTTGTATTGATAACTTCTGGACTTCCAATAAAGTTTTTTGTAGTGATCTCTGTTGGCCATCACTCGTGTATCGACATAAAGTCGGGCGTGTTCAAAAATACATTCTGGTATGTTATAGGGTCCCTCCATTTATTACCTTTCCAAACAAATCATCCTGCTTCATCACATAATATTCATTCCCCTCGATTTTGTTAAGAAAGGCGTTTCTCTCATGAAACCTAACCTTATCTCCACTAACTAAACCTAGTTCTTCTTTGTCCTTAAGAGGTGTACTCAAATACCTCACATATCCTTCCTCCTCACTCTTTGTTGGTACACCCACATAAATTGAACCCACCTTATCCTCTATGATATCGGGCTCTATAAGGACATGATTTGCTACAGCAGTAATTTCTCCTGATCTTACATAGCAAAAACATTCTTCTAAATCGACAAGGTAGACGTTCCTTTCGTCCGTTACAAGGTTATCCTCCTGAACTGTCAGATAATTAAAATAGGCTAGGTCGCCTACTTGCAATTCCTGCTTGATCAACTCACCCCTTGTATTTTTACACCACTCTCCTCTAGGCAAAGCCACGACCTCTCCACATATCGTTACGTGATGCTCTGGATTCCAGGAAACGTCCATAAATAGTTTCTCCCCATTGGAGAACTCTACCTCGTCATTATATTTTTTCTCAATCTTGACCGCTAGTCTTTGACCAATCATTTCCATAGGTGCAAGTTAGAAATAATGAACGACTGTTCAGAGTAGTTTGTTAAGCAAGTTCTTAACAGAGTTTTTAACTGCTAGCCATTATGGCTATCACGGCTAGACAAATTGGCTACCCACTATACTAGTATTATATATAATATACTAGTGTTTATTTATTATACAAGTATTTTATTAAAAAGTATATTACATAGTTCAGACACCCCGAATTGATTTTAAGAGGATCTAAGGTTATGTAAAAATTAAACCGGCATCATTGTATTAGAAATCAAATAAAGTTTCTTAGATTTGCTCAGAACGTCATTGTTGATGTGTCAATGGGCTTACACCTAATACATGGGTACCAACACACAAGAGTGGAATCAGAAAAGTGGAACTGGGTACCCTGTAGAAATGAGTTTGGCATTGGGAAGTAGTCCAAACGGGACTCGGACAAACCCACCCCTAACACCTGACTATCAGCGTTTTACGTTCCACCCATACACCTTTTTACATGGTGTGTGCATTTTTCCTACAGTTTTCTGCAAGAGGGAAACCATTCGGAAAGGTCAAAAGAAAAAATCGCATGCGTTTATGTTAACGATGCAACGCCTGGACAAAATTGATAACTAACTTTTAAAACAAAATAAAAGAGATGGATTACAAAGATTATTACTACCGCCAAGGACGGACCAAAGGACAGGTCGAGAACAGTTACAAAACAATTGAATGGTCATTTAAATTGCTTGCCATTTGTATTGTGTTAACCCTTCTATTTGCCTGATGGTTGTAGCCAAGAAACTGGTTGAGTTATTCAGCCATAAACATTCTATCAATAAATACCTTCGAAGTATCGATGGTGAACTATCGTCCAGAGCGGTCATGGTCTTCTTAGCGTGTGCCATTAAAGAGTCGGAGAATAAGAGTGACTTCACCTTCTACACAATGCCTGATGTAATTGATATCTGTGAGAAGATGGACTGGTTACCTAATCGATCAAATCAAACACCTATCTACAGGGAACATAAGTTACTACTTCAATTAGGTTTCGTTGACAGGTTAACCAAGAAGAAACAATTTAAGGGTCAACAGTTTTGTATTTCTGTCTATGGCCGTATACAGTTAAGACGCATATATAATTACCTTATACGGGACTTGTATACTTGCCTATAGTAATTTGATAAGGTCGCCCCAAAATCGCCTTCGTAGTTTAACGGATAAAACCCTGGTCTTCTAAACCAGTGATGAAGGTTCGATTCCTTCCGAAGGTACAAGTTTCGATATCCCGCCAACTATAGTAAACGGGAGTTGAACACCCCCTAATTTGTACGTTTGTTCATTACCCCCCAAAAAAAAATTTCATGTATTTTAGATCTGTTGAGACGATTTATTTTAGTTAGCCGTGTCGGACGTATTGATTTTTTGTTTTATATTTGTACCATCGTTCAAAACAAATATTAATTTAAACTAGAAAATCATGAGAAAATTAGAGACTTTTTTACAAGCGATTGAGATCATATCAAAAAATCACTCAACAAAAATCATCATCAACAAGCCAAAAGATAACTTCGTGGGAGGGCTTGGATCATCGGAATTTAAGATTGGAATAATAGATTGCTGTGCTAGTGTCATCAATAACTTGACCCGGGCAGGTTTTAGTCTATCAATGACTGACGGGATTACGGAGGTTACCAAGTTAACAGAAATTACGACAACTACAAGATCACAAATTGACAGTGCAAACACAGATGCTGACTTTGAAAGGGAGCAAAGATCACAATTGGGCATGAGATAAGGGAGACTAAAGACATTCTGACGAGACCTTAATGGTCGAAACGCTCTTCGGAGCGTCAATGTCAAATAATAATTTAAACTGAAAATCATGACAACTACAAAACCACAACCAAAAGTCCCAACATCAAAAGTAAAAGACCCTATACATCTAACACATATTAAGGGCTTAATCAAAGACGTTTCAGGTATAGAGTATTCCTTTCGTAAAGTTATTCCAATTAATGACTGGGATAATACCATCACTAGAATTGAGGGAGGTCTTTATGATTTACTCGATGGTCATCTTCCTGAAGGAGTTTATTTAGATGTAGAGTATCTAAGGGTCTTTATGGATAAGTACAAGGACAAGGTCACCCCCCACCAATTATCATTCTTCGACCAAACAATGAGCAAGGTAATAGAGGTGTACGACTTCTACAAAACTCTTATCAATAACTCGGAGAAGACTTACTCAATTCAGGATATCAAAAATGTAATGATAGATATTGTTTCAGATGATGAATGGGTAAACGATTCACACACTATGTCAGAACACAAAGGCATTGTTTCGGGCTTGAATATGCTTATTAATCACTTTACAGAAATCAAGTAAAACCTCTGATGAGTACCCTGTGATGGGACGAAACTCGGTCAATAGATACAGACCGAGTCAGGTTAAATAATAATTAAAACTAAAGTCATGGGACAATACTATAAAGTGTTCAACAAAACTAAAAAGGAATACCTAAGCCCACACACGTTTGGGAATGGTATGAAGTTAATGGAATTTACATCTGATGGTAGAGGCATGCTACAAGGTCTCTCTTTACTTCTAGCAAACGGCAATGGTCGTGGAGGTGGAGACCATCCTTCGGAGTCTGAGATCATCGGACGATGGTCGGGTGATAATATCACAATAGATGGTGACTACGCAGACGATACTCTTTGGGATAAAGAGAGGGGTTGGAAAGACATAAGCAAAGATGTTTACAGAGTACTTCTACAAGACTCTTGGATCGGGAAGGAAATGGAGGAGAGATTGAAAAAAGATGGAGACAGATTCCTGTATGGTGAAGAATTAGAACTTATGCAAGAACTATTTCCTACTGCAATCCACGAGGGTAACCTCCGCCAGAAGTTTGACTTTGTAGAAAAATAAAACCTCTGATGAGCCTGTGAGATTCAGGCGAAACTCGGTCTCCGGATCGAGTCAGGTTAAATAATTTAAACTAAAACAAAATGAAATTTAATATCATCAGACAAGAGATTTCCTACCGAGGTGGAGGAATAGAGATTGCCCTTGACAACTTTGGGTATTTTGGAGAAAAGATGACGGCATACCAAAACTATTTGGGTGGAGGAATGCTCGGCAGAATAGATGGTGACTGCACCATTAAAGATTGGAGAGAAAGTGATGAACTTGAATACATTGCTGAAAACCTACAGAAGTATTTCCACAGTCTAACTGTTCACGATGACGAATGGGAATGGGAGACGTTTGAACAAAATCAATTAAAACCTGTAAGTGCATACTAATATGAAAACTAAAACAATTAATATGGAAGGTAGGAGTAATAGACTTATAGCAGAATTTATGGGGTACGAGGTAAATCATAACAAATGCTACTCACCTAAATACAATGATGGTACGATTGCACCAATGCAATTTCACAAATCTTGGGATTGGCTGATGCCAGTAATAGAAAAGATAGAAACTCTTGGATATACTTTCGAGAAAAACTATCAACCAATAGATAAAGATTGGCAGTCACTAATAGTAAAAGGTAATGACATTCTTTATCAAGAGTTTGATGCTCAAAGCATAAAAGCATCTTACTATGTGGTGTGTGAATTAATAACAGATATAATTAAAACTTAAATAAAGTTAACGATGAAGGTTAGAATAGATATTAAAAACTGGTCAGGAAACTATCGCTCTTATGTGAGAGACTTTAATGACGATAGACACCTCAACAACTATTTGAATAAGGCAAACAAAGATCATGGCACATCAAAGATCATTGGAGTCGAAGTAATAGATAAGGAAGATAAATACTTTTTTAAAAAATAAGCAAACTGATGAGCCTGTGAGATTCAGGCGAAACGGAGGGATATGTTTTGAACGAGCATGATTTTCAGCCCTCCGTCTTTGTAAATAATAATTTAAACTAAAACAAAATGGATAAATTTAAATGTACTTCGTGCGAGGAGACTTATGACCAAGATGATTGGCACTCCTTTGATAAGGATGGTAACCAAATATGTGAACACTGCTACCATTCTATGTGGGAGAGTGCAACACAGATACTAACTTGGTCACCCCAAGACGAGGAAAGTAAGAAATTCTTTTTTGTTCCTGGACTAGGTATGGCATTCAACGATTACCATGAAGAAATCTGGGGAGAGGATGATCATGAGCATTTGTCAATAGATGATGTGGTTTGGAAATCTTCAAATGCATGGAGAGGATACTATGAAATAGATCTGTCCAATGGTTGGAAGGAGATAGAGTCGGGATGGGGTACGGACTACTGGAGTGATGTCCCGTGGAAGCATGACTTGAATGATCTTGTAGAAGAAATTATGAATGGACACGTCCATTGTCCTGTCCGTGTATCGGTGATCTCAAGCCCAACTACTAACGTGTTTTCATCATCGGTAACCATAGCAATACCGAAAAGAGAAGAAAAGCAATTTGTTGAGTGGCTAGAGGTTGAATACGGAATGTTAAGGGATGAACTAAAAAGATCACTAACTTAAAAAACAAACAATATGAGTTTTATGGGAATTACTAATTTAAAAATGGGAAAGTTTCTTAAAAAGAACATTCTCGACACGATCTCGAAGAAGTATAATTATTCTCCTGACCAATCAATAAAATACCTAAAGGATATCAGTGAACAACTACTGGAGGTACAGGTACTTATAAGCGAAACTAAAAAATATATGGGAAGAGTAAAGCGGATAAAAGACGAGCGAGCGGGAATAGTTTTTCCATTTAAAGAGGGAGATGACTACTGGATTATTGAAGACGGAGAGGTAGTGTATTCAATATGGGATGACGTTAGCGAAGAACTTTACAGACAAAATTCAAATCAAATATATTTTGAGAACGAAAGAAGAGCAAAAAATTATCTAAAAAGAAGCCAACAATGAGTTTAAATAAAAAGGATATCAAATTGATATCAAACCTAAAGGGACTTTATCCTGGTGCGGGAGAGGAATTTATACTAGAGATTTTTCACAACATCAGAGGTAGACAAATAATTTTTCATTCAAATGAGTTGAACGATAATTCAAATCCGGATGTTAAATTTTTTGATATGTCAGACTAAAATGTTATTTTAGCAATGTCAGACGTTAATTATAACTACAAAAAAAAACTATAATTATGAACGAGCGTAAAATTCAAGAGTTGCAAAAGCAATTTGGATACGACATTCAGCAGAGTCTTATCAATTCAGGAGAGGCGTGGAAGATTGGCGGAAACGTCACTAAATCATGTAAGGAAGCCCTTAAATCTGGGGCGTGTTACTTGCCTTATCACTCAATCAAAATAAACATTTTTGTCACAGTACCATCAAGGTATCAGGTAAAGGCCAACGGTTACGGGTCAGTGCAAAGATCAAAAAAATATTGGGCGGATTCCTGGAATTTATCAAGAGAGATAGGCAGAAGCGTATTGCAAACAGTTTAAAATCAACCACATATAATTTTTTAGTTACATATATGTGACAGGGAATTTATGCTTAAAAAATAAACAACAATGAGTAGACTAAAAGAAGATATGAAATTTATAGGCGATGTCGTCAACAGAGTAACTGGAGCAAATCCTTTTTCCGGGGACAGGACTCGTGATAATGTAGACGCTCGCTTTATACTGTGTAAGTTAACTAGAGATTTTTTAGGTGCACCCTACAATAGAATTGGAAAGGTGTTGAAAAGAGATCACGCCACAATAATGTATGCCTGTAAGCAAGCCATTTCGCTCGCTGAAGCAGACAAAGAATTTAGGAGAAACTACTCAACTTGTCTGAAGATTATAACAGACACGGATCTAGGTAAGGGTAAATTAGGTGATGTTAATATTATAGATGTTGTTGAATTAAAGGGACTTTTGAACGATATGACTAAAAAATATGACGAACTACTTAGTAACATTGAGATGAACTCATGGGACTTAATCCGTGAAAACTTTTTGGGAATAGAAAATTCTGTTTTAAGGGGTGTTATGAATGATCGCAACTGTTCTTACCGGTTAAACAGAACTTTAAAGAAGATACTTGTAAATAAGACAAAATAATACTATTTTTAATGATAATAACTAATGATAACTAGAATGAAAACTAAAAGAAGAGGACTCTCCTCTCACATATCTCTCAAAGAAAAAGCACATAAGTTGCTTCAATTAGAGGACATACCAACTACACAGGTATGTGAATATATATACGGCTCGAAGTCTAAAAAGAGCACGTTAAATCAAAAGAAAACAGGCTTATCACCACTACGATTCGAGGAGTCGTGCAGGATCATAGAGTACTATGGAGGCCTGTCCGAAAGGATAGATAAAGTTATTAACGATTGAACGATTGTTCAAGTCCCCTAGGGACTACGACAGAACGGCCTGTACAGTCAGTACGGGCACATTCTGAAATCAACTACAATCACAACTAATTTTACTTATTAACTATCGGATTTTGTTTAACTAAATAAATATACTTCTATGAAGGATTATAAATTCACATTACTTTTAGAAAACATTATCGAACTAATGGAGAACGGGGAGATAATGAATTACGGAAAGAGATTCTCTAAATTAACTATATCGGCATATAGAAAATTACTTACATCTTTTAGAAACCACTCATATGATTTTAATATCGAAGAGTTAGATCTAAACGGTGTTGCCAATAGAAGGGAGCGGTTGATCGTCACCCGAAAATTACAAAACAATGTCAATGGATATTTGAATATCCTTATGGATGAATGCAAGCATCCGAACACAAGGAAGTCAGACCTTAAAAACATAAGGGCTACACTTAAAAAAGCGGAATCATACTATGGGTATCTGTTTCCTAAGTTGCAGTCAATGAGAGAGGTACAGACAGAGGTAATTGCTTTGTCCCCAGATCAGGTTGATCTTATACACAATACATGTCCCGGAAAAGAACTAGAGCACGTCTGGTATTACACTAGACTTATGCTTTATTCTTGTATGAGAATATCAGATCTTGGAAACTTTAAGGCAACAAGTGATGGTAATATTGTAACGATCATTACAAAAAAGGGAATGGGATCTCTATCAAGATTCTATTTGCCAGACGATGTAAATAATTACATAGCAAAACATGGCACTTATGTTTGGTCAATGAAATCTTTTAGAAGAGCATTGAAGAGACTGCTTAAATTCTATCCAGAGTTTATGCAAATCAAAACCGTTTACAATTATGATCATGAGGGGAACCCTCAAGCATCGGAACATTTTTTATACGACCTAATCACACCACACAAACTTAGAAGCAGTGGGATTACCTACCATTTATCTAAAGGTTTAAGTGAGATGGAGGTGAGAAGGATATCAGGCCATGCGAATGGATCTGAAGCATTTTATAGATATGTAAAACATAGCGACATAGATTCCTTGAGAAAGCAGGAGGCAAATAATAAATTGTTAATAAATAGTTAACACATTTTAACACTACAATCGTTCATATGTTAATATTCTTTTTAACTTCGAGGCAAATAACCACGACATGAAAATATCACTTACAAAATGGTCAGATTTGACTACGATAATAGCGAGATTATTCATGATCGTAAGAGGTTTCCTCTTAGGGATTTCAAACTTTTTATGCTCAGACACCACGAAAAAATATGTATGGAGCGAAGAATTAAGGGTTGGATATTTGATTGGGAGTCAATCTTGTTTCACGCAAGGAAGTATTATATAGTAAATTTTTATTTAATCAATTTAACTAAACAGATAAATTATGGGAAAACTAAAACGAAAACTCAAGAAGACTTCAATCGGTAGAGGCATAGAAATTGTGCCATGGGTTGAAAGACTTAATTACTTCAACGACTTCTTCAGAGTTGAAGGATATTCTTTAAACACAGAGATTATAGATATGAACGATAGTATTATCGTTATGAGAGGGGTCGTTTATGATCCTGATAGAAATCCTGTGGCTGATGGTGTCGCTCATAAAAAAACAAGTGAGCCATTTTCATTTCAAAAATGTCAATCTGGTGCCTTAAATAGAGCATTGTTTATTTTAGGGATCGTAGATAGTGGGGAGGAAACTATCATGGACGAGGACGAGGCGAAAGAATTACAACAAGTTAAAGCACAGGATAGCATGACCGTATACGAAAGCATGGTCAATCACATACCTGTAGACTACACTGTTGTAGAACAAAGGATACCTGCTAACAAGGGCACTTTAACTAGCGAACAGTTAAAAAATCTTAAGTCCTTAATCAACGCAGAAAAATCCAAAAAAGCAGTAAAGCAAGCCAGTAAGTAAAACTTAAAGGAGGGTTAAACCAACAACAAGGAATAGTGTTGGTGGCGGGTTGTCCCTAGCCACTTAATACCACCCTCCTTTTTTTAAATTATTCGAGATGGATAGAGGGGTAAACACAGAAAAAAAATCAAACAGAATCACGTTCAGACTTACTCAAGGAGAGGTCGAAAACATGCACAATGAGTGTGTTAATCAACACATGAATGTGTCCGAACTAATAAGGACTGCACTAAAAAAGACATATAAAATATGAAATTAAAAAGAATACCAACAGCAAACCTGCCCTATGAAGAGTGGGTTGAACTTAGAAAGTCATTAGTATTTAAAGGAATGGTTGGCGGATCTGACGCTTCAACATTGCTAGGATTAAACCCCTGGACATCTAAAATTACTAGATGGAATCAATCAGTTGGGACTGCCAATATGAAAAACATTGACAATGAAGTTATGTTTCACGGTAGATTGCTTGAAGATTACGTTGCTGATCTGTGGCAGTACTGGACAGGAGACCCTGTGGAAATGATCAATAACTACCAAAGCAAAACAAAACTTAGAAAATCAATTAGAAGAAACTCCATATTTATTAACCCGGAGTACCCCTTCTTGTTTGCTAATATTGATAGACAGATAACGAGTCACGACACAGAAGAGGGAAAGGGCATACTTGAAATTAAGACGATTTCAGGATACAATGCCGACAAGTGGGAAGGTGGTATCCCTCCATACTACATTGCCCAAATACAACTATATATGTTAGTCCTGGGCTATAACTATGGTCAGTTTGCCTTCTTAAAAGATGGTAGACACATGGATGTCTTTACTGTTGAAGCAAACCCAAATATTCAGGCAACAATAGTAGAGGAGGCTTTTAATTTCTACAACAGCGTACAGGATGCGAGAAAGATTATTGAGGAAGGAAGGCCTACCAATCCTACGGAAGCATACAGAATGATATCACACCTGGAGCCAGACATTGAGGACGAATATAAGGTTGATCTTGATCAATTCTTGTCTGAAAAACACAAGGCCATGGTCGACAGGGTAAGCATTGATTCTGATGATGAATTAAAAAACCTCACAAGAGAGTATGTTCAGGCCAGACAAGAGGAGAAGTTGGCTAAAGAAACTAAACAACTTCACATGCAACAATTGAAACAGATTATGTTACACAGAGGGGCACAAGAAGTTGACTTTGGAGACTCTGGCAAGATAGTATGGGGCAAGACATTTAATGTAAGATTTAAAGAAAAAGCAGAAGTAAATTTTTAATATGAAATTAACAGACATTAAAAAAGGTATACTTAAAAACCTAGCGGTTAAAAACCCTCACACACTAGAAGTTAATCCGGTGATTGAAGGTAACTCATATTTTGGGGCGTGCATATTTATTGGAGTTGGAAAGATGTATAATTTTTCAACAACAGAATTAGCAGAAGAATTATCTGAAACTGAAGAGCATGTTGAATTTTTAGAAGAAAAGTTCATTAACATCTTGGGAGATTACTTCACAACCAAAGATCCGAGCACTACCACTAAAGGGTTTTTTGTGAAAACAAATTTAATTCTTAATCACATTAGAATAAACTATAGTAAAACAGTATCTCTTGATGAGATCATTAAAGATAAAATAAAATGAAATTAGAAATTATTGGGCAAGTACAATATATATCTGAGGCAAAAGAAATTTCAGGCAAAGAGCAACACTTCTTTAAAACAATTTGGTTAAAGACCTTGGAGAACTCTTATATAGCCGTCAATGCTTGGGATGACAAGATGGAAAAAGTTGATGAATATAAGGTGAAGGATATAGTCACCCTGAACTGTAGGGTAGAGTCTCACCAAAACAAAAAGAGAGAAGGATTGCACTTTCATAAAATATTTTTAATATGATAAGGTCCACCACCATATTGTATGATGTTTTGAGAAAGCACGACCTATCTCCTGTCGCATATATGTTGTGTGATCTTATATACAAGTACACCAGTAGCGGTGGATACTGTGATAAAATATTAACTGACCTAGCGGAAGAACTTAACACCTCAAGCCGTAGTCTTAGTAGGTATGTTACTGAATTAAGCGACAAGGGTCTCATTGAAAACATCGGCACTAAGTCTCATCCGAAGTATAAGACTACCCCCCTCTGGTTCCGGTTAGCCGTGTCAGACAGTGACGAGGTTATATCTCTTGAGTATCAAACTGTTTGTAAGGATGTGATTGAGTATATCAATGAGAGATTCAATAATAAATATAACCCAAGAACCTACGAGAAGAGATTCAAAAGCATACTATCAAAGAAGTTTGACGGCAAGCCAGTGACGGGAGCAATGATGGTCGATGTTTTTGTCTGGTGCAAGGAGAACTGGAGTGCTAAGTATCAGTCCTCTGTAACTCCTGAAGTGATCTTTGGAAATAAGTTTATAGAAAAATACCTAATACAATATAAAGAGTGGGAGACTATGAGTAAGGTCGCCCCCAACAGAAAGAATATAGCGATAATATGACAGATAACTTAACTAAATTACAGGATCTTGGCATTAACGTCAAGCATAACACTGGGACAGAACCTCAAAAAACAACATGCCCAAAGTGCTCACACTCCAGAAAAAGAAACAAACATGAAAAATGTTTGAGAGTATGGGTGGAGTCTGGGACATATTATTGCCACCACTGTGGAGACAACGGATCTGTTGCTGAATATAAATCTGATTACGAACTACCAACAGTAAAGGCGTCTCCATTATCACCAAAGATTTTAAAATTCTTTCATGACAGGGGCATCAAGGATTCTACTATAGAATATTTTGGCGTAACAGAAGGCGTTGAGTATATGCCACAGGTCCAGAAAGACAGACCAGTTATTCAATTCAATTACATAAGAAAAGGCAGAAAGATAAACATCAAGTTTAGAGATTCAGAGAAGAACTTTAAACTAAACAAGGGATCTGAAATGATTATGTATGGTCTGGACCTAATCAAAGATGCATCTTGGTGTATAATAACGGAGGGAGAGTTTGATGCTATGGCTTTTTATGAGGCGGGTCTTCAACAAGACAGGTTAATGTTTTCCTGTTCGGTCCCAAATGGAGCGTCAACTGGAAATCAAAACCTCACATACCTTGACAATAGCATTGATGAGTTTGAAAACAAGGATAAAATATATTTAGCACTTGACAACGATGGTCCAGGTATAAAACTTAGAGACGAATTATCGAGAAGAATTGGCAAGGATAGGATTTGGTTAGTGACTTTTCCTGATGATTGTAAAGATGCTAATGATGTTTTACTCAAGCATGGGTCTGAAGAGTTGGTCAAATGTATTGATTCAGCAAAACCTTACCCATTAGAAGGCGTGAGTAAAGCATCGGATTCTCGAAAAGAAATTCACGATCTCTATAATTATGGTATGCCTCAAGGCGATACGATAGGGTACAACAACTTTGATCGTTTAATGTCCTGGAGGCCATCAGAATTTACTCTAGTAACAGGTGTTCCTGGTCACGGTAAGTCTAGTTTCGTTGATCAGGTTGCTGTTGAGTTAGCAAAGAAGGGTTGGAAGTTTGGAGTGTTTTCAGCAGAGAAACAACCCATCAAGGTACATGTGGCAGAACTAATAGAAAAGTATGCAGGTAAGAAGTTTGGGAAGGGTTCTGTAACAAACCTTCAGCCAGAAGAACTTGACCCCGCTATTGATTTTATAAATAAACATTTCTTTTTCATAAACCTAAAGGACAACGATCTCACCGTGGAGGGCATACTTAACAAAGGAAAAGAGTTAGTAAAGAAAATGGGTATTAATTGTTTGATCATTGATAACTGGGCTTTTGTAGAGCATAAGATTGAGAGAGGAATGAACGAACATCAATACACTGGACTTCAACTGTCAAAGATTAAGATCTTCAAGGAGGCTTATGACTGTGGTGTTATGCTAGTTGCTCACCCACAGAAGTTGAAAAAAGAAAACGGGAAAGTGGAAGTCGCTTCAGGTTATAGCGTAAGCGGCTCTTCCCACTTTTTTAATAAAGTAGATAATGGAATTACTGTTTACCGGGACTTCGAGAAAGAACTTGTCGAGGTGCATGTTTGGAAGGTTCGATGGAGGTTCACGGGTAAGACCGGTATGCAGGAGTTCAAGTATGATTTAGATACAACATGTTATTCAGAATACGAAAATGGCGAGACGCAGGAAATCAATAGTCAGTTCCCAAGGTTCAAAGGACAATGAACAACAACTTTTTAAAGTTGAGTGGACACAGAACAGGTGGGGAGGACACGTTGGCAAACAGAAAAAGTTTGAAGCAGGAGATTTATTAAGACCGGCTATGTTAGATGAGGTAGTCCCTGAGAGAGAGGACTACTTCATTAGGCCGATGGCAGAGGGTAACTGTTACTATCTATTGCATAAAGGGTTTAGTAAACTAGCAGAATATGAGGATATAAAAACATTTGTAAAGTACAAATATGTTTATGTCTACAAAGATTTTAATTTATATGGCGTACAAAAATAAAGAAGATCAAAAGGCAGCAAGCCGAAGACATTATCTTAAAAATAAGGAAAAGATAAAAGAGAGATCAAGATTGAGAAAATTGGAGAACCCTGAAAAAGAAAAGGAGTATCGAAAAAAATATTACAGCAAACCTTCTGGAATTGAAGGGATATCTCTTGGAGTATTAAACAGAAGGAAGTATGTGGAGTCCAATCGAGAAAAATATTTAGAGACTAATCATAACTGGAGAAACAATAATAAAGAACACGTATCTAGTTACAACCATAAATATTATCAGGAAAACAAAAGACATGGGAAATAAAAATAGAAGAAAGGGTCACGACTATGAGCGTGATTTAGTAAAGGATTTTAAGAATTTAGGTTTCACAAACTGTGTTACTTCAAGATACGGATCTAAGATGTTGGATGATCAAGGGATTGATCTTATGTATACCGGAGACTTTGCTGTCCAGGCAAAATGCTACTCCCGAAATCCCAACTACAGAAAGGTATTAGAAGAGATGCAGATCAGAGCAACTGATGTGCCTATTGTTTTTCACAAAGTACCCAGGGGCAGGGAGTATTGTGTGTTATATAAAGAAGACCTGCTAGAGTTAATTGAAATGTTAATATCAAATAAGATAATAAATACACCTTAATATGCAAGATGAAATGCCTGTACAATACAAAATAAAAATACCAGAAATAGACAAACTTTTAATTGACCATAACAAGGCTCATGTTGAAATAGTTTCTGTTACTAATACAGAAAAGGATAAAAAGAAATTAAAAGAGTTGGATGAAACTCTTATAAAGAAAATAGACTATGTGAATCATGTAGTCTGTGAAGTCCTCGAATATCTCGAGGCGAGAGGTTGTGATACCTCTGAATATATATAACACTTTAAATTATAATTATGTCAAATTCAGTAGAATTACAAGGTCGCATCAAAAAAATCTCTGATGCACAAACCATTCAAACTCAAAAAGGAGATATTGAAAAAAGAGTATTAACAGTTGAACTAGGTGGTGACTCACAGTATCCTGTGGACTATCCTGTTGAAGCCATTGGTGCTAAAGCAAACCTATTCAATGCTTATAATGTCGGTGACGAAGTGAAGGTGTCTGTTAACCTAAGAAGTTACACAGATCGTAATGGCGAACTTAGAACAGCAAATGCTAATGCCTGGAAGATTACCTATGCGGATGGTAATATTCCTAACAGCAATAACAACCATGCTCAAAAAGTTGAAAACGCTGTAAACGATCTTGCATTTTAATGAATACGAGAGAGAAAATTGAGAGGGTCGGTGCCGAAATCATCGGCCTTCTTATTTCAAAGAACGAAGCATACGGGGATTCCGCAACAAACCCTGTTAAGATATTCAGTGATGGTAACGCTGTAGAATCTTTATGTGCTAGAATCGATGATAAGATATCAAGGATAGAACAAAAGGGTATATATGACAAGACTGAAGATACCGTCAAAGATCTTGTTGGTTATCTTATTCTTCTTTTGGTTGCTCTTAGAGATCAAGAAGAGATCGAGGGTGCTAAACCAAGTGAAACTGTTAAGTGGTTTACCAATAAATCTTGGGGAATATAAGTGGATTTAATTTCTTCCTTGCCCCCGATAAGATTTACGGTAGTTCTTACTACCAGGAGACTTGGATGTTTTTGTTTTTGCGTGAACACCAGGTCTCTTTTTTTTAGGCTTCTCGATATAAGCCGATGCTATTAATCTTGCCATTACTTATGTCTATTATTGCCCATCACTTTCTCAACCCCTCTGGATCCGAAGTATGCTCCAACAATTAGAGATAAAACTCCAGATATAGAATCTAAAGAATAGTCCATATACCACCCCGCAACGTATGAAACGGAGAAAAATACAAGCGTTAACGGCCTTACGTTTTGAGCAAGCCAAGACTTTGAACTCATGTCTGCGGTCCAACGCTTTGTGATCTCTTGCATCTCTATTGCATCCTGCTCTAACAACTTAAGTGCTGTTTCTTTATCTTGAGGGGCTAATACTTTTGGATCTTCTTTTTCAATTAGGTTCTTTACGATACCGAGAACTCCCGCATCAGGTAGTATGTCACCCATCGTACCTAAAAGGCTAGGTGCCACTTTACTAAGGAAAGACCCCACCTTAGTTTCTTTAAATTTTTTTTTAGGTTTACTCATCCTGTAATTCTTTAATCAATTCTTGCAATTTTTCTATATCTTTTTGTAGGTACTCAATCCTTAAATCCTGCTTCGCATCATCGGGCAGTGCACCCATCTCACCTCGTGGCCACTTGATTCTGAACTCATCATTGAGTGTCTGGTTGTACTCTAACCTCACAAGAGAACTTTCAATTTCAGAAATCTTTGCAGTTAAATCAAACCAGATGCCCGCTATAGTTATAATACCAATAACAATACCTACTAGCGTTTTAATATCTAGTTTTACCTCTGATTTTTCTGACAGTTCGCTCATTGTTTACCACCATCTAAATGTTATTCTGACAACTAAAAGATAAATATTTAGTTCATTCCAATCTTCTTCTTCAAACTCTGGAGCACGATCTTCTTTTGGATAATAAGTTAATCCAAATAAAGCACCGTCTGCTATAAGCGTAATCGATGTATCAAACATATTTATCTTGTATTGGTTTGTATTCTAACTTAGCATCGTAACTTGGGCAGGCCTTAGTTGAGAAGTCTCTATGACCATAAACCTCAGCACCCGGATGACTAGCACAAAGATAACCAACCAAGTAGTTTAGGCTGTCAATTTGTGCATCCGTTCTCGTATCTTTAGGTTCCATATCTAAGTCACACCCTCCAACATATGTGATACCGATGCTAGTTTTGTTATGTCCCTTGCAATGGGCACCCGAAATTGAGACATCTCTTCCTGGATTTATTGTGCCGTCAAGTTGAACTACATAATGATATCCAATCTGTGACCAACCTCTTTGCTTATGCCATGAATCAATCTCCTCTACAGACACTGGTCTACCCTCTGGTGTGGCAGTACAGTGTACAATTATTTTATCTATCTTCCTCATGTTAATCGTTGTTTCTCCAGGTGTTTACATTCTTAAGTTTTGATTTTGCTTGTGCCGCTCTCCACATTTTTTGGATATTCATCTTATGCATGCTTTGTGATCTTCCAGATGTGGTTAATATTCTGTCTTCCAATTGCCCTTGTCCTTTAATATAATTAGTCAACATTCTACTAAACTCTTGACCCGTTGTTATTTGATGCTGATAAAGTTCATCATCAGTAAGGGTTCTCATTTCATTACCAACCCTCATAGGTCTGTTTTGGATTTTACCTGGGTAAGCATTGTGCTTGTCAATAAACTGCCACCTTCTGTCATCACCTCTAACATTGAGCCAGTGAGTGTATGGTATCACAGTTTCTCCAGGGTAACTCTTAGTCTTTTCACCAAAAGCATCTATCCTAGGTTGTCCTGCAATCTGACTTAGACCTGCGGCATATAACAATGCGTTCTTTACATCGCCCGCACTATATGATGTAGCATCAAAGATCTTTGTTACCTGTCTAAACAAATTTAGATTTTGTGGCATTGGCCTTAATAGGGTACCTCCAACAGATCTTATGGCTGTCTTTGAAATTCTGTCCAATGTTTTTGTAACACTAGAATCATCTACTGTGTTAGGATCAAATTGCGATCCACGACCAGTTACCTGTCCAAACACCGCCTCACTCAACTCTCTTACGGAAGTAAGTACCGATGAATCCATAATAAGGTTAACAGAGTTTGCATAAGCAATAAGTGTTCTTTCCATCATATCATCAAAGACCTCACCTTTTCCACCGGTCATTTTATGTGTCTCCATATAGTTTCCTATGATAGCAAGGGGTATTGATAAAGGAATAATGTTTCTGTAGTCCATCGTCTTATTACCAACCTTAATTGTATATGGAGGTAGTGGAGCGTTCTTCATGTCGTTTCTTGTGTATTGGTTTGAGTTATTGTAACCTCCACCACTAACTTCAAAGAACGGATCATCATCGTCATCTTCATATGACATTGCTGCTAAAGCGGCTAGACCCATAAATGACGTTGTGCCAAAATACGCTCTTGACATTTGTTCGTCTCTCAATCTAGATCCTTTTTCTCCCAATCCATCTTCTGCTTTATAACCTCTTGCCACACCTATACCTGGTGCTACATCTATCATATACTCTCCGATTGAGCCGATGATGCTTGTAAAAGGAACAAACGATTTTAAAACAAGTTGCCTACCAAAGCCTGCTTTTGGATTGTTTGATAATGTGCGGATGTAGTTAGCCATCCATGCAACTGGTTGTGCAAGACTTCCAGGTCTATTGTCTATAAACACTTGAGCATTACTAGCAAGGGTAGCATCAATAGAAAGCCCTTTGATTTCAGCCTCCTTCATTGCTTTTAGATATTCCTTATACTCTTCTATAGACCCGTCAAAGTTTTCTTTCTCTTTCATGGTCTCTAGTTCGGCATCAGGCTTACCAATAAAATCCTCACTATACCTTGCAACAAGTGCTTCGTGCATGAGTTCTCTCATTCGGACTTTTTCAATATTACTAAAGTCTGTGTTGGGATCCGCCTCTCGCAGTCTACCCATCAATGACTCCATCTCTTTTTTGGCATGCCTACTTACTTCTGTCGCTAAGTATAAATCAGATGCTCTCTTTCTTAATTCACTTTTTGGTACACCATCTTTTCTTAACTGATCAAGAAGGTAATTAAAGTACCTTCCTTCATAACCAACCTTACTTATAAATCTATCTGTAGCGTTCAATACTCTACCTACAAATTTATAATAGTTGTATGGGTTCTTTTTACCTCCTTTAAATTCTGTTGTCTCTAGAACATTATAACTTCCCGCCTCCGGATTTGCTTCTGAGTTTTGATACTTGTCAACTCTGGATCCATTTTTAAGAATATCCATTGCCATGTTTCGGCCTTGCTCGAAACCTCTTTTAGTTGTGCCAACCCCTATGCTTCTGATGAAATCAAGATATCCTCCTGTGAATATTCTATCTACTCTCGACATCTCCATCAGTGGTTGCAATATAATGTTTGCAGATCCTGAAGTTATGTTAAGTATTTGAGTGGAAACACCTGAAAGAAGTGCTGCATATTGCAACCCGAAGAATGTATCTTTCAATGTATAAGAGGGAACTAATGAATCCATGTACTTATATGTCGACCTCATAGCGGCATTTGCTAACTCGCTGTTTTCTGGAGCCTCTCTCAATATACTGTGCAGTTCTTCTATCTTACTTTTCTGTTCGGCAGATAGCGTAGTGCTTTCTAATTTTTGTTTACCCCCGAATAACCTATGAATGAAATGGCCAAACTTAGTTTTGTTGTCCATGTCTTCATTGAATTTTTCCATTGCCAGTTCAGTCCTGTCAATTAAAGTGGTTGCAGTTTGAGCGGTCCAAGATCTAAGTGCGGCAGACGCTTGTCCGGAATATGTACCATCCCCTGCCAATGCACGCTCTATCTGGCCCATGGTTTCAATAACAGAATCTATCTCTGCTGTTGATGCACCTTCTGATCTAAGTTTGCTAACCTTTAAACCGTAATGATGTAACGCTGCTTGACGTGCTAGTTGAACTCTTGCTAGTTCTTTCACTGTTGTGTCTGTCTTAAGTAAATCTTTTAAGACATCTACATTTTCAAAACCACCTCTTGAATTTACATCCTCTAATACAAGATCCATGGTTTCTTTCATATCCATAGTCTTGTAGTAGTTAGGGTTGTTGTTCACCCAATCGTATACCTCTTCTTTTCCTACGTCTTGGTCTTTGGCTTTCTCAACTGATCCAGTTTCAAAACCTCTTTGTCTGAATCCATTGTCACTCATGTATTTACTTAATACAACTCGTGCCTGTTCTGTGGTAAGTTCTTTACCGTTGACTTTTAATGAATAGGATTTGATACCGTAAATTAATTCAGCAGAAGTAAATCCTTTGTCCTTAAGTTTTCCTAGTAAACCTGATAATGCACTCGGAAGTTTTTGAGTGTCTAATCTTCGATGTTCAGTTTGTGATATCGATCCGCCATCATCTGACGGAACAGTTCCAGAGAAGCGGGGTCTATCTCCTCCATCTTGGTTTCTTTGTGCATCGATACCTGAACTTGTTTCTGATTCGATACTTGATCTACCTTTGGATTGGTAGTATTGCTTTGTGCGTGTTTTGCTAGTTCCTTTATATATGTCTTCTGATCCATTTTTTATTTTATTTAGAATTTCATTGTACTGATTGTTGTGAGCAACGAAAGTATCTACATAATGTTTGTAAAAGTATAAAACATTTTCGTTATTCTCTAAATTTATTTGAGTTTCTGCTGCGTTGTTAACCCAATCTATGGACGCTTGCCTTATATTATCATCTGTTATATCCTCTTCATTTTCAAAAACGAACTCTGGAACAAATTGATATTTAATACCTATAGCCTTATCGCCTGACTCATTAGTTATTATAGTGTAACCAGATATGGCAGTTTTCACAGGACCAATTTGGACACCCTCTTTTTCTATATTGTCTTGTGCAAACTTAGTTGCCTCATCAAAACTTAAAGGATTTACAAACTGTAATTCAACTGCGGGTCTTGCATTTGGTCTTTTAGTTAACTCTCTCTCCATAGTTTCAGGATCCATTCTTTCGTCAATAGGTAAAACCTCTGACATGAAAACAGATTCCTGCTCATATTTTTTTGCAGATTCAATCACTCTCTTTAATACAGGAGTCATATCTTGGCTCGACTCCACAATCATCTCAGCATCAAATGCTCTTTCAGGATCGTTTAAATATTGTGATTTGGTTGTATTTACTTTTAAAGAAATTAAATCTTGACCTCTTAAATCTTTTTCAATACTAACCCCCTCTTCTTTAAGCATTTCCAGTTTGTCTTGATTGTCCAAAACAGGGTTCTTGTAACTTGGTCTTTCTGTGCTTAAACCTAAATAGTATCTTGTTATTTCCTCTTTAGATGACTCATCCCTAAAGTCTCCTTTCTTTGCTGCGGCCCCAGTTGCCCAACCATTTTTCAGCCATAGATCCTTTTCAGCAAACCATAAGTATGCCTGAAGATCATCGGGATCCATTCCTAGTTTTTCTGAGGCATTAATTATAACCTCTTCGGCAAGTCTATAGTCAGATATGTTACCTGAATTGACCAAAGCCTTTTCGTTAACACCGGCTTCTGCACGTTCTGGGATTCTGTATCTATCAATATTCCCATCATAAATCATTCTTCTGATTGTTCGGGCGGCCCATAAATCAATAGTTGGGTTTGTTGTTATACCAACTACGTTTTTATAAAAATTATTTGTTTTAGTTTGTTGAGTTTGATTTAACCAGATACCCGCCAAAACTTTAGCGGTAGCCGGACTATTTATACCATACCTTAAAGTAGGGTTGTCTGTTCTATACAATACATTAGCCTTTGGCCATAGATTCAGCAACTTTCTTTTTGTTTCATCGATGTCTTTCGGGTCTGGACTTACATCAAATATTTTTGTGCTTTGACCTAAATTCTTTGCAGCATTAATAGCCCTTCCTTTATACTCATTAAAAAATTGGTTAAGTTCTTCTTCGTTTTGATACTGCTCAACTCTATCTATAAATTCTTTATATTCTTCTATATAAGAATCGTAAGCACCGTTTGAATAACCTTTCAATGCCATTACAGCATATTTGTAATTATTTCTAACGTCTGTTTGTGCTGAAGTTGCCCCAATAAGTCTTCCGAAGAAATTAGTTCTACCTCCAAAAATATTTCTCATTCTTGTGTGCAGATCTTTATACCAACCCATTCCCTTCACTACTTCTTCAACAGTGGAATTAGCATTATATTCATCTACAATTTTGTCACCAATCTGATTTATTTTTTGTTCAAGCGTACCTTCAAAATATTTTTCAAGACCATTAACCATGTTATAAGATTGGCTTGATATTTTGATCTTTAATTTTTTACCTCGTTTTTCAAACTGATACCTCCCATCCTTCATCACGGGCTCTATGAGTGATAGCGTTGGGTCGTTCTTAAGAGTTTCTTGCAGTGCTTTAAATTCTGATATTGCTTCACGCTCTGGGTTTTTATACCTTTGCATGTCTATAGCATCAACATCTATTTCGTTATCTGTTGTTGGATCTATGCTCGTAGCGGTCATCAACTTCTCCGCACTAGACTCAATCATTTCATTTAGACTTGATGTCTTAATATCAAAGTCTGCTTCGGCAGGAAGTGATAAAGCCTTCTTAATCATATCCTTTACCTGCTCTATAATTTTTTCAAACTCCGATTGTCGCTTCGGGTCTTTAAATATCTTAGCACCCTTTTCGCCAATTGCCTGAACCAAAGCCTCGTTTAAGGACCTATCACCATACCCTGACGCAACAGCATCCTTATGAAACTTAGTTCCTTCGATTAATTTAAGTGCTTTTTTGTGGGCCTCCGGATTAACCTCAGATAACATGTCTTCCCATATATGAGCGAACTCATGAATAGGAGTGTCTAGCGTTGCCAGTTTTGGGTTAATGTAAATTTTATTTGTCTTTCTATCCCTAAACCCTTTTAATTTTTTAGGATCTAAATTGACAGACGCTGCCGCATCATTAAAGGTTTGTTGATCATAAGTAACTTCTGATCCTTTGAACACCCTTTGAAAGTGGTTGCTTAATTTTTCAATCTCTGTATTAACATCTCCTGTTTCGGGATCAACCTCTTGTCCTGTGCTTGGCTTTGGAGGTGAAATAATTTCATCAATCAAACTATCCGCCTCAGACTGCTTTTCTTTAGATATAACCGCCTCCTGTTCTGTGAGAACTCTAATGCCTTTTTGGCCTCTGTTATAAGCAGCAACCATTCTTTTCATACCATCTAATACATTTCCGCTTTCGTCTATAACAGCGGGTGCATTCTTACGAGAGCCCTCATACTCCATATCAGGGTTCTCATCAACAAAGTTTTTAAAGTTTTCATTTGTTTGGTATAAAGTTTCAAGGTCGACTCTCTTCATTTTAAAAGTCCTTCCTTCAATGTTTCCAAGTTTGTCTGACAGTTCCTTGTCGGTTTTACTGTCTCCAATATTTTCTATAACAGACACTACCTTAGATCCATCCACAATAGCACCTGGTTTTGGAATGCCATTTTTTATTTCTGTTTTCTTTTCCTCTATAGTTTCCTCTACGGTAGATTCCGCATTCTCTGCTCTCGGAGCATTCATTGCGTTGTAGACAAAATCAGCCTCCTCTACTATTTGGTTAATCTTAGTCCCCGCCTCTTTCATTGGCAAAACTATAGCCTCATATTTCTTGGCTTTATCAAGCATTCCCTGTGCAACTTCGGCAGTGAATTTAGGACTCTTTCTTTTTAGTTCTTTTTGAACAGCAGATTCAAATGTTTTGTAGCCCAATCCCGCTGTTGTCCACGCTTCTTTTTCTAACTGAGTAGAAGATACGCCTAGACCAGGACTAGCCATTAAAGTGGTTGCTGTAGTTGTCAATATCATGGTGTTGATAAACTCATCTTTTGACATAAACTTGTCTACACCGTATACTGGATTTGGGGATTTTGCATCATACTTGTATTTAGTATAGTTTTCAAAACTACCTTGAATAATTTCTTCAAAGTTTTCGCCAACTATTTCTTTAGCATATGCTCTAGTTCCTGCTTTTACGGCAGCCTGCCTGCTTCCTGTTTTAGATAAAACATCAACAGCCTTCTTTACGGAATTACTTCTGATTCCCATCATGGCTGCCGCACCCTTCCTTGCAAGAGGGTTGTTAAATAGGGCAGAAGTACCTCCAGTAACAAGACCTATACTTAAGGCCATTGCTTCTGCGTCTTCCTCATCTACTCCTAGTTCTCTTGCCTCCTTATTGGTTTGGTGATACGCTTTAAAGAATTGGTCACCCCCCATAATACCACCGGCAACTAATGTTCCGCCACCTGTGTACGCAGCGGCAGCAATTGCAGGTGCCATTTCTCCCACCGTTTTAAGAGTCATGGGTAGAATATAAACAGGGTTTTCTGATAGGCTTGCTGATGCTACCTGATCTGGAACGTATGCAAACTGTCCAATTGCTGTATCTTTCCAATTGTCTGATGAAAAGAAGTGAGATATATTATCTGCCACTTCGCCAACCCTCTGCTCATATGCAGTGCTTAAACCATCAACAGATTCTCTTTGCTCATCAGTCATTGTAGTTGCAGCAAAAGCATCTAACGCCACGTCTAGGGCTAAACCTGTTTTTCCACCAACAAGGTTTGTTCCGTACTTCCCTCCAAACTCTACTATACCTCCTGCTAAATTTCCGACTGATTCTACAATAGCACCAAAACCAACTGCCATTGACGAACTCAAATAATCTCCAGGCACTACTCCCTCACCACTAAGCCTCATGGTCTGCATCACATCCCTCATTTCATTATCATACAATTCTTTAAAATTGTTGTCAATATGGTCATGATAGTTTGACGCTAACTTTTCGTGATGTTTATACATCTTCATAAACTCCTCATCATCCCTTAGTTCCGGCATGTAAGCAAAGAAGTCTTCATTTTTTTCTATATAGTCATATAGATTTCTATCATAATTTTTTGCGACATACCTAAGTCCGTTTACCTTAAACTTAGTTCCTTGAAAGTTTCTTGCTTGTTTTGTAAACTCATATGCAGACTCCGGGGTTTGAAATGGGTCTTCACCTGGAGTGTATCTTTTATTAAACTCTGGATCAGTATGTCTTAACACCTGTCCATATTGAATTAAATTCTTTTTTATGTCTTCATCTGTTCCTTCAGGTAGAAGATTTATATTTTCTATCACCGAATCAGGCTGCTGATTGTTGTACATATCAGTGCCTTTATCTATAGCGGACTGGATTCCTGCCCATTTATTTTGGGCATTTTCTGGGTTTAGTTGTTTGTTGACAACATCAATGGATCCGTTGTTGTTTTCATATTCAGGAAATTGTAAATCGTCAAGTTCTGGAAATAAAGATTCAAACTTAGAGTTTAATTCATTGCCTTGTTCATACCTACCTCTATTGAATGTGTTCCCCCATGCTACAGCATCTTGAAACTGTTCAGGGTTTAGTTCAGGTATAACACCTTGGATATCTTGTATGGCAAAATTAGTCATACCAGTTCCCGATGATCGTCTTAAACGATCAGCAAGTATAGTCAACTTGTCTTCCCGATCCTCTATACTTAAGTCAACAAAGGGATCGACACCTAGGATTTCTTCGTCTTCCATATTTTATTTTTCTGCATTAAGATCAAAACTTCCTTGCCCACCTGAGACATCAGCAACTATATCTTTTGTGTTGTAATCTACTGTTTGGGGCTCGCCTAAAGATCCGTCATCGTTTATTACTCTATACGTTAATTTGCCATAACTATTAATCATGTTTTTAACTTGAGTACCGAATTGATCAAACTTTACAAACTTTACTTTTTTATCTGTTACTCTTTTCCCATTTCTATCAGTTAACCCTGACTGATCATAACCTGTTTTTTCAAAAAACTTATTTACAGGAAGCAAGGCTTCTTTGATCGAAATCCTGTTATTAGTGTTAAGGGAATTTGTTAACTCCGGAGCGTCAAACACACCTCTCTCTTGTGCCTGTTTCTCTGCACGATTCCCTTTCTCTATCGCCTCCGCCTGAGCAGCAGGAGTTGAGTCAGATAATTTAATCTGTCTGTTTACACCTCCATCAGAAGACTGTACGCCTCTCCTTTTATTAATAAAAGCCCAATCGTCATAATAATCTTGGCTGTTATATATTCCTTTCGTTACATTCTGAACGAACTGAGTTGCAGTCCTATCGTTATAAATAGTATATACTTTTTTACCATCAGAATTTGTTGTTTCAAAATATACTGTTCTCTCTCCATCATCAGGATCTATAGACAAATAAGTTTTTTCTGGTTTTACATAAGCCTCTGTTAACGCTCCTGATTGTATGTTTTTATATGTCGTTCTGGCCACATTATAACCTCCTTGATTAGAGCCAGAAATATCTAACATCTGTATAGGATTTCCATTACCGTTTATGTCAACCTTCACAAAAGGAACGGTTTTTGGTCCACCAGACAATTGAGCAGGATCTAGATTTTTTAATCTATCCACACTATTTAACATATCATTTACAGTAGAGTGGTTTTTTTCCATGTCAATCATTCTTCCAGAACCCGCCAAAGGATCTTGAGGTCTGCTTCTATACTCCGTTGCAGTTGAAGATTTTTGTTGACCTCCCGGTGCAAGTTTTTTCATTTCTTCTAAAACAAACTCTCTTTCGTATGTTTGTCTCGCTGAATCATTGATGGGTGCATCTGGATCATCAGATGTAGTTCTATGTTTGTTGTTTACATAATCATCCATTAAAATTGAGGCAGCACCATCAATACCTCTATAAAGTTCTACAAGACCCATAGGAGGTAATTTTGTTATATCAAAATCAGGTACATACATTTTATTTTGAGCATCATACTTGAATCCAGTTACAAACTTTGTCCCGTCAGAGTTTTTTGTAAATTTCACAAACTCTGAGTTTTCGTTTTCTAAACCTCCAGTTCTATCTACTTGACTTACAATTTCACCCAACTGTGATTGGAAAGTTTTTCTTACCTCTCCGTCCTTAATGTTGTTAACATTTCTTTTATAATCAGTGAGTGCACCCTGAAGATCTTCAGATGTAGTGTTAATACCTGTGGCCTCTATACCTTGTTCTGTATCACCATTTAGTTGGTCATGCATTCTGGCACCTAAAGCGTTTTGATCATAATATATTTTGCTTGGATCCTGACTCCACTTTTGTTCAATATCAGCAATCTCTGTAGTAATCTTGCTTTGCTTTGAGACCTTGATACCTAGGTCTGCATTTGCCGCTGCAAGTTTGGCTGCATATTCCTTACTGTAAGTCGGAAGTTCTGATAACTCTTTGATGTACCCTTCTACGTCCGAAGCCATCGCATCCGAAAAGTGTCCAGACACTATGCCATCTCTAAGGTTTTGTGCTTGTTCAAACGCTTTGTTCTTAGACTCAATTAAAACTTTACCATAATTCTGTACGGCTTGATTCATTTGGGCTGCCCCTTTGTCAACAAAACCTCCAAAGAAGGGTGCTATATCAACCTCTGTATTTCCTAATAGTGTAGGTCTGTATACTGCCATTTTTAACCGTTTTTATGCTGTTGCTATTAATGTAGATCCTATGTTTGCTAAACCTCCACCTGCTTGATTAAGTCCGCCAAAGGTCATCTCTCTAGACATAGCATCATTTGCTAGTGTGCCTTTTATTCTCATGTTAGCAGGATCTAATTCGTTTATTTTAAACGCTTGATCTTTTGCTTGAGCAAGGTTCATCCCGGCTTGAGAAAAATCATCAAGTCTTTGTGCTCTTTGTGATGCTCCTTGTGCTTGTGCATTGATTAAGGCATTACTCATTGAGGCATCTTGACTAGCACCAACAGCCAACATGTCTTCTATTGATCCACCTGATTGTTGAGCCATTGCTATTTGATTTTGCTGTTGAGTAAACAAATTATCACGCAATGCCTGTTGCTCGTCAAGTTGAGAGTTGACACGGTTTCTTCTCATCTCCATGTCTTGTTGTATTTCTTTTGGGATTTGATATTTTGGTCTTGATGCAATTAAGTTTTCAAGTCTTCTTTGCCTTCCCTTCCTACCGAAGATTCCTGAAGCCAGTTGTGCTAAACCCCCAACTGCCTGAAGACCTCCACCAATAAGACCAAAGGCTTTACCTGCTTCTGCTGACATAATATATTTTTTTAAGTTCCGTGACCTTTACTGGCTATAAACCCTATATTGGAGTGTTTAACCTCTAGGTCGTTTTCTCTGAAGGTCACCCCGACTTTAACGTATTGACCTCTTAGTTTAGTTCCGTTTCTTAGTTTGTCTCCGTAGACTGCATTTTCTGCTACGTTAGGATCATTTGTGTCTCCCATTATTTCAGAGTAATGAACAGCCTCCCTCTTTACATAGTCATCATTCACCAGGTCAGTAAACATTTGGTAATCATCTGCACACTCAAATGTCGCATAACTTGGTTTTCCTTTGCCCTCGACACTATGTGTTAAAAACACTTTAGTTTGACTAGGAAACTCGTTCTCTACATATGAAACATATGTAGGGTAAACAATACCGTAAAAATAGTTTTTATTTAAAGAATCATCATGAATATATAGGTGTCCGTTTAGAAACGTCATGATTCCCTGCTCATGTGTTGCCATAAATTCAGGTAAAAATGAGTACCTAGATGTCCATCTATTGATATCGTTATTAAAAGTTATAGTCGCTTTTCTACCTGTTTGTGGTTGGAAAAACACTTCTTCAACTTTTTTAAATATCCTAATCCTTGTTCCCCAACCATAAGCACCTGCCGAAGTGTTACTAAATTCCAGTTTTACTACAGGATAACTTTTATTAAGACTAGTAACAGTGTGTAATATTATGATGTTAGGCGTAGTCCCAACTCCAGTTTGGTTGTAGATAACCTCCTCATCGTTTCCAAACTTCACGACAAGATCAACGGTTTGACCTGTTGTGGGATTGTTGTTTGATAAATCAATATCAATCTTCAACTGATCATTTATTCCGTATTGTGTATCTAAACTAAAATTACTCATGTCTAACTTTTATTATTGTACTTATAGCATATCTTTTAAATTTCTTCATTTTAATATTATGGCGTACTAGGCCCACCCGTTCCTGCTTGTTGTACCGTCCCTCCTGGTATATTCAAAGGCAGCGTTTGCCCCGTACCGTTCAATGACGATGGGCTAAAGGAACTAAGTTGAAATGATAAAGTTATACTAGATGAACTAGGGTTAATAGGAATGTTTATACCACGATCCTGATAAGACCCAGAAACAGATAGATTTACTGTTCTAGTCGTGATGGGGTTTCCGTCTCCAAGTACTTTTATTCTTGCAGTTCCTGTTGCTGTTGTGAAATTCGAATCTCTATTAAATCTAAATGTAACAGTTCCACCATTTTGGTTTAAAAGACTTCCGCCAATTCTTTGGACACCAGATATAAATCCATTTGGGGCTGCTGTCGTTACCTGAGTTACACTCCCATATGCAGTTCCTACACTATTCTTTGCATATGCTCTAAAATAATAGGTGGAACTTGAAATAAGTAATAGGCCTGTTCTTTTAAATATATGTGGAAATCCAGTTATATTAGATAAAGGGTTAGAGATAGAAGTGGTTCCACTCGAATCATCAAGGGCAGGGATCGTGTTTACTGTACTATAAACAAAGCCCATTTCGGTGATTCCATTTGTTCCTGCCGTATCCCCTCCGTTTGCAGTTACAGTTCCTGTTATACTATTGTCTGATGCGTTAAAAGATCCTGTGGTTACTGAAGGTGCGGTTACATTTGATGATGCGGTTTCGTGCGTTACAGCACCAGAATAAAATGTACCCAAGTCTGTTGTAACATATGCTTGGTAATATATTAGGTCACCTGCAGTTAACCCAGTAATATCTGTACTATAAGATACCGATCCCGATAAAGACGTTGCGGTAGTTATAATCGTTGTACCTGATGAATCAGATATGGTTGGATCTGCGTTTGTTAAACTCCACACAAACCCATATGCAGAAGTTTCACCTGCACCATCATTAAGTATGGATGCATTTAATGTTACGCCTGTTTGTGAAAGGCCAGATGGTTCAGAAGTGGACATTAAAGGAGTTGTTCTTGGCCTACTATCTAGAATTATTTTATTTATATTATCCTCTATTCCAGATACAGTTACAGTAAATGTAGAAGGATCGTAGGCAATGATATTTCCATTAGAGTCCGTGTTGCTTTGAGCACCACCAACTACAAGATTTGCAATTGGTATTTGATCTGGATCTTCAAACGTCTCATTGTCAACATAAAAACAACCATCATTCGGGCTATCTACACCAATCCCCCAGTGTCCATTAGATTTTAGTGGTATGGAAACAGACCCATTGGAAGCAGAAAATGTCGCCTGATGAATATCATCATCCGTTGTAATGGTGTTATTTGTATTAAATAGTAAAGGTGTAGGGTTTGATCCCTGCTCGTAAGAGTATTCTAAAGCAGATGTCTCTGTATAAACCCTTGGAAGTTCTATAACTATATCTCCCGTTAAAGGGTCGTTAACTCTAGTTAAATTTAAAATCACTGCCGCCACATCGTCAAAAACATTTGACACAGTCAGCCCACCTGTTCCTGCGGAATGTAGTATAACTCCACCGCTTGTTGATGTCGTGAATGGAGTCCCCGTTGAGTTTGCAACAGTTATTGTTGTGTTCCCTGTTGGGTACTGTAAGAAGTTGGAGGGTATTTGAAACTTATATTCACTATCAAAAACTATAGTGCCAACGCCATTTGTAAATTGAACGTATTTTGTAATACCCCATGGCGAAATAATTGAAACTGGTATGGTTCCATTTAATGCTTCGTTTGCGGGGTTTGTAAAGTCTTCTGATGGATTTAACTCAAATTCCGCATCTTGCTGTAACACAATTGTTGTTTCTTCGTGTGATGGGAATGTAATTATATACTCATTGTTAAAGTCGTCAAAAGTAGCAGGAACAATAGTGTTGTTTCTGAACACCTCCTTAGCCTTTTCTCTAAAATAAGTTTTCATTTTTAGATCACCAATAGGCATTAAACCTTCTCCGGTGTACCTGACCACTGTTGAGTTTTTTGCATCAAACCAAAATGCTCGTCCTTCGTTTGTAACTACAGACTCTGGGTTTATTGTACCAAAAGATCCCTGTAAGGTATTCTTGGTGCCAATCACACTTTTTGATACAGAAAGGAACTCATTGCCACTCGATGCTCCTTGCAACTGGGACTCACCTAGGTATATAGCGGTGCTTTCGTTTTCTGATATAGCAAGCATCACAGTGCCAGTGGATTGTGTTTTTGTTGTAAGAGTTAATTTTCTAATCGGACCCGTTACCTCATCAAGCCTATCCTCATCAAGTGCACTAAATTTTGATAAGCCATTTACTTTACTGCCTGGTATTTTAGTTTCTGAAAATGTTATTCCGGTCACTTTGTTTTGGCTACTTACGTCATCTGGCACTAAATTTGGCCTACCAGTAATTTGAACCCAATTCAAGAAATAATCATCACTTGGATTCATTAGTTCAGTAGAGTAGGAGTAGTCGTCTGGCTCATCAATTTTTAAAGTACCCTTGCTGCTAACTCTGCCTTCAGTTTCATTATCCTGCTCTCTATTTGATTTCAAAATAACATGTACAGCAGTTACATCTGAGCCTGAAGGCCAAGTTGCCGAAGCAGTATCAGCCGTTGTGTTTAAGATGTATATCTGGTTTTTCCCACCATTACCACCAGTTGTTACAGTTCCTCTTCTAAAATAAATTTTATCAAAATCAAACCTATTATTAAACGAACTACCAAAAGAGGTTTCCCAAAATAATTCTTCTAAACTATTATAGTTTTGAGATACATCAGAAGGTTGAGTAGTAAAATCAAACTCAATCGTTTGATCACTCGCTAAATTTCTTTTTTTCTTTTCATAATAAGAAAAGTCAATTTTACTACCCGCTAAAATAATTCCGTTTGGAGGCGAAGAATACAATTGATATGTATGTTCTTCCATTTCGCTGTTGCTCGCAAAACTCTCGGTCTTTAAATTTATAGTCCACCTGTCATTAAGAGTGTGGCCTGTGGCGGCATCAAATGTTATCGTGACTCCACTAAGTAGTGTTATAGGCGTTCCTGCCACGATTGTTGTCCCTGAAGACCCACCATAACTGTAGTTGGCGGAGTTCATCCGTTGGTTTCTACTTCTAACAGCCCATTTTATTTTATCTCCATTTGTTGAGGTAGAGGTGATTTTAATATCTATTCTTTTATCCTGTATCTCTGTTGTTGTGGTCACCCCCGCATTTGATCCAGCATCATTTAAACCCGAACCGTAAAAAGATGCATTATCAACATAATCTATGCTAGCATTTTTAATTGGTTGCTCATTATCGTTTGCCGTGTTATCTTCTGATTCCCAAGTAAATGGCTCAACAGTTGAGGTATCCGCATCTCTGCTTTTTAAGTACACATCCCCCCGAAGGTCGTCATGAAGGGTTTGCAAAGATCTATTAGACAACCCTGGATTAACCACCTTGTATCTTTTTGCCTCATAGAAAAATTCATTCTCTTGTTGCTTATGAGGGCTATATATCTCGTATATAAACTTGTAATCCTTGTTTGCTAAAGATGCTACATTAAAATAATTAATCCCATTTAAGTCAACAAGATTGACTGTAACATACTTACCAAAAACTCCTGTTATAGCAAATTCATATACATCACTTCCCGTCAAGACCTTGACTCTATCTCCATTCTGAAAACTATACCCCTGCTTGAATGAGGTTAAATCACCAAGACCAATAGCAACACCTTCGTGGTCAGGACTAAAATCAGTATACTCATTCTCTGAAAAACTTCCATTAAGTACACCGTTTTCATCCACATTTTCTACGTTTACGGTAAACGATCCGCTGCTATCAAACCTATAGTATCTTATCGAATCAATAAGGTTTGTTAATGAAAAATCTTTTGTTAAGTTTTTTGTTCTTAATATAGAATAGTGGGTTGCCCAATCTGGAATTGCGGTATTGAAATTTTGTCCAAATGAATATTTAATTGATTTATTATAATTATAAAGGGCTAATGTTCTTTCTTGCGTAACAACCTTTAGGCTGTCGTTTGTTAAAACACCTCCAGATCTTCCTGCAAAATCATAAAATGCAATACCTACCTGGTAGGCGGAAGAGGAGGAGAACCCCCTGGTTCCACCATCATTTCTGGTCGTTTGATTAAAAGTAGAAGTATTTAAAATCCTTCTATCAACACTAGCAGTCATGTCGGACGCAGTAAGGCTTCTTGGATTTACTCTTCCTTCCTTGAAGTTTCCTAAGAACAATCTATTTCTTGCAACAGTAAGTGCTTGGGCCTCTGTAGGAACAGTGTCATATAACTTAATAGAATTGCTATCGCTAACGGCCCTTCCTAAAACGTCATTGTGGAAATCTCCAGACAACACACCTGCAACACTTCTCTTTTGGTTTGCAAACAAACCTGAATCCCTGTCTCTATCAAACTCCTTCCATATGAAATAAGATGTGTCATTATCAAACTTTACTGAAAACTGGACCTTATCTATATCGTCTGATATTCCATAAGTCTCTGCTTCACCAAACGGGAAACTGACTTTGATTTTTTTAGTTGTTTTGTGGTTTGCGTTATCAACATCTTGATTTGGATACATATCTGAAGATGGCGAAAAAACACTCGTCTCACCATCTTTATATATATATCTATATGCAAATGTCAACGATCTTGATTTCAAGAACGTAGTGTCTCTTGATGTATCTTCTTGTGCTTCAGTAACCAACGGCAACATGGGAGGTTTTCTTATCACCGTCACTAAGTGCTTAGAAAGTTTGTCTGTATATGCAGTTTCTTCTGTAGTATATCCTGAGTGGTGCATTTTAATACCACGGTCTACATTAATTCTGCTAGGCTCTCTTTCATCTGGGCCAGTCCAATATAAAAGTTTATCTACAAAATAAACTCCAGTGACAGGTTTGCTTTTTGAAAAGTTTAAAGTGTAACCATCATTAAAGTCTTGATCTCTTAAAACTAAATAAACAAAGTTGTCAGATACATCGTACTTGAAAATATAACTTTCATTATCATCTTTAATAAAGTAATAAAGGTCATTTGTGTTTGAGTCTTCGTATGTCCCTATCACTTTAGGAAATGCAAATCGATCTAAGAATTGATTTGACACTAGTCTATTGCCAAAAACATTAGACAACGAGCCCGCCTTACCCTCATCGGAAGTCACTACCTTTGCGTTTAGAGCGTCTATAGTATCCTCTTTTCTATGAGCATAAAAGGAGTCATCGAAGTTGAGACCCGTTAGGAATGTCTTTTTAGATCTATTCATTATTATCCTTTAAAAGCAGCGTAAGTGTGTGAACGCAAAGACTTAAGTATATCATCCATAGAAAGATTATACCTTCTACTTCTATACCTTTTGTGTGCCTGGTTCCACTCTTCTTTTGCCATTAACTTTTGGTTCATCGGAGCATTTCTATCTTGCTCGGCAAACCTCCATAAAACATATCTTTCTATTGCTTCAGCGGCATATGCCGGTAAAGTTGTAGCATCGCTGCTTTTTTCTGGAAGTCCGGTTGTTATATAATCTATAACAATTGTTTTGCCTACACCTAAAGAAGGATCAAATAGAATTTTATTTCTTTCTGGTATAACCATAAAAGAATTTTTATAAGTCGGTTTATGGCCAAAGTGCCTACCAATGTGCTCGCTCTTGTCATTAGCGTGGGTGTCATTATTTTCTGCATAAATAAGATCTTGATCGCTTTCAGCATCTTCATATGGAATTTGATTTCCATTGTTGTCAAACTTCATCAATCTATTGTAAGAATCTTTTTCAATTAGATTTTTTACATATTGACCATTTTCCCATCCTATCCTAACGTAATCAACGTAATCATCCGGGATGGTAACTTCTCTGTTATTGTCTATAGTTATTTTGGTAGACTTAATTTTAAACGGAGAATCGAACCCTATTTCTTTGACACCCTTTAAAGCATAGTGCAAATAATTCATATAGTAATGAATAGGTTTGCCCGTTGTTAAAAGAGCCGATCTAACTATTTCATTTACTGTATATACTTTCATATCTGACTATTTGAATCTGATGCTTTATCTACAACTTTAGGTAACGCACCGAGTAGGGTTAAAACTTCTTTTATTACAGCCTCCTCCATTTCAGCAGGGATTGCTAGATAATCATACTCTCCCAGTACAGTTGGATCTACGATTAATAACCTGACGTTTATATTAGAACCCGATGGATCTTTAGTAAATCTAACTACGTCACCCTCAACATAATATCCAATTTGATTTTCAAGATATTGTAACTGATCCTGTGAACCAATCATAGTCTCCTGTCCGCTCTGGAGTGGTATAAATTCAATTCCACTCATGGACACATTCCATACCCCCATATTTCTTGGTAGGGATATAGGCATCACTGGAAGTTTCGCAAACTTATCAAACATAGACCCATTAGAATCATAAGATCCGGAGAGTGATATCTTGTATTGAGTTATTAAGGTGTGAGGTGGATACATGTCACCATTAGCCATGTTAACAGAAGCGTGCTCCAACTTCAGTAGCCTATTAATCACCTGACCAACAATCAAGTTAATGTCATCTCTGGAGATTTCTTTTTCATCATTAGGACTACCTCCGGTGTATAACCTTAATATTTGATCTGTTATTTTCCCCTTGGTTATCATAGCCCTGTTTGATTTTTAGCCTCCGTGTACTGGTATACATTCGCATCTTCGATGTGTACACCAAGAGACGCAAGAGCCTTATTTATAATATCGTTTATACAATCTTCTGGCCAACTAATTTCAATACTACCTGCTAAAGTGTATGTTGCACCTGCGGCAACAGAAGTTCCGTCTGGTAGCGTCAATGCGTTAGTTGCAGTAAATGTTGCACTTGATGATGACGGGTTGTGTATAACCTTCCTACCATCAACAACATGACTAAACAGAGGCTTGGGTGGCCTACTCAAATACATGATATACCCAGACAATTCTACCTCTGGAAACAGTTGTATTTTATTGCCGCCATTACCTAATATACCAATTGGTGATGTAACATTTGGGGCGGCAACTTGAGATATCAACCTGTCAGCCAACTGATCTTCGTTTACTATCTTGACAGATCTACTGTAATTTTGATTTGTTGTGCCGGATGTAAACGTCCTTACCCCATCACTTGATGTGGTAAAGGTATGCTCCGTTGTATTATTAATTGTGCCAGTAACATATACACCCAAAAGGTGAAGATACTCTGTAAGCGTTGAGAAGTCAATTATACCAGTACTTGTGGTCGTGAACTGCTCTCTTCTTTTAAAGAATCTAAGGTCATCACTAATCTTTTGTGTCTGACCATATGCGATAGGGGGGATTGGCCTACCGGGCTGATGTTGCTTTGGGTTACCGTATAACTCCATAAACTTAGACATCTGACCTCTATCAATGACAGCGTCAATATCTTTATGAGATATATACCCAGTAGTCTCTTTATTAAGTATAAAGACTATATAATCATGAATCTCCTTTATCGTCATCTTGCTCTACATTAGTAGGAGCAGCATCCATAATTGAACCGTTGCTAATATCGATAGTAACATCTCCGTATTTTTCTTGCAACTCTTTTTGAATCTCTTGTTGCTCTTGGACAGTCTCATCAAGATTGGCAAATAACTCTGCCTTTCTTGCATCATATTGTCTTTTAGATATTACCAAATCAGCCAAAGCGGTTTTAATCTGAAACTGCTTTTGATTGTTTTCCTGAACTTTTACTAGTTCATCTTTTTTAATCTTCTTTGCCATAATTTTAATTGTTGAATTTGTTATACAAATAAAAGAAATTAGTATGTGATCATATTAAATTTTTGATTGTTGTTATTAACTGTATTTTAAAATACTATTGAATTGATCCTTAAATTATGAGTTGTACTCTGGTAGATTAGTAAGCATAAAAACTTCTTACATTACCATAACCTACCGCACCAGCATTACTTTCAGCAAAACCCCTTACATAATAAGTAGCCCCCGAGGCCAATCCTACTGATGTAGCATAAGGATTAAGAGTACTTCCTACCAAATAGGTCATGCTACCGCTCTGATTTTGGACGGGGGTCGTGTTGTAGGCACTAATCACAAAACCCCTTTTATTAATGCTACCAGCACCATAATAAATATAGGCCTGCAAAGATGCCGTATCGGTTGAACTATTCCAACTTGCACTGACTGTGTTGATTCCCGGAGGTGTTGGTGCTACCTCGTCATGGTTATATGCATAAAACTCATCCAAACTGTGAGGACTGGATCCGTTCGGTCTATTTGCCGCTGCGTTGGCGGTGTTTATAGAATCAAATCCGCCTGCACCAGTACTCATGTTTGCTAGGGACACAGGGTCTGCATAATAAGAAATATAAGTGCTTACGGGTATTGTACTAAAGTAGTCATTAAGTTCTAACTCCTTAGCAACGCCCCATAAAGTAATTTGACCTGAACTTGGACACGCCATAACAAATGATTAATTAGGTGATTCTTCATCGCTCAGTACAGTCCAGGGAAGTGGCCTTAGTTCTTCTGTTGGTGACTCTACCATGGAGATGAGTCTGTCTATTTCTCCGTGATACCTATCCTCCTCTTCTTGAGTAAGGGCGGGAAGCCAATCTAAAACATTTTGATTAGTAAGGTCATCAAACAATATGTACCCGTCTGTACTTCCCGGTTTATTAGGGTAGAAAGTAATTGGACCCTCATGTGCAGAGGCATCTGTCTTAGAAGAAGTCCCTACTATCATGTAGTCAATTCTCGTCACCACATCTACTAAGGTAAGTTCCTCATTAACGTAATAAGTCTGAACAAAAATTTTATTTATTTCTTTTTTATAAGTATTTGCCATAATTTTATTTTTTACAATTACACATTGTTGATTTTAAATTGGTCACCTCAGATTTTAATTCTGCAATTTGATCTTGTTGTTCTTGTATAGCCCCTATTAAGGTTGATACAAGGTGCTCGTAGTCAACCTGCTTATATAAGGTGTCGTCATTTAACCTTTCGTTTTCTCTAACTACTTCAGGGACAACCTTTTCTACATCTTGGGCTATAAGTCCAATTTCTTTTTTACCTTCTCTTCCACCATCTTTCCAGGTGTATTCTACTGGCTCAAGTTTAAGTATTTTATCTAAGTTATTTGTAGTTGCCTTAATGTCTGTTTTAAGTCTTTGATCAGAGTAACTATAGTATGCAATCACATCGCTTATAAACCTTGCTACACCTGATGTAGTTACCTCACCAACAATTGTACCTCCGTTTCTAAACTCAGTACCGCCTGTATCACATATAAGTCTAGAAGAATTGTTAATTCTTAGGTCTACTGCGGTGTCTTT
>Ga0206682_10000270_pt1 | contig 56081 bp, 31 predicted proteins | sample M240m12015metaG_FD_155444 | JGI IMG/M metagenome (GOLD analysis project Ga0206682, IMG submission 155444) | Ammonia-oxidizing marine archaeal communities from Monterey Bay, California, United States - M2 40m 12015 | ecosystem: Environmental > Aquatic > Marine > Intertidal zone | place: USA... | reverse complement strand
TACTGTATACTCTAAACTCATCGTTACCGTTTGCAGAAAAACCTAATACGTTTGCAGCATACTTGTACATGCCGCTATTTGCTTGACTGTTAAACGCGTATGTTGGAGTAGCAAGTGCGCCATCTCCACCAAGTATTTCTCCTGCCATTTTGATTGAAACATCAAGATTAGCAAAATCAGCATAAAAAGTGTTGTTATTAGAGTCAAAATATGTTGGAGCATAAACATTGACTGCGAAATCAGCTGAGTTGTTATCAATGTTAAATCTTTGCGTTCCGTCAGTCCAAATTCTAAATGTGTCGTTAGCTTCAAATCCAAAATATGTATTTGTGTCGCCGCGATGACGAATATAATCGTCAATATCAATTTGCCCCATTTGAGATGTAGATGCAAAGTCACCATAGTAGTTGTTATCATCATCATCATAAAAACGGCCTGCGTACATATCGCCTGTGGTTTGTATATTTTTATTACCACGCGTTTTGATTGTAGTAGTGTCATCCATAAAGAATCCACCACCGGCCGAGAAACCTAATTCATTAACACCTAAGAATGTGGCTGCGTTGATATTAGCATTACCACCATCAGCTGCGCTAATTGCAAACACATCAGTTTGTGAATTTAATTGAACTGAGCCATTTACATGGAGTTTGTTTGCAGATGGAGAAGGAGTAGCAGAAATTGAAACTCCTTCGTAAGCGCCATCCATTGTAGCATAAGTACCGTTTTGGTCGCCAACAACAAGTTCGCCATTGGTTGCATCTATCGTAACACCGATGCTTGCGCCTGTAGTCGAGAATAAGTATTCGCCGTTTCCAATAATCCAAACATTACTTGAATTATCCAAAGCCCAATATGATTTTTCAGTATCGTTATCTTGCAATGATAGCAGTTTATTAGCTGCAGCAAACGGATTGTTTGTTGCGGCCGATCTTGTACTAAGATTAAGATTTGCTTCGGTTGGCGTGACAGTACCAATACCAACATTACCATCTGCGTTGATAACTAAATTGGCTTCATCAATAAATGATGTCATACCAAAGTGAGCAAGCGAATTTTCTGCTAAAACATATGCGGTTGTATCATCATCTGATACTGCAATAGACGCTCTGTTATCACCACTCTTAAATCGTGCAATCGTATCAAGAGTAGCATGATATACATCTAAAGTATAGGAATTACTTGTTGTACCAACACTTACATTTTGGTCAAAATATGTAAGAGCATCGGTTGTGCGCATTCTTTCAGCGCCATTGGTAAACGTTGATATTTGGCCGTTAGTTGGGAAACCAATATAAGTTGTAATATCTCCACGATGGCGAACATAATCATCGATGTCAATAGTATTCATTTGAGAGTCAGATGCAGGATCCGCATAATAAGCTGTATTATCAGAGTCAACAAATCTAGGAGCTCTCATATCAATCAATGAATAGTTAGCTGCGCCGCTAGCAAAACCGACAAAGAAACGATTTAACCCGCCTTGAGTAAACGCAAGAACATCAGCTCCGGATCTGTACATACCAGTACTTGTGCCTGCTTCAAAACCATAACCTGGAATACTAGCTGTACCATCATCACCTTGAATTTGTTGGCTTACAACAAGAGACGGTCCTGATGTTGCACCAGGATCTAAGAAATAAGTATTGTTATTTGAGTCGATAAATTTTGGAGCATAAACATCTACACTAAAGTCTGCGGAGTTGTTATCAATGCTAAGTCTATTTACTCCTGCTATATCTACATGAAATTCGCCGTTGCTTGGAAAACCAAATCTTGCGGTTGTATCTCCATTATGAAAAATCCAATCATCTAAACCGATTGAATGTAAAACGGAGTCATCTCCTGGATGCATATAATAGGTTGGCGCGTCTCTGTCATAATAAATTGGTGCATAAACTGGAAGTGTAGATTCTACATCAGCGTTTGAAATTGAAAACCTAGTAGCACCGTCGGTGTCAAAACTTATGATATTTGTTCCAAAGTTCATAAACGTATCAACGTCGCCGTTGTGGAATATTTTCTGGTCAATACCAATGTCGTGTAAAACCGAGTCACCAGCAGGAATTAAATAATAAGCTGCGTTAGAAGAATCAACGAACGATTGCGCAACTGTGTTTGCGGTTACAATCCAATCGTCGTTTGTGTCAGAATATGCTGACCAAGACAAAGAGTTATTTGTGAAACCAATATTTCCAGCTGTGCTGTAAATGGATCGGTTTGTTCCATTGCCGTCAAAATTAATTCGTGCAGGACCTGAGTTGTTACCAATTGTAAGAACTTGTTCAATTGTAATATTACCGGTTGCAGTATCGTCTGCATCCGCTCGTAAGAATTGCTCAGCCTCTAAACCATCAACAGTATCAGCATCAAAACCGTTTCCTGACCCTTCGTCTGCTGTTGTAATAATGCGACCTAAGTCTGTACCGGCTGAAACGAGTTTAAACCAATCATTAGTTTCATCCCATTGTAAAGACGAGTTAGTTAATGTACCTCGTTCTACTTCCCAACCTGCGTTTTCAGTAGGGGTAGATCCAGTATAGTTGCTGTTAAGGGTAAGAATGTTATCAGCAATTAAAACCGTTTCAGAGTTAACTGTGGTTGTTGTGCCTTGAACTGTTAAGTTACCAGTAATAACGTAACTGCCTGACATCGTGTCGTCTTCGTCAGATCTTACAAAACTTGCGCCTTCAACTCCATCTAGGAGGTCTGCATCTAATCCTGATCCTGCGCCATCATTGTCAGCGTACCATATAGTACTACCGTTAACTGTTGGGTCAATTTTAAAATCTGCTTGAGTTGTTGTGATTTGAAATTTGCTATTACCGCCAACAGAAAATTCTAATCCATTTCCGGCATTGTTATTAAATTTAAGTTCAGTTGCACCACTTGTATTATACCAAGCATAATCACCGTCACCGACATCACGTAAAACGAGGGATGCTGTTCTACCTTCAAATTCTACGAATTGATCACCAACGGTGTTATTAGTATTCTTTACGACTAAACTAGGAGATGCTGTAGCTTGGGTAATTTCAACTTGCCCAGTGGCTTTCGTAGTACCTGTTACCTGAAGTTTTTCTCCGGTATCGGTAGTAGATCCAATAACAACATTTTCTTGTGTCAAGAGACCATTCTTGACTATAAACTTTTTATCGTTCGCCACGGTTCACTCTCCCCAAATTGGCTTATTTTCTATTATTTATACTTTGGCAAGCTGCCCAAAGGTTTGGAATTTTGTAGAATTTGCAGAAGCAGGTGTTGCTTGAATTAGCAAGACAGGCCCGGATATTGATACATCATATGTTGCTAATTCTGAATTTGTATAAACAACACCGTATTCTGTTGCGATTGCAGTGGAACCGTCGTGTGTAATTAACAGCTTAGTTACATGACGATTAGTTGACTGTGACGCAGTAATCGTAATCTCTGCTCCGCCATAGGATGCATATGGGAATGCATATACGGTTGCCTGTGTTGTCGCCGTAGTCGTAACAGACGCGTCAATATGTGTAGAGTTCGTTTGATTGATATTTGCGTTAACTGTCAACACTCCAGACATTGTGTCGCCTGTTACATTAACGTATCTTGCGTCTGCAGTTGCAGTATCTAAATATTGCCTAATACCTTTTACAACTGATAAGACATGGCCGTGGTCATCAAAATTTATTGCATCAATAAATTCAGGATTTAAACCTGTATTTGCAAACGCGAGGTTTGCCTGTGATGAAGTATCTCCATGATTAATAGTTATGTTAGCGCCGAGTGTACCACCGCCAGTTAATGCTGTTCCAGCGGTAATTGCAATAGTCTTATCAGCTTTAAGTACTAAAAATCCGTCTGTTTCTGTTTCGGTATAATAACGACCATCAAGATCTACTGATGAAACTGCTTGTACGTGGCCATAAGTATCAAAACTTATATCTTGTAATACATTACCACCTGAATTATCAACGTCAGAAACACTTGATGTATCAGCGTGTGATATTGAAAAGTTTTCAGTGTTTGATGTATTAACATTAAACGATGCAACACCGATTAAGCCATTATTTGCTGTGATAGTAACATCACCAGCGCCAACTAATGATTGCGCGTTATTAGCCGCTGCATCTAGAATTTCAGCTGCTGAATATCCATCAACTGTATCTGCGTCAAGGCCGGATCCATCTCCGTCAACAGTTATCAGTGCCGCAAGAATTTCTGCGGCGGTTTGATCTGCGGTTGCCTCATCTTCAATTAAGTCAAGTTTAGCGCCATCAACCGAAAGGTCTCTTCCATCAACAGTTCCGTTTCCAACCATTGTGATTTCGTCAAATGTATCAATAGTCGTAAAGTATGTTGATCCGTCACCAGTTTCAATAACTAAAGTGCTGTTTGCGGATACCCAAGATACATCATCAACACCTGCAACAGCAGTATTAGACATAGAAGTGATGCGCCCATCAAGGCCAACAGTAACAACTGGTATCTGTGAAGATGATCCATATGAGCCTGCAGTGACCCCTGAGTTAGCTATATCTGCGGCTATTGAAAGATTGCCGTCAGTTGCAGTGGCGGTTCCTGTAACATCACCTGTAAGAGTGACTTCTGTTTCAGTAGAAATATGGAATACTGAACCGTCTCCAGTTTCTAACGTAATTGTGTTATTTGCTGCAGCATAAGTAAAACTGTCAACACCGGCAACTGGAGTTGTCGTTGCATTTGTGATACGACCGTCTGCCGCAACTGTGACAACTGGAATGGCTGTTGCAGAACCATATGTATTTGCAGTAACACCTGATGCCGCAATGTCAGTTGCAACAGAAATCGTTCCTGTGTTTGAAGTTGTTGTACCTGTAACATCGCCAGTAAGAGTAACTGTTAAATCAGATTTAACTACACCATCGACTGTAATGTCTCCTGCGAAAAATCCATTATTTGCGCTAATATCACCGGCGACGTCTAACGCGTCAAAGCCAAGTGTATTAATGTTAATTGAATTAGCAGTAAGATCTTCAACAACTAAATCTTTAAATTCATTTAAGAATAAATTATATACTGTACCGTCACCAGTCGTAAGGGCCAATTGGTTATTTGCCGCATCATATGTAAAATCATCAACACCAGCAACGGCAGTTGTATTAGCTGTCGTGATTCTCCCATCGGCATCAATTGTAAGAACTGGAATTTCTGTTGAAGAACCATACGTATTCGCAACTACTCCTGTAGCTGTGTTGGTAAAGTTTGACCAATCTAAGTAATATGATCCTTCTTGTCCATCTAAGAGGTCGGCATCCAAACCTGAGTTTGCGCCGTCAACTCCAGATAAAAGAGAAAGAATAGCTGCTGCGTCTAAATCAGCTGATACATCAATGATTGTTTCGGTATTAGCAACAGCGTCGTATTTCTTAAAATACAGTTTACCATCCGCGGTGTTAATAGCAATTTCACCGAGCTCTAACTGAGCTGTGGTCGGAATTCGGCCTGCAACCGAACTACGGCGTAATTTAATTGTTGACATATCTATGTCCCTTTGTTATAATAGGTATATACCTTAATAATAATACTCTATGGTTGGTTAAAACGTACCACCATCAATCTCATCAACAGCAATGGAAACTTTGCCGGCAGAGATTGTCGTATTTACGCCATCTGTACCTTCAAACTCTAAAGTTCCACCTAATGATATATCTTGATTTGCTCCACTTTCACCAGCAATAGTAATTTGTGGATTAGTTATTGAAAATTCAGTTCCAGTTAATGTTAAACCAACACCAGCTGTAAATGTACCAGATCCTGAGAACTGAGTCCAAACAATATCACCAACTCCAATTACAAAAGACTCAGCATCTGTAACTGTTGCCACCCAACCTGTATTACGATATGTATCGCCATCGGTTACAAAGTGGAAACTTCCTGGTATTTCTGCAGAGTCATTTGAATAAACAGTTCTTGTGAATACCCAATCAGTACTTGCATCACCTACAGTTGTTACTTCGTATGCACCATTTTGCAAAGCATTAGTTTGATCTTTAACGAGTAATGTTTCGCCGAGTACCCAATCCACAACACCATCAATATCAAGAGTTGTGTTAGCTGATAATGTAATTGTTCCATCGTTACTGTTATAAGTTCCACCTAAATCAGCAACAGTTGCGGCAAGTACCGAAGGCCTTACAACAACACCTTGGACAACGCTATCAACGTACGATTTATTTGCGGCATCATTTGCATCCGTAGGAGTACCTAAATTTGCAATTTTATTTGTAGCTAAACTAACTATGCCAGTATTTGATGTAAGCTGATTTCCAGTAAGAGTTATATTGCCTACTGTAGCAGTTTCGGTTATTTCTATAGATTTAATTTTAGAACCAGAACCACCTGGATGGATCATATATGTTTGGTCGTCAGTATCAATAAATCTTTCAGCTAATACATCGCCGCCTGGAATATCAAGATTTCCAGTTGCTCTATCATATTCAAACCCTGTACCAAATCCTGAGTTAAGAAAACGTATTTTCTTACCATCTGAGTTTAGATATGCAGTACCTTCACTACCTCTAAATTTAATTTGAGTACTGTTTTGACCTTCGCCAAGTTTCAGTGTATTAAAACTACTTTCAGACGCAGGATCTGCAAAGAATGAATTATCGTCAGCATCTATAAACTGTGTTGCGGTAATTGTGTCTGTAAATACAGCATTAGCACCGCCATCCAATTTTGGATATCTTGCGTCAGTTTCTACTGTATTAATTGAAACATTAGCAACAGAACCAGTTTCAACAGTGTGGTCAATTGTAATTCCATATCCTGCATTAAAACTTTCAACATAATCTGCAGTAATCTCAAGATCCATTTTATCGTTAGGATCGTCGTGAGTAACTCTAATACCTACTTCAGTATTATTTCTAAACATTTCTCCGACAAGGTCATGCACAGTTTCCGTAAAGTCAGGAATAGCGTTAGCTTGAAGTTCAACAGGGATGTCAGTAGCAAATGTTACTCGCCCAGTTTCATCGATCGCAATTCTTGGAGAAAATCCGTCGTTACCGTAAAGGCCTGCGGTTACACCTGATACCTCAACACCGATTGTGATAGCATTGTTAGAAGCTTGTTCTTCTTCAACCGCCATACCTCTACCAAGTGTAAGAGTAGGTGATTGAATAAGGTCAATGTTATTAAAAGTATTTGCGCCATCATTAACTGTAAGTACTGACTCAAAAGTATCAACATAACTTTTTGTTGCAGCGTCATTAGCATTAACTGGAGTTCCTACATTAATAATTCTATTATTACTTACACTGATATGGCTATTAGCTGGTGCATCAAGTACCAAATCACCAGTTGATGTAATTGTAGAATTAGCAACAATTTGAGTGCCAATTTTTAATTGACTTGTGCCGCCTGTAATAAATTCTAATTCATCGTTATCAGCGCCTGCAGATGACTCAGCTTTAATAAGAGTATCTTGGTCGCCATCAATAATACCACCTAGACCTGCCCACGCATTTCCGTCATAACCTTCAAACTGCGAAGTAGAAGTGTTATAACGAATCATACCTGTAGCTGCGGTTGGACGATCTCCTGTTCCACCTACTGGCAATATCAACGATCCAGTTGAAGCAATCTTAACTATATTATCTTTATTTTTAATTTCATCAACCCACAACCGGTACCAATTATTATCCGATGAACCTAGGTTGTATGTTGAGTCTTCGTTTGGTACAAGATTACTTGTGAAATCTGCAATAACTTCAATAGAGTCAGTTTGCTGATCCCCAATTGTTATGTTTCCGCCAAGAGTAAGATTACCTGTAATATCAACATCGCCATAAAAGAATGCGTTGTTTGCATTATCAATCTTAGCAGCTAAAGTTCCATTCGTAAAGAATTGTAATTGATCTTCGTCGGATCCAGGACTACTTTCAGCTGTGATCTTTGTATCTTGATCGCCGTCAACTACTCCGCCTAAACCAGCCCAAGCTGTTCCGTCATAACCTTCAAAGATTAAATCTTCTGTGTTAAATCTAATTGAACCTTGAATAGATGGGGAAAATCTTACAGCCGTATTTCCTGTCGGCAAAACAAATCTATCATAAACTTTGAACGTACCATCGTTATCAATTTGAGCTGATAAGCTTCCAGCTGTATAGAATTGAAGTTGGTCGTTATCAGAACCTGCACTACTTTCAGCAATGATTTTTGTATCTTGGTCAACGTCAATAACTGAGCCAGCAAGACCTGCCCATTGCGATCCGTCATATGCTTCAAATCTACCATCCGTTGTATTGAAACGAAGCATACCTGACGCTGGCGCAGGACGATCCGCTGTTTCACCAGCTGGTATTTTTATAGCACCACTGCCGTTTATTAAGAATGATTCATTTGGTGTATTGATAGTTTCAATAATTTGAGATTCATTAACTACAAACTCGGTGCCATTTAAAGTTAAGCCTGTGCCAGCTGTAAATGTTCCTACACCTGAAAATTGAGTCCAAGTAATATCGTCAACATTAACTGCAAAGCTTTCTGCATCAGCAACAGTAATAACCCAGCTTGTTTGACCGTTTACTGTACCGTCAGTAACAAACTCAAAGGATCCTGGCAAATCATCAGATGCATATTGCCATTTAGCTCTTCTTAAAATCCAATCAGTACTTGCATCACCAACTTGAATAATATCATAACTGCCGTTTTGTTTAGCATCTGTTTGATCTTTAACAACTATGTTATCGCCAAGACTCCAAGTTATGACGTCATCAATGTTAAGAGTAGCAGTTGGGGATAAAGTAAGAGTATCTCCAATTGAGGAGTTTCCTGACGCGTAAGATCCGCCGAGATCTGCGGTTGTAGCTGCGATTGCCGAAGGTCTTACAACAATGCCTTGTGCAATACCGTCAACGTATCTTTTGTTTGCTGCGTCAGTTGGAAGTATAGGATCGTCAAATACTTTAATTGTTGTTTCAAGAGAGTTAAGTTCTTGAAGCAAGAATGCTTTGTTTACAACATCGTTATTTGCGACTGGGTTTTCAACACCGCTAAGTATTTGTCCTGGGAAGTTTACAGTATTACTTGTACCAACAATTGAGTCAACATCTATATTTAAATTGTCGGCTAATGATAGTTCATTATTCGCCGCTGCAAAATCAGCAGAATTAAATGTCGTACTCGTTAATCCAGTAACATGTCCAAACTGATCTATTTCAGTTGACCTTATAAATCCTAATTCTGGATTAACTAAACTTGTTGCACCGTTTGCAGTATCGCCATGAGTGATAGTAACATTTGCGGTTTCTATGTTATTGTTTGAAACGATAATCCCATCGCCTGCATACAGCTGAGCAATGTAATTTCCAACAGTATCAACACCCAGTGTAACTGAGTCCGGTACAATGACCGGTTTCTTTTCACCACGTGCAATTATTTTTAAATTTTGTCTTACGGATGGTTGTCCGACTTTAACTTTAATGGTCATGATACCTCCGTCATAGTTGGAAGGATATAAATTAATCCGTCAACTATTTTCGATAGTTCTCCTGACTGTTTTCGCATTAACACATCATATTGGTATTTGCCTGGAGTTAAATTTGAAGTGGTATTCGCCGTTAATACCAATGTAACATCATTGTTTGCTGTCTCTATATCAAAGGACGCCTTTTTGGTTTCAGAGTATACTTTTCTTATATCTGAAAAGAATGTATATGTGCTGATACCTAATTCATCGTTATCACCATCAAAGAGTTCGATAGTGGTACGAAAATCCGTTCCTTGATCTGCATATAGATTAACTTTTGTGGACATTTTTCATTCTCTTTTTTCTTTATTTATAAAACTAAGATGGGGAAAATAGATAAGGGGACACTAGGCCCCCTCATTTATTTTAGTAAAAGATTATTCAAGATTAAAGTCCTTTGATCTCGTCGACTTCTTTCTTTAGTTCTTTTAACGCTTCAATAAAGAGGCCTGCCAAGTTTCCGTATGAAACACTTAACATAGTATCTGGGCCATTATCTAAAACAACCTCAGGAATGACTTCTTGCATTTCTTGTGCAATAACACCTAAGTATCTTGTTCCTGGGTTATCTATTTTATCAAAATAAACACCTCTTAGTCTTGTTACTTTATCGAGAGCATTATCGACAGTTATAACATTTTCCTTAGTTCTTGCATCAGATGTTGAATTTACGTTTCCTCTGACAGTCAAGTTACCATTACTGTTTGTTAACTCAAAGTTAGTTGTTATAGTTCCGCCATCATTTTCCGTTATTACTAAACCGTTAACACTTGCCTTTTGCTCGATGTGCATTTTTGCGTCAGACGATTTATAATAAACTTTAGAAGTATTTACTGGCCCAAAGACTGCGCCTACGTTACTGCTAAACGTTAGGTCTCCGACTGTTTTTGTATCAGCTACATCAGCTTGTATGAAATCGCCTGATCCGCCATTCAATGTACCTGTCAGCTGAATGTTTCCTTCAACCTGTAGGTTTTCAACATATAGCTTATCTTCAGAGCTAATGTAATAGAAGTTTGATTCACCGCCTGGGTTGATACCGGCTGTTGTGTATGGCATTTCTGCACCACCGCCACCTTCTACCATCGAGGGGAACATTGCTGCGTTTTGTAATGATACATCAGCTATGTGAATATTATTTGTGATAATCTCTGAAGCTTCAGCTGTACCTTGTAAACCTTGGACACCTTGAGGTCCTTCGCCACCAGTGAAACCTTGAATACCTTGCGAACCTTGGATACCAGCATTACCAGTTCCTATAATACCCTGAATACCTTGTGGGCCAAAGTCACCTTGAATACCTTGAACACCTTGCTGACCGTTTTCACCAGTACCGTTTGCACCAGTGAAACCTTGTACACCCTGATCCCCTTGAATACCTTGTGGACCAGCTCCACCTACAAGACCTGAGAAACCTTGGATACCTTGTGGTCCTTGCATTCCCTGAATACCTTGCGGCCCAACGTTTCCAGTACCATCAGTACCTTGCACACCTTGGACACCGATGAAACCTTGAGTACCTTGCGGACCTTCGTTTCCGAGATCACCGTCAAGACCCTGTGGTCCTTGAATACCGTCGTTACCTTGTATACCTGACGACCCAGAACCAGTAAAGCCTTGGTTACCCTGAACACCTTGGATTGCGTCGCCGCTTTCACCTTGGATACCTTGAATACCTTGGATACCTACACCTTGGAAACCTTGAACGCCTTGTCCACCATCAGTACCTTGTGCGCCTGTACCACCTTCTTCTGCGGCAATACCTTGAGAACCAGTGAAACCTTGGATACCTTGAACACCCTGTGAACCAAAACCTAATGCGCCTTGAATACCTTGGACACCCTGAGGACCTTCGCCTTGAAGACCTTGTATACCTTGGTTACCTTGAACGCCAACACCTCCAAAGCCATCGTCTCCACTAATACCTTGAACACCATCTGCGCCTTGTAAGCCGTCGTTACCGTCATTACCTTGAATACCCTGGACACCTTGGAGACCAGCCTCGCCATCGTCACCGTCAGTACCGCTAAAGCCTTGAATACCCTGAACACCTTGTGTACCTTGTGTACCTGTAAACCCAAATCCATCGTTACCGTCATTACCTTGAATACCTTGTATACCTTGAAATCCAAACCCAGTTATACCTTGAATACCTTGTGTACCTTGTGTACCACCTGTACCATCATTACCTTGTATACCTTGGACACCTTGTGCGCCATCTGTGCCTGCATCACCAGTTCTTGAGAATGTTAGTTTAACTGGCTCCGCGGCATTCCATGAAGTTTGTGAAGCAACTGAGAATGATACATCAAATTGGAAATATCCGCTAGCTTCTGTTATTTCAGTGATTTCAAATGCAGCATAGTCTGATGTTACGAATGAGTCAATAACTCTAACATACCCTTTAACTGCAGATGTTGGTTCATCCATAGATCTAAGGAACGCTTGTATATCAACAAAGTTAATATCACGGTCATCAACATACATAGCCGTTGCGAGTGCTAAGTTGCCGTTATTAAATTTAACTTTACCAAATCCTGTAAAGTCAGTTGCAGTATTGTCGGTATCAAACTCATAAGAGAATGTCATACCACCAAATTCACCTGCCGGACCAAAGTCACCTTGGATACCTTGAACACCTTGACCACCTGTGTCACCAGTGAAACCTTGTACACCTTGTAGGATTTCGCCTTGGATACCTTGTACACCTTGGAATGCCTGAGGACCTTGAACACCTTGAGCGCCAACTTCACTAAATGTCCACAGTGTGGCATCACCATCAGAATATGCCATTCCGTTGTGAGTAACGTATTCAACTGATAACGTAAACCAACCTGTGTTGTCAGTAATATCTTTAACTTTATAAAGTAAGAATTGTTCAGTATTTGCAGGATCTACAATTCTAAGAACTGCTTTATAAGGTCCTGTAACTGCATCATAACTGTTATAAAGAGTTGATAAGTCAACTGGTCCAGGCCCTGCTTCAGCATCAACAAAGATTTCAGTTACATTTGCATATGTGTTATTATTTAATCTGAATATTTGCGAACCTGGGTCTGTAGCGATATTTGAACTTGTGTTATAATTATAAGTAAATGTAATCCCGCCAGAAACACCGGTGTAACCTTGGATACCTTGGATACCTTGTACGCCTTGGGTACCCTGAACACCTTGTACTCCCTGTACTCCTTGCACACCCTGTAGACCTTGAACACCTTGCGCACCTTGAATACCAGCGTCCCCAGTGAAACCTTGGATACCTTGAGGACCAAAGTCACCTTGGATACCAGTAAAGCCTTGGATACCAGTTTGACCTATAAATCCTTGAATACCTTGAGGACCAAAGTCGCCTTGGATACCTTGAACGCCTTGAACACCAATTGGTCCAGCTGGTACGAATGAAAAATGAGTTTTTGTTCCATGAGTTGATGCAACAGTTTGCCAGTCAGTAACGTTACCGTCAATGTAAACTACGTTGAAGTAGCCCCAGTTTTTAGCACCGCTATCCCAAGTCCAATCTGTAATTTCATACATTACAAAATGGTGGCCCCCGATACCGCTAGCACCTGTAGGTCTATTTTTAATTACCAAATAGCCTTTAGGAGTTGCAGTCTGGCCGTCAATGAAATCATAAAATGCGTCAATTTGTGTTGTAAACTGATCTGCAGGAATATCATCGATGGTTAGGATTGTTGCGGTTGTTGGGTTTGAGTTGTTAATTTTCCAACTGTTAACTCCAGGATCTGTACTTGGAGTCGTTGAAGCGTTAAAGTTAAAGTCAAACGAAAAACCGCCATCAATACCGATAAAGCCTTGTAGACCTTGAGCACCCTGCGATCCAGTGAAACCTTGAATACCTTGAATACCTTGAAAGGCTTGAGGACCTTGCATACCTTGAACACCTTGGAATGCTTGTGGGCCTTGGATACCTTGAACGCCTTGGTCACCGTTACGAGTAAATGTTATTCGTAAGTCGGCTCCATTTGCGTAGCTTGTTTCGCCAAACAAATATGTAATGCCCAATCTCCAATACCCGGTGGCATCCGTGATTGAGTCAATACGATAAGTAGTATATTTAGTAACGTCAGCGCCGTTTATAACTTTAAAGTAACCTTTAACGGCTCCGCCTATTCCTGCATATTCTCCTAAGAGAGCATCCATAACATTAACGGCTGCATCATCTTCGTCGTCAATATACATTTCCAATGAAACACCGTTCAGTGCAACATTATTAAATCTGATAATACCAGTTCCTGGGTCTGCATCTGTTGTTGTAGTATCATATGTGTAATCAAAAGTCAATCCACCAAAATCACCGGTGTCGCCTTGAATACCTACAAAACCTTGAATACCTTGTACACCTTGGAATGCTTGAGGGCCTTGAACACCTTGGTTTCCAATAAAACCTTGAATGCCTTGAACACCTTGGAATGCCTGAGGTCCTTGAACACCTTGAACTCCTTGTGTACCTTGGTAGCCAGTAAAGCCTTGAACACCCTGTGTACCTTGTAATCCTTGAACGCCTTGGACACCTCTATCACCGCGTGAACCTTGAATACCTTCTTCACCAATTGTACCTTGCGCCCCTTGTGGGCCTATACTACCTTGAATACCTTGAACACCGCGGAACGTACCAATGTTAACCCAGTTTGTGCCATCCCAAATCCAAAGTTCATCATCTGCTTCATCAATAACGCCTTCACCGATATTTGGTGATGGAAACGCAGCAGTAAGTGTTGTTTGTGGATTTCCTCCCGCATCAACGTCAGGAACCGATCCTAGGATTGTAAACCCTGGACCATACGTACCTTGGATCCCTTGGATACCGTCGTTACCTTGTATACCGATTGTACCTTGAGCACCGGATCCAACGTCAACCCACGCTGTTCCGTTTGAAACATAAACGACGCCATCATCGCCATAAACTAATGCACCTTTAAACGGTGCTGGATCTAAGGCAATAGGAGTAGGTAAAGGCCGACCCTGTCCTATTATTTTTCCGCCTGCGAGAGAATTAAAAGCCATTATACGTCATCCTCCTCCGATTGACCTAATGTAAAGGACAACGTAGAGTGTAGAGCTAAGTTAGTGTCACACTTAACTTCTAAACGATCGCCTGATTTAAAAAATTGACCATTGATTGGAATTGGAACAGTGTCAAAACCAGGTACAGGAAAGTTTCTTAAGAGATAAAAATAATCTCCTGATACATACCTAAATGATTGTAAATCTACATAAACCGTATTGGCTGTATAATTACATAACATTAAAGGGGAAATAACTTCGCCTACCCCAGTTTCAACTGTAGTAGATCCACCAAATACAAGTTCTGGAACTTCGTAGTCTGGTACCTCAATGATGATTTTCCAGTTTGTAGTTACTTCTAAATTGGAAGCGACCGGTTTTGCGTCGGGCGCCTGTGATGTTGTAATTGTTGTGTATGCCATTAGATGCTTGCCCTACTTTGTGATGCTCTTCTTGCAAGTTTTCTTACTGATGATGTAAACGGACGGCCTTCAATTCGACCTGTTCTACCGTTAATTCTAAGACCTCTTGCGAAGTATTGGTTATTCAATTCGTCAGCTCCTGACCAACGAGTTCTGCCACCGTCTTCAGATATAACCGAGGCTGATGCTGAAATTGCAGCACCAAGGTTTCTAAAGTTCAGCGGCAATGCTGTTCTGTTAACACCGGCCGATGCACCGTTAAACTGGTGCGCAATTGACTCGACGAGAGATCCAAACGTTAAGTTTGCAGGTCTTAATGTTGTTGCAATCAAGCAATCATTAAACAATCCATCAAGCATCGCATTATGAGCTGCGTTTGGCGATAGGTTAGTTTTAATGTATGAATTCATTCTCTCAAATGCCTTATAGAAGCTATATAATAGATCCACGTTGTTTGCTCCGTCGTTTACCCATACCGTTCCGTCCCAATAATATATATCTCCATCGTACCGGTTGCCAGCAGCGTAATTGCCAGCTGATACTATATACGCATTATTTATCTTATCAGTCGCAGGTAAATCTCCGGTATTCTGAACTGTATTTATGAAAGTTAGGCCACGTCTTCCAGATGTTGGATTAAATACAGGGAACACGTGCATTGCATTTCCATCAAAGAGGGATGCAGCAAATGTTCTTACTGATTGTTGTGAACCTTCCACTGTTGATAACACCTGTGTAGATGGATTAATTGTGTTACTTACATATTCAAAATCTTGTTTCAAGGATGTGAGCAAGTTACCTGCATCACGGCGTGTAAGATTAATATCATAGAACTTGTATTCTGATCCAATAAATCCTTGTACTGAATACTGTAGTTTCTTTCTACGATTAATCAGAACACGTCTTGCAAACGAATATGTATCAACATCTGCGTAGTCAAAGTCAGGATATTCAAGAGGTGGTAGCCCTCTCTTAGGTCCGTCTTCAAACAGGATGTTAAAGAATATTAAACCTAATTCGTATGCATGTTTTGATTCTTCAACAGTTGAAACATCGCCTTTGATAACTTGGCCTGGGTAATCACCTAGAACAACCTGTCTACAAATTTCAGCTAATTGCTTGTATGCCGATGCCGTTGGCAATCTTTGCGACTCAGGAAGTCTTGCTGTGTTATTCCAATAATAGAAATCAGCATTCCATCTCGACGCAAGGTTACCGCCGTAGTTGAGATCGTGGCTAATTGCATCAAGCAAATAATTACCATCTCTATAACATTTTGCTTTATCGTAATCAAGAACATCGTAATTTGTATTGATCCAAGTTGTAACGTCGTCAGCTAACTCGTCAAGATTTTCTTCAATCAAATCAGCAGCCCAAACTAAACTGTTATCAACCCAAGTTGTATCAGGTTCAATAAGCTCAGGCATTGCATCTAAAGTATCGCGGCGAATTACTTCTTCAATATGAGTAACCATATCTTGAGCCCATTCACCTTCAACCGCGGTGCCGCCTGCGACTGGAGTTGCCATTCCTGGTACAGTGGCTGTATTCGCAGTTGCAATACCTTGTACCAACAATCCCATTTCAGCATAGAAGTCTGCGGTTTGTTGTCTTTGGTCAAATGGTAAGATGCTCAGACCGTTTACAAAGTATAGTTCTGATGCTCTTATTGTTGCATAGTTGGTTGCATATTGAACATCGTGTGAAATTGCATCAACAAGACCTCCAACATCTCTACGACATTTTTCCTTAGCATAACTGATACCGTTATATGTTTTTGAGATATAGTTAATCATATCGGTAGACAATTCAACGGTGTTGTTTTCAATTAGTTCTTTTTCTGCAACCAATCTTGCAGGTACCCAATCCATTTTTGGTTGGATCATTTGCGGCAAGTTAACTGGTGTTGCATCATCTGAAATATCTGCAATGATTGTTGCGAGTGCTTTTGCTTCATTTGCAATAGATCTTCTTGCAGGTGTATACGATTTCCATTGAGTTTCAGTATTACCGATAACTTTAGCAATTGCATTGAGTGATGCACTTACAAATGTATGAGCTCCAGCATAATTAGCTTTTAGGTCAGACAGTGTAATAGTTGTTGCTGTTCTTGCAGAAATTCTCCAAGGAGTTTGATATGCAGGATCTTGAACTCGTGGATGAGAGATTTGAACCGAAGCACCGCAATCTAATACAATACTTTCTGGAGCAAACAAGATATAATCGTTAACCTTAAGATCATGACCTGCGCCAAGAGTAATTACCATTGTACCAGCAACTCCGTCATAAACAACGTCGGTTGGAGTAAATTCTTCGCCGGTTTTAATATCAACTTCTTCGTTTCTAACAACTCTTCTAACTACTTCAGCCATATGTTCAAACGCGAGTTTAGTTGCATCTCTTTGTTTCATTGGCAAGATTGATACCGCATTGGCAAAATACAAACCTGCGTTACCGACCGTAGCTGAGTTACCACCGTACTGAATATCGTGAGCAATACCATCAACAATAAATCCAGTATCTCGGCGACATTTGTCTTGATCGTACTGAAGATAGTTGAAGTTTTCTTTGAGGTAGTTAACAACACCAGCTTGAATAATTGGCTTGCGAGTATCAAAGATTGCTACATCAACAATGTAACCTGCTGCACCTGCTCCTGTTAAACCGCGCGGCTCAACTTCATCAGGCATATTGATTAAACTGTTTTCTGCAACTGCGCGAGCAATAATTGTAACTAAGTCTTGTGCTTCTTGTGCAACCGCCGCAGTAACTGTTCCAAACGATTGTGAAACATTTTCTAAGTTACCACCTGTTGGTGTTACAGTTTGTTTGAGAAGGATTGCTTCAACTAATGTTGCTAACTGAGTATACCATGCTGCGGCTTCAGCTCTTTGAGAAGCAGGAAGGCCAACTTGTACTCCGTTTTCAAAATATAGTTTCGCCACGTTACGAGTTGCAGTGTTACTTCCGTTCATCAAGTCCCAAGTCAATGCGTCAACGATAAACCCAGTGTCTCTACGACATTTTGCTTGATCGTATACTAAAGATGGATATTCTTGTGTGATCCATGCAATCGCTTCTTCTTGAAGGAAGGTTCTATTAAACTGCATACCTTGCTCGGTAGATACTGAACCTAATGTATACCAAGAGTCACCATATTCGTAATTGGTTCCATCTGCTGTATAATCATTAGTCATTGCATCATAAACATTGTTAAACGCTGCAGTGGTACGAGACAGTGCTGTACCTGTTAATTGAGCTTCAATGTCGCGTTGTGCGAACTTCAGTGACTCAATAGTTTCCGCAAGTTGTTCATCAATTACTTTTTCTGCAAGTGGGTTACCTACACGATAAGCTTTACCGTTGTACTTAGAGTTATAATCAGAACCTGTCTGAACATCTCTCTTAACTGCGTCGATAATAAATCCAACATCTCTTGCACACTTGCCTTCGTTGATTGTAAAGAACTGCTCGTCAATAAAGTTAATAACTTCTTCTTGAATAAACTCGCGGTTTTTCTGCAATGCTTTTCTTGCAAATGTTCTGCTTGGTTCCATTAATGGAGCATCAACTACAGCAGGAACATTGACTGGTGAATTATCATCAGAGATTGAAGAGATAACATTTACAAGGTTCTTAGCAGTTAATGCAGTAGCAGCACTAGCAGCAGTCCCTGAGGTGTTTTGTACCGTCACGTTTCCGGCTGTTGGTGTCACTGCAGTTTCTTGGATAATGTCCTCTACAACGTTTGCTAGATGTTCAAACGCCGCCTTAGTTGGAGCTCTTTGATACAGAGGTAAGACGTTGATTGCGTTCTCAAAATAGTAAGCGGCAGCCCATGCTGTTGCAGCGTTTCCGCCGTATTCCATATCTTCTGCAACCGCGTCAACAATATATCCTGCGTCACGTGGACATTTAGATACATCGTAACCAAGGCCGTTATATGTTTCGGTAATGTGGTCAATAATTTCAGTTTGATATTTTGCTTTATTTCCCCAAACTCTATCAGCATCAGCAATCAACGCAACACCATATGTTGCTGGCAGTGTAAAGATTGCTTCAGTGATTGCAACCATTTCTCCATCGTTATTGCGTAATGTTTGACCGATATCTTCGAACATTTTAACTGCTCTGTTTACCACAGCAGGTTGAATAGACCTTCTTACTCCATTTGTTGTAGCACTTACGAATGTATGTACTTTATCAACTCCTGCAGCGCCAACGTTACAAGTTACAGTATCTGCGGTAACTTCGTCAATATATACAGGTGTATTCCATACCGGGTCTGTCGGTCTTGGATGTGCTAAGTTGAACACAATACCGTTTGCATCTTTACAAGACAGTGTGATTGCACCTTCGTCAAAGATCAACCAATCGCCGGCAGCAAACCTATGTCTGTTTCCAAGTGTCATAGTCATACGACCTGTTATATGATCGTAGAATACATCAGTTGGTGTATAAGCTTCAGGCATATTTGCAGCTCTTACCGCATCAGCTGTTGCGCTTACAAATGTATGTGCATCTGTATTTGTTCCAGCCGTACCTGCATTCACTGTTACAGTAGTCGCAGTATTTGCAGTTACGATAAATGTTCCTTTATAATTTGGATCATTTGCATTTGGATGCGAGTCAGTACCGCCACCGTTGAATGCACAACTGAATGTAATTCCAGCTGGGTCAATTGAAAGTCTGTCACCTTCAGCAAATGTGTGGGAACCAATTGTGACTTCCATAACTCCAGTTACAGGATTATATGTTGCGCCAGTTGGTGTATAGGATGCTTCAGCTGTTAGTACTTGCGCCGTGTTAGATGTTAACTCAATAACATTTTCGCCACGAATAACTTGACCTACCAAATTAGCAATAAAGTTATATGCTTCTGAAGTTGGAACAATTTCATCATCGGCCAAAACTGGCATTGCATTTTCAAAATACAGTCTTGTGTTATTTACCGTAGCTGCATTACCGCCGTGTTGAATATCGTATGATACAGTATCAATGAATACTCCTAAGTCACGCTTACAAGCATCGTATGCGTAAACAAATCCGGGGTAGTTTGTTGCAAGCCAACCAATAACTTCTTCTTGGATAAACTGTTTATTTGTTTGTAACGAAACTCTTGCGTGATACGCGTCAAGCTCAGTTGCTTGTACACCAAAATCAATTGGATCCGAGCTTGCGTTACCGTTTTGCATAATATCAATGATATCATCAAAGGCAGCGTTTGAGCGAGCGATTGCAGTTGCATCTGTTAAGACTTCGGTTGCAATTTTATTTTTGAGCCATGTGATTGCACCAACAGTTTCTGTAAGCTGGTTATTGATAACGTTATTAGCACCTACTGTACCAATACGATATCCTTGTCCTACATAAATTGAGTTGACATTTGATCCGGTTGCGATATCTCTTGCTACTGCGTTCAAGATATAGCCTGTATCCCTCATACATTTATCTTTATTGTATATAAAGTAATTGGCTTGCATATATGCACCAATTTCATTTTGTAAGAATACTTTGTTTGCTCTCAATTGGTCCGCGGCGTTTCTGCCTTCGGTTGTTGAGCTAACTTTCATAATTGCGCCGGCTTCAGCACTTACAAACGTATGAGCACCAGTATAAGTACCTGCACCACCTACGTTAAAGGTAAATGTATTTGTTGTAGTTGCAGTTACCGCGAGTGGCTTACCGTAGTTTGGTTCGCCAATTCTTGGGTTGGAGTCGTTTGCAACTCCAGTTCCTGGGTCACAACTAAACGTCATACCAAGTGGTTTCATTTCAACGTGGTCATTTGTTGTTATGTCGTGGTTTGCAATCGTTACAACCATATCACCTGTTACTGGGTCGTATGTTGCATCAGTTGGTGTAAGCCAATCTGTAATCTTAGCCGCATCAGTAAAGTATGAAACGTTCGTATCAATTGCATTTGGCAGAGCTGATACAAAGGTATGAGCGGTGTTTGAAGAATATTGGTAACCTGCTCCACCGTTTCCTACGTTAACTGTAATCCATTCGTCAGATACGTCTGTAATTCTAACAATCTGTTTAAATGCTGGATCAGTTCTTCTTGGATACGCATGTTCAGTTAAATTATTGTCATGATCGCAGGTAAAGGTAATTCCTTCTCCTTTGATTTTAATCCATCTACCAACAGGTAAACTGTGCTGACCGATTTTAACGTCAAGCTGTCCAGTGTTTGCGCTGTATGTTGCATCAATTGGAGTAAACGATCCAGTATAGAACGATGCTTTCTTAATTGCATTTGGTTTAGAACCTACAAAAGTATGAGCTCCTGTGTAACCATTTCCGTCACCGGTGTTAACTGTTATTGTGTTAGCAGATACTGCAGTAATTGTTAATGCAACGTTGTATGCAGGATCTGTAAGTCTTGGATATGTTGCTTCTTCAACACCATTTCCATTATCACAACTATATGTTACTGACATTGGGTCAATCATAATTGTATCACCAATTACGAAATCATGGCTTGCTCCAAAGTCAAATGTCGTAATACCAGTTAGAGGGTCATATGACGAGTCAATTGGAGTAAACGCATTGTTTAGCGGTTCTTGTTTTTGAACACCGTTTAGCAATCCTCTTACAAATGTATGGACTCCAGTGTATCCACCTGCTCCGCCAACATTTGCAGTAATTGTCGTATCAGTTATGCCTGTAATTGTAATTGGTGTTTTATGCCATGGATCTGTAGTTCTTGGATGAGCAATTTCAACTGTATCTGAAGTTGCGGTGTTAACACAGCTAAATGTAACTGCGCCTGTTTCCATTAAGAATTCATCTCCAGTTTCAAAGTCATGTTCGCCAAGAGTCAATACTTGAATACCTGTAACTGGGTCGTATGTTGCATCTGTGATAGTATATTTTCTACCAGAGTTTTGCATAATATCAATAAGAGTATTGAATGAGTCAGTTGCATGTTTTTCTGCAACCGGATCTGTAAGATCTTCCAACACTTCGTCTCTTAAGTGAGAGAATGCTCCGATAGTTTCAGACAATTGGTTGTCGATAAGGAATTTGCCAGTTCCTGTGCGATATGCAAACCCAGCTTGGATTGCGTTATACGTTGAACCTGTTACCATATCTCTTTTAACTGCTGGTAAGATATACTCGCTTGTGTCGCGCTGACATTTTTTACTATCGTAGAAGTACCATTCGTTTTCAGCCCAAGTCATCATATAGTCTTGGATGTAATCTCTGTTGGCTTGTAACAACTTACGAGCGTTTCTCTTGTCTTCTGAAATGGAAGCATCATCACTAAACGTAATTGAAGTACCTAAAACAGATACTGAACTTTTTTCTGCGCTCACAAATGTATGTGCGCCTTTATATCCACCGCCGTCGCCAACATTAATTGTAATTGTGTTAGCTGTCACTGCGGTAATTGGCAGTAACGCGCGATATGCTGGGTCAGCTTTTGTTGGGTGGATTTTAACAGATGTGTTTCCATCAGCTTCACAAGTAAACTTAAAGCTGTTATCCATGAGAGTAACATAACGCCCGACGGTCAAACCGTGGTTCGCAATTGTAATTATAAACTCTCCAGTTGTACCATCATAAGATGCATTTGTTGGAGTAAACTTATCACCTTTGTTATCAAGAATGTCGATAACTTGATTAAATTTATCGTAAAGTCTTGTAGAACCTAATGCAGTATTTCCATCAATTAATGTATCAGTTATGTCTCTTAAATATTTAAACGAGCCAACAGTTTCATCTCTTTGGTTTTCAATTGAAACTTTTGCTTGTTTAAAGTAATACGCATTACCTGCTGTAACTGAGTTATAATTTGTGTCAAGAACCATATCCCACTTTGTTGCTGGAAGGATATATTCTTGAATATCTCTACGACATTTATTACTATCATAAGCAAAGAATTCGTCGTTATTATCAATCCAATCGACCATTCCTTTAATAATAAGTTCACGGTTATCTTGAATCAATTCACGAGCGTTTGTTCTTGCTTCAACACCGGTATCAGCAAAGATAAGATCGCTTTGATTTTCTACACCGTTGTTAAGAATGTTAATTGTTTCGTCAAGCGATCTGTCGACTCGAGTATTAACACTTGCATCCGCATTTCTAAATGCGTAATTAATATCTCCTTGCAGATGCTCAATTGCGCCCGCAGTTTCAGTAAGCTGTTCACCAACGACTACATATGATATTGGCGACTGGTATGTAATTCCGTTTAGGCGACCCCAATAGTTTGTATCAAGAGCAACATCGTAACCTACGTTGTCAATAATAATACCTGTGTCTCTGCGACACTTCATTGAGTCATATCCTTGATAACCAAGACCACCGTTTGCAGTATTAGCATTCAAGTAACTTACCATATCTTCAATGATTGCATCTTTATTATCAACAATGGCTTGAGCAAACACAGTGTTACCAAGCAAATTAGCACTTGTTGAAGATGGCTGAACAACATTAGTTGTACCTTTTGATCTCATGGAGATATCGCCAAACTGAGTACCTGAGTTGTTCAAGGTCATCTGGCCGCCGTTTAATGCATAGAACGCAGTACGAACAAAGATTGACAATGAACCAATTCCGTTAACACCAGCGCCGTCTCTAGCAACATAACCCATACCGTTTTGTGTACGAGGAGTAAAGCCGAAGCAAAGAACGTAAATATATAATGAGTCAGGATCCACAACTCTTCTGTCTGCGAGCAAACAACCGCCACCGCGACCAACTAATCTGTTAGGGAAGTCATCAATACCAACTGTTTGGATTGTACCTGTTGCACCTTGCTGTGTCATAAAGGTCATACCAGCTTTAACAGAACCCCAAGGTTTAATGTTACGAACATAAAGTTCGCGGTCTGAATTAATATCAGTTGTCCAAGAAACAAATCCTGTTGCACCGTTTGAAAATTCAACTTCATCGTCTTCAGCAAACAATGCTTCAGCACTATGTCCTGGCTCCATTATAAGTTGTAAGCCTAGGTCAGCAATAGTACCTTTTGTGTTAAATGGCTGTAAAGGTGGTTCAACATCAAGACGGTTAAAGTTTGAAAGTTGTGAACTATCTCGAATATATGGAGATCTTCTGAGTTTTGCACCAGGGCGATATGCAATCGCAAAACCACCTTCAGGATAGTCAAAGTTGTCAACCTCAAAGTTCATGTATGCAAAACCTTGAACATAACAACCTGATCCAACTTGAATACCGTTTGTTCTTTCCCAACCTGGTTTCTTACGAATAATAGTTGCGTACTGACCAGCTTCTGCAGTCATAGCACAATCATCAGGAAGCGAAATTGGTTCGTCAACAAAGTAAACACCAGGTCCAACTGAAATGTGAACCGCGTTATTAATATCATTACGATCGTATGATCCGCCTGCCTTTTCAAGAGCAATATCTGCAGCTCTTTTAAGGTTTCTTACAGGCTGTAAAATCGTTCCTGGATTGTTATCGTCACCACTAACAGAAGCATAAACTTTTAATGCGTTTTCTGTTGATTTAGAAATCTCATCGTAATACTGACGATAAGTAATTTGTTCGGTTTCGCCTGTCTTAGCGTTTTTAATGGCGAAGTATGAGTCTTCATCCATTTCAGGTTGCCATAATTTGCGGAGATCCATGTCAAAGTCAACAAGATCTGAATCTTCAATAGTTGAGTTTGAAACAATAGAGTCTTCAATCGTTGACTTAGTTTGGCCAAGACCATCAGCAGTTGTACTTGAAATTCTTGCATTAGTAATATCAACATCGTTCAGTGCGCCTTCAAATGTGGTGTTGGCAATCACTGAGTTTTGAATTAAACTTTGGTCAACAGTTGTATTGGTAAAGATGTTATTATTACCAGTGCCATCGCTAAAGTCTGATGTTGAAATTGCAGAATTAGAAATTGTAAGATCGGTAAAGACAATGTTACTGCCTGTGCCGTTTATCATATTTGAGTTTGTAATGGTTGAGTTAGATACTACAGTATCGTAAACTGTACCGTTTGCATATTGCGAATTTGTAATAACAACGTTATCTAAATCTGTATCGCGGATATCACTGTTTGAAATCAACGCGTCAGTCATTACAACGTTATCTAAGGTGATCGCAGTCATCGTAAGATTGTTTGCGGTACCACCTTCAATAGTAATGTTTTCGACTGTTGTGTTAGTAAAGACGTTGTTGTTACCAGTTCCGTCTGAGAAATCAGAATCTGTAATTGCAGACGAAGTCATAGTTACGTTGTTTGCAGTACTGTTTATGACTTGCGAATTATCAATTGTAGAATAGGTAAAGATGTCGTTATTACCGGTACTGTCATTAAATTCAGACGCGGTAATTATCATTGCGTTGGCGGTTGCGCCAATTATCGTAACGTCAAATAATGTTGATTGATTAATTGTACCGTCATTGAATTCGTTATCATTCATGGTATTATTATTCATGACGTTGTTTGTCTGAATAGTACCTGAAATTGTACCGCCAGTAATGTTTATCCTTGTAAACACTTCATATTGGATTGCCTCTACAACTTCGTAACGGCTAATGTTCTTTGTACCGTCATCGCCTTGTACTAAGTTAACAATAACAAAAAGGTCTTCGCTTCTAGTATTGGCGCCTGTAATCGGACCTAATTCTGAAATCTTTGACATACGAGATTATCCTATTTTTCTTTTATTTTTATTTATAAAGGTACTTCGAACCTATTTATCCGAAAAGCCTTTTTGTTATGATAAGGCGGGAAAAAGTGGTATCTTATTTTCGTCAGGATGTATTTTCCTTCTTAAAAATCCAGAATAAAAATATCCTTGATTTCGTGAACCTCTTTCAGCTAATTTTAATGCTAATGTTGTACCATTCGCATTTTTTGCCTCGTCTCTTAAAGCAATCGCAATTGGTATTTCATCTGCAAAACGAGAGTTATAAGGAGCAGGAACATCGGCTATAGATGCAAGATCGTGCTCTAAGCTTAAGTGACCACACATCTGTTCATCAACAACTGTTAAGCTGTCGTCATCGGCAACACTAAAAATAACATTTGGATTTTCAACAGTATCATGGTCTGAACCTTCATAAATTTTAAGAGTAACAAACTTATCTTGGTTTAAATCGTACACAAATTTAATACCGCCGCGTAACGGAACATTATCATCTTCAACATATGGGTGATAATTCCATCTGTCATAGAAAAAGATATCTTGTTGTCTTCTAAAAGTAACACCCCAACACAATTGAGATTTATCACCTTCAAAAGTTTTTGTATCAACAACAATTCTAGCACCTTTCGGAGCCGCGCATTGATTAATAAAATTTCTAATAGTGGTTGTTAACGTAACACCGTTATCTGTTAAAAATTTATGGAACATATCTACATTTGATCCAGCTGTCACATAGCCCCATGTTTTTTTATCAACATCATCTGTTTTTCTAACAATGCATAAGTAGCAGGCGTCTTCAACATCGTCTGCAATAACAGTTACAGTGTCATCGCATATATCTTCAACCCATCTTTTTAAATAATTACTGGTATATGGCATTAAAAAAATTCTCCAAAAATATTAACATCGTTTAAGGGACATCATCAATTGTCGCAAGTGAACCTAAGATATGATCTACGGGCCCTTCAAAATAATATGTATCGCCATCGTAAGTTATACCAACACGGCCTTTTGTACCAAGACCTCCTGTACTAAAGCTACCTGATCCTCCAGCGCCGCGGTTTCCAGGAGCAAAAGTAATAACACTATTGTATTTGTATCTGTTATTGTTGATATCCGGGGGGTTTGGTGATCCACCTTCTAAGGATGCACCGCCTGCACCGCCAGTACCGCCATATCCAAGATTATCACCTTTTCCACTATCCGCGTCGCCGCCGCCGCCTGCACCGCCAGAACCATACCCCGTCCCGTTTGCCCCGTTAGCGTTTTGTGCCGTAACGCCACCGCCCTGACCAAAGATGCTACCGCCGCCAGCCGTACCCTGATAATTTGTGGAATCGCCATGCAAACCGCCGGCACCGCCAGCTGCGGTTCCGCCAAAATTTGAATCTGTATCCATTGAAAGATTAGATGCGTTGCCTGCGTTGCCGTTCCCTACGTTATTAGATCCACGCCCAGAAGAAGATCCTGCGCCTCCGCCGCCACCGCCACCGACCATTTGGAAATTTACAAAAGTTCCCCAAACAGCGCCATAAAAGGCATTAAAACTTAGTGGTGTATCGCGCTTTTGCGCGTCGGTTTTGATATTGCCAGTTGAGTTGTATAGATCTGGGATTGCATAGTTCCACGCAACATCAGGAACATACGCTCCTCCATTCCAATAAAAGTCTATCTCTATGTCGCCGCCGTCTCCACCGAACTCATCTTCGATGTCTTGAAGAGACAAAGATTCACTGCCGTTAGTACCGTTATTAGGAAGGGTCGACCAATCTACCATTTTTTAAATCCTCTACTTCTACCTTTAATTCTTTTATTGCTTCAATTAAAAGCCCAACAATGTTACCATATCTAACTGCTTTATACGTTTCGCCATTATCAGAATGAACATCGTAAACAACGCCCGGGAGTACTTTTTCTATTTCTTGTGCAATAACTCCGGTTGCAACTTCTCCGCTGTCTTTATAGTTAAAGGTGTATCCATTTATTTCATCCATTTTTTCTAATGGATTTTCAATCTTGATTATGTTATCTTTTAATCTTTCATCAGAGGTGGTATATTTAGTTACAACGTCATTCGTTGCAAAGACGTTATTCGCAGTAACGTCTCCAGTTGTTGAAAAACTTTCAGTCACGTTTAGGTTTGGAACAGTAAGAGTACCAGTTGGAGTTAATTCAAACTTTGACGCTCCTATTCCTGTGTTAATAAGAAAGTTATTAGTCGAGTTATCTTCAAATCCAATATCCCAGGATGTCGTAGAATCAGTAAAACGTAAACTTGGACCGTCCGCTGCGTGAGTAAGAGTTGCAGCTACTTTTTCTGTTGCTGAAATTACATTAATTTCTCCAGCAACTTGAATAACCGCTCCTGGCGAATATGGAGCTAAACTATCTGTTTTCATTTGAGTATCAGCAATAATATTAGCGGCGGTAAAATCTCCTGCTAATGCAGCATCTCCTACAGTAGTATCACCTAATGCTGACGCCGTGACTACCGATGTTTGAAATAAGTCAACCATTTCATTGGTTTTATCTAACCAATTCTGAAATGTTTGCGTGGTGTTAATTTGTACTAATCCAGGTTTTGCCATCTTACCAATTCTCTGTTTTGTCTAATGTCTCACAAACGCGTGTAAGAGTTTGTTTAATTTCTGCAACTTCTTTCGAGAGCGCGTCGACTTTTCTGTGTAAAGCTCTATCTTGTTTATATTTATTAAGAGCATTCACGTCAGAGTTAATGATTGCATTAGAATGTTTATCTCGCTCAAGCATCATGTTAGGGCTATTCCTCTATAGTCAGCCACGTATGGCACTTGATAATTATTTGAAGATAACAAGTCAATTCTTACAGCAAATTTTCTAAATCCTAGATATTCGCCAAGTGCGGTAGAATATGTAAGCACCCCGCCATCTAGATTTGCAGAAGGTACTCTATAACTAAATTCTTTATAATCATTGATGTTTGAAGACGATGAAAATAAGTTTAGCCCTTCATACAATTCTAATTCAATCCAGTCAATTGACGCTTCATCTGTATAGTCATGAGCATTAATAGGTCTAATATAAACTTTAATATCTGTTCCGTTTGGTCTATATCCTGTTAAGATTACGTTGAAATCTTCAGCATCTAAACTCTCTTTTAATTCTATAGTTTTAGAAATATATTTACAAGTTGTATCCGCTGAATTTGTACTCTTATATTGATATGCAATTAACGATGCAGTTTCCAAATCAACAATCGGTGTTGAAGTGGAATTGGATTTATTTGCCATGTTTATTGTAAGATCAAACGGCTTAGTGTTTCCAGTATCATTTGATTTACTATAAAGCAAATTACCTTTTTTGTTGAAGTAATTATTATCTGCAAACTTCATAGGAAGATTATAGTTCTGCAAACTATTAGCAGGGTCATTAAATTGACCAGCTAATGTAGTTGTTGTGATTGCATCGTTTGATTTTAAAATCATTGGCTGAACGTAACTAACACTGATATTATCAACAGAATCAATTACCGCAGTTGCTCGACTATCTAATCCTTCAATTGCACTAAGTGAACTACTTAAAGTAACATCAACACCTTGGAATTGCAAAGTTGTATCCGCTGTACTTTTTCTTAAGTATAGTACTTCATCTGAAAATACGTTGAAGTAATTAACTGATCCGTCAACACAAGGGAGCATTGTTCCACTTGTAACTACAAAAGGCAATTTTTTATTTAAAGTAACTTGTGTTGCGCTATCAACTGACGCAATTTTAAATATATCTCTAAACGTATTTGTACTATCTTTAATAATTACAGACATACCAGCAGCATAAGTTTCATTGACGGCGGTACCTGTTACAAAGTCACTGCCAAGTGTACCACTTACTGTTGCGATAGTGGCGCCAGATAATGCCTTTTGCTGGAATACTTTTTCACCGGCCAGGAATTCACCATCACGTTCTGAAATGCTAAAGAATTCAAGATCTTCAGGAGAAAGTACAACAGAACCAGTAGAGGCGTTGAAATCGTGGCGATATAAATTAAATTTAATATCTTCATCTTGATACGATTTCCAAGCACGGTTGTTTGTAGATGTAAATAATACACCATCACCCCAGTCTTGAACAACTGCGGCTCCTACATTACCTGGAGTAATATCGGTTTGGCCAACCTTTGAAGTAAATACCAAATAGTTTGGATCGTTTGCATCTGGCTTAATTACAACTGCGTATTCTTTTTCCACGTCAAGTCTAACTGGCGCTTCAAAATCAACAGTCGTTGCGGTAGATGCATCTTCAGTTGCGCTTACTTGTGCAGGTGTTAAATGAACTTGCGAAAACGGAATGATATGCGCTGATGGATATCCATTAACCACTTCTCTTAATTCAACGTTAACACCATTTGTTGCGCTTTTCTTTTTAAAATATAAATCAACTTTTGAAGCAAATACTGATCCAGAACCTTTACCCATTCCTTCCTTAATAAAGAATGTTTGTGCTAAAGGATCATTGTTTCGGTCATTACCTCTTTCACGTGGTCTTGCGCGGCGCGGACCGTTTCTTTCAGTTGTAGTTGTGTTAATATCAAACGAAGGAATGCGAACAGATCCTGTTATGTTTGTTTTTTCAACATTAATATTAAATGCGTGATACATTAAAGAACCGTAAGATGTCGATGCTGAATCAATGCTTGCATATTGATTTACGTCAACGACTTCTAATTCTCTATCACCGACAAAGAATGTTTCTGCAGGAACATTAAATACAGCTCTTAAAACACCGTTTGCGTCTGTTTTAACTTCTGCACCTTTTACACCAAATCTTTCAACTTCTCTTGCCGAATCAACTTCTGTACCCGGCATAACATGGGCATCAACAGATACTCCATCAAAAAAGAAGTAATGCCTTGTGTTAGGACGTAAGCCTGACATATATACATTAACATCTCGTGATCTCATATATGGTTCAAAGTGGAAATTTGAAACCATGTCACCGGCACTAAAGTTTTGAGAAGTACCTTCGTTCATAACTAATGTTGATGTTTTTGTTCTTGTTACTGTACTTGGGAACCATTGCGCAGCATTACCAATTTGTTTTTGGAATGTCGTTACTTCGGTTCCGGTTAATGGTAAGAACTCTTGTAGATTTTCTAAAAAGTTATTAAATGGCGCTGAAAAATCAGAAACAATATTGATTGGATCGGCAACAGTATCGTGTACACCATCATGGTCTGGCGATAATCTTCCAACGCCGCTATACTTATAAAAGTTACTTACAGCGTTTCTAAATCCTGTTGCAAATGTTTGAGATATTAAAGAAACATGAGAGTTTCTACTTAATGTTGCGACTTCAGGACTTGCAGTATCAGGGAAGATAGTTGCGTTTGTATTTGATTTTAATTTAAGATCTAATGGAAAAGTACGTACTGCTGGCGCTAAGATTTCTTTATCAAATGGCACAGACGCATTAAAATTAGTATCTTCTAAATTTGCAAGTTGAAGATCTTTGAATGGTTCAACTATATAACCATTTTTAAATCTTGTCAATCCATTTTCATCAAGAATATTAAGATTTTGTACTTCGCTTTCTAATTGGCTAAGTAATACTTGATACTCAATAGCTTGAATTTTATTATCAATTCTTTGAATATCTTTCATGGTGTAATTTTTAACACCATTTGCTCTAGCTGTAACCGCGTAATAATTTTTACCTTGCTGCGCAGCTTCTTTAGGAGTTAAAGCTGGAAAACCAGGAATTGAAACAGTTGAAATAACTAATTGGTTTGGATCAATTTTAGCAGGGCGTGGGTTTTCTTCTTCAGTACCTTTAATTACTGCATACTGCCCATACGTATCTACTGTAATATGGTCTATTCTTGAAAGATAATAATCCATGTCTGCTTCAGCAGTATTATCGTTTGCTGGCGTAATAAGAGTTCCAAGACTAACAGTGTTTAAACCTATAGCACTTTCAGTATGAATAGAAAGAGTTTCGGCCGTACCAATAGTATCAGTATAATCACAACCAGCGACTTTATTTACGTATGGTCTAAAATCAAAACATTCTCTTAGGTTGTAACGCCTACCGCTCGATGATGTATAAACTGGAATTCTATTTGTGTTTATAAACCCAGAGGCTGGAGTTGCGCTGTTATCAATTGGGTAACTGTCAATAGTAAAGAAATAATCATCGTTAGGATTAACTTCAAATACTCCTAAATGAACAGTTAAAGTTCCTGACGCTGGTTTTGGTCTGCCAGCAACATGTTCGTAATAACTTTGGCCATAATGAGTATCTTTTTGGTTTGGTTTTAAACGGAAACTGTTTTTCCATTCTTTGCCGTTTACATCAACAATGCTTTTGATTTCAAACACATCAGGGAAACCTAATGCCCATTTTTGGTTTGCATCAGCGGGGTTATATGTTGTTTTAATATATGGCGTGGCAACTGATTTTGCATAAGGGCTTGCTTTAAATCTTTTATTATAATAAACATAACAAGTATTAGTCATACTCGTTGATGTAGTAATTGTAAGAACACTAAAATTAACATTTACAACTACGTCTGTGACTGTATGCAGTGTGCCATCGCTTTGTATAATTAGAATGTCATCGTTATTACAATCAAAGTTTTCATCTGCCGTATTCAAAATTGTAATCTGCATAGATGTTGTATTTGCAGGCGATTTTAATTCTTTTAAACGTTTTACGATAGTAATATTATCAGTTGATTCTAAACTATATGTACCAGTGTCAAAAATCGCAGGAAAGCGATCTGCATCTTTAAAAACAGATCCTTCTGCAATTTCAATATGATCTCCATTACCACTACCGGTTTGAATATATTTTACGTCAGCAAATGTCTTTCCAGGAGTAACCATACTGATACCTGAAAGATATATTTTTGTAGGAGTTATATTTCTAACCCACGCTTGACCAATATCAACATTAGAGGCGTCTTGTAAATCATATGTTGCGTTATCAATATCAGGGATACTTGTATTTGTACCACCAAATGCAACAATGTCTACATACCCGCCATAAGATTGGTTAATAGGCTGCGCTTCTGTAGTTTCAGTTGTTGTTACTGGGTCAATTCTAAAATCTTGCTGACCTTTATTTTCTACGCGGTGTCCTTTAACATATGCAACACCGGGATTAACAAGCATTGTAAGATCGCCATTTCTGCGATCAGGAACAACATTAAATTTTTCTACGACATAGTTACCTGATTCTTCATACGTACGCTTGGCCATTTCTTCGCCGATTACGTTATATTGAGATACATCTCTGAGAAGTACCGCATCGCCGTTTTGATAACGAATAAGAGTAAAGAAGTCTTTATCAGAATTAGCAGTTGCTGTTGGAAGCACTGTAAGAATAGGAGTCAACTTTAATCTGTCAGCACCAGGAGCGTTATAGTTTTTAGATCCTAATGCGTTATCAAACAAATTACTATCACCTAATGAATCAATAAGCTCTTCTTGAACTTTATATCCTACTGAAACATCATTAGGTGCGTTTGAATATTTTTCAACAATTAAAGTTTGCGTGCTTGTAAAAAGAAAATGACCTTTTTGGAAAACAATACCAGGAGCACTTTGTATACCAAACGCGTTTCCTGTTGCATTTACTTGATCTGTTACGTTACAAGTTTGCACAATATCTGGCCCAGGCGCTGTTGGGTGTGGTTGTCCACCAACAAATTTGTAGCGAATAATATTTAATTCTTCGCCTTCCTGAAACACTTTTCTGTAGTCTGCGTTTGCAACAGCTTCATTAGCGTTTAAATAATTAACCCAAAAAGTATTAAGATCAGGTGGCCGCGTTTCGTAACCAATTTGTGCTGAAATAATGTTAGCTTTAAGTCCGTTAATCAAACCTTCTACTTGATATATAATATCAACTTCAGTATCAACACCGCTTATGTCTTCAACGACAGTTACTGGTTTATACAGCTCAGGATCAAACCCGGTTTTGTTATTTAGCTTAACATATTTTAAATCGTTAAGATTTGTAAAAGTAGAACCTTTAATGATGCTACCTTCTTTAAATATATTATCGCCAAACTGTTCAATTTGGTTTTGCAATATCGTTTGCAATTGTGTCAGCTCACGAGCCTGAACCGCATACGCCGGTTTAAACAAAACCTTATAGAATTGATTTTCTATATCATAGTCATCATAATAAGGTGATATATTTAAATCTGTGTTAATAGGCATCTATCTTAATTCCTTAAAATTCTAGCACGAGTTTGTACTCTTCACGGGAGGAGTTGTTACGTGTAAGAGGAAATAAATCTTCCATGAAGTACACTTCTCCGGTTCTTTGTTTATACGCTGATTCGGTTATATTATCTGCTACTGGTGTATTTATATTAATTGTCTGACCTGTTGGAGTCGTTAACGGATAAAGTTCACTAAGTGCAATATCAGATCCAGGCTGATTTGCATAAGGTCCCATATACCCATCAAGATATATTGTGTTTGCAGAGTAATCAAGTTCATGAACGGTAGCACTAAATATTACTTCGTTATTGACATCTATTTGCTCTAATACAGTTCCAGCGGATACAGCCTTTGCAATATCGTTAGTAACAATCGCAAGTCTGTTGTCAAAAATATTTGGACCTTCTGTAGGATATAAAATAGCATCAAACTCTGGATCTTTGATAATACCAAGTTGTGAATAACTACCTGTTGCGCCAATTGCATTGTTATCTGCTTCTGTAACATAACCGTAAAGAAGAATATGTTTACATTTAAATTCATCCACTGGGTTTGATCCGTGACCACCCCTTGGAGATAATATTGGGCGAAGGGTTGCGCGTACTTCAATGCTTGCTTCTGACTCAGGATCAAAATCGTATAGTGGATCTATAATTTCAGCACTTGCACGAGTATAATCACTACCTGCGTTAATCATTCTAATTTTTGTAATGGTTCCATTATTGTTTATTACCGGGATAGCAGTTGCTCCCGTTCCATCACCTGTAACTTCAATTCTAGGATACACAGCCGCCGTTCCATTTTTTGCAGCGCCAGGAAGACGTGGATTATCTGCATCTAATACAACAGTGAATTCGCCGGTTTCGTCAATGGAATTATAATTGTATGACGTAATTCTTCTGACATACGATTCGCCGTTTCCGTCAGTTACATATAAAGTCATTCCTGCATAATAGTTTGCAATTTCAGATAAAGAATTATCATCGCAAATAATTAAGCCAGCGTTATCAGGTGCTTCGGCAACATTCATTCCTGTAACACTAAAATATCCTTGGTTGGCTTCTATGTTTGTAATTAAGATTTGGTCAACTACAGACCCTGTAAAATTAGACGGGTTAGACGCAACTGGATCTACCTCAAAGGCACCGCCGATTGGAATATAGCCAATAGCGTTGTATGCTTCAAAATCCGATTGAGTTAAAGCAAACATATATTTCCAAACATAACCATCCGCTGTTTCATAAATTTGATCTGCGTCTGATGCAACAAAAGGTGGAGGACTTGTAACTTTACCGCCGTTGTTATTATTTAAACATTTATAAATTCTATAATCACCAGTGTCATTAACGTTTGGCCCAACAGTTGCAAAAAACTTTTGGTCTTCTAAATCTGTATTGTCATCGTATTGAACAAATACTTGGCCTTCTTGCCACGGATAATATTTAATCATGAATTTGGTATCAGATGTTAAAATCTTTTTACCGAATAAAACGTTATCTAAAAATTGTATTTCTGAAACTTTAGTATTAGCCGCTGAAACCCGTGAAGTTGGATCTGTTGTAAGCGAAGAAACAAAAACATAGAATTCATTAGATGCTAAATCATTATAAAATAATCTTAGCAAATCTGTTTTATATTTTGTAGTTAGAATTTCTGTCATGTCACTTCCACTCTTTCTTAATATTTATATACAATTTTAGCCTCTTTTTCTAATTTTAGTTCGAGGATAAACTGCGCCTGTGGTTGGGCGTGGTTTAAAATTTCTTTGTGGGTATGCAAAACCTTCTTCAGGTCTTTGGTTAATCCATCTTAATATTTTATTTGGGCCACCTTGTAAACTTGTTAAGTCCATTGGGTCGTCAGCTCCGCTATCAAACATCTTATCGTCGGAAGCATTATCAATTATCCATTGCTGTGCTTCGGCCTGAGTCATGTTTGGCCAACTTTCAGCTAAGATAGCTAAAACACCAGCTACTTGCGGGCTAGCCATAGATGTTCCGTAATATTTTCCACCTTCATAATTACTATCTCTTGAGTCAGTATATGGGCCAGTAGATACATATTGATTTGTATTTAATGAGCTTTGAATTGTTTCACCGGCTGCATAGATATCAACTTGAGTACCGGTGTTTGAAAATCCAGCTTTCTTTTCATCAGTGTCGTTACTCAACGCTCCAACAACAATTACTTCTGGTTTGCCGGCTGCAGAACCTGTACCTCTATGAGTGTAAACTGTTTGTTCGTAGTCAAATCCAAAGAACTGATAAGGCCAATACACTATGTTATTATAATCTTGGTCAGAGCTATTAGTAATTTTACAACGATCGTTTCCGGCAGCGGCTACAACAATAATCCCATCATCTATTGCGTCTTGAATATCTGCAAACCTTGATGTAAAATATGCTTGAACTGTTGGCGTATCGTCGGTTGTGTATATACCACGAGATGTATAATCAGACTCAACTAAAGCACTTCCTTTATCATATTCCGTTCCTCTGTAGTTGATTTTTTCAGGTGCGCTATAAACAGCACCGCTACTTGCAGTATATGCTTGAAGTGTTACAGTTGATCCGTAACTATGATTTGTGATTGTAGGGTTTTTTCTACCAGTTGCAGGGTTTACTGATTTGGCATTGTGCCATGCACGTACATAATCCCAATAAGTAGATGAACTTAAACCGTTTGTTCCGAAGTTTTGGTTTGTGCCATAAATACTGATGTTATAAATGTTTACATCACGAGCCCACCCTTGTTTATTTCCGGCAACTGTACCAGCTACGTGGCATCCGTGATTGTTGTCATCGGTACGATCTGGAACTCCGTCACCGTTGTTATCTGCGTAAGCAGCATCAATATATGGAGTATAGACGTAAGTACCAGTTCCTGAACCGATATCGTTTTGAAACCAATTGTATTGATTAACTCTTGATCCGCCAGTACCATCTGGGTTGACTGCAAACTCTGGGTGGGCTGGATCAAAATGTCCGTCAAATATTACAACGTCTACGTTTTTTCCTGATGCTGTTATATTTACATCACGTATTTTATTTGTTGTTCCAGGAAGACCCCAGTCTGACAAATTGTCTTCTATCGTATGTCTTAATATACCCCAGTTGATATGATTTGCATCTCCTGCGGTTGTTTTATTAAAATTACCTAAAAACTCGTATGTTGGGCGATTTTCAATCATGTCCGCCATGTCAACATCCCAAACACGTTCATCTTGTTTAACAAGTGCAGCTTCTGCTGGCGTTAACATGTAATGTGTGTTACGACTAATAGATCTTCTTTTTTCAACACCAACTGCCCTATCAGGAATAAACAAGTTTCCACCAGGAGTTTCCATATCATTATAGAAATCTTCTAGGTCCTCATGATTATGAAGAGTGACAATCCATTCGAGTGTTGGATCTTCCATATTATGCCTCTAAGCTTAAGTGCGTTATCGTAACATCAATATTTGCTGTCCCACCGCTATCATTTGTAATTGTGGCTGGAAGCGTATTGCCTGTGGTGCAATAACCAATAACTGCTGGAGCAAAGTTAACAGTTTCGTTCCCTGCGGTAATTACTTCGGCAATAACTCCTGCGTCAGGCGCTGGGTCATTACCTCTTGTTCTTGACGCATCGGCAGTTCTTGATGCAGTGTCAATATATAACCTTACCCATGCTGCGCCTGATACTTCAATTGAATATAGAACAAATGTTTTTGCTGCGGAAAGATCAAAGTTTGCAGTAGCTCCATCAGCCATCCCGCTGTTAAGAGTATTAGTTGAAGTACGTGTATTTAATCCGCTTCCACCTGATGCGCCTGCCGCCGCTTCAATTTCAATATCACCAATCATTGAACCATGAACAGTACAAATATACTTATAAGTACCACTAATTGTTCCTGGGACTTTCCAATATAATGTACCAGCTACCTTCCCTTGTGCAGCTGAGCCAGTTGTTGTAGTACCATCGGTTCCAACATGAATTAAGCCATCGTTATACGCTGCTCCACCCGCTGTTTCAATTTGGAATGGATGTGAACTTGTTACACCTGTTAAATCAAACGCAATTGTTTCGCCTGCTCTTACATAAATTGTTGGGTTATCTGCCGTGCCATAAATGTCTGAACGATATGCTGAAGAACCATTAGGAGTCATCACGTGTGTTGTTTTAGCCTGCACTGCAATATCGTGCGCATCAATATCAGCCGTTTGGATTTCTGTTAAACCGCTAAAGGTCGAGGAACCTCCACCGCCACCACCTGGTACATCTTCAAATGTATAATTACCTGCACCATTAGTTGTAAGTACTTGCCCGTTAGTTCCGTCAGAAATTCCTAAATCGTTTAAGTCAGCTGGAATAATTGGAGGAGTATATGTAAATATACCTGTCCCGTTATCATAAGCAAGGCTGCCATCTCCTGATGCCGACGGCTCAGCTGCAACACTCAAATCAGTTAAACCAATCCCGCTACCACCGCTTGCAGTTGCGTCTGTTCCTGGAGCCCATTCAGTACCAGACCATTTTAATACTTGACCTGTAGTAGGTGCTGTAGCACTAACATCGGTTAATGCGCCCAATGTAGTTGCGCCACCGCCTCCACCTGATACGGTACTAAAAGTAAACGCGCCTGCGCCATTAGTTGTTAAAACTTGACCGCTAGTTCCGTCTGTTATTCCCAAATCTGTAAGCGCTGTGGGTATTGTGGCAGTTGAATTATAAAGTTCTGTAAAGTTTTCGTTAACTTTGACGAAGGCTGATCGTAACGGATCCCCGCCACCATCATTAGCCGCTAGCCCTACACCAATTGTTTGCTTTGCCATTATTAGCTCCTAAGTGTTTTAGTTATTTATCCGTTTATTTTATCTCACGAGGTCCGCACGTAAAATCGTACTATCAGCGGTATACCCAGTAGTGTCCATTGTAATTGTTCCACCTTGACCTGATGTATCCTGGCCTGGTCCGACAACATCAATACCGCCGAGCAGATAATCGTTTTTAACATTATGATAAAATCTTTGTGCAATACCACTGTTTTGTTTTTTCTGATATAAGAATGAACCAAATTGCTTTGTACCTGCAAGGTGAACATTTTTATTTAATGAGCCACGATATCTTTCTTGCGATACTGAAGATTTAATATCATACGAGTACTCTTGATAGAAATCACTATCTTGTATTCTCATTTGACCTTCGTAGTAAACATCAGCGCCGTTTTCAGCTACTGTACTTGTATAGCCATTAACATGAGAATTAAGTTGTCCCCAGAAACCTTCTGTAATACCTTCCGTTACAGCTTGGGTAGTACCTCTCGCCTGAATGTTATTATTATCATCTACTATGAAGATTACTTCTCCATCCGGATATGCAAATCCTGAATTAATAACCTTTACGCCGGCAATCCTGCCATCCTCAAATATAGTCTTAGCATTCATATCAGCATTGGCACCAATTACTTTAGAAGTGTAATCTCGTTCTGATGCAAGGATAGGATAATTATTTCCTCTGAATAAAATATCGTTTGTGGAGTTAAACCCGTAATAAGCATACGGCGTTACTTTAATAAATTTTTCTCCACTATTAACTCCGGTAATTTTACCAACCACACCAGACGTTTCTTGTGTAATAATATCACCAACTGAAAACGCCGCGGTTATATTTGAAAGAATAATAATTTGCTCGTATCTTGCAAATGGAATCATCGTTGAGTCTTGTACTAATGCAAATACATCGTTAACATAATCGGATCCTGGATTTACATTTTCAAACGCGTCAATAACTCCAATATTAAATGGCGTTAAATCAAACGCTTCATTTAATGGAGTTGCAAGAGTTACTGGATCTGCAGTACCTGACATTGCTTGAATTGCAGGCGGGACGGTATTATAATTACTTGAATTGAGCGGCACACTAAGGAAGTCACTAATAAGATCGGTAATCAAGCTGATGTTTTCAATATTAGACAAACTTTCTACTTTAACGTCTGCCGTGTTAAGAGTGTCAGGATATAGTGGGCCAGGAGAACTGTCATTTTTTGCAGACACTGCGTTAAAATATACTTTGTATGCAGGATAAGCATCGTAAAGAGGATTTTGCGTAAGTCTTATTTTAAAGTCTCGTTCAATCCATTCAATCGTAGCTTCATCTGTTAATGTACCATCAAAATATGCTGTTATATTATCTACATCTAATTGGTTAACGAAAGAGTCATTGTTTACATCCCCGAGTTGACGTGTTCCAACAATTGGGGTAAAGTTTGTAAGTTCTGGTTCTTGCCCATTTGCGGCGCGTTGCATACCTTCTATTATTGTATATGTTGCGTTATATAACGCGGTTTGAGACGCAGGAATAAGCTTTACTGATTTAAGAGGATCTGTAGCTTGAACTGTTTGGATAAACGAAGAGTCTTCAAATTCGGCGGAGCCAATATCTAATTTAACTCCAGCCACAACAGAGTTCTGTCCAATAACTGTCGCTAACGCGGAAGTAGATGGTTGTTCAATTCTTAAGTCAGTGTCAAATATAAAATTTGGGTTATCAAAAACAATTACTTGATTTGAAACTATAAGTCTTGTGCCTTCTATTGTATAACCAAATCCACCGTCTGTCAATTCATATTTTATTATACCAGTTTGTTGCGCAGATACATCAGTTACTAAAACTTTACCGCCAGATCCATAATTACTTCTTACGTTATAAACGTCTCCAACTTTATTTCCTGTTGTACCGCCATAGGCTTCATCAATTGGTTGAATTGCATTTAACGATCCACCAATTTTTCCAAAACTAACATCTTCACCAGCAATTCTGGCCAGGATATCATCAAATTTTTGAAACTGTCCTTTTATGTTATTTAAGTAAATAACTGCATAGATGGTTCTATTTTTAATAATAAAGTTAATTTTATCAACAACTGCTTTGGCACCTGACACAGAACCTTTAATATTTCGTGAAAGTAAATTTTCATAAGTATAGCTAAGACCGCTGTTTGATACAAAAACGTTATCGTTTGGAAACATTTCTAAATACGAACCAGTTTTCCACGTCGAGTCAGATGGCTTAAACATATATTTAGATGGATATACAACTTCTGCGGCTTCTTGATAAAATAATCTAAAGAATACGATAATTCCACCGCGAGTACCTTTTCTTCTATAAAGGTCCATGATATTTTTAATAACAATTCTTACTGTTGTATCATCCAACAATGGCAAGTCCGCAAGGAATGCTTTTTGGAAATGTATAATCATACTCGCTAACGTAGTTGATATGTCACGGTATTCGTACATTCGCCGATTGTTATAATGGCTTTGGTTGTATTCTGTTTCTAAGAATTCATAATAATCTTTTACAAGTTGAACAAGTTCAGCGCCTTCATCACGATAAATCGCTGGCCACATACTATTAACCTTGAAGGCAATCTTTTTTTCAATTAACTCTTTTTGATTATTATAACCGACCATTTTATTCAGTCTCTCTTAATGTTACTTCTACGTCGTCGTCGCGGATTGCAAAAATTCTACCTTTTGGCGCAGCAATGTCATCGTAAACAGTTGTGGCAATAAATTGAATAGCAGAGCCAGAAAATCCGTCGGTTCTAAAATTAATTAGTTTTACATCACCTGAATCATAGTTAACAGTACCGGCAGTTGGATCAATAATTTGTGGATTAGAAAGATCGCTAGTAACTAATTGCATGTTTCCGATGCCATCATCCTGTAAGTATACACAAACATTATCTACTGAAAATTGTCCACTTACAATAGATGGTTTATATTCTGAAAATCCATTCGTTTCACGGAACGGATATGGCCTTACTAATGGTGTACCAAATTTAAATATAGGATTAGATTTAATATTAAGATCTGGTGTGTATTCAATAATCGGCTTCGCCGTCATAGCGTTTGAAGTTATAGATACGTCAGCTGCATCGATGTTAGAGGACAGGTTTGATAGCCTTAGGGTAGTATTAAAGTTATCTAGTGTTCCTTCTGAGTAGGCCTGTATCGTGTCTCTAACCAACTGCGCAATAAAATCAGAATTTTTTGTAGTAAGCTTTGGATTATAATTGACGCGAACTGCGATTTTACCATACACAAATTCAGATGGAACAAATGTCGGTTCAATAGCTAATGGAGTCTTATCTGACAAATAATCAAGATATGTATTTACCAAAGTATTTGATAAGGTTTCTTCAGCTTCTCCTAGATAAACTGAAATCGCAACACGGCCAAATTGTGGAGGATTTAAATTTTCTCCACCGTATGCTGACACTGCTTTAATTTCTGGAAATTGCTGTTTAAGTAATACTTCATAATCAGAAGTTGTTACAGCTCTCTCCTGAATTTGTAAAGCCTTAGGAGCAAAGTAACGAATTTTTTCTAATGACTCTGCATCCTCGCCGCCAAGGGCCGCCTGGATTGTTTCAACTTCAGTTGTACCTGTTGAAGTAATTTGAATTGTGAATACGCTTGCGCCGTTTGCTTCAGCTCCTGAACAAATTCTATACTTAACGCGAATATCTTCGTATTCATCAGGCTGTACACCAAACACGTTATTACCAAAATAAATTTTATATCTGCCATCGTAATATGGTTCTACGTAGAATACTTTATCTTCAGGTCCAACTCCAAAGATATCGTTTTTGCGAGTAAATATATTTGCGTCTTCTGTAAACTCAGCATCAACAAACACCTCAAGAGAATCAATATCAGCGTTTTCGTTTGAAAGAATAACTGTAAGAATGCCATCCTCATCAACAAAATAACCTTCACGTTCAAAGCTTGTTAGCATTTGTCCTTCAAAGAGTTCAATGTTGTCTGCAACAAATACACCTGGTTCTGTTTTCTTCGCAACATATGCTTTATCTGTAACGAATTCGTAATTTTCACCTTGATAAGCTGCCTTGAACGCCGCAAACTGCGGGATCGTAATTGTTTGACCTGTAATTGTAGTATCACGGATAGTAACTCTTACTGAAGCCCTTGCAGATTTCCTTGAGCTTGGCAAATAATTTAATTCTTTTGCATGTGATACAACCGAGTTTGGTAATACCGCAGAGTCAAGAAACATTTCATTGATTGCCATATTGGTATAAAAGTTATTCTGATATGTATTATATGATAACACATCTAAAAGAACATTTAAGTTGGAACCTTCGAAATCATAATCTTTAAATTGCGACTGGCTTTTTAAATAATTAATCAGTTGCTGCTTGTTACTAGCGAAATCTAATTCTGTTATGTTCAGCTTCGTAGCCATCTTATCGTGTCCTCTCTAATATTACACTCAGCGATATTGGCTGTTGGTTATTTGATATGTAAAATGCTATTTTGACGACCACAGTGTTGTCATCTATTTCTGACGAAACGAGTACGTCAATAAGATCAGCCCTTGGTTCATGCAAATTAATTGTGGATCTTACTTGCTCTTCAATTAGTTTAAGTGTTGCTGGCGTAATTGTTTCAAACAACATAGCCTTGATGTTTCCACCAAGGTTTGGTTGCATTAATCTTTCACCTCTATCAGTTAAGATAAGGTTTTTAATTGATTGCTTTACAGCTTCTTCATTTTTATTTAGAGTCAAGTCACTGGACACAGGACTTTTTTCTAAATCCATTTTAAAGTCAGTGTAAACTGTAAACTTTTTCTTTCTTGGTGTTATTAAACTAACTACCATTATTTTTTCCTTTATTAAGGTACGAACACCCTATTCCCTAAATCTATATGAACAAAGCCATTATATATTCCGTGGCCCGTAAATCCTTCTGCATATGCAATCCGTAAAAATTCATCACGATTATTTGGATAACCTTTCCATGATATATCAAATGCGTTACCGCTTAAATGGTATGATCCGGATTCGCCGCCTACTCTTAAATTATGAGCTGCACTGCGCCATGGACTATTGATATGTAAATCAGTACCAAATGCCTTGGCTACTCTCATAAGCATAACTCTTAAATCTATATTTGAGTTTTTCCACCCATCTTCGCCATCATATTGCGGCCATCTAGTCAAACGTCTATCAAAATATAATCCACTACCATTACCGCCTGCTTCTAAATCTTCAAAACTTGGTAAGTTTTTATAATCTTCATCAGTAATACGTCTAGCATTGCCAGCTTCTATCCATCTCTGTCTTTGATTATTTATCTCAGTATTCCTTGCCGCCGGTGATTGAACTTGGCGACCTTCAATAATAGCACTTGCGGTATTTAAATTACCTGCAGCTGCAACTCTTTGTAATGAATAAGTAAATCTATTTGCAAAGCTATCAAGTGGATTTTTTAATGCTTGGATTGCATCTTCAATTCCTGCTGCCATTGCACAAAAACGAGAAATAAGAAATTGGATTTCTTCTAAACTTGGATTAGCAAACAAGCCAACACCGTAGTCAAATAAACCTTTAGCTTTATTAATAATTTGCTCTATATTTTCTTTGCTAAAAAATCCTAAAATGTTTTCTTTGAGATTATTAACTTGCCTAGCAATATTTTGATTTACGAATGTCGCTACGTCACTCATGATATTGCCTATATTAAAATTCTTAATTGCATCTTTAACTTTGTTGATTGTTTTTTCAATCATTGAAGTAATTTTTTCTTTAAAACCTTCAATCAATGCAGCTACTTTTATTTTTTCAAAGAAAGCCTTAATTGGATCTTCAATGTTTTTAATTTTATTTAGAAATCCAGCAATGTCTGCAATAGCTTGACCTGCCAGTCCAACAAGACCAAAGAAAGCTCCAACGCCAGCAAAAACCGCTGGCATCAAACTACAAAGTCCTCCAAGAAAACTATTAGCAAAACCATTTGTATAATAGTCTTGTAGTTGGTAAATAACAGTAGGTGATCTGAGCTGCTCGTTAAGAGTCAAAGGATCATAATTATATTCTTTCATAAAGTCTGCAGCTTCAAACGGAGTGATAGGTCCTTGGCTAACTCTTTGATATAAAGTATTTAAATCAGGAGTTTCTAATAGTAGATCTTGGATATACGGTTTTGCGGTGTATTCATTTATATTACCTACTGTTGTAAAAAATGCATCAGATCCGTACTTGTCAGTCATATAAATTAAAGGATCGCTTTGAACACCAGCACTTAACGCATTTACATATTCGGTTTGAAATAAAGAAATTTGGTTTTGTGTGTAATACCCATTTGTGTCAGTAAACGTTTGAGTGCTTACTAACTGCGTTACAACCGCGTCTTCAGGTTTACATATTGCTGCCATATTAACCTCTTAAATACTTGCATCGTAAGTTGATTTTAATTGCTCAAGAATTGTCCTGAGTGGACCACCTAAATTTGGATCCGCTTTATTTTGACCATCGTTATCATGCGTTCCAGTACCAGCGCCTGAGCCTGATATCCTTGGTACCCTTGCCCAAATACCAGAAATACCATTACCAAACGAGCCAGCAGATTTTTGGCCATTTAAGAATGCATTAAGACCAGCATATTGTAATAACACAATAGCCATCTTATCTTGGTTTGCCGGACTAAACAAATCATTATTAGTAAGGCCTGCCTGGACTGCTAATGAATCACGCTCTGGAACATTAATGTCATTATTATATCCGCGCAGTGTATCTTCCATAAACTGATATCTTCCGCTTGCTTCAGAATTATATTTTTTATCTATACTTTCTTGCCAATTCAATACTTCTTGAATGGTCATTAAAGTTAAACGTTTAGTAGGATAATCAGCTATACCAATCCCAGCGCGGTTTCCTGTTGGTATGTAACCTTGGCCGTCAGGTATTCCTTGGGAACCCCAAATAGCATCGTATCCTCCTGGACCAGATTCAGCATTACCGATAAGGTCAAGAAGTGGTCCAAGCATACCACCAACTGCAGAACTAATAGGCGATGTTGGAGCGGAAGTACCTACCGTGTTATTAACTCCAGTTTGGCCACCAACTCCACCTTCTGCTTGATCGTCTCCTGACGCAACACCATGCGTTGAACCAACATCACTGTGTGGTTTACCTGCAGCTGTATTTTGCGATCTTCTAATTGGCATTGCCTTTGCGGGTGGTTCAGGTGCTTCAACTCTTTCCGCCGATATTGATTGTTCAGCATATACTGCATCAGTTGCAGAAGCACCACCGCCGTTTGCCATATCTACGTTATCGTTGATATACACGGTAGAGCCACCAACTGTTGTAATTGAAATGTTTCCGTTTGCATCGGCTTTAAGTTGTGCATTTGATTTTATACTTACGTCTGCAGAACCATAAAGATTTAATTTTCCGCCATCTGCACGAATATTCAAATCGGTCTCGGCCGACATATTTAAATTGTTAGCTCGGATGTTCATATTAGTTGGAGCTTCCAACCACATAAATGGTGATTTAAAATACATTCCAACGCCGGCTTCAAATTGAATTTCTTTTTCAGCATAATAAGAAAAAGTTCCAACGTTTGCGTCAAGTCTAATATCACCACCTCTTACCTGCATGCGCTCTGAAGCGTTGAGGGTCATTTCACCACCTGATGTGATATAACTATTACCATGGACAATTTGTTGATAGTCTCCCATGATTTCTTCAACTTTATTTCCTTCAACGCGGATCCTTGCATCACCATTAATCGTAACAGTGCTTTGACCTTTAACAACTTTTACTTCGTTTAGGTCAGTGATTTCCCACTTGTTACCACTTGCTTTTTCTACAACCAAACCACCTTGTGATATTTGATAAAAAGAACCATCTTTATGATATATCATAATTCTTTCTGAGCCAGGAGTATCATCTAACTCAATAGAATGACATGCAGTTGAAATAACTCTATTGTGTGGATACCTTGCATTGTATGCAGTCGGCGGTTCTTCTAATGTTTCGTTTTCTTCACCTTGTCCTGCGGCTACAGTAATTTCAACGTTACGAGCCATTTCCTGAGCTAACACATAGGTTTCTTCGAGATTTTCTCCACGTGCTAATCTACTCATACGCGGCTGATTGTGATCTTCAGGAGTAGAACCGGCTGCCGTTCTATATCCATCATCAGGACCATGCGAAGGAATAACGCCGTAGCCATCGGCAGGTGGATTAGGACCGTTATTAATAGTAGGTATAAGACCTAGGATCATCGGCGATTGAGCTTCTTTACCATCCAAAAATATACCAAACACCCAATAGTTTTCACGAGGTATCCAGTTGCTAGGATCGTAATCTCCACGGCAAACAATAGCCCAAGGTAAATCATCAACTGAAACTTCTTGGTTGTTTCCGTGAACTCCAAATGCTCTAACTTTTACACGTCCTTCAAAGCGAGGATCTACAATATCTTCAACAACGCCAACAAAGAATAAAGGATTATCAATACCAATAGCACCCATTACGACCACCCAAACTTAACTAAATTAAACGAAGCGCTAGCTTTGCCATCTTTAAACGAATGGCCTGAAGATTTAATCATATACTTACCTGAAAGATTGTTGTCTTCAACTAAATCAGTAGTAGCAAAGACAGGGATGTTTAAATTGACGATAGTTCCTGGGGATAAATCAAGTCTACCACTCATACTGATACCAATGGAAGTTGAATTTAAATGTTGGTCGTAAAAAGTACGCATCGCTGCTATTTCACCATTATTTGCATCAGACCTTAAACTCATAGCTCTATCGTTTGGGCCTTGTGTATCTTTTAAAACTAAAAATTCTCGAGCATTCTCTTCTGTAAATTTAGTATCAATATATTCTTGTGAATGGGGTAGCCTATCAATAGAAACCTGACGGCCTGACATATCAATAAAACTCGCGTCCTGAACTTTATAATTTTTTTCTTTAAATGTTCCATTCACAATATCTAACTCAACTGTCTTAACTGCATACGCCCCGCTTAACATTGATTTTGCCGAGTTAGTACCTCGTTCACCAATTGAAAAATTATTAATTCTATTAATTGCTAAGCTAGGATCATCTGGTAAGTTACTTGCGTTCGGCGCGAAAAATAACTCTTTTATATTATCGTTGTCCTCGGCCTCAATTGCTTCTTTAATTAAATATTCGTCAGTTACAAAGTAATAGCCATATATTGTTTCAAACCATCTAAAAGTATGAGATGGCGTATCGGTATTCATTGCACGTTTGGACAAAAATCTAAATGCGTCGTCAGGCATAAGACCTGGCATAATAACATCAATTAATCCTTCAGTCGGTTGGATATAAAGATCTCTATCTCTATCATTAAGTATATTATATCGCGCAGTAGCATATGTCAATACTCTTGATCTATCATTTGGATCTAAATAATCTGCATTTCCTAAATCAGAAACATAATCTTCAAACACCTCTTGAACAATTTGCTTTACTGATTTATTTTTATACGCAGTTTTTACTCTACGGTTTCCACCATCATAACTTGTTCTTGAAATAAAAGACGCTGTATAGGTTGAACCGGTATTCATTCTGTTTGGCGTTATATTTGAAATTGAAAATATTTGCAGTTTTAATTCAACCTTTAATCCGGTGTCAAACATTTCTATTTCTAAGTCAAGCTTTTCCTCTCCTCGTAAAGGAGTACCTTCTAAGTAATTCAAGTTTTCAAGAATGTGCATAGTACCATAAAAGTTTGAATTAATAGATTGAGAAATTTCAAGGCCGATGATAAACTCTTTCATATCAATAGTTGTACCGTTCATAGTAGTTATGAGCGCTCTAGATATTTCATAGCCTGCTGGGTTAAACGACTCTGCCATTTATTAAATTCTTATCTTACTTTTAAATTCACGAGTTAACTGTGGTAGATACCTGTTATCAAACAAATAGATTTCTCGTTTATTTTCATTAATTGCGTTTTCGTTATCGTAAATACGCCACGCTTTCCATTCTTCAGGAATGATACGTTTAATAACAATTTTACGTCCTTGTTCTGTCCGTAAAATAACACGGTCTTCTCGTCTTAAATAAATTGTTAAGAAACTGTCTGGTGTAAGTTTAATAATATCAACAGCCATTTATTAAACCTCCCTATAATAATACACGATGTTATCTTCAGTATCGTCAGATCTTGTCCAATCAAGAACGTCTTGTCCTGTAACACCTGAAGCTTCTGCATACTTTTCAATAAGCATATCATTAAATTCCTGAGTATTTAATGGCCATTCGTGATATGGATCTATGATATTATTTGCCATGTAAATAAGCCAAACATAATCTACTGAACCATAATAAAAGTTTGCAATATCTTCAGGTCTTTCGCCTTCCTCAACTGTGTATGGCATGTAAAGAAGTGGATTATTTTGCAATCCTCTTACAAATCGGTTACGGCGAGTAATATCTTTAACAAGTTTGCCGTCGTAAATTACTTCTGGAAAATTTTCAAAATATTTCATTTATTGCGCCCCTGAGTTTGGTGTAACAAATTCCGCAGGATCTTCTGAAACTAAACTTCCACCATATTCGTCTGCAGTTTGGATTTCCAATTCTTGCATTGAAATTGCTAATGAAACTCCACCGGGTTTACCACCTTTCATCATAGTTACTCCACCGCCTGCGCCATAATCAACATCTATAGATCTTATAAGTGAAGTTTTAAATTTCATAAAGTGTTCAGGATTAACTCCTAATAAATATGTATCAACAGTAGCTGGGTAAGTAAGGAATGCTCTTGGAATTCCTTCAATGTCTCGAGTATGTGGTAATACTTGCTTTTTAAATCCATTTACAACGTCTTTAATCAAACGTGAGTCTTCTTGGCTTTCAGGATACAAATCCCAGTTAAAAGTATGAGTACGTAATTCAACTCCTTCAAACGATAACGTTTCTCTTGGGTTAACAGTTTGTCCAGTTGTAATATCAATAGATCTACCAATATCTCCTGGGAGTTTTGATCTTAAAAGATATTGTGCGCCAGTTGTTGCGTCTCCTAAACTTGTTCCTAGTATTGAGTCTACTAAACCACTTACTACGCTATTCCCGCCATTTGCGCTGCCAGTTAATGCTGATGCCCCACCTGCGCCTAACTGTTGAATAAGCTGTGGAATATTCTCAATAGTCATTTGACCAGAATTCGCCATTAGGTTTGTTGCAGCTCGGCTGATTGCTTCAGTTGTTTTGTCTCTTTCAAAACCTTGTATATTAACTCCTGTGCTATCAGACAAAGCTCGTGGGAATGGTAATTGAATAGATGATATTCCCTTTATCGAACTACCGCGAGCTCTACCAGTTTGGCCAAGAGATCCAGTTAATAAATCAAATCCGGCATTCAATCCTTCATAAGAATATTCTTTAAATACAAACATAATGCTGTGTGATAAGCCGTTTGCAGGGAAAGACAAGTTTCCTATTGCTGCACGCCGGTTTTGTTCAGCTTTTCGCTGCTGCGGCCTATGTTGATACCCATATGGTATTTCATCATAACTCATAAGAGCCTACCTTTTTCTTATAAATATTATTACTTATTTATATGGAAATGCGAGTGATGATATGACAACTAGAGGACACAAAGGTAGGTTTAGACCTAAAAATCCTGCTAAATACAAAGGCGATCCTAGTAACATTATTTATAGGTCGTTGTGGGAGTTCAAATTCTTTAGATATGTGGATATGCACCCTGATATTATTTGGTGGCAATCCGAAGAAGTGATAGTACCTTACTATTCTCCAATTGACGGAAAAAGACATAGATATTTTCCAGATGTGATTATTAATAAACGCGTTGGTCCAGTAACAAAAACAGTGATGATTGAAATAAAACCAAAAGCACAGACAAGACCGCCTGACCCAAGGAAAAAAAATCAAACTAAAACAGGTGCGGTTTCAAGACGTTATATAAACGAGGTTAAGACATACGGTGTTAACGAAGCAAAATGGAAAGCGGCAAGAAGTTATTGCGCAGATCGTGGTTGGGAATTTGTAATTATGACAGAAGATCATTTAGGGATAAAATAAATGGTAGCAAAAGTATTTGATGATATCTTATTACAAGGGGTACGCGCTGGACAAATTCCTGCGCGGACACAAGAGGCGCGTGATTGGTATCGTAGCCAAGCAGGACAAATGCGAGGCGTAAGACAAGATCGTATTATACGAGAAATGGGTTCAGACCGATATGAAAATCGGTTTAGATTAGGTAATATGTATATGTTTGGTTACGATCCAAAACATAAAGCAACATTACCGTATTATGACAGGTTCCCCCTCGTGTTTCCAATAAATAAAGCAGATGGCGGGTTTTTAGGAATTAACTTTCATTACTTACCTCCTATACTACGAGCAAAATTAATGGATCAACTTTATACTATAACAACAAATAAAACATATAATGAAAATACTAGATTAAGAGCAAGTTATGATTTATTGAATGGTACTGCAAAATATAAAGAGTTTAGGCCAACAGTAAAACATTATTTGGCAAAACAATTGAAAACAAAATTGACTTATATTGCTCCAACGGAATGGGATATTGCATTGTTTTTACCAAGTCCTGCATTTGTCGGTGCAAGTAAGCGTCAAGTTTATGCCGACTCGAGAAAAATTATAAGAGGAAGATGATGGCATTTAACATCACGGAATTTAAATCTACTTTAGGATCGTTTGGCGGTACAGCTCACGCTGGTTTGTTTGAAGTTACAATTCAAGGTAGAGCTGCAAATTCATCTCAGATTACGCCAAGGCAATTGACGTTTTTCTGTAAGACTATGTCTATCCCGGGAATTACTATTAATACGGCGACTTATGAACAAACTGCAAAACTTTCACGAGAAATGCCAACAGGTATTGCTAATAATCCAGTCAATGGAATATTCTTAATTGACGCGGATCATCAAATATTAAAGTTCTTTCATTCTTGGGCTCAAAACGTTGTCAATTATAGTACTGCTGGTGGTGAATTGGCTGAAGTAAATGGTATGCTGCCTTTTGAAGTGGCGTACCGTGAAGATTACGCCGCAACTATTATAATTAAATTCTATAACCCGCACCCCACAGGACCTAATAATACTTATTATGAAACTGTGTTAGAAGGAGCGTTTCCAACTGCAATTGGAGAAATAGATTTATCATGGGAAAACAATGATAGTTATGCAACATTACCTGTTTCATTTTCGTATGATAAAGTTAGATTTACAGGAGAAGTACAAGGATCTCCAACCTCGAGATTTAATCGCGGAACAGGTTTATTATCATTCTTAAATTCAGTAGGATCTTTGACTAGTGTCGTAGGCCAAGGACTAAAATTTAATAGTGTACAAGATGCTGCAAACCGTTTATTAAAATTTAGAAACTCGTGGGATAATATTACAAACTTTTTTAGATAATGGAGATATAAACTATGGCTTTACCAAAAATTGATTTACCTATTTTTGAAGCAAAACTACCATCAACCGGTGAAACTATTCAATATAGACCTTTCACGGTAAAAGAAGAAAAGATTATGTTGATTGCGCAAGAGGACGAAGATGGTTCTCAAGAAATGGTTGCAACAAAACAAGTGGTAAATAACTGTCTTTTAAATAAAGATATTACTGAACTCGCAATGTTTGACCTTGAATTTATTTTCTTGTTGCTAAGATCAAGATCTGTTGATAATACAATTACATTTGGTATTATGGATCCTGACACAGACGAACCAATTGAATTATCTATGGATATTGAAGGAATTGAATTAACTCAACCTGAAGGGCATAGTAAAGAAGTAAAAATTAATGATGATTTTATGCTATACTTGAAATACCCAACCATTGATGAATTTATTAAAATTGCTGAAGCGGATATAGGTGATCCTTTAGTTAATTATATGATTTTAATATCTTGTTTGGATAAAGTAGCATCTGAAGATGAGGTCCATGAATTTAAGAATTATACCGCTGAAGAAATTGACCAATTTATGGAAAGTATTCAAGGTGGAGTTATTAGAGGAATACAAACATTCTTTGAAACAATGCCAAAGCTTCGTCATGAAATGAAATATACAAATAAAGAAGGTAAAGAACAAACATTCGTAATAGAAGGAATGAAATCTTTTTTCGTCTAGTGCTGAGTCATATAACTCTTGCTAATTATTATCAAATGATATTTAGTTTGGCTCAGCACCATAAATATTCAATAACAGAATTAGAAAATTTATTACCTTTTGAAAGAGATTTGTATTTTGGTATGTTAAGTGACTTTATACAGAAACAAAACGAAAAGAATGGAGTTGCGTAATGGCAGAACTCTCAGCCGAAACAGCGGCGATAGTAGAAAGATTAAGAGCAGAGGGTGATTTAGTTCGTAATAGCGGAGCTAACTCAATACGTTCTGTGAAAATCAAATTAGACCGTTTCGATGGTTTGTTTACATCAATTCAAACAAACATAGCAGAGCAAACCCAAATACTTAGACAACAAGCTGGTGTCCAAGAAGCTGCAACTGAAGCGGCAAAGCGCCAAGAGGATTTTGAAAATCTTAAAGCTGAGCGGGAAGTTGTTGCGGAAAAAGACAACCGAGCTGCACAAGAAGATCGTGATGCAAAACTAATAGATGGAATGCGAAGCGCGTTTTCTTTAAAGAATTTAGCGTTAGGCGCAGGTGGCGCTTTTCTAGGATACAATTTATTAAAAGGTGCTATTGACGAACAGTTTAATGGCGCTTTTTCAAATATGGAACGAGGGATTAGCAACTTTAACCCGGCTGCGATACAAGAAACATTTAACCAATTGCAAACTACTGTAGCTAGTATGAATGCCGCGGTTCAAACACTTAATACTACAATCTTAGGATTAGAAGAAGACGTTGAAGCATTTAAAAATTCTTTAGCCGTTAAAGCCTTAATGCTTTTAACTTCAATTCCTCTTGGTTTTGCTGTCGCCCGAGGTCTTGCAAGAGGCCTACCTGCTGCAGTAAGAGAATATCGCTCAGGTCAATTAGATCGCAATGATCCGCGAGGAAATCAAATACGGCAAGGAGAAAGTGAAGCTGCCAGAATAAGAAGAGTTGCAGCTGAAGAAGCTGAACGCGCGAGAGCGGCCGAAGCTGAACGTGCAAGATTGGCGGAAGCTGAACGTGCAAGAGCCATTGAGACGGAAAGATTTCAAAGGGCTTCTCGCGTGTCTGAAATGAGCTTAAGAGCAAACCGAATTACCCCAGTGACATCGTTTACGCCCAATGGAGCTAATTATTTACCTGACAATATGCCAGGTCCAATTCCAGGCCTGGGCACTGCTGCTAACGTTAACACACCACGGATCACACCTCCTAATACTAATAACGTCGTTCCATTCCGTCCTATACAACCGGCAACACCCTCAAGCTCGCCTGCTTTTCGAATAGGAACATTAGCAACACCTGCGAATGATCCTAATAAGCCGGCTACACGGAGTGACTTGACGAAATTGTTACAAGAATATAATGATAAAATACCAGCAAAATGGCGTAACGCTATACTCAAAATATTTGATTTTCTTGCTAAGGCAAATATAGCATTTAAAGTAGTTGACATAATAGTGATGTTAACGATAATGGGTGAAGCTAATGAAAACGAACGCCACAGATTACTAGGCAGCTTTGTTGGAGGTATTATTGGTGCTGGCGGTGGCGCGTTCTTAGGAGGACTTATCGGCGCATTTGGCGGACCTTTTGCATGGGTTACAGCACCAGCTGGCGCAATTGCTGGAGGTATTTTAGGTGGATACGGTGGAGATTGGCTTGGTTACAAAATTGTGGAATGGGCATTAGGTGATGAACCACCACCGTCGGAAATAGCCGCAGTTAATCAACAAATTCTTTCTGAGATGGCGACGGTATCTGGGGCTGGAGCGCAAATGATGATGGCAGAAGCTGCAGCGCAATACGGAACACCTGGACAAACTACTACATCTGCAAACTATGGACCTCCAGGTACTGGCCTAGGTCTATTTGGTGTGCCAGGTGCAGCTACGTCTGGAATGGGAGTAGGTACTGGATCAGTTTATCCAAATGCAAGATTAAGCAGTGCCCAGTCAAGGAGAATTGTTAACGTTCAACCTGGGTTTGAAACTAACGCTTTAGACGCAATTGCAGAGTCAGCATTAGCAAATGGTAACACTATTATTATTAAAGGTGGAGATCAAACTGTTTCACCAGTTATAACACAACAGGGTGGAAGCGTTTCTGTTGAAGCTCCTACTATTATCGGTAATCATATGGATAGAAATATGAACACTTATGCATCAGGTCCGTATCCCGGCGTTGTGTATGAATAATTAAATATATTTTACAACGTTTTCAAAAGGAGGTTTGGTTTCGCTGGAGTCGCGATACTTATCTGGATTTCTATACCCAGCCGACATTAATAAGTATACATCGTCTTCAATAAAGTCAAACCCTTTTTCGATCCATGCTTCTTTGTTGCAATCGTAATGTTCAAAACAACGAGTATACGACACATCAAGACCTTGTTCAATCAGTATCTTAGATAAAATGGTACAGTGCATTCCAATCTCAATACAAACTGCTTGAGTAATATGTGGATCTTTATACATATTCGGATTGCATGATGGTTGCAAGTGACCATAATCTAACATATCGCTTAGCACTTTATCATTAACATCACTAGCAAGTCTAGCAGTATAAATGAATTGATACGGTGCTGTAAGTAGATTAGTGTTTGATGTTACTGTACCGGTACCGCCTTTAGACAAATCATATAGACCTTTGTTCAAATGGTATTCATACGCAATAACATAAAGTTTGTATGGAATAAGATTTTGTTTAGACGCAACGGCATCATAAGTTTGTTTTACCGCTTTTTGAATTAAAGGCAGATCAGGGATACGATTCTCATCATACCACCTAATCTGCCTTCTCTTTGATATTTCGTCAAAGAACACTTACTTGTTACTCCTTATTTGAAACGAACGAATACATCTCTGTAGCTTTTTTCGTGAGCTCCTCGACTGAATATAGTTCAGTCATCTTTTGATATTCTTCAAATTGAATTTGACCTAATTCCATCATTTTGGCTGCATAGATATGGTTAGTTTCATGGATTTGATCCATATACTCTTTAGCCATTTGCAACATATCAGCACGAATTTCAAAAGGATTTTTACTCATTATTTTACTACCTTTGCAAAAGTTTCGCCTGACGCATTAGCAAATTCGCTCATTGATTTAACAGCGGTTTTGGTAAAAGCTGTTTGAGCTTCAATAAAGGCATGCAAAGGTGCAGACAGTTTTTCGTCTTTTACCAATGTGTCAACCATTGTTTTCTTTGTAGACTGAACATGGTCAATCCAATAATTAGTTGTAAAATCATTTAACATTTTAGTTCTCCTGTGTGTGTTATCCGCCTCCTGCGAAGCGGTCCTTTGGTTTATACCAATTCTTTTGATGAAAAATTTTGGCTCTA
>Ga0206682_10000269_pt1 | contig 56082 bp, 56 predicted proteins | sample M240m12015metaG_FD_155444 | JGI IMG/M metagenome (GOLD analysis project Ga0206682, IMG submission 155444) | Ammonia-oxidizing marine archaeal communities from Monterey Bay, California, United States - M2 40m 12015 | ecosystem: Environmental > Aquatic > Marine > Intertidal zone | place: USA... | reverse complement strand
AAACGACCAAGGTACAAGCACAAGCTGCTAATATTGGTGGTATATCAGAACTAAAAGGAGACGCTAGCGTATTAAGGGACCAACCTTACGGCGCTGAGTTAGACTTTAACATTCAACAAATGGATGACGTTCGTACAACTAACGGACGTGTAGGCATTACCTTCCTGGACGACTCTATTGTCCGACTGACAGAACATTCAAAACTTGTAATTACTGAGTATGTATACGACCCTGACCCATCTAAGGGTAAGATGGCTTTGCGTTTTGCGAACGGCACAGCACGTTTTGTTAGTAGTAAGCTAGGAAAAATAGATAAAAAGAACATCTCGTTATCCACACCTACAGCAGATATAGCAATTAGAGGTACAGATTTTACTTGTACAGTAGATGAGCTAGGTCGATCACTTATTATATTATTGCCAGATGCTAACGGAATATCTAGTGGTGAGATACTTGTTACTACCGCAATGGGTACAGTAACACTAAACAAACCTTATGAAGCTACAACTGTAAATGTATTTGAGAACGCACCAAGCAAACCTGTTATTCTAGATCTAACATTAGACATAATTGATAACATGCTTATTGTAAGCCCTCCGGACGAATCAAAGTTATCCACAGAGATATCCACAACGTCCGCAAACAGTGGTGCTATATTAGATATAGATTATTTGGAGTTTGAAGACTTAGAGTTTGATTACTTAGCAGAAGATTCACTTGAGTTTAGCGAGCTCGACATAAACTATTTAGATGTAAACTTCTTTGAGGACCTGCTTGCAGTTATACAAGAGTTAGATACTCTAGGGGACCAAGCTTTAGCAGTAGGTTCTTTAGTACAAGGTACAAAGTTCGGGCAAGATCTCACTACCCAGATAACAACTTTCACACAAGACGACACTCTTATTTTAGAGAGAGCAGTAACCCAGGCTACTAAGTTGACCTTAAATATATCGCAAGGCTATACTATAATATTATTACAGGACGGTAAGACACAACAAGTGTTAGTAAACGGTGGGGGTGACTCTACTATAAAGATTACACAAGGATCAGGATGATCGGATTTACATGCGGAGCTTTTGATTTATTACATGCAGGTCATGTAGTTATGTTTAAGGAAGCTAAAGACAACTGTGACTACCTAATAGTAGGGCTACAGACAGACCCAAGCATAGACAGACAAAACAAAAACCAGCCAATTCAATCTATATACGAAAGATATGTGCAACTTAAAGCCGTTAAATATATAGATAAAGTTATACCCTATGATACAGAAAAGAGCCTGTTAGATTTATTAAACAGTACTTATATAGATATTAGGTTTATAGGAGAAGACTACACCGACAAACCGTTTACTGGTAAAGGTATGCATGAAGTGTTCTACACCAGCCGTAAACATTCTTTTTCAACAAGTGAACTAAGGAGTAGGAAATGAAGAAATGGATTTCTTTAATAACCGTACCTTTGTTAGCAATACCGTTACTATTTAACTGGCAAGCTACAGAGATACTTAAATTAAAAGCGTTTGATGCACTCGTACAGACACCAGATCCATCTGGCTGGTTTACCACGTTAGATATAACAGAAGAAGATGTAGCACTTGCGGGCGGCTGGCCCTACCCGCGACAAGACCTTGCACGAATACAATTAGACTTATTAGAAGCAGGGGCGTTAGGTGTTGGTTGGGTTGTTGCGTTTCCACAAGCAGATAGATTCGGTGGAGATCAGGCATTTGCAGATGCTTTATTGCAAGGTCCGAGTGTTATTGCTACGTTTGAAGGGGGCACTTCTTATGCTCCAACTACAGGCACAGTTATATTAGGAGATGGAGAACCCATACAAGGTATTGCCTCACAAGGTGTGGTTGGAAATGTGCCCGTGCTAGCAGACTCAGCCTACCAGGGGCTAGCAGTTGCACGTACTGATGTAGATAATTTAGTCAGGCGTTTACCTTTATTGCTTCAGACTCCAGATGGTTGGACTCCGTCTTTTGGCGTACAAGTTATTAAAATGATTAGCGGTGCAGATACGTACATTATTAAAGGACAGCAAGGTCAGATCGAAGAACTTACTATACCTAACTATTCAGAAATACCTGTAGATAGCATTGGTCGTAGGTGGGTATCTTGGATTGATACTCCGAGCACTAGCTTGGAAGAGATGAATGTACGTGATAAGTTTGTGTTTGTAGGAGTAACTGCAAAGGGGGTTATGCCCCAGATAGCAACGCCCGTAGGACTAAAGTACCCACACCAAGTACAAGCAGCTTTAGCAGAAAGCATGACTGTGGATGTACCACAAATTCCAGGGGCCTCTGTATTATATGAATTAATTATATTAGTAGGGGTCTTGTCATTAGTAATAGTTATAATACGATTCTCACCTGTTGCAGGTTCTATGGCGGGGGTCGGGCTTTTATACTGCGCGCAAGTTGCAGCTGCTGTATGGTTTGCACGAAATAATATACTTATAGACTTTAGTTATAGTATAGTATCAATGACACTTATATCTGTACAAGAGTTTTGGTTGCGCTTTGGCGAACAATATAAACTTAGACAACAGATTAAGGAACAGTTCGGGCATTACCTGGATCCACGCCAGGTTGCACGACTACAAAAAGATCCAGACCTCTTGGTGCTCGGGGGAGAAAGAAGACGATGCACATTCCTTTTTACTGACGTAAGAGGGTTTACAAATTTATCTGAGAAACTAGAACCAGAACAAGTAACTGACATAATGAACAAGGTCCTTACCGTACAAGTAGAATGTATACAGGCACACGGTGGTATGGTGGACAAATTCATAGGCGACGCATGTATGGCCATCTTTAACGCCCCCCTCGATTTAGATGAACATGAAAAACGTGCCGTTGCCTGTGCCCGAGATATGCGTACAGCTATTCGCATGCTACAAAAAGAACTACCCGAACCAATAGCAATAGGTATAGGGTTAAATACTGGTGATGCAATTATAGGAAACATGGGTTCCGATTCTAGATTTGATTACTCAGCAATAGGTGACGCAGTAAATGTAGCTGCTCGGTTAGAATCAGCTACTAAGGATGCAGGGGTAGATATACTGATCGGAGAGTCTACCGCAGACAAAGTATTAGACCAAATGACTTATGTTGGAACTATAAGTGTAAAGGGTAAAGAAGAACAGTTAAAGGTGTATACTGTTTAGATGGCAAGAGACTACAAAAAAGAATATAAGAACTACCAAGGCAAACCTGCTCAAATAAAAAAGCGAGCAATGCGTAATGCAGCTAATAGAATGGCAAAAAAGCTAGGGTTAATTAAGAAGGGAGATGGGAATGATGTTCACCATAAAGACGGAAATCCTAAAAACAATAAGAAATCTAACCTAAAAGTAATTAGACGAGCAAAAAACCGTTCTTTCGCCAGAAATAAGAAAGCTGGCAAAAAATGACCTCACACAATGCTCTGTATGAGGTTTTGTTAGGGTAACTAAGGCCGTAGGTCCAACTAAATCAATATTTATCTGGCGGGCTTTCCTGTGCGTCAGACACTGATTGCTCTTTTTCTAGTGTTTTTATCAACCTATTTAAGTACCATTGAGCTTTAAGGACGTCTTGTAGTCCTTTTTTAGCCTCATACCTCCACATATACTTCTGGATGTTTCCTTTTAGATATCCTTTAAAAGATTCTGGGGTCATACTTTCTTCTATTGCCACGATGCACTCCACGTTTCCGGTATTATAATGAGGTGGCGAGTTTACATAATCAGTCATTTGTTTCTCCTATAGTTATATTTTCTATTAATTGTATATATTCTTTAAAAGGAATACTTTGTTCATTAAAATCTTTTAGCGTTAAGCCAGGCATATTAAATTCTTGGGTTACAAAAACTTTATTTTTCGAGGCAAGCACGGCATAACATATAACATTATTAGAATGTTGAAGGGTTAGCCATATTCTTTGTTGGGGAGATAAGTTCAAAATAATTTGAGACGAATCTCTTTTAGGTAATTTTTCTTTATATTTATACTCGATAAAACAATGACCATTGCGGCCTGAGTAAAATGTGTCTGGTACGCCGCCATGATAAGCGTCGTTAATTTTCCAACGATAGATTGATTTAGGTAAGTGTCGATGCACTTTGTTGATGAACTCCTTTTCACGCACATATTAAGTGTAACACAATCGTGGATGCGACCTATAATGTCGCACCCGGATTGCACGTACTTATTTACTTAACAAACGTTCTTTCATAGAAAGATTTTATTTGTTGGTAAATTTCGTCTTTTAGCCAATCAACACCTGTGATGTCAATGTTGACCCAAGAGCCCTTTGCATTACTTTGCGGGACTGAAGACATCTTCCACAAGAAAGAGAATCTATCTCCACCTTGTTTCATTATCTTAGTATTCCATTCTCTAGATACTTTGAGCTTTGATGAAGCACAATCAAATAGAAAAGGTATATCAGATACTTCTGACGTCTTATCATCCAAACGAAGTAAAGTATGGATTTGCGTTTGAGTGATGTCGTGCTTAGCCATTTCTAAGTTGTTTTCACTTAGATAGTCTTCAGCTTCACCTCTTGTTGGGAAGTTCCCTACAAGACCGCCACCTTCTTCACGCTTTCTCCACACAACAAACTCTTCTTTGAAGTGAGTGTTGACTACATACATAGATGAACCGTAGTTTTCGCCAGTCACAGTGTTTATAAAGTCGCCTTCTTTACAGCCCTCTATATGCTCACTATGATTTGGGTCAACTTCGTTATTCATTTTCTGAAGTAGCTTTACCCTTGGTACTGAGATATGTTCAGATTGTACATTCTCATTACCTAGTTTTGATCCCGATTTTACATGAGCTGGAACCTTGCTCGTTACTACGCTAATATCGTTTGACATCGTTATTCCTCCTTTCGTCATTCGTTATTGGTTATTATTATGTTGACCTGTAATTAATACGGGTTAACTCTGTGCTGATCACTCCAGGTACGTCCGTACCTAATGAAATCAACTCTCTATACGCAGTGGCTGACATACGCTTCTGGAGTAATTCAAACTGTTTAGTTTTAACTACGTGGTCCTGAAGTGCATCCCAGTCCTCTACGGTCGGCACAATCTCTTGTTTAATAGAGATTGTCCTACCACTATTAGAGATTTTATCGAGGCCTTCCTCTTGCATCCTAATAGTAATTTGGTACTCAAGCTCACGCTTGATAACATTTAGTTCTTTTTCTTGTGCTTGTAGAGATTTTATCTCGTCACGTGTTTTGCCGTACTCGGCTAATAAGTCATTTAGTTTCTTTGCCATGTCCTACCTCCTGTAGAATGTGTAATAGATTTTCCATTCGCCCTAGTTTAGTATTTAGCTTAGCGTACACTTCGGGCTCCCAAGTGTTTCTAGCTTGTATTAATATAGTCTCGGTCTTTTGTGTTTGACCTGCTCTATGAATACGTTGGTTAAATTGCTGAAAGTGTTCAGCGTTGTACGTAGGCGAACACCATATAACTGTGTTAGCTTTTGTAAGAGTAAGACCATGAGATGCTGATTGTGGGTGACACAATAGCATTTTAATTTGGCCTGCTTGGTATCGTGCTACGATATCTTTTCTCTTCTCGGCTTTAACCGTACCGTCAATGATTTCGTATGACACACCTTGTTTTTCTGCTAGCTCAACTAAAGCATCACGTTCGTGTCGCCAGTTGAATGCTACCAGGGAGTGTGCACGTTGGTCTACAAGTGTCATAACTATGTCATAACGTTCTTGATGTACAAACTGCACTAACTTATCTTCGTCGTATACTGCTCCTGTAACTAGCTGCAGTAGCTTCTTGACACGAGCTCCCGCGTGAACCGCGTTGACTGTGCCAGTCTTTGTATACAACACAGAATCTTTAGCAAGGAGATTATATTTTTGCTGTATCTGTTTAGACAAGTTAGTGTTGATTGTTCGTGTTATGTTGTCAGGTAGATCCATACATTCTGACAATGCATAACGGATGGTAATGTCGCGCAGTCTTATTGCAACTGCATCTTCTGCATCAGGTTTGTCAATCCATTCGTTTGCAAAGCCATTGAACTTTGGCGTACATACTTGGGATCTGAATTGGAAGAACCTAGCACCTAGTCGCTCACCGTCGTCGACTAGGTATGCTGGGTGCCATATATCTAGAATAGTATTACTATTAGGAGTACCAGACATGGCAATCCTATTAGTAAAATGGTAGATAATTTCTTTGAGATTTTTACTACGTTTGGCTGTGCGATTTTTAAAAGCGGTAAATTCGTCAATAACGATTGTATCGAACTGCTTACAGAATCGTGAGTTTTTACGTAGAAAGTTAACAGCCTCGAAATTAGTGATGACCATGTCGAGGTTATCAATGTCTTTAAAGACTTTTTCTCTGTTTTTTGCATAAGCTACTCCATATTTTATATTGGGTTGAAACTTGTCAATGTCCTCCCCCCACGCCGCTTCCAATATTGAAAGTGGTGCTAAGACTAATGTCTTGCCTCCGAGTATAGCATGAGCATCTAAAACCGCACGCGTTTTGCCAGTACCAGGATCTGAGGTTATTAAACATTTAGGGTTTGCTACTATGAAATCAGTAGTCTTTTGTTGGTGGTCGTAAGCCACAGGTATATCGTTCATCGTTACTCCTTAATCGTTCTTTCGTTATTCGTTAATATTATTGTATCAGGTTTCTGCCCATTCGCAAACAGGGAACTCGCCCTTGCCATACGAACACCACTTGCAATTGTAATTGCTAGGGTTTGGCGGAAACTTGGTTGCAGTAGTCATAGCTATTGCTCTATCGTGTAACTTGGGCATGAAGACCATAGCTTCGTCCCGCGTATACACCTGTTCTAACATAGTGCCGTGGTCGAGATACCATATCTCGGTTTTAGCAATCTGTAATTCTGGATATCTAAAGAAGCTACCGATTGCGTAAACAAGAGCTTGTTGGCTGTGAGCAATCTCATTGCCATAAGCTTTACCTGTTTTGTAATCTATAACTCTTGCTGATGTTTCTGACTCGTGTACAAACGCATCAAGTTTGATCCGTCCCCACACATCTTTTGCTAGCCAGCCAGTTGTTCCCCACTCACGTGTGAAACCCCAATCACCTTCTAGTTCTACTTGTGCTTCTGCGAACATTTCGCGTAGTTTCTTAAACTCTGAAGTAAACTTTTTTAGGGTGTCAGGTAGCTCAGCTAATAATCCGCCTACATAATCTTCAGCTTGCTTGTGTATTTCTGTGCCACGTGCAGCTGCGGGACCGAAGTCCTCTTGTACTTTTTTTACTTTAGCTATGTAAGAGCGGTAAGCGCAAGACTCAAATGTTTTTAAAGTCGAGTAAGACCAGGCTGGTATATAGCCTAGTTCGATGTCCTCCTTGACACTAACCGTTGAGATTAGGTCTGGACGCTTGGATTGTGTTAGATTCTTCATCTATTAGTCCTAAGTCCCTTTCGTCGAAATGTTGTTCGATCAAATCCTTTCTTACATTATTATCTATTTTCCAAACTAATACAACACCGCGCGGTATACCAGCTGTACGATCTGTACTTACACGTTTACGTGCGGTTTTTATATTAAGCCTGGACATACGTTTAGCAAACTCTCGTTGGGATATAGTATTACGGCTGTCAGTCATAGCGTCATAAACAACTTTAAAGTGAGCTAATGGTATAACTTGTTCGTTGTTAGATTGTGCTAACCATTCTTTAACATAACGTTGTGCCGTGCTAATGCCGCCTGCGTCAAAAGTGTTAGTAAGTGGTATATCTAATACTTCTGTAAAATATTCTAAGTTGCGTATGCGTATTGCATTTGCAAACTCTTCTAGTATAGACATAGACACTTCTTTCATTTCTTTCTTTGCGTCGTTTTCTAAAGCTGTATGAGCCATACGAGCATCTACTTGAAACTCTTGCAGTAAGCCTGCAACTATAAATAATTCTTGTTCTAACAAGTCTATATTTTCTATTACTTGTTTGTTAGCTATTTCTAGTTTAGTTTCTTGTCTTGGTGCTACGTTATACCTTCTGTCGCTGTCTTCTATTTTAACTGCATCTGCTCTGTTAGTAAGAAAGATAAAGTTCGTGAAAGATGGCAGCTCGATTTGGTTTGTACGCATCGCTCTAATAGTAAGTGTTGGTTCTGTTATCTGGTGTTTTAGTTTGTCCGCCATTTTACCTACTGAGCCTGAGTCAGCCATACGAAACTCATCAACTACTAGAAACATTGCTGTTCTCATGTATAAGTTAAATTGTTCTTCTATGTTTTCTAATGCTCTCATAGGTGTTTGCTGTTCGCCAAACAATGGTTTAAGTATTTTGTGTACAAACAAACCTTTACCAGTGCCTGGTACGCCCGTAAATATCCATGCGGTCATAGCTTTGCGTTTGTTCTGATATATGTACGCAAGCCAGTTAATGAAATGTTCAAACTCTGGTTTACCGTTTCCGAGTATGTGCATAACTAATTTATAGAAATTAGGTGCAACATCTTGGATCTCAATAGCACTACCGTACGAAAGTTGTTTTACATTTTCATTAGGGTTCATCATGTATTTAGTACGACGGAAAAGGTTTACGCTGTACGGGACTGTATCAAGGTTGATACCTTCGTCAGTGCTCGGATCAAATACGACACGAGCATCAGGGACATAATCCAAGGCGCCGCGACCATGACTTTTAAGAAAATCGTTAAGGCTGTTTTTATTGGTAGGCGTGAGTGGGTAGTCTTCACTAAATTGTTGTTTTGTTTCATCATATACTCCGTTATAAAATGTGTCTGTGTAAAAATCACGTAAGACAATTGGTTTTTGTTTTGTTTCTGCGTTTATTTTATCTGCAAAAATATCAAATATACTTCTGTAGAAATCTACATCAGCTTTTTCTATTTCCCATACAGGTTCTCCTTTGAAGTTGTACATGTAATGTGGACTGGTTAACAAAAAGTAATAACCTCCACTGTCGCCTCCGTTCACGTTACAGTTAACGTAAGGTTCTGCTACACGAGTAACTTCTATAGTCATTTTGTCTGGGTTTTGTAACACTTCGTGTGTTTCACCAGCAACGTTGACCGTAGATAACTTGCCTGTTCTTTTAGGAAGATTGTTTTTCTTCCTTAAATTATCTTTAATCTGCAAACCGAGGGCGTGTACCTTTTCAGGATTAACACCGACTAAAGATGAGGAGATTTTAAGAACAGCTGAACCACGGTCAACCTTGATGAATCTGCCATTGGGATATGGGTCTTTAACACCAACAAATTTAGGTGGTGCTATATAAATTAACTTACTGTTATCTGCCACAGATGGGTCTAACACGCACGAAAGACTTTGGCCGTTGGCCGATAAAGTAATCTGTTCTGCAAGAAACTCTGATTCGTAATTTAAACTACGAAGAAAGTCTTTTAGAGTCTTCGGATGAACTGGCATATCTAGCAAAAAGAATAGGTGTAATGAAACAGTATCTTTTTTAATACCTAAAGAAGCACTGGCTTGAACTATATAAGAACAATCGTGAAAGAGCTCAGGTAACTGAAGCACGATACGATCGGCCATAGCTTGTAGGTCATCGCCGGGTGTTGCACGTAAACCATCTACGTCTAACACTAAAAGCTCAGTTGATACTGCACGATCGGTCATGAATGCTCTGGGCTCATCAACTAATGGTCGTTTTAATGAACCTTTTAACATACAAAAGCCTTGTTCAGCGGCAGCATTAGTTACACGAAACAGCTTATCAAGACCTTTTTTGTCTACTGTTATAGCTTCTTCATGTGATGTAAAGTTTTTAACAAGAGGATATGGTTTTGTACCGTCCTTTGTTATTTCTTTGACAAGCGGTTTTTTAGCTTGTAAAAATACAATTTTCATTTATTTCTCCTTCTTTTTGTAAACTTCTTCCCTGTCTATACGAACAGAAAAGTCTGCTTCAAAAGCTAGTTTGCATGCTTTATGTGAAACATTTGTAACTGTAATCGTGCACAAAGGATCTCCTGATCCAGTGTGCAACACGATTCGGTCACCAACTTTTCTTGTTAGGATTAAGTTTGATTTTTTATTTGTCATATACCTGGCTAACGCCTCCTTCGGCATCTAGTGGTAAATCACTGCACCATGAGGGTGGGGTTTTCATAATATTCATAATCTTTTCCATTGTAGCATCTGAATCGACTTCAGACCCTAATGCGATTATTTCGTCGTGTACCTGTAGAACTACGTCGACTTCAGGTAACGCATGAACTTCCAGAATCTGGTCAGTAATAACTATTCTTGCTAGTGCTTGAATAACATTTTCTGCTAGGCGTGGTCCGTACGTACGAACTATTCCTTTCTGTGTGCTGTATATAAATTCACCACCTGCATATCGTAAGTCAGGGTATTTAAGTGCCATGCCATTTGGCAAGGTTAGCTGCTGTGGGCCGACCGTAATGGGCCCGTAATGTGTACCGTATTCTCTAGGAGAAATCATACTGAAAAGTAAATCTTTCATCCTCGCCCACAATATAGGTATGTTTGTGTACATTCCCCTGTACTGCTGGACAATCTGCACGGCAGTGCTATCGGTTACATCTACAGAGACAGCTCCAGTTTTTAAAGTATCTTGGAACTTTACATGTCCCATACCGTAACCCAGACCTAGTACCGCAGTTTTACCGACATATCTTTCTAAAGTGTCAGCTTTGGTTACTGGCTTACCGTACACTTGCGAAGCAAATTCGCAATAAACATCGCGTTTGTTTCTAAAAGCATCAAGTAAGTCAGCTTCTTTAGCTAACCACGCTAGCATGCGAACTTCTATGTTAGACAAGTCAGCTATAAATAACTTTTGACCAACTGGAGCTTTGATTGCCGTGCGTAACTTAGATCCGCGAGGTAAGTTTTGTAGGTTGATTTTATCAGACCCACCGAACCTACCTGTATGTGCGGCATAATATCGTAACGGTACACCGAAGCTGCCGTCAGGATTGCACGAATCAATAAACCTTTGTGCTCTAGTCTCATCTATACGTGATTTGACTACTTCACGGGCGTCCCACAATGCACGATGTTCTGGGTACATGTTACACATTTGCAAATACGCAGGGTCATTTTTTCCAAATGCAGGTATTTGTTTACCTGTTGTTGGGCTTTTCTTCGTGGGTATCGTAATGCCAAGCTGCTCCAGGTGTGCACGAAACTTTTGTTGTGAAGCAAGAATTTCGCGTGTTACACCTGAAGACTCGATGGCATCTTCTGCACGTTTTGCCATATCTTCTTTATATTGCAACAGCATAGGCTGGTCCAATTGAAGCTTTGGCTCCACGAACATTCGTGTAGTTAGGTCGATCAAGTCTAGTTCAGACTCTGGAAACCCAACCATGTAGGACTGGAAGAGTGCGTACGTTAAGTCAACATCTTGAATACAATACGAACCAATTTGTTCGTCAAGCGTAGGGTCAAGGTCGCGTATGCCTTTGGCACTTGCTAACTCTTCTCCCTTTCGCATAGTATTGTCAGACGGAAACTCGCGTGTAACGCAGTCTTTCAGCCTAGCCGACATGTTAGGATATAAACCTCTGCTCATAGCAGCCGTATCATAATAATACGCAGGGTTATAACCGTAATGCCTTGTAAGAATGAAGGCATCAAACAAAGTGTTATGGCAAACTAAAGCGATATCGCTCCAATCTATTGCAGCTAAAACATCGTCTGTTTCATCTGCGCTGTACCATTCCGTAGCTTCGTCGTCTACTTTCAGTCCTACTCCCCAAACCTTAAAATCTTTGTGATTTATGTATTGTGCTGTGGACATTTTAGTCAGTGAAAATTGCACGTCATAATATGTCTCAAAGTCTAAATATAATTTTTTCATTTAAATAACCACCTTATAAATTTATTTATGTCTTGTTGTAAGCTCTCTAACATTTCTGCTATTTGATTAAGTTCTTTTTTCATTCTTGTTTCTCAAAAATAACATACAAATCGCATTGGTTTTTTCTTGCGAGTTCCATATCGTTATAACAATCTATGTCCATGTCTGCTAAAACATCTTGTACGTTGTCTAACATTTCGTGATGGCCAATTGTAGCTTCATGTATTTTTATCCAATGTTTTGGTTCTTTCATAATCCCTCCTGGACTTCTAATTGTATTGGGCTAGTAACTTCGTACCATTCAACATAATCGTCTTCGGTAGGTTGTTCGCCGTCGTTTAATAACTCTTCATGCCATCTGTCTTCGCATTTTTGGCGGTAGTCTTCTTCTAGGTCTTTGTTGTTAAAAAAAGCATCTGCTCTCACGACTTCGTAGTCATGGCCGTGTCGGCTGTTTTTTATTAATATTTGTACTTTCATAGTTCCTCCTTGAACTTAATCATTGCTGTACACCATTCTTCGTATTCTGAACGCTTTGCACGTTCCCAACCTATTTGCTTACTGGTATACATAGTGTAAGCAAGAGATATGCGGACATATTTCCATTGGATATATGGTAAATCGTCAGGGTTATTGTATGTATAAGGGTGCAACGGGTTACGTTTTACATATACATGTGATGGGGGCATCTAATTACTCCTTAATTAAATTTGACAAACATCCTATTTGTCTTTATGACTATAGATATTACCTAATAATGGGTAATAACACAAACGGAGAAATATTATGGCAACTTTTACAAGTGACATGGTAGCTGGAAATCAATCATTTAAGCCTTTCCCAAGCGGAGCTTTAGGTGTTAGATATTCTAAAATTACATTAACTGCAGCACCAAACGCAGCTGACGTTTACAAAATGGTAGACGTTTTTGCTGGTGAAACAGTACATGATGTAAAAATCGTTTCTAGTGATCTTGATACTGGCACAGGCCTTGTCTGGGGTGTTGGTGATGGTGGTGATACTGATAAGTACATTGCTGCATCTACATGTGGACAAGCTGGTGGTGGCGATCAAAAAGACGCTGACATAGCTCCTGTGAACTACGCTGCAGACGATACAATTGATATCATCTGTGAAGTAGCTCCAGCAGGCGATGTTGTATCTGGTACGCTAGAAATTTGGGTTTACGTATCGTAAACTAAAAGCGCATAGCCCAAGACGGGACACCGAAACTTGGGCTATACTAATGCCACTCCTTGGCATGTTAGTGAACTGCTGGCGGCTCCCAATTACCTTCAGCAATAAACTCTTCCCAATTGCCGTCAAAAGCAAAAGAAAATATAATACATGACTTAACGTTGTCTTCTGTTTCTATGAATTTGCTCATAGCAGCTTTTATGCCGTTTGTTGCAGCATATTCACCAACGTCAAACATATAATTCTTAATTGCACTCATAATCACTCCTTGGATAATATTCTTGGAATTTCATTTCAGCTTGTTCTTCGGTAAGCAACGCCTCTTGGTATTGCTTACGCTCGAAATTAGCTGCGTCTCTCCAGTTATTCATATTAGCTTCATACGAATATTCTGAATTGTATTGCCATATTGTTTGTTCTGCTTGCATATTTTAGTCCCCCAATAGTGATGATTCTAGCATAACCTCATTAAGCTCTTGTTTAAGCTCAGCTGGCATAAGTTCTTCTGCAGTTACTGTTTTTGCAGGTTCTTTACGCTTAACTGCAGGTGCCGCCATGTCTTTTAGCACATCTTCTGGTACTAAAGACCTACCGCCTGGAAATACATCTAAGAACTTTTTAAGCGTTGTAATAGGTTCTACAAACGTTTCAAACTTCTTAACCATTTCACTTGCCTTTACTTTTGCTTTAGGTATGTTTTCTAGAATAGCACACAATTTTGGGTCAGACACTACGATAGCGCATTCACAATTTGGAGCGTAATCTTCTTTAGCGTGATACATCTGTTCTGTACCTACAGTTAGATAAGGTAAATATACAGGGTTATCGCCAAAATCATGTATAAACATAAGATCGCCTTCTACATAAGTTTTAGATGGTTCTTTGACGCCGTCGTCTTCCCATTTACTGGTGTAGCGATCATTCCATTCAAGACAAGCTTTAAAGTTTTCCGTAAGAGGTCTGTTAGGATTACATATAACATGTAATTCACTAGCTTTCTCTATTGGCATATAGTCTCTTTTATCGTTTTGCTCACGACCATATGGTACGTGTATTGTAGATATAGTTGTTTGGCCGTTAGTTCGTTTAGTGTGTGCGTGCCATTTAACTGCATGGTTATGTAGGTGTTCTGCTAAATGCTCAGAAGCTAGAACGAGCTCTTTAAACTCGTACCCAGCTCCTGTTTGCACAGAACTTACAATTTCGTCTATTGCTTTATCTACGTTAAGGTTGTTATTGTAAGCAGACTGAATCTGCTTACGATAATTGTCTACTAATCGCTCACGTAGAGCCATTGTCATTCTTACTGATGCCATAATATAATCTCCTATTTATTGCATGTGGATCACTTCACCGTAAGGGGCGTTGTGATCTTGGGTTGTAACCCATAACACTGGATAATGTGGCTGATCGCCAAAGTCTCCGCATTCTAGGTCGGTTAGATATACAAGCGCAGCTGCGTTTGGGTGGTTTTCGTTTACATAGTCTATGACCGGTGTAAATTCTGTACCTCCTCTGCCCTTGTACGTTACTTTTAGTGGTAATGATTCACGTGTGTACTCAGTTACATCATTGATTTCTGCATCGCATTGTATAAATTGCACGCGTTCGGGTGCTAGCTCATGCAGGATGTATGATGTCTCTGTTGTGAATTGTTTTAGCTCGTCATCTGATATAGAGCCTGATGTATCTACTGCAATAACAATCTCTTCTAAGCAGGGATTGTGTAGTGAAGGTAGATATAAACCAGAGCCGATAAATCGTCTGTTAGGCCTAACCCATGTAAAGTCAGACTTGTTGTTGGAGCGTAAGAAACGAGCCAACACTGCTTTCCAGTCGACCTTTGGGTCTGTAATATCAGTTATCAAAGATTCTAAGTCAGCTGAAAGTTTACCTTGCGCCTTGGCCGATTCGGCCGCTTGATGTATTGCTACAGTCAAGCCAGCCTCGATGGCGCCGGTTTTACCGGCTGTGCCATCTGTGCCAGGGTGGTCCATAACTCCACCGCATTTACCAAGATCTACGGCGACATTATCCCAGCCTTTGTCGGGCTCAGGAAGTAAACCGTAGATAGCTTCTGCAGTCATGTCATCATACTGCGCATCCACAAGTCCGCCTTTTGGTAATATAAAACCTTCTGCAACTAGATAATTATTAATTGCATAGTCACAAGCTACATTCCACTTTGTCGCATGTCGTTCTTCTCTACGTGTAATGTGTAGAAAGACAACATGCATAACTTCGTGCGCTAAGAAACCGATACGCTCCATTTCTGTGAGCTTCTCGAACCACTTAGCGTTATAAAACAAGTGCACACCATCGGTGGCACCTGTTGGCTCTTCCCACTCAGACGCTTTGAGTCGTAAACACAAAGTGCCGAAGAATGGGTTGTCAAGAATAAGTCTTGATCTAGCTTTTACAAATGTTGGATTCATCTTTATCTCCTATAAGAATTACGCCGTGTATATCATACTTTTTACTTTGATATTCTAGTATGCGGGCTAGATGGTCTACGTCGTCGCAGACCATGCCCTTGCCTAATTCTGGTGGTAATTTAACTATTACTTCGACAGACATTAGTTGTCTCCTAATAGTGCATCTTCTAACAAGACCTCGCGTAACTCTGATAACTCATTGTCAGCAAGCTCAGCCTGTGCTGTTACACGTCCAGAACGATCGTCTTTCTCGTGCATTTTTTGCAGCTTATCTTGTGGTACAACGTCTTTCATGTACGGTGCAGCTTTAAGTAACTGATTTAAGGTACTAAATCTGCCTAGCACTTCTCGTATCTTGAATAGATATTGACGCTTTGCTTGTTCGCGGTTGTCGTTAAACATCTTGATATCCATACATTCTAAGAACGTAGAGTCATCAGATTTGACTTTAACACGCATCTCATCGCCCCACTTAACCAACATAGTAGGAACTTGTTGGCTTGGTAGAGCTAGATGAAATGTTTGTTCGTACGCGTCATCTGTTTTGTTACCGTCGCTATCCGTAGTGAATGCCGTACTAGATATAACTAGCTTTTCCACATAATTGCATGGACAGTCATAACCCCAAGTTTGCTTGAAGTGAGACAAGGTCGCATCAATCTTTTGTTGATAGCCAAGTTCTATAAAGGTAGGCATACCGTCTTGCGGGTATTCCTTCGCAGGGTTAGACGAATCGTACTTGTTCCCTGCTGCTTTTTCTATGTCCCAATTGAGACTTCTAGATAATCTTACTGTTTTCATAATTACTCCTATAATATGACACTAGCGTTTTTAGTAATCCAACCACGAATAGCTGGGTGTTGACGCAATTGTTTATCTCTAGCTAGACAACCTTTGACTAACACAACTTGATACTCTACGACTAACTTGTCGGCTAGTTTCATTATGTTATCCATCTTGCTGTCTTCTGCTCTTGCTGCAATAGCATTAGCCAACGCGTAAAGTAGCGCTGGATTGTCGTCGCGCTTGTACTTTGTTGGATCCTTGATGATTGCATCTATGTCAGGTAGTTTGTTAGCTATCTCTTTGAAAGCTACAAATTCACCAGCAGCGCCGTCGCCGACTAGTGATGCTACACCATAGAACAATCGTTCTGGGTTGTTGTTCGCTCGTTGGAGCTTTTTGCTAACCATTGACCAAGCACGAGGTGTTGGAAACGCATACTGGTCAGGATCAAAACTAGATAATAGTCCTGGTCTGTACTGTATGAACGATATAACATCTGTGTCAATCTTGTGTTGGTGAGCCCAACTTACCCAATCATCTAAGGTTGGTTCTAGTTCGTAATGTGCTAGTCTGTTTCTAACTGGACTTGGCATCTGATATACAGCAGCTGAGTCAGTTAGTCTGTTACCTGCACACAATATTGCCCAACCTATTGGGAGCTCATAATCACCCAGTTTACGGTTAAGCAATAATTGTAAGAACGCATTCTGCGTAGCAGCTGGTGCTGTTGGCAACTCGTCGATAAACAAGATACCTCGTTCACCGTCTCGTTCTGCTATTGGGAACACATCTGGTATAGCCCATGAGGTGTACTTGATAGAGTCTGCATTAGCTTGCGCTAAATACGGTATACCTCGAACATCTACTGGGTCAAATAAGTTTGCACGAAAATCTATAATACTCATATTCATTTCGGCGGCGACTTGGTTAGGAATATCAGACTTGCCGATACCTGGCCCACCCCATACCATTGCGGGATAGCCAGCTATAATAGCGTCTTTCAATTCGTCTTTAAGTGCTTGTGGATTTATGGTTTGCATTTTTAACTCCTCCATTCGGGTTGTACAGTCTTCCATTTAGTTTTGACTGTAGGTATTTTAATTTGAACAGGTTTGCTCATAACAACATGTTCGCTTTTCTCGACAGTTAGTTTCTCGTGCACCATCGTCTTCTTCATAACGAACAAGACAATAGACGCAGACAAACCGCCCATCATTGCTGCAGTCATACCGCTGAATGTGCCGTAAAAGCACACCATCAATGTGACTGTGATCAGAACGTCAACAAAGATATCGTGACCGATAGCCTTCTTGCCGCCTGCTTTAAGTGCTAGGATTAGCAGACCCAGCGCCGACAATATTCCTACTAGTAACATCTCTATTCCTCCAGGCTAGATAAGCCATGTAACCGAACTGTATTAGTTCTATTAAAATCCAGAGCGCCGTGGTCAGCGCACTAACTATATTTGCATTCATAATAACCTCCATAGTAAATACAATATTGAGCCGATACCGATACCGATACCGAGCAGTAAAAGTGAGTATTGAATACTCGTTGCGATACCAAAGAGTACGAACAGAACGCCCGTACCCATTAGTACTGATCTAAAATAGTCTTTAATCATAGTTCCTCCTTACCATGAACAGTCGTACCAAACCTTCTTGCCTTCATCAAGCCACTTGAGTGCTGTCTCGCAGAACTTCAAGTCCAACGGTTTGTTGTCTTTCATAGCTTCTTCTTGGAACTGCTGTCCCCAAAAGAAACCATCTGGACAAAAAGGTAAGTTATCGTCTTGTACCAACTCTTGCAGCCGTAATATGTCCATCTTTTCTAGAAACAACAGACCGTGGTAATCATGCTTGCCGTCCATACGGAGCCCGCGCCATTGGTCGGCTTCTTCACCGAAGTTCTTGACTCTCCATAGTTGCTGCATGAACTCTTGCAATCTAGCGTGTTTACGCCAATAAAAGTCTTCATCATGTTCTAGAGTCTCGCTGAGTACATCATGATTGATAGGCTCAACGTTATCTGCGAACGTGTGTTGTGTGTGCTGAAAACCAGCATATGCGTCTAATCCCATAGTTACCTCCTTGTGGTTATGGATTGATAAGTTAGTGGCCAGCTTGTCATCTGGCCGTGGTCGTTTCGGAGACACCGACACGCACTTTAGTACGACTGCGTGTTGTCGTTGTAAGCCACATGTGACCTAACAATAAACTATATGGAAGCAGCATTTTACATGCTGCAGGCTGCTGGGCCGGTTCCATGTGGTTCCACTTGGTTCCACTACATGTGGAACGCAAACAGGGCGATAAGAATGCGGGTTCTAGAGTATGGTTCCGTGGTTCCATACTAAAATGATGTTCATTATCTATTCTATATCCTAGGCCGGTGGTCGGTCGTAATAACATAGCAGCTGAACTTAGCGGAACCGTGGAACCGCAGGCAGGCCAACGCCGCCGCCTTGGCATATTAACAGGCATTGTCGTGGTTCCATGAACTGGTTCCACATCGGGGCAGGTCCGTGGAACACAAGGAACCAAAGTCAAGCATGTTGTATGCACAAGGCACACTCGCATACGCTCGTGATGATAGTAGTGAAAAGGCATGATAGTAGCTCCTATAACGGGTGGATTCCGGGCGCGTAGCGGGCGGAGAGTTGGTTAAAAAAAAGAAGAAGCCCCGAAGGGCTCCTATGATGGCTAATTTAGAAATCTAAGTTAGGATTGAATTGGTCAGACTTGACCGATGATGTTGAGGATGATTCAGACTTGAAAAATTCTCTAATGAAGTAGGCGTATAGCCCAATGATGGCTGCTCTAGTTAAGATAGTCAGCGATATGTAAACGATTACTGCGATTGCTGCGTAATCAATAAGTACTAATGATATATTCATTATGTTCTCCAATGTTCAACCAGAGCCCATATGGACTCTGGTAAGTAATGTATATTCATACTGAACTCCTAGTTGGTTGTTCAGGATGCTCTAAAGGAAGCTCAGGTTGAACTGGCTCAGATGCTAGTTCTTGCTTGATTTCCTCATCGATATTCTCGACCTTGGTGATAGTAGGTTGTTCTGCCATACCACGCACAAATTCCGATGTTATGTTGGCTGCTTGTTGGGTTGCCCATTTGCCAACAGGAAGAGCAGCTTTCGCTACTCCCTTAGTTATACGACCTAGAGTATATGATATTCTCATGATTACTCCTCGTCCTGCGGTGTCCACTCTCTACCGAACGCTGTGACTGCTGTGCCACCGGCTAGGTTTACATGTGGTTTAAGTTTGAACGATATTGAACCATCCTCTTTGAGTAAGAAGAAGTCGAAGCAGTCCCTGATAGATGTCATTTTGTATGACTCAGGTGTGCCCTTCTTCGCTTTCTCTTCGTAAGCTGGGTTCGCTACTTTAGCGTCCATGTTTAGGTTGCCGTTCTTGGAGACAGATAAAGCTCTGCCTTTGTTTGCTTTGACAGTGTTAGTGTCGAAAGACTTAGTTATTGTATTAGCCATGATAATCTCCTATATAGCTAGTTAATTGAGTACAACGTCTGTTATACCCTTCACAAACCTATATGGAAGAACAGCTTTACGCTGTTCCAGTACCTGTATTTTTCAAGACAAGGTTCCAATCGATGAAACCTAGAGTTACGTTTAGAAATCGGATTCGGGGAGGGGGTGGGTCGCTGGCATAGGGATGTGGGGATGAGAAGGCGATATAGAACTACTTTTTCAAAAAAAATTTTCTATTATAAATTTCCCTTATAAAACGTTATAAGGTATATTTAGGAATATGAGCTTAGTCGCAGATCAACCAATGGAAGTTACTGACGAAGATAGAGTCGAACTTCAATCCCATTTTCCTTACGCGGGAGTAAAATTATCCGAGCTTTCTGTCCAAGAAGAAAGATTGATATTGTTTCACCTAAGAGGACTAAATAAATCTGCGGCAGGTAGAGCTGCTGGTTACAGAAACATGGACCATGTGTACGAAGTTTTTAAAAAACCAAAAATCAACCAGGCCATAGAATACTTACGCGAGGAAATGCGCGAAGAGGTGAAGTTCGATAGAAACACGGCCACCACTATGTATCTTGAGGCCCACCGAAAATCGGCCACCGCCACAGAAGAAAAAAACGTCGTCGACTCCCTATGTAAACTACATGGGTTATTCGCACCTGAACAAGCAACACAAGTTAATATAAATGTAGACAAGATCCAGCAACTAGAACGACTGCCGGATTCCGAGCTTTTAAAACTAGCCGGAGTAGATATGTCTTACTTAGAACCGCAGAAGTGATTGTAGCAGTAACGGGCGCCAGGGGTTATATAGGCACCGAGCTAGTAAAACAATTAAAAACCAAACAAGGGATTAAACTTTTAACCTTCGACATAGAAGATTGGGACATCCGACGTGCGGCCAACGACATAGATCCTAGTGTAGATGTAGTAGTACATTTAGCAGCGTTAGTAAAAGTAAGCGAAAGCGTTAAAAAACCTACAGCCTACTTTTATACAAATCTGGTCGGCACAAAAAACGTAATAGAAAAATTCCCCAACGCAAAATTTCTTTTAGCATCCACAGGTGCGGCGTACGATCCTACGTCACCTTATGCGCTATCTAAGTTAGCTGCCGAAGAAATAGTAAAAGAGAACTGTCCGGACTATACAATTTTTCGTTTCTTTAATGTCGGTGGTCGGACGCCAACGAACCCAGAAGGTTTGTATGCGGCAACGCAAGCTGCAATAGAGTCAAAAAGTTTTACTATTTTTGGAAACGATTACGATACGGACGACGGCACTTGTGTCAGAGACTATGTGCACGTAGACGACTTGTGCGCAGCAATAGTATCTGCAGTTGGGCAACCTGGAACAAAACAAATAGAACCAATCGGCTCGGGTAAATCATATACAGTTAAACAATATGTTGACGCTTTCCTACAAGTTAATGGTAAACTATTTAATATAGAGCTCGGACCCAGGCGGGCGGGTGATAATGAAAAATCGGAAGTACCCTTCCTTTCGCGGTTTGTAGTTCCGAAAAATGATATTAACGATATTGTGAGGTTATAACTATGGCACATTGTATAAACGCAAAACCAAAAAGCATGAAGATGAAAAAAGGCAAGAAGAAAGGTACAACTAAGAAGTCGTACAAAGGGGGAAAGAAGTAATGCCAGCAAAAAAGAAAACACATAAAACTAAAGATGGTAGGACAGCTAAAAAAGGTTTGTGGTACAACATAGCCCAAAAAAGAAAAAAAGGTAAACCTATGCGTAAAAAAGGCGCAAAAGGAGCTCCTACAAATAAAGCTATAAAGAGATCACAGAGTAAGAGAAAATAATGCCTAGGAAAAGAGCAAAAGCTATAAGAAAAACTACGGGTAAGGGCGGAAACTACCGAAAAACCAAATCCGGCGCAGGAATGACCAAAAAAGGGGTCGCTGCGTATAGAAAAGCGAACCCAGGCTCTAAATTAAAGACAGCAGTTACCGGAAAAGTCAAAAAAGGCTCAAAAGCAGCAAAAAGACGTAAATCTTATTGCGCTAGGAGTGCAGGACAGCTAAAAAGAAGCTCTGCTAAAACGAGAAACGACCCAAATTCAAGAATTAGGCAAGCGCGTAGGCGCTGGAAGTGTTAATAAAGGAGAAAAAGCATGGGCTATGGAAAAGGCTACCCTAGAGGGCCAGTTAAAAAGAAAAAGAAAGCAGCTAAGAAAAAGAAAAAGTAGTGACAGAGCTTCCAAAGATAGAATGCTATAAATGTAAGAAACTTTTAGCAGATAACCTTGTTTTGCCTAAAGGTTTGTGCGTTTATTGCGCTGCAGACGAGGCAGAACAGCTTCCTATGCCTAAAAAACAAGAAAAAGAAGCAAAAAAACAAGAAAAAGCGCAAGTTAAGGCCGAACAAGAGCTTGCAAGGCGTATTTTGTCGCGAAAACGCATGATTCCGTTTGTAGAAAAGTTTAATCCTGATTACCAAGCAGGTTGGGTACACAAAGACATCTGTAAAAGGCTAGAAAAATTTAGCCAGGACGTAGCAGATAAGAAATCCCCAAGGCTTATGCTGTTTATGCCTCCTCGTCACGGCAAATCAACCTTGGCTAGTATTGCTTTCCCTGCTTGGCATCTCGGGCGTAACCCAGGGCACGAATTTATTAGTTGTTCGTATTCTGGATCTTTAGCTATGAGTTTTTCTAGGAAAGTTAGACAAGTTTTAAGAGAACCTAATTATAAAACCGTATTTGAAGACACAAAACTAGATAAAGACTCGCAATCTGTAGAGTCTTGGCAAACTACACACGGTGGTGGCTACGTTGCAGCTGGTGTTGGTGGTGGTATCACGGGTAAAGGTGCCCATATACTATTAATCGATGACCCTGTAAAAAATAGAGAAGATGCAGAGTCTGAAAACAGCCGCGAAGCGACCTGGGATTGGTATACTTCGACCGCGTATACACGTTTAGCTCCTGGTGGCGGTATTTTAGTTATTTTAACGAGATGGCACGATGATGATTTAGCTGGCAGACTATTAACTGCTAGTGAAAATGGAGCCGATGACTGGGAAGTAGTTAAATACCCTGCAATAGCCGAAGAAGATGAGGAGTTCAGAAGCCAAGGGGATTCACTACACCCAGAAAGGTACAATGTAGAATCTTTAGAGAAAATACAAAAAGCTATTGGGCCTAGAGATTGGAGTGCTCTGTATCAACAGAACCCCGTATCAGATGATGGTGATTATTTTACTAGAGATATGATTCAGTATTTTGAGCCAGACGAAATAGAATATGATAGACTTCGGTATTATACGGCGTGGGATTTGGCTATAGGGCAACGCGACAGGAACGATTTTTCTGTGGGCATAACTATAGGTATTGATGAATACGACAATATGTATGTTGTAGATGTTATCCGTGGCAAGTACGACGGTTTTGAGTTAGTAGAAAAAATATTAGACTTTTATGAACAGTGGAGGCCTAGTATAGTTGGAATAGAAAAAGGACACATAGAAATGGCTATCGGGCCTTTTCTACAAAAAAGGGTAGCAGAAAGACAATTACATTCTGCGTATTTTAAAGATCTAAAAGTAGGGCGACGTGACAAAGAAGCTAGAGCTAGAGCGATCCAGGGTAGAATGCAACAGGGTAAAGTTTTCCTCCCAGAAGATGCCGCTTGGACGGGGCCAATGGTGGCTGAGCTTTTACGTTTTCCTAACGGCGTGCATGACGATCAAGTTGATGCTTTGGCATGGGTTGGTTTAATGATGACAGAGTATGCAACTTTTTATGAGGCGCCAGAACATATACCTTCTTGGCGAGATAAGTTAAGATATATAGCAAAAGGACCGAAAAAGAAATCGGCAATGAGTGCATAGTATGGCATATAAGAAAAAAATAAAGAAAAATCTTAACAAAGCGGAAGAGTTGTCTCTAGCAAAAAGCCAGTGGGATTGCTACACCAGAGCCCGCGACAGCGGCCATGAAGAATACATAGACATGGCTAAAAAATGTGACATGTATTATAGAGGGGACCAGTGGGATGAGTTTGACATGCAACAACTCGACGATCAGGGTAGGCCCGCACTAACTATAAATACAATACTCCCTACAATTAATGCCGTGTTAGGGGAACAAAGCACGAAAAAAGCAGACATACAATTTAAACCTAGAGGTGGGGGCAATCAAAAAACTGCAGATGTTTTAACCCAGGTTTATTCTCAAATAGCAGACAATAACAAACTAGAGTGGATAGAAAACCAAGTGTTTTCTGACGGGTTAATACAAGACAGAGGATATTTTGATGTACGTATAGATTTTTCTGACCACGTACAGGGTGAAGTAAGAGTAGAAGCAAAAGACCCTTTAGACATTCTTATCGACCCCGACGCAAAACATTATGACCCAAGAACTTGGAACGAAATATTTGAAAGCAAGTGGATGAGTATAGATGAAGTAGAAGAAGTGTACGGTCAAGACAAAGCAGATAAATTAAGAATGCTAGCTGAAACAGGTACTACTTTAGGCGCTGACTCTATGGAATACGAAGAAGAAAGATATGGAGATACAGACGAACACAATTACGGACAACAGTTCCCTGGGGATCCAGAGAACGCACGAATGCTTAGGGCTATAAGAGTAATAGAACGACAGTATTATAGGCTAAAAGATTGTATGTTTTACTTAGACCCTGTTACTGGTGACATGCGCGACGTCCCTTATAATTGGAGCAAGAAAAAAAGAGAAGAGTTTGCGGACCAGTTTGGCTTAGACATAATGACTAAGACAGTTAGAAAAGTAAGGTGGACTGTAACTGCAGATACTGTAGTTCTTTTTGATGATTGGTCCCCGTATAAAAATTTTACTATCGTTCCGTATTTTCCATACTTTCGTAGAGGAAAACCGTTCGGCATGGTCCGTAACTTGTTGTCACCGCAGGAACAACTAAACAAAATAACATCACAAGAATTGCATATAGTAAATACAACTGCAAACAGCGGTTGGATTGTAGAAAACGGTTCGCTTGCGGGCATGACTGCAGACGATCTAGAAGAACACGGAGCAGAAACTGGCTTAGTATTAGAATTTAACCGTGGGTCTACACCACCGGCAAAAATACCGCCTAACCAAATACCTACTGGACTAGATAGACTAGGACAAAAAGCAGCAGCTAATATTAAACAAATCAGCGGTATTACAGATGCAATGTTAGGTATGGATAGCGCAGAAGTATCTGGTGTAGCTATACAACAGAAACAAAACAGAGGCTCTACTATGTTGCAAGTGCCTCTTACTAACTTAGCAAAAACTAGGCAGTATTTAGCAGAGTCTATTTTAAGCCTAGTGCAAAGTTTTTATACAGAAGAAAGAGTTATACAAATAACAGATGAATCTGACCCTTATAAATCAAGAGTGCCTTTGCGAGTAAATGAAATGACACCAGAAGGAGAAGTTGTAAATGACCTACAACTAGGCGAATACGATGTTGTAGTATCAAGCGCACCTGCTAGAGATAACTTTGATGAGATGCAGTTTGCAGAAGCTATTTCTCTACGCCAGGCTGGAGTACCTATACCAAACGACATGATAGTAGAGTATTCACATTTATCGCGTAAAGCAGATGTTGCGGATAGAATTAGAAAAATGGAGGGTAATGCGCCTCCAACGCAAGAACAGATACAACTACAAAAATTCCAAATGGAATCACAAATCAGAAGTACGCAGCTTGAAATTGCTAAACTAGAAGCAGAAGTAGCTAACTTACAGACACAAGCAGCAGTAAATGTTGCTAAAGTAGATCAGATAGAAAGCGAACCACAGTTGAAGATTGCTGAATTACAAAGTAAAATTCAAGGTAAACGTGAAGAGCTCGATTTACGTGAAAGATTGTCGCAATTGACAAACGAAATGCGTAAGGAACAGAGTGACACAGCGGCGGCAGCTAAGATGGCTACCGAAGCAATGAAAAACTTAGACAAAACAGGAGGTACCGATAATGGCTAAGAACAACCAAGAAGCAGAATTAGATGTCGTGTTAGAGGGCATGCCCGGAGCAGACCCAAAGACCGCAGAAGACAATGAAGTATTTGAGGTCGATATGAATTTTGAAACCCCAGAAGAAACCCAGGAGGAGGAAACCGATGAGGATGTTGAAGTTGAAGAAGAATCATCTGAAGAGCTTGAAGAGGAGCCAGAAGAGGAAGAGGCTGAAGCTGAAGACGAAGACGGAGAAGATACAGCAGAAGAAGAGCTACTGGCAGAAGATGAGGAAGATACACAACAATCTGAGGGACCAGATGAGACAGGACTTGCTCAAAAAGAACCAATGATTCCTAAATCTAGGTTTGATGAAGTATTAGCAAAACAAAAAGCTTTACAGAAAAAACTAGATGAGGCACTAGCTCCTAAAATAGAAGACGTTAATGAAGCTCCAGAATTTGATTTTGATGCTAAAGAATTAGAGTACCAAAACTTAATCATGGAAGGAGAAAACGCAAAAGCTACGCAGTTACGAAACGATATTAGGCAAGCTGAAAAACAACAAATGATGTTTGAGATGCAAGCTAAGATGGGGCAGACAGTAGCTCAGTCTACAGAACAGCAACAATTACAAGCAAAAGCATTAGAGTTAGAAGCTACTTACCCAGAACTAAACCAAGCAGATCCAAACTTTAACCAAGATAAAACAAACGAAGTTTTAGAACTAAGAGATGCTTACATAGTACAAGGGTTTACTGGCGCAGATGCACTACAAAAATCAGTTAATATTCTTATGGGCAAAGCTGCTACTACAGAGCCGGCAGCTAAGCCAGTTAATAAAAAAATTGTAGAGAAAAAGAAAATAGCTAACACTAATAGAAAAATAGAAGCGGCTGAAAAACAACCGCCTGCTATGAAAGGTAAAAATAAAACCGACAAGAAAGTAGATATAGATAAATTGTCTATAGATGAGTTTGACGCTTTACCTGCTGAAACTTTGCGTAGAATGCGTGGAGATTTCGGATAAATTGTGTTATCTTAAAAATAAGTTCGCACGTAAGAGCGATATCTTACCAGGGTCGTTCCTGTAAAACATACGCTTTCGCCAGCACAGGGCGTTAAACTGGCCGGATTCGTACCCGTAACTTACGAGAGCGTTATCCCAACGACATAGGGTATACGGATAAAAGTCGCTCCAAAAGTCGACTGGTTATTAAACTTTAATGATAAGGAGAAATTATCATGGCAAATACAAACTTTGCTGCTCTAACCAGTGAACAATTAACGATCTGGTCAAGAGACTTCTGGCGAGTAGCTAGAAATATGTCCTTCATTAACCAATTCGCAGGTAGCGGATCTAACGCAATGGTTCAGAGAATATCTGAACTTACTCAATCAGAAAAAGGAGCTAGAGCTGTATTAACACTTTTAGCCGATATGACTGGTGATGGTATCGTTGGTGACAATACTCTAGAAGGTAATGAAGAGGCCCTAAGAGCGTACGACTTAGTCGTGCAAATTGACCAACTAAGATTTGCTAACAGGCTATCTGGTAGAATGAACGACCAGAAATCTGTTGTAAACTTTAGGGAACATTCAAGAGATGCACTTGCTTATGCAATGGCTGACAGAATGGACCAATTAGCATTCCTTACTCTAACAGGAGTTGGGTATAACTTGAAAAACAATGGAGCTCTAAGACCTTCAATGAATTCAGGCCAAAACCTAAACGACTTAGAGTTCTCAAGTGATGTATCAGCACCAACTTCTAATAGACATAGAAGATTTGATGCTACTAATGGTATCGTAGCCGGTGATGTTACTGCAACTGCTGCAGCTGACAAACTAAGCTATGGCGCTATTGTTGATCTAAAAGCTTACGCTAAAGACCAATACATCAGAGGCTTAAGAGGTGCAGGAAACGAAGAGATGTTCCATCTATTTGTTACTCCACAAGTAATGGCGGACCTAAAACTTGATTCAGACTTCCTTGCTAACGTAAGACAAGCTGGAGTAAGAGGACCAAGCTCAAGCTTGTTCTCAGGTTCTTCAAGCCTAATGGTTGACGGAGTTATGATCCATGAGTTCAGACATGTGTTTAACACAAACGGAGCTACTACTGGAACATCATCAAATGCTGGTTCAGCTGGGTACAAATGGGGAGCTGACGCTAATGTCAATGGTTCTGCATGTATCTTCGCAGGTGCACAAGCACTAGCAATGGCTGATATCGGTATTCCAGAAATAGTTGAAGACACATTTGACTATGGAAACCAGAACGGTATTTCAATTGGTAAAATATTCGGTCTTAAAAAGCCAGTTTATCATTCTGACCACACAGGACAGACTGAAGACTTTGGTGTAATAAGATTAGATGTAGCTTATTAATTGTGGTATATTTTATGGGTGGCTAATGTTAGTCACCCATATTTAAGGAGTAAAAATTATGTGGATAGTATCAAATGAAGACAAATCAGTAGCTTCTACTTGGGGTGCAAGTGTATATTTAATTGCAAATGAACCAAAACAAGTAGCAAATGATTTAGGATTGTTATGTTTACAAGCAGGATGCACAGAAGTAAAAGATGGCGCAAAAACTGCTAAAGCAGAACCCGTCATAGAAGAAGCTGTAGAAATTTTAGACAAAGTTATAGAAGCAACTACACCTTCAGTAGATTTAGAAGCGATGACAAAGGCGCAACTAGAAGAACATGGACGCACCCTAGGCATTGAACTTGACAGACGCAAGAAAAAAACAGATTTAATTGCAGAACTAGAAGCTGCACAATAGAGGATGAATTATGGCCGGGACACTTACAGGTAGTAATATATTAAGCAGGATTAAAGATATCCTACAAGACACCACCAGCGTTAGGTGGCCTGAAGCTGAATTAATCAGGTATATAAACGATGGCCAAAGAGAAATTGTAAACTTTAGACCCGAGTCTTCAGCTACTACAGCCAATGTACAACTCGTAACTGGCACAAAACAAACTCTGCCTAGCGCAGGACTAAGATTAATTAAAGTAGTAAGAAATATGTCCGCAGCTAGCGCAAGTGCTACTGGTAAAAGATCAGTTAGGATTGTTAATGTTGATATATTAAACACACAAGAACCCGACTGGCATGATCCAAGTGTTGGTGGGGATGCAGCCCATACTACAGTAATTAAACATTACATTTTTGATGAAGATGACCCAAGAAATTATTATGTCTACCCAGGCGTAGCGGGTAATTCATTTGTAGAAATTGTTTATTCAGCTTCTCCAACAGATTTAGCTAACGGTAGTGCAACTATTTCAGTAGATGATATTTATGCAAACGGCATAATAGATTATGTTCTATTTAGAGCTTACCAAAAAGATTCTGAATACGCAGGTAATGCACAAAGAGCCCAGTCTCATTACCAACTGTTTTTAAATTGTGTCGGACAGGGTTCACAAGCCCAGGAGCTATTAAGCCCGAACAATGATAGAACTAGTAATATAGGAGCAGCTCCAAACCTACCGCCCGTAGCAGCACCAAGACAAGGAGGCTAAAATGGCAAGTTACTCTTCTTTAGTAAAAGAAGTTTTACCTTACGTTCCTTTTTGCCCCGACAGTCTAGTTGAGGCTAACTTACGTTCGGCTACTATAGAATTTTGCGAACGTTCTAAAGCATATATATTAGACATGGACGCATTTAACACCATTTCAGGTGTTTACGAATACGATTTTGATATACCTACTGGCACAGAAGTGCATCAAGTACTATTAATGTCGTACAACGGTAGAGACATGGATCCAATAAGCCCACGTAGTTTAGATCTAAACTACCCTGACTGGAGAGAACGCACTGGACAGCCGCACGTATACTTACAAAAAACACCAAGCACGTTTTGGCTAGTACCAGTACCAAGTGGTTCCGAACCAGTTTTAGCTAGCGTAGCTTTAAAACCATCTAGAACTTCAAACAATATTGATACTACAATATCTAATCAATATAGAGATGCTTTAATATATGGCACTTTATACAGGCTACTTCGCATGCCAAACAGAGAATGGACCGATGTAGGTGCAGCTAGAGAATATTTAGCACAGTTTAATATGGAAATTATGCAGGCAGAACTTCGTGCAAGAGGCGGGGATCTGGGCGTAAAACGAACAGTAAAATACAAAGGAATAGGTAAGCCAAGGAGGCGCTATGGAAGATATGGAAAGGAGATCGACTACTAATGTCTTTGTTGAACCGGTGCTTACTGATATACGTTCCACGTGGAACATTGTAAAACCAGGTTTAGAAAGTATATTAGCAGACAATCCCAGTCTAACCTTTATCCCAGAAGATGTTTATAGTGAGTGTGTAAATGAAAGAGCGTTTTTATTTACCTCTCCAGTCGGGTTTTTAGTACTTACTACCGAAACCGATAGGTACACAAAAGACAAGACATTGTATATGTGGATAGCGTATACTTACAGTAAAGGCAGTGGAGAATGGCTAGCCCATGAAGATTGGATTAATAAGCTAGCTAAAAGCTCCGGGTGTAAGTACATAGAAGCTCAGTCACATGTACCCGAATTAGAACCTTATGCAATAGCTAGAGGTTGGGATTTAGATACAAGAGTTTATAGGAGAAAAGTAGAATGAGTAAACCAAAAAAATCAGACTACCAAGCAAGTGAAACTGATAAGGCAAGCGCAGCTGTTGGGTTAGCCCAAAAGAATTTTTTTGACAAAGCAATAAAACCTAGAATAGTAGAGGGTACAGCTAATGCGTTTAGAGACGAAGACTCTTTAATAGCTATGGGAGAAGGTAGAGCGGCAGCTGATACCATGCAAGGCCTTACTATGAATCCAAATAGACAAGCAGTACAAAGTATAAACAACCAGGCTAATTTAGTAATGGCTGGTTCTGATCAATTATTACAGGGTGCTACCCAAGGATATACTGGAGCGCTAAGTGACCAGGTTTCTGGAGTAAAAGCGGGAGCAGGTATAGCTAATCAGACAGTTTCAGGTTTAGCCCAAGCTTCTAAAATATCTACAACAGACACTTTAAATTTAGCAAAAGCAGATTACACAAAAAGTGCAGGAATGATAAAGGGTTTACAAAAAGTAGGCACTGGTTTAGGAAGTGCTTATACAACAATGCAAGGCTATAACAAAGGCAGAAATGATGACGATAAAGTGGGTATATTCGGATGATAAGAGGACTAACAGACGGCATGGAAGAATATATGAAAAACCAGCAGGGTGATTCTTTCTCACAACTCGGGCTTCAAAATGTAAGCGACCCAGACGAAACGTACGCTCAAATACTCAGAGACGACTACGCAAGTTATATAAATAATTTTAGAGACTTTGAAAATCAACTAATAGGAAAACTAGACAGTACTAAGTTAGTAGACCGAACTAGAGAAAACACTAAACAACAAACAGAGATTGCTGCTCAAATTCAGAAAAGAAATTTAGAAAGGTATGGAGGAGCAGGATTGTCTGGTGCTCAACTACAAGAACAACAAAATGCTGCACAAAGACAAGGCCAACTATCTTTAGCTGGAAGTGTGAATAACGCAAGAGTGCAACAAAGACAAATAAACCAATCTTTACTACAAGAAATAACCGGCATAGGGCTAGGCGTAAATGCAGGGGCTTTATCTAGTTTAGGCACAGCCGCCCAAGGAGAGGTTGCAAGAAGGGGCGCATACAAACAAGCAAAAGCTGGGTATTCTAGTAATATGATAGGTATGGGTACATCAATTTTAGCGGCGTTTATGATATGAGTTATCTTTCAGGGTTAGCTGCCAGCAGAGCGGAAAGAAAAGATACAGAAGACAGAGCTGAGTCTGAAGCTAATGTTCTTATGGGCACTTTATCTCCTTATTTAGATCATATAGATATAGTAGAAACTGGAAAAAAATACGCAAACGTAAGCGAAGAAAACTTTCATACAATGATGTACGGCGAGGGTAACCCGGACAAAGACTTATCAAAACTAGAACTTATGGGTGATGGTACGAAGTTTGTAAAACCCAAAGAACACGACACAATGGTAGAGTTTATAAACAGTTTGAGCACAGCTAGGTCTTACACTGACATGGATGGTAAAACAGTAGAGGGGGAAGTAGTAGGCATAAGGATAAACCCCAAGAACGGCAATATACACTATGATATTAAAGGCGACCAGGGCGTAGTACCTAAAACTTTAGGGTTTAGTAATGATCCTAATGATGTAGTTATGACTTCTGATACAGAAAGCTTTAGGACTTTGTTTAATACTGCGGTTAGAAAAACTGATCTTAATAGTAATGCAGCTGCTTTGAGGCAAAGAGGCCAAACTCTTTTAGCCACGCAAGAAAAATATGGCACTAACGTTCTTAATAAACCCGTAGAAGAAATGGATGCGGAAGAACAAATAGATTACTTTGATCAGCAAGTTAAGTTAGGAAAAATGTCACCTGTAGAGGCAGCTGAAAAAATAGTAGCAATTGGTTCAATGACCCAAGATGCTATAGATGACTATAATTCCTCTCAACGAGAAAAAACCGAACAAGCACAAAGAGACGCGGACAGTCAAAACCAAACCCTTACTAAAGACCAAGCAATGAAAATGGTTGCAGATGGAATGTTTTTTGATCAAAGCGGTGACATACAAAGGCAAATATTAAGCCTAGTTCCTTCAAATTACCTTGCTATTAAGGCAGGGATAAATAATGAAGAGCAACAACAACTGCGTGATAGTACTGGGGTACAAAAACTAGAACGAGCACAAACTACTGAAAAAGTACCAGGGCCCGTACCAAGAGCTAAAGCGGGTAGTAAACAAGTAACTACCACACGACTAACCGAAGCAGCCCCAGACAATATGACACAAAACGGCGTAGAGTATCAAAGAACTACACCAAAAGCAGAAGTGTTTGCAGGCACTGATTTAGTATTCCCTAAAACAGGCTCAGCAGAAGAAATAAGTACTTTCTTAACAGAGAACAAAGAAGAACTAATGAAGATAGGTATGGAAGAAACGTTCTTAAATAATGCTCAACAAGTGTTTAATAGATACGATATTAAAGACCCTTCTGACTTTAGAAAGATACCAGACGACCCAGAAATAGAATTTGGTAGAAAAGAAGCAGCGGTAGCTTACGCGATTGCAGCCGGTAGTGAATCTGACTTTAATAAGAATTTTGAGTTTGCTTATAACTTAATGAACACAGATGACGGAAGTACAAATGTATACGATAGATTAGATACAAAAGCTGCGCAAATACAAAGAGAAGACGCTAATAGAACTAAAAATGCTCAAATAAGAAATACTTTAATACAACAAGGTACAGAGGCTGGCTTAGCAGCGTTCGATGAAATGGTTGAACTATCGGCCGAAATAAATTATTTTGAAGATTATACAGGCGAGACTCAAAAATCATTCCAAAACCCACTAGAGGGCGGTATGCAATTGAATAAGTTTAAAAAACTTATCAATATAGCTTTCAAAAAAGGTGGTGTGAATGGTACAGAACTAAGACCCGATTTAGAAAATATAAGTGGTTCAACATCTCAACTAGTTACCCAAGAAATAGGAGATTTAGTAGCAGCTTACATGGTATCAGAAGGCGTTAGAGATCCAAATGGAGTATTTGGCACTAGGTTTTTAAATAATAGAGAGAACTACAGCGAAGTTGCAGGTAATATAGCAGGGAACATAGAAATACAAACCCGAGGTGTAGGCAATAAAGAACAGATAGATCAACTTGTTATTAGAGATCCAAACGGTAAACAGATGATACCCATTATGACAGGCAACCAATTTAGACGTTTATTCCCAGATAAGAGAACTGCAGACCTAGCCTTAGCAGCGTTTAAACTAGAACAGCGTACCAGGGAATAATGTGGCAGTCAGTGAACAAGATATTATACAAAGACTTAGAGCTGGGCAGCTTGCACCAGAACAAGCAGATAAGTTTTCAGAAGACGAAAGACTAGAAGAACGTGCGGGCACCCTGTCCCCAGAAGCAGGACCCACACGAGCAGAACCTATAGATACGCCGGGACAAGCCCTTAGAGCAGGGGTAGAGTCTGGGGTATCTAACATAAATGCACAAAATAAAAACTTCAAAGCTGCTATAGCTACTATTCGAGGTAACAACGAAGACGCAGAAAACTTCTTGCGAGAAGGAGATAGGTTTGAAGATGAGTCTGCTATACCTCTAGCTGGTATGGAAAGCTTCGGAGAGTTTTTAGATGAGCCTACTATAGGAGGTTTTTTTAATCAGGTAGCAGCAGCTACCGGTCAATTTGTACCTTCACTGGCAGCTAGTTTTGCAGAAGCTGCAGTTGTAGGGGGTATTGTAGCAGGGGGTACTATTTTAACTGGTGGTACAGCAACCCCGGGCCTAGTACTAGGTGCAGGTGCTTTACAAGCAGCAGGTAGACAAGGCCTCAAACAAATACCGAAAACCCTAGCGGCTAGAAAACCAGACACCCTAAAGGAAAATGCAGAAGAGCTTTTAAATAAAGCTTATAAAAATGCGTTAGCAGAAAAAAAAGGGAGAGACTTACCTTTCCCAGAACTACTAACAGACAAAGACTCTTTAGCAGCATTAGATGACATATATGCACAGCTACGTAGCCAAAAACTAAGCAGTAGATTTACTAAAGGTGCATTAGCAGGCGCCTATAATCAAGAACAACGTATGGGTACTGGTATATCTTTTAGCGACTATGCAGACGAAGGTATGAGATCACCGGAAGATGCAATAGCTGCATTAGGACAAGGACAAGTATTTGGTGCTATAGGACTTGGTGCAGAAGCTGCTACAGCCGGGGTTTTACTTAAAAAGTTAAAGAAAGGTGGTAAGTTAAAAGTATCAACGCGAATGGACGATGCCTTTACCCCAGAGATTCGTCCTACCTCTACTTTTTTTGGGGATATGTTAGAGACTATGGCGGTTACTTCTGTTTCTGAAGCTATAGCAGAAGGGTTCCAAGAAGAACTTTCCGTACAGCAAAAATTAGAGATAGACCAAGATTACACGCAAGCAAACGCAAAAGTAGATAGGCTAAATGCTTTATTTGCAGGTTTCTTTGGTGGAGTAGGAGTAGGTGGAGCACTAGGTGGTGGTACCGGTGCTATGAACAAACTACGAGAGCTTACTAATATGGGCAAAGCAGAAGAAGCTGGCCTAAAAATGTTTAAGCAAAGATATAATGAAAGTGAAATGGGGCGTGTAATGGCAGAAAGAGCCACTGCTTTAGAGTCACAGTTTGATTTTGTAGCTAATACTAGTTCAAACAAAGATAGCGCTTTTATTGACATAGATAGCAAGAGCGCAGCAGACTTAAACAAGCTACAAAAAATACTACCTGATGCTTTTTCAGTAGCTACTGCTAGGGGAGCTTTTTTTACTACAGATGCTACAAAAGCCCAAGAGTTTCAAAACTTAGTTACTCTATACCCATTTAACACAGAGCTACAAGATGCTTATTTAGCAGAGAAAGGATTAGGGTACAGCAGAACTAGAAAAACAGGCGATGATATGGTGGTAGGTATTCTAGATACAAAGTCTAACGAACTTGTACATTACCAAGGCACTTCTAGTACTTTTGAAAACGATTTTGAAAAAGCAAAAGCTAAAATGCAAGAAATTTTAGGAAACGCTGATCCGAAACGTTACAAAATAATTAGTCAAACTTTAGCAGAGCATAGGGCCTACAGACTAGAAGGCCTAGAAGTTAAAGGCACAACCCCGTTTAAAAGTGTAAAGGAAGCTTTCCAAATAACAGACGATAATTCAGAAATGGGCACAGACGGAGATGATTTTGGACAAGCAGAAGCGTCTACTTTAGATATGAGTGTAACTCAACAGGCTAGGGCAATAGAAAAAGGACAAGTAACCCAAGCACAATCTAGAGCTTTTGACTCTTATATACAGGATACTTATAAACTTCCCATCACCTACAAAGACTTAGTATTTTTTGTAAACATGGTATCTAATGCTACTAAAGGAGCACAAAGCACTAAACAAATAACCTCAGTGTTAAAAAAAGCAGCTCCAGAAGTAAAAACTAGACTATCTAAAATATACAGTGCAGTAGTAGGAGCGGAAAAAGCTTCTGGGGTACGAAACCAAAATGATAGAAATTATTTAAAAGCAGTTAAAGAGTCTCCAGCAAACGAGCTAGGTCTTTTGTTACAAGAACTTTCTGAATTAGGTTCTGGTATAGAGCAAGATGATTCTATTACCAGCCCTATGAGGAGAATGGATGAGGAAGGAGTTGATGTTAGAAACATACCAGGAGTAGGTGTAACAGAAATACTTAACAAAACTAACGTAGTAGTAGACCAGCAAGATTCTTCTTTTACTAAAGAACCACTAGGCCCTAATAACCCTATAGTTGCAAAAAGGTTTGGTTCAGGGACTGTAGAAAATCCTTTCGTAGATTCCGCTACTAAAAAAGCTTTTAGAATAAGTAAAGATGACCCAAAAGCAAATGGGAATGCTGTAAATGGAGCAAAAAGCTATGTGCACCCTACTTTACAACAAGAGTATGAGCAACAAAAACCTTACATATCTAAAAAACTATTAGAACAATTTATTACTAGATCAAAAGAAGAAAGCAACCGTACAGAAGGAGTAGGATATATACGAATAGTAAATAGGTCAGATATACCAGGTATTAGAACTGCTTCTAAAAAAGGAGAAGTATTTCAGTCCCCGATTGTTAGTCTTCCAGATGCAAGGAAGTTTAAAGGCAAAAAACTAAACAGAGAATATCAAAAGCAATTAAAAAATTATAAAGATAGGGGTTTTGTTTTAGTTAGAATGCAACCCGAAGAAAAACAATTTTTACAAGCGGCAGGTAGAAATCCTAGTGAAGTAAGAAACGTAAAAGAGGACCTACGAACTCGTATAGCTCAGGCTAAAGAAAGGACACAAGGTGGTAACTATAAGGATCCTATTTACTTTAAAGTTAAAGATTTAGATGCGGGACTATCTGAAGGAACTCCTACTGGAAAAATAGATATAGCAGTTTTACTAGAAGGAATAACTACGATTACTAAAATTACCCGTAGAAGAGATAGTGGGGAACTTACTACTCAATATTCTCAAAGAGTAGCAGCTTTATTAGACGGTATAACTTTACTAGAACAACAAGGATTTGTACTCGAATATTATCCAGACACAATAAAGGGAGAAACAGGCCCTGTTAATATTACTAGTCAAGTACAAAGAAGACCAAAACCATCCGAAAGAAAAGACCCTAAAATAGGGCCTAGGGCTCCTACTATATCAATCAACGCTTTATTAGATGACTTATTAACAAGCCGTGCAGGAGCACAAGTGCTTAAAGTAATTTTAAGCAAAGATGAAAAACAATTACAAGCTCAGCTAAAAGAACTAGAAAAGAAATTTGCTTTAACTGACCTAAGTAAAAATATGTTTACTGAGCAAAGTTTTACCCAACTGAGTACTCCTTTTTTAGAGTTTCCGTCTTTAAAAAGTAAAAAACGAGGAGAAGAAGGCGCACTAGAAACTTTACAAAGAAAAGAACTTATCGCTCCTTTTGTACAAAACTTAGAAGAAAATACCATAGAAGAACTAACCCTAGACCAACTACAAGAACTAAAAGAAAAAATAGAAAACGTTTCTTCTATGACTTGGTCAGGAGCATTTGAGGGAGAGCCGCCCGTTAACCAACAAGGGTATAGAACCTTTCCAAAAAGACCTGACCCACTAGAACAAGAAGCGCAAGAGTTAGAAAAACAGTTATCTGCCCAAGATAGAGTATACGCTGGGTTTTTAGCTCCTATAAGCTCAGTCATAGCAGCAATAGAAGCACAAGATAAAAGAAACTCACCAGGTAGATTCGTAAAAGATGACAAAGCATCCTTCCCAAGAGATGTAAACGAGAATACTGGAAAAACTACCTACCAAGAGCGAAAAATGGAACGTTTTGTAGATGTAGGGGGAAGTATAAATAGAGAAGTCCCTATAGGAACTTATATAGCAGATATACAAGCTATAGAAATAGAAAGACAGACAGACTTTTTAGAAGACAGTGGATTGTTTCAGACAGATGATCTTGCTTTAGGAAACCCAGTAGACACAAGCGCTGTTAAAATGGACTTACAAGATGCAGCTTTGTTTGAGTCTTACCAAGACCAGCAAGGAAAAGCGTTTAGAGGTAGAAACCAGTACTACGAGATGTCTAGAGGTACGGTAGATAAAACTAAACTAAGACAAAAAATATCTACTCAAACTTCTCAATTTGAACAACAACAAGCGTTTAAATATCCGCCTCAATTTAGTACAAAAACAAGTAAATACGTATTAGCTATCGAAGGACCTTTACAACAGTTTAAAGAAAATAAAGAAGCTACTTCAAAACCAGGTTTTCAAGATAATCGTAAGTTTAAAGGTGCTAATACTGTCTTTTTACTTAAAGATGTTTTAGCACAAAGAGCAGCAGCTACTACTGGTAACAAAACAACACAAACTCAAAGCAAAAGAGCTTCGTTACCTTTTAGGCAGCAAATAATAAAAGGCCTAACTACCTCTGCAAGAAACTTAGGTTTAGAAACTAACTTAAAAGTTATTTCAGCTGAAGCTGAACTAAATGATTCACAGCTATCTGCTGCTATACAAGGCAAGTTAGATATGAAACATTTTGAAAGTAAAAGAAAAAAACTTTTAAACAATGACAATGCTTTAGCTATGACTCTGCAGTATAGGGATTTTGATGTTATCTTGATGAAAACAAATAAAAACGTTTCAGAAGGAGCATACTATGCTGCTTATTTAAAAGAGTTAGGTAATTCTTTAACTTTCCAAGAACTAGAGAAAAGTTTAAAAGTACCAGCAGTAAGAAAGAAGCTACTAGAGGCCTACGAAAAAATACGAAAAGGAAAAAATGCTCCTGCTACTTATACAAATAATGAAACAGGGTTTAACAACTTTGTAGCAGATCAATATTCTTTAGCTATAAGAGATAAGTTAGGATTAAACGTAGACGGCACTACGTATCGTGATATGAATGCGCCTGCCCAAAATTGGTTTAAACGTTTAGCTAATTCACAGAAAAAATTATACGGTGCACTAAGTAAGCCGCAGAGACAAAGGTTAGATTTAAATGAAACATTTGATGAGTATTCCAGAGATTTACAAGACAAGATAAGAAACCCAGAAAACCAACAAGTGCCTTACGAAGTTAAAGCTAAAATAGAAACACAATTAGAAAGTATATTAGGGCCGCAAACATATACAGATAAACAGCTTAAAAAAGTACTCGAACAAGCAAACAAGTTACTAACTACAAAAAACATGCCTAAATGGCTGCGTGCAATATTACTAACAACAGACACCAGGCTAAGACAGTTTGGGACTCCAGGAGAAGCAATAGCTGATTTCTTTAACTTAGACCCTAGGAGTGTTGGGGCTTCGGGTAGAGCAGGTATATTTACTCTAAAAACTAGAAGAGCAAATGCAATGTTAAATGATGTTGCAAAAATATTAGGGGTAGAAGACGGTTGGTTTTACAGCACTTTTAATGAAGAACAAAAAGCAGCTATAAACTTAGCTGCTAATGATGAAATAGCTATGGAAGACCTAAACAACCCACAAGCGGCAGAGTTAAGACGTTATCTAGAAACATTATATGAAGATTTAGGTCTTAAAAACTTAGATGTAGATTTTAGAAAAAACTTCTTTCCTAGGGTAATTGCTATAGCTGAAATCGCAACTGATGAAAACAAACAAACAACTTTATTTAATTTACTAAAAGAATATAACCCAAAAGCAAAAGATGCCACGCTTAGAAAAGTTATTACGGATTTAGTAAGTAAAAACAATGGCGATATTGAATTTACGGCAAAAGAAGAAATAGATGTAGGAGTTTTGTACGCTAGGAAACAATATTTTGAAGCTATACCAAACCAGAGGCTTATAGATACGCAATTAGCAGAAGCTCCAGAAGTAGCACTTAAAAAATATTTAGATAAAGTTGCTTTACGTTATGAGTTTGATAAATCTGGAGGGACTGTAGAATTAGAAAGACTACTTAGCAAACTATCTGAAGCCCAGAGGCAAGAAGCTGAAGATATGATAAATTCTATGTTTGGAAAAATAAAACCAATACAAAATGGGTTATTAAGAACAGCAAATAACTTTGGACTAACATTAAATGTTATTACCCTACTAGGGCTGACTGTTATAGCTTCTTTACAAGATACAGCAGGGCCTATACTAAGAGCAAGGGGCACCGCTAAGATAAGTGATGTTACTAATGTTATAAAAGACATGATAAAAGACCCGCAAGAAGCTGCAGATTTAGCACGGGAAGTAGGAGTTATAGGTGTAGATGCTATGTCTAGTTTCTTTGTTTTAGCTGGCGAACAAGATTTTATGGGGCAGTCCGCAAAAGATATTACTGATACTTGGTTCAGAGTAACAGGCCTAGAGGCATATACTAGGTTTACTAGAGTTTTTGCTACGGGCATGGGTACTAGATTTTTACAAGACCACGCACGTAAAGCTCAAAATGGAAATGTTCAGTCACAAACTTATTTAAAAGAATTAAATATAACAGCTGATGAAGTTTTAGCCTGGGAAAAAGGTAAAACAGATAAAGCTATTAGAGAGAAAGTTAACGAGGCTTTAGCTCAGTTTGTAGACGAATCTATTGTTAGACCCAACCCAGCGCAAAGACCTGCATATGCTAATGACCCTAGGTATGCACTTATATGGCAACTTAAATCTTTCTTTTATGCTTATGGAAAAACAATTGTATTCCCTGCGTTAAAAGAATCTCATAAAGGGTTTGTAAACCAAGGTGCGGGTGCAGGGGCTATGCCTATACTTATGATGGCAGGAATGTTATTGCCTATAACAATGTTAGGTTTAGAAATAAGAGAAATGTTTAAAGCATTTTTGGCTTGGGTGCTTCCTGGTATTAGCCCAAATGACCCAGGAGTAAATTATTTTAAATCAGATGATATGAGTACAGGCCAATACATGACAGAAATAATAGACAGAAGTGGTATGCTAGGACCTGCTTCTTTAGCTTTGCCTGTGTTTTTAGAAAGCCACAGGTATGGTAATCCTTTTTGGATCCCCCCATTAGGGCCTACGGCAGAAAGAGTTTATGACGGAGTAACTTTAGATTGGCGTCCTTCAGACTTTTTGCCTGTATACAGTCAACTAGACACTAGGAATTTAGGAAGGTAAAATTAATTATGGCATATTCAGACACAATAAAATTTGTAGTGGGAGACACACTACCTGTTTTAGAAACAACATTAAAAGATAGTAATACTGCTGCAAGTGGTAAGACGTTAGATACAGAAAACTCAGATACTTGGGCAGCTCTAAGTTTATCTAGTGGCTCTGTAAAACTAAGAATAAGAGAAGTCGGACAAACAACATTGACACAAACAATTACTGGTGCGATAGCAGACGCTGCTAATGGCAGAGTAAACTTTACTATACCAAGTGGAACTTGGACTACAGCAGGAACGTTTGAGGGCGAAATAGAATTTACTTCTTCAGGAGGAGGAATACATACCGTTCAGGACTTAATTAAGTTTAAAGTTCGTAATGACTTTGACTAATGTCTAAGCTTAAGAGCGTTACTTCTTTTGTAGACCTAAAAGGTAGCATTGCTCATGTTGACCTAAAGGGCCAAGTAACCCATGTTAATCTACAACTTACCGATTTATACCTAAACCCAGATACATTAGATAGACTCTTTAGCGATACCTTTAGCTATACAGATGTGCTTAGCTACGATATAGATAAACGTGCAGATGACGCTGCATACATATCAGAGTTCCACGAATTTGATTTATCTAAAGCTCTTACAGACTCTGTAGGTTTTACTGAAAACGTAGATATATTAAGAACTCTAGGTCTAAGTTTTGCAGATACACCTACTATGTCTGATGCGGCTGCCGTGTCATTCTCTGGGGCACATGACGATACCGTGTCCGTAACAGAAATATTAAATTACGCCATGGGCAAAGCTTTATCTGATACAACTACTATGTCAGATAGCCAAGTTTTAGAACCTAATTTAGGCAAAACAGATAGTGTTAGCATGTCAGAAGTATTTTCTAGAGTAGTCACATTTGAACGTGTTTTTGCTGATACTATATCTTTAGACGATAGAACGTCTTTGGATGATCCCCTTGCTACGGACGTATTGGGCAACAAAACTAACGTAGTGTCTATAGCAGACGTACTTACGTACGATTGGGCTAAAACTAGGATTGACACGTTTGGTATGGTAGAAAGTCATGCTATAGACTTTACTCCAGGAGGGTTTACCGACTCATTCGCTTTTGCAGATAGCGAAACACTAGCTACTAGTTTAGGTAAGTCTGATACCTTTGCGTTTAGTGATAGCGAGTTTATAAATACAAGTTTAGGTAAAGAAGAAACCATAGGTTTTACAGACAACCAAACGCTTTCTAGCAGTTTGAGTAAGACCGATAGTATCTCTACTAGTGATGTAGAGGTTTTAAATACAAGTTTAGGTAAATCAGATACCACAACTATTTCCGAAACTCATATATATAGTTTTGGTAAATCAGCACAAGATAGTGCTACAATAACTGAGTCGATCAGTATTCTAAATGCAAATAGACAAAGTGCATTAAATGCCTCGGCTTTAAATAGTAATACACTTAACTAGGAGAAATTATGTTAAATGATGACTTAAAACTAACAGGTAAATTAACCATTGCTATCAATGGCGAAACCGTTAAAGAAGTTCCTAACTTAGTTGTTACTGCAGGAAAGGGTTACGTTGCTAGTAGAATGAAGGACACTTCAGCTACTGCAATGTCACACATGGCAATTGGTTCTGGGACTACACCGGCTGCAGCAAGTCAAACTGCTTTAGTTAGTGAGTTAGCTAGAACTGGTTTAACATCAACAACAGTATCAGGCGCTGATATTGTATATGTTGACACATTTGCAGCTGGTACTGGTACTGGCGCTGTGACAGAAGCGGCTATTTTAAATGCTTCTTCTGGTGGAACTATGTTATGTAGAACTGTTTTCTCAGTAGTAAACAAAGGTGCTTCAGACGCTATGACAATTACCTGGACGGTAACTGTTTCTTAATATAGAGGAGATGTAAGTTGGCTATTGTTTTTAAGAACAATGCGACTACAACCCTATCGGGGAATATAAACTCGTCTGTTACTTCTATAGCGGTAGCTGACGGTAGTGTTTTCCCATCTTTAAATAGCGGAGAGTCGTTTTTTGTTACGTTTGATGACGGAACAAATAAAGAAGTTGTAAAGGTAACTGCCAGAAGTGGTAATACCCTTACTGTTACCCGTGCTCAGGACGGGACTTCCGCACGTGCATTCTCCCAAAATGATGCTGTAGATTTACGTCTTACAGCAGCAGTTCTAGAAGCCTTCCCACAACTTAACGGAAACTCCCAAACGGGGGTATTAGACGTAACTGGTATAAAAATTGATGGTTCTGAAGTAATTGATAGCTCTGGAGAATGGCAAGGACCTGCAGGGGGTATAAAAGGAGCAACTGGTGCTCAAGGTCCTACAGGTAGTACTGGCCCGCAAGGGGCAAAAGGCGAAGTAGGAGTTACAGGTGACAAAGGCGCAACCGGTGCTCAAGGCCCAACTGGTAGTACAGGGCCCACAGGTCCTACTGGATCAGATGGACCAACTGGACCGAATGGCCCTCAAGGAGCAAAAGGTGTAACTGGATCAACAGGTCCAACCGGACCAGATGGACCAACCGGACCAACAGGTTCACAAGGAGCCAAAGGAGCTACAGGCGGAACAGGCCCAACAGGCGGAACGGGTCCAACAGGCTCACAAGGAGCCAAAGGAGCTACAGGCGGAACAGGTCCAACCGGACCGACAGGTCCAACAGGCCCACAAGGAACAAAAGGAGCGACTGGTGCCCAAGGTGCAGAAGGACCAGACGGCCCAACAGGACCTACAGGCCCAACAGGTGCAAAAGGCGAAGTAGGTGTTGGTGGAGCTAAAGGTGCAACCGGCGCAGCTGGTTCAAATGGTAGTAATGGAGATAAAGGTGCCACTGGTGCTCAAGGCCCTACAGGCGGAACAGGTCCAACCGGACCGACAGGTTCAACAGGTTCACAAGGTGCAAAAGGTGCAACCGGTGCAGCAGGTGGGGATGGAGATGATGGCGCAGATGGAGCAAAAGGAGCTACAGGCGCACAAGGCCCTACAGGCGGAACTGGACCTACGGGTCCAACTGGCGGAACAGGACAAAAAGGCGAAATAGGAGCTACGGGGCCAACAGGCCCAACAGGTGCTAAAGGTGAAGTAGGTGTTGGTGGAGCTAAAGGGGCTACAGGCGGAACAGGCCCAACCGGACCAACAGGCCCAGCGGGTGGAGATGGAGATGACGGAGCTGCTGGAGCTAAAGGTGCTACAGGCGGAACTGGACCTACAGGCCCACAAGGTGATAAAGGCGCAACAGGCGGAACTGGACCTACAGGCCCACAAGGTGACAAAGGTGCAACTGGAGCAGGTGGCTCTACAGGTAGCGCAGGAGCTAAAGGCCAAAAAGGAGAAGTAGGTAACACAGGTTCTACGGGTGCAAAAGGCGCAACTGGGGGAACTGGACCTACAGGTGGTACAGGCCCAACCGGCCCAACCGGCCCACAAGGGGATAAAGGAGCGACTGGAGCAGGCGGTTCAACAGGTTCTGCAGGAGCCAAAGGTCAAAAAGGAGAAGTAGGAGCTACGGGGGGTACAGGACCTACTGGCCCACAAGGTTCTAAAGGTGCAACAGGTTCACAAGGACCTACAGGTAGTACAGGTACTGGTATTACTATGGAAGGACAAGTTGCTCAAACAAGCAATCTTCCTTCTTCAGGCAACACTAAAGGTGACGCTTATATAGTACAAGCAGATGATAGTTTACATATTTGGGATGGTTCAGCATGGGTAAGTGGTGGATCTATTCAAGGCCCTACAGGTAATACTGGTTCACAAGGAGCCAAAGGTGCAACGGGTTCAACTGGTGGAACAGGTCCTACAGGCCCAACCGGCCCACAAGGCGACAAAGGTGCAACAGGTGCAGGCGGATCAACAGGTTCAGCAGGTGCTAAAGGAGCAACTGGGGGAACCGGTCCAACAGGTGGAACAGGTCCTACAGGCCCGACCGGACCTACTGGCGCCAAAGGCGAAGTTGGTTCTCAAGGTGGTACAGGCCCAACTGGACCAAAAGGGGCTACCGGTGCAGGCGGTTCTACAGGTTCAGCAGGTGCAAAAGGAGCAACTGGAGCAGGCGGATCAACAGGTTCAGCAGGTGCTAAAGGTGCTACAGGTGGTACAGGCCCAACAGGCCCAGGTGGAGCTAAAGGACAAAAAGGAGAAGTAGGAGCTACAGGTGGAACAGGACCTACAGGTTCTACAGGACCAGCAGGTTCAAACGGTAGTAACGGGGCTAAAGGTGCTACTGGAGCAGGTGGAGCAACCGGACCAACCGGACCAACAGGACCAGCAGGTTCAAACGGTAGTAATGGAGCTAAGGGTGCTACAGGTGCTACTGGGTCAGCAGGTTCAAACGGTAGCGCAGGTGCAAAAGGACAAAAAGGACAAAAAGGAGCAACTGGAGGAACTGGCCCAACAGGTGGTACAGGACCTACAGGCGGAACTGGACCAACAGGTCCACAAGGTGCTAAAGGAGCTACTGGAGCAGGCGGACCAACAGGTCCAGGAGGAGCTAAAGGAGCTACTGGAGCAGGCGGGCCTACAGGTAGTACTGGTGGTACAGGACCTACAGGCGGAACTGGACCTACAGGTGCAAAAGGGCAAAAAGGACAAAAAGGAGCAACTGGAGGAACTGGCCCAACAGGTGGTACAGGACCTACAGGACCAGGCGGAGCTAAAGGAGCGACTGGAGGAACCGGACCTACGGGTGGTACAGGGCCAACAGGACCAGGAGGAGCTAAAGGAGCAACTGGTGCAGGCGGACCTACGGGTGGAACTGGACCTACAGGACCAGGCGGAGCTAAAGGACAAAAAGGACAAACAGGTGGTACAGGGCCTACAGGTGGCACAGGGCCAACAGGACCAGGTGGTGCAAAAGGTGCTACTGGATCAACAGGACCAACAGGAGGAACCGGACCTACAGGTGGTACAGGACCAACAGGTGCAAAAGGAGCTACCGGCGCAGGCGGATCAACAGGTAGTGCAGGTGCTAAAGGACAGAAAGGAGCAGCAGGTTCTAATGGTTCTAATGGATCAACCGGACCAACTGGACCTAAAGGAGCTACAGGTTCAACAGGTGGCACAGGCCCAACAGGGCCAGGCGGAGCCAAAGGCGCAACTGGCGCAGGTGGTGGCACAGGACCTACAGGTGCAAAAGGTGCAACTGGAGCAGGTGGCGGTACTGGACCAACGGGCCCAACAGGGCCAGGCGGAGCTAAAGGTGCAACTGGTGCTACTGGTGGCGGCGGAGCTAAAGGACAAAAAGGTGCAGCAGGTTCAAACGGGTCTAATGGTAGTACTGGACCGACAGGTGGAACTGGATCTAAAGGACAGAAAGGAGCTGCAGGTTCAAACGGATCTAATGGTGGCACAGGACCTACAGGTAGTACAGGACCTACAGGCGCAACTGGACCTACAGGACCAACAGGCGCAGGTATAAGTTCAAGTTCAAACACACAGTTAAATTCAATAGGTGTGGGTACAGGAGCATCTGGAACTAGTGGTGAAATAAGAGCTACGAATAACATTACTGCTTACTACTCAGATGAAAGATTAAAAGATTTTGAAGGTAAAATAGATAATGCGTTAGAAAAAGTCTTAGCATTAAGTGGTTATTACTATAAAGATAACGAACTAGCTAAAGAGCTAGGTTATGACAATGATAGACGTCAAGTAGGTCTAAGTGCACAAGAAGTGAAAAAGATACTACCAGAAGTTATAACAGAAGCTCCAATTGACGATCAATATTTAACAATATGGTATGATAAACTTATACCGCTAATCATTGAGGCAATAAAGGAGTTAGCTGACAAGAAGTAAACACAGGAGGTGTTATGAATTCGATTTGGCAAATGTGGGAAAGAGGCATACAGCCTACTACTTGCAACAAAATAATAGAAGAATGTGAAAAGCTACAGCCTATGAAAGCTAATGTAGGCGATGGTGGAGATGTAAACACAAGCGTACGAAGATCTGAAGTAAGGTGGGCAGGACAGATAGAGTGGATAAATCAACTCATATATGGGTTTGCTACTAGAGCTAATAGACAAGCTTTTGGTTTTGACATTTCTTATTTAGAAGATATCCAATACACTATATATAATGGTACAGACCAAGGCTACTATGACTGGCACCATGATACTTTTTGGGCAGGTAATACTTCTTTTGATAGAAAGATTAGTGTAACAATACAGCTTAGCGACCCTACAGAATATGAAGGAGGACAATTTCTTTTAGACCCTATGTATGAACAACCCGACCCCAAGGCTTTAGCACAACGCGGTACAGTATTTTGTTTTCCTTCTCCAATACGACACACGGTTATGCCTGTAACTAGTGGCGTGCGTAAATCTTTAGTAGCCTGGATAGAAGGACCGAAGTTTAGATGATTATAATAGTAGATAAAGTCTTTTACCCTACGACCTTAGAGACTATAAACAACGAAAACAATCACACTTATTTTAAGAAAGAAGAAGAACACGATAACGGCGTAGTTGCTAGGCGACTTATAAATACAGCAGCTAATTACTTTAACTTTGATAATCAAGTAGGGTATGACATTTGGTTTCATAGGAATGGTATGCCAGATTGGCACCAAGACAGAGATGAACAAACTTTTTTTAAAACAGGACAAAGCCATTTTCCTATATGTTCTATAGTTTTTTACCCCCATGTAAAAGATTTAGTAGGTGGCGAACTTATATTTAAAAATAACATGCGTATAACACCAGTGACAAATAGACTTGTCATGTTTGGTCCTGGTCTAGAACACAAAGTAACACCTATTCAAAGTGGAGAAAGAGTATCTATGAATATAAACTCCTGGAACTATGATGTAGAAGTAGCAAAGGAATTTAACTAATGAAGAAGTTTGTAATTAATCTAAAAAGTAGGCCTGAACGTAAACAACATTTTATAGAGAAAAACCCAACGTTAAAAAACTACACGTTTGTAGAAGCAGTAGACGGCTATAAAGATTTATCTATGTACAAAACAAGGCCTGGGTGGATAGACCCTTTTCAAAAAAGAGGTATTGTACCTACAGAAGTAGCGTGTTTTTTATCACATAGAAACATGTGGCAAAAGTGCGTAGAGTTAGATGAGCCTATATATGTAATAGAGGATGATGCAATTATAAATATAGATAAGTGGGATGAAGAGTTTTATGACCATACAATAGACTATTGGGATTTGTTATACCTACAACGTAATGAAAACGAACCTCAAAATACTATAAAAATGGGGGATAGGTTAGAAAGACCTTGGTACCCTTACAACACTACAGCTTACGTTATAGCACCAAAAGGAGCAAAAAAGCTTTTGGGTACTAATATAATGCAAGAAGGTATAATACCCGTAGATGAGTACATACCAGAACAAATTAGGGAAGGCAGTCTTATGGCGTTGGCTTTACAAGAAGATGCTTGTAACCAAGCCCGCACTGATATACTACCTTCTGACATACGTAATGATAGGAGAGATATGACTATACATGCAATAACAATTGGTACAGACGTGACCAAAATGAAAAAACTATATGATTCTGCAGATAAGCACAGTGTAAAAATAGATAACTGGGGTGCAGGTGTTGACTGGAGAGGCTCAGATATGACAGGGCCAGGTGGTGGTCAAAAAGTAAATATACTAAAACAACATATACAACATTTGCCGGACACGGATATTTTACTCTTTACAGATGCGTACGATGTTTTTTATTCTGATTCATTAGAAACAATCAAAGAAAGATATTTAGATATGGGACATAAGGTACTTTTTTCTGCAGAAGAAGTGTGTTGGCCCGATCCTAGTTTAGGTAATCAGTTTCCTTCCGTGCATACTAGGTATAGATATCTTAACTCTGGTACGTTTATTGGTGAAGTAGGAGAAATAAAAAAAATACTAACCCACGGTTCTATAACAGATCGCCAAGACGATCAGTTGTTTTATCAACAAGCATATTTAGAAGGCATTTATGACATAGGCTTAGACGTAGAAGCTTATATATTTCAGTGTCACGAGCCTAATATAACTATGCTAGGTAAACAATTACATAACCAAGAGACAACGTGTTGTCCTTGTATATACCACGGCAATGGAGATGACTCTGCAAAAGATAACTTTGAACGTATCTATAAAGAAATGTACCCGCAGTACAACTTGTTTCATACCCCTACCCATGACTATGAAGTCATAGATAAAGACATGATACTGATAGATTTTATGTCAGAACATCAATGCCAAAGACTTATAGAACTAGCAGAGCAAAATGCAGAGTGGAAAAGCTTGCCTAACGATACTTACCCTGCACAAGAGATAAGGCTAAAAGAACTTAACCTATACCAAGAATTAGAAGAACATTGGCAAAAACATGTCAAACCTATAATAGAACCTTATTGGAATCCTATGGTTGTAGAGGGTGTAAGAGATGCGTTTATGTTGAAGTATTCTACAAATTCACAAACTAAATTAGCATTACACCATGACTCTTCGCACGTAACTGGCTCAGTAAAATTAAATAAAAACTATAAAGGTGGCGAGTTATTTTTTCCTAGACAAGGCATAAGCAATGCTGATATACCTGTAGGTAAACTGCTTTTATTCCCAGGACAAGTAACACACCCACACGAATGTGTAGAACTTATTGAAGGCACTAAGTACAGTCTTACTATATGGTCACAAAGGTACAAAGGCGATATACTGTAGGAATGTACAAAGCCGCATCACTTACAGAAGAAGACATAACAACTCTTTACTACGAAGGTGTTTTAAAAGATTTATATATACAGTCTAGTGGGTATATAAATAGAGGTACTTATGCTTATCCTGGAGTAGACTACACTCCAGAAGAAATAGCTTCTGCTTCAGAAGATATAAAAACAGATTTTTGGTACAACGTTTGCCTAGGAAATTTATTACAACCAGGCGGGGTACTTATAGGTACTTATGTTAACAATCACCTTGTAGGTTTATTTATCGGGTTTATTAATGACGGCGGAGAATACCATTTGTGTAACTTCCTAATGAGGCCAGATGCAGATGGTACGAGAAACTTTTTATTTGTGTCTGAGTATCATAATGTTTTAGGAGAAGTAGAAAAGTCTTTAGGTGCTACAGTAGCGTACACCTACGTAGATATAGGTTCTCCTATACACGATAGCTTAACGTCTTGGATAAACTACTTTCGTAATATAGAAGAGTCAAATGTAAAAAATTGGGGGAGCATGGTAAACTTAGGAGAAGTTACTCAAAGTTATAACGTTCCCGAAGGTGAAACTTGGGAGAACGTAAAAAATAATTACAGTTGTACTTTTGAAAAATATAAAATGGAATATTATTAATGTCTTGGTTTAAAGATACAAATGTAGATATGGCAGAATTAGCTAGTGTCTATCGTACACCTAACCAAGGTGTGTCTGCTAAATCTAATTCTAATATATCTTTTACTGACTACAGGCATATGCCTCCCCAGGCAAATGGCTCTAACAATACTCTTGGTATTAATGGGGGTAATCAAACTTTACGATTTGATGATTTACATGATACAGGAGGAGTTGTAGGCGGTTCAAGTAGTTATACTAGCGGATCTACTAAAGGCGCAGCTACTAGAACCCTAACAGGTGCTTTTACTGCGCATGGGGCATCTGTTGTAAGGAACGATGGCTCTTCTACATCTCAGGGTTATATGAAATTGGGCGCACAGTCAGGAACACCCGACCTTCGAGGAGTTGGTAACTTTGGTAGCCCTTCTACTTTTTCCTATTATCTTGAAGGTATTGGTCAAGAGGCCCTTAGTTTAGGAGGTCAATTGTTTGTTGTAGTAAGAGGTGTTGGGTATCAAGCTAGCGCACCGGCAGCAAATTCTTGGAGTACTATAAGAGTAAGAAATCTTCTACCAAGTGGGGGTGGTTTTACTGGAGATTATAACCAGTCTGACGGGACATCGCTCATTGGATGGACTTCTAGTGTTAGTGGTACTTCTAGAATATGGACTGCTTCCCATGGATTTGCAGGCGTTTACAGCAGCGCCATTAGTTTTGTTGGAAACGGAACTCATTCAATTGAGTTTATCTAGACTTAGTATATAATTTCAACATGGCTACGGTGAAAGAAACATTGGCAAAAATTGAATCACACGAAAGAGAGTGTAATATTCGATACACTGCTATAGAGAAACGCTTAGACAAAGGAGATGCTAAGTTTGACCGTATGGACACTAAGTTCACAACAATGATTATAGGCGTGTATGTCCTTATCATTGGTTCTAGCTTTTTATAAGGAGGTACCTATGGCTAAAGCCGAAAGCAAATTACCACAGTTAATCAACTTTGATGGTAAACAATACGATATAACCCAGATGACTGACCGAGTAGCTCAGCAATTTAACATGTTAGTTAGGTTACAAAGCGAATGGCAAGACGCTGATTTTAACTTACGAAAAGTAGAAGCAGCACAAAAAACAACTGTAACGGAACTGCAAGTCTTTTTAAAAGAAGATAAGATTAAATCAGTAGACGACAGGATAATAACACCATGAATGTAGAACAACTAAAAGAAGAGATTAAAAGACACGAGGGTGAAGTCTTAGAGATATATAAAGATAGTTTAGGCTACAAAACACTAGGTGTTGGGCACCTATGTCAACCCAATGATCCTGAATACGATTGGGAAGTGGGTACTAAAGTATCACAAGAAGTTGTTGATCTGTATTATGAAGATGATTTTGCTAAGCACGTAGATGAGGCTATACACGTGTTTGGTACAGAAGAAGATTTTTATAATTTACCCGAAAATATACAACATGTTATAGTTAATATGTGCTTTAATTTAGGAGGGACTAGACTTTCTAAGTTCCGTAACATGCTAAAAGCATGTAGAGCACACGATTGGAAACAAATGGCAGCTGAAATGGAAGACAGCAGATGGTTTAACCAAGTAGGAAGAAGGAGTCGAGAACTGCAAGAATCAGTTCTGAATACTGTATAATGAAAAAATGGCCTATATTAAACTTAACACATTCGGAGGGCTTGCCCCTAAAGCTTCTCCCCGTCTATTAAAAGATGAGTTAGCTACAACAGCTACTGACGTAAATCTTGAAAGTGGGCGTTTAGTACCTATAAGAGATAACTCTGATACTCTTACTCTTTCTAATTCTTCTAGGCAATCTGTTTTTAAGTACACAGATGATCCAGAACGTTGGCTACAATTCGATGAAGATGTAAATGTCGTGCGTAGTGCTATACCAGGAGATACCAATGACACGCTATATTGGTCGGGTCAAACTTTTCCTAAAATGGGTAGGTCTTCTGACATAATTGGCGGTTCTGTATATCCTAATTCTGCTTACAGATTAGGTATTCCCGCTCCTACAGCCGCTCCTACGGTAGCCCCAGTAGGACAAACACAGTTTGATGGAGTTATCGCATTTGTAAATGAAAGTTCTACTATAACAATAACTACTTCTACAAGTGGCACAGCCACTGCACATAGTGCTTCTGTAGGTGAATACATAACACTTACAGGTTTTTCTACAACGCAGGGAGTAGCTGCTGCAGATATAAACGGTAATTATAAAATAAAGACAGTGCCTAGTGTTTCTACTTTAACAGTAGAATTATCTGCTGCTGCAACGGGTACGGGTAACAGTGCCTCTGTAGCAAACGGTGTAGCACTTGGTGGTAATTCAGACGCAGAGTTAGATTACGAAACTTCCTACGTATACACTTTTGTATCTGCGTACGGAGAAGAAGGACCTCCTTCACCCGCCTCTACAGTTATAACCACGGATGATAATATGACCGTAGCTCTATCTGCGCTAGAGACTTCTACAAGTATTAGTAATACCAACTTATCAAAGAAAAGAATATACAGATCTAACACTGGTTCTAATTCTACGCAATTTCAATTTGTAGCAGAGCTGGCATTGTCTGCTACGACCTATACAGATGTATCAAAAAACACTGAACTAGCTGAAGTTATACCTTCTAGCACTTGGATTGCGCCACCAGATGACAGCGCTCTATACCCAGACGGGCCTATGAAAGGGTTGCTAGCTTTAGGTAACGGTACTTTTGCTGGTTTTACGGGCAATAGAATATGTTTTAGTGAAGCTTACCAACCACACGCTTGGCCTGCTGCTTATAGGCTAGGTATAGAAGAAAAAATAGTAGGTATAAAAGCCACCTCTAACGGCCTTATTGTAGGAACAGAAAGCACTCCTTACTTAGTAACGGGTAGCGACCCTTCAGCCATGATTGCTATAAAAATAGAAACAGCAGAAGCGTGTTTAAGTAAAAGATCTATGGTGGATATGGGCGAAACAGTGATATATGCAGGGCCAGACGGTCTTATTGCAGTTTCTGGTGCCCAAGCTCAAAATATAACAGAGCCGATAATAACTGCAGAACAGTGGCAAGCTAACTACTACCCTTCTACTATCACAGGTTTTTACTGGCAAGGAAGGTATGTAGGGTTTTACAACACTGGCTCCGGTTTTGGTGGATTTATATTTGACCCCCGACAGGGAACAAACGCACTTGTAGATCTAGATGCAGGTGCGTTAATACGCGGCGGTTTTACTGACCCTGACGATAACGAGCTGTATTTAATAATAGGAAATAAAATTAAAAAGTTTCAAGGTAGTTCTACTAACCTTACGTACAATTGGAAGAGTAAAGACTTTCCAATGGCAAGGCCTACTAGTATGGGGTTTGCAAAAGTAGATGCAGAAGCATACCCGGTAACATTAAAAGTGTACGGAGATGGCTCGGTAATATACAACGCTACTATATCTACAAGCGGTAGTATTTTTAGTATTACGGGTACCACTCCTAGTTTTAGTGCTACAGCTATACCCGAACCTACAGTGCGGTTGCCCGCAAGCGTACATAAAACTTTTGCTTTTGAGATAGAGACTGCGAAAATTGTAAACGAGGTTTGTTTAGGAGAGTCAATCGTAGAGCTTAAGGAAGTGTAATGACTACAAAACTTCCAGGCTTAAAAAATATACCTCCGAAAACTGACAGAGAACTAAAGATAGCACTCGATGCTATTAAAGAAGCATTAGAAGTTAGATTAGGCAGACGTGGTGATCCTTTAGATAGAGCTGTAACTCTTAGAGAATTATCTGATTCTGGTATCGTAAAGGTAAGAAACAAGGCTGTTGGTGTAGAAAATGGCATATCTCCTCCAGATGACGGTGGGCCTGGAGATCTTACCACCCCACCCGCACCTACTAACCTAGAAGCAAGTGGTGCTTTTACTGGCATACTTTTAACTTGGGACAAAGCTAGTTACGGGAACCACGCATACACAGAAATATGGAGATCGCAAGCAAATGCTCTTGGCGGCGCTACTCTTATATCTACTACTAATGCTTTTGTATATGCTGATGAAGTAGGTTATGGAGCTACTTATTATTATTGGGTTAGGTTTGTAAGTATTGCAGACGTAGTAAGCCCTTACAATGCTACTGAAGGCGTAGCTGCTACTACTGCAGTTGATGTTGGGGCAGTAATGCAAGCTCTTTCAGAAGAGTTAAGTGCTCTACCTGGTTTCTCTACATTAAACACAACTATACCTATTACTTTAGGTTCTACTACTGCTAACTTACAGACTACTATAGCTACTGTAAACTCTGCAGCTGCCGCCGCCCAAGCTTCAGTTAATAGTTTATCAACAAGTACACCTAGGGTTATAAGGTCAACCTCTGCACCTACAAGTAGAGATGACAGCAGTAGCTTGCAAGCTGGTGATATATGGATGGACACCGACAACGGTAATGAGATATTCGTGTACACCGGTAGTACCTGGGCAGCAAGTACGGCCGGGTCTACTAGTTCCTCTGATACAACTCTACAAACGCAGATTACCGCTAATGGTAATGCCATATCTCAAAACGCATCTGATTTATTACTAGTTGCGGGTGTTAGTGACAATGGAGATATATCAACTTCAATAAATATTACATCTTTAAATTCTTCTATAACTAATGCTAATAATAATATAAGCGGAAATGCTTCTGCTATAGGTGCTTTAACAACTAGGGTAACATCTGCAGAAGGAACAATAACTGCTCACACAGGAGATATTACAGAACTAGAAAGTACTTTGTCTGGTTACTCTGGAACCTCTACTGTAGCTACTGCAGTCAGCGGTTTGAACACTAGACTTACATCTGCTGAAGGTACTATAACTAACCAAACTAGTTCTATTACATCTTTAAACAGTGCGTTAAATGGTTTTGGTGGTACGAATGGAGTAGCTAATGCTATTAGTGGATTACAAACACAGATAACATCTAATGATGATGACATAGCAACTAAAGCAAGTACCTCCTCTGTTACTGCTCTAACTTCTAAAGTAGACGCGAAGAACCAAACTTTTGTACAAGATGATGCTCCAACTGCGGTAGCTGTAAATGATCTTTGGGTTGACAGCAATGATGGCAATAAACTTTACCGCTGGAACGGAAGCGCATGGGTGACTATCCAAGATGGTTCTATCGGGACAGCAATAGCAAACGCAGCTACAGCGCAATCAACAGCAGATGGTAAGATTGACAGTTTTTACCAAAATGATGCTCCAGGTTCTGCAAGTGAAGGTGACATCTGGTTTGACACTAACGATGGTAACAAAGTTTATACTCGACGTTCGGGCTCTTGGGTTGCAACACAAGATTCAGGAATTGCAGCTGCACTACAAGATGCTGCAGATGCAGATGCAAAAGCAGATGGTAAAGTAACAACCTTTGTAGGAACTTCAGCACCAGCTGCTACAGCTATTGGCGACCTTTGGATAGATACAGACGATAACAACAAGTTGTATCGTGCAACTGCGGTTGGTAGCAGTAACTGGGTGGCCGTAAACGATACTTCTGGCATAGCCATACATTCACAAGACGATCAACCTACAGGGGTAAACGCAGGTGATTTGTGGTTTGACACTAATGATAATAACAAACAATATAGATACAACGGTAGTGCCTGGGTAGCTGTTGATGACACACGTTTAACTTCTAATGCAACAGCTATATCTAGTCTATCTACAGCTGTAGGTTTGTCTGGTTCAAGTTCTACTAAAATAACTAACTTAGAAACTACAGTTAATAATGGCACAACTGGAGTAGGTGCTATAAACACTGCAGTAGGTCTTT
>Ga0206682_10000265_pt1 | contig 56383 bp, 86 predicted proteins | sample M240m12015metaG_FD_155444 | JGI IMG/M metagenome (GOLD analysis project Ga0206682, IMG submission 155444) | Ammonia-oxidizing marine archaeal communities from Monterey Bay, California, United States - M2 40m 12015 | ecosystem: Environmental > Aquatic > Marine > Intertidal zone | place: USA... | reverse complement strand
TGGGATGTAGATGTAGCTGAGTATAAGAAAACAACATAGTATAGGCCCCGCTGCTGTACTAGTTGCACATATGTACACACACGTATATACACTGCGCAAGCGCACACACCTAGATATAATCGAATACACTACTAGTAGTAAAGAGTAGAACTATACTAGTGTAGATCACAGTACTAGTAGTATATAGGCCCCGCTGTTAACACGAGTAGTAGAGATCTAGACAGCAGTAGAGGATGGTAGAGCAAAGTAGGAAAAGTAGGAAAAGTAGGAAAAGTATTTGAACTATGCCTATCGTCACCTTGCTCAAGAAATTTTTATATCCTATGCAAATCTGGCTAACCGTTGAAGAAATCCACGATTAATCCACATTGAAACTGAGTTTAACACCATTTATTCACCATTGCAACACCCTAATTTCACTCTACAAGCACCTTTTTGTTAGTGTCTACAGCACACTTGTACTGTCTAGCTATTCAAAGGTCAACACCTAATTTGCTCTACACTACTAGTAACTTGTACACTGTGCTTACTACTAGTACTACTAGTGTTACTACTACACAACACTCTACTACTAGTACTACTATAGGCTCTTGACAACACTACACTACTAGTATATACACACAATAGGCCCCGCTGTTAAGGCCTTAGAAAAGTTCTTTTTGGCCATTGACAGGTTCGGTTGTTGATGTTACTACTAGTACTAGGAGGATCAGAGATGTTTATGATACTAGAAGAAGATCGAGTTGTGGCTTACTGTACATCAGAGGCGGATGCTCGTGCGCTGTGTGAGGTTCGATCGCGGCATGATCTCGCTCGAACATATGTGAAGATGACTCAAAAGAAAGTGGTTGACACGGTGTTCGAGTGATGCTATATTAATAGTGTAGAAACAGAGCTAGAGGGAAGAGAAATGTTTTACGTATATGAAAGATCGTCAACGTTTATCATGGGCAAGATGGACAGCCGAGGCGTCGTTCGAGCGGACTACCGCAAGACCTACAAAACTATGGCCGCAGCAAAGGCTGCAATCACTAGGTTTTGTGTTGAATGGTATGCGAGCGAAGCGCGGCACACAGAGGGAACTGATTCGCCCAACAATCCAATCTTTCGGTATGCTGTTGCAGACTGTGAATACTTCCACTTAATGATTGAGAAGTCACGGCGCAGATCAAGCTTAATGGATCCCACTAAGGAGTTCGATGAGCCGGTGAACACGCCAGCGCATATGAGCCCTGCTACCGAGACCTACTGGAGCATGTGAACCAGGAGCGGCACCACGGTGTCGCTCGTTCTTTTGGATTCTCGCTAGAACCGGAGGTCACACCCCGCACTCCTAACCCGTCCCCTACTTGCGCCCCTCGCCGCTTTGCTGACCTCACACAACGTATAACATCATCTAGTGCAAAGGTCAACAGCTAAATTAAAAAAAATTAATTTTATTTTTATGCATTTTTTGCTTGCGCTGCTGCTTAAAAGCTGCTACAACGTAACTGTAGCAACAAACAAAAACGGAGCACTACTATGCAAGCAGCACACACAAAAATGTTTTACAACATGCAAATAGCACTAAGCAATGCGTATGACTGCGAGGACGAGTTTGAAATACAACAGTGGGACAGCTATGAGACGTGCAAGCAATTGTTGCAAGAGATGCTAGTGTACGGCTACGATGTTAACACAATGCTAGAAGAAGCAGCAGCAGACGAATAAAAAAAAGTGGTTGACACTAGCGCAGCAATGCGCTAGTGTACGCTACAAGCTGAGGAGCACACGATGCCAAAATTTGGACACACTGTAATTAACTACAATACACTTTTAATTGTAGACCTTGCAACACAGCAGCAGCGTTATGCACACAATGTTACACTGCCGTGCTTGTACACTGTCACACAAGCACAACTATCAAAATTGTATAAAACTGCTAGTGCGAACTAAATTAGGGGTTGACACTAGCGCAGCGATGCGCTAGTGTACTCGTATAGCAACAGAGGAGCAACGCTATGGGACGCATGAAGGATCGTGCAATTGCACTAGAAGAAGCACTATGGGACACTGTAGAATCAGCCCACAACACAACACTTGCGCAATGCACCGCACAAGCTCGTGTGTTGAGACAACAACTTGGGCTAGAACAACTGATGGACGATGACACACTAGAACAAGGTGCTTACGATATTTTAATGGGACGCACGTAAATTAGGTGTTGACAGCATAGCGTTTAGGCGCTATGTTGTACATATAAGTTGAACCATGCTAGAGGGATTAAGCAAATGGAAAACACTTACTGGAACGGCAATGGCAAACTGCAAGAAGACTACACACGTTTAACTGCGCTTGTACCTGCCAGCGGAGAATCAGATACTGTAGCAGGAGAGCTGCTACGTGCTTGTACTAGACTAGCTTATGACCTTTACAACAACGGAATGGGCAACAACACAAGCGGCGCACTTAACTTCCTCTACAACAAGGGAGTTATCAACAGCACTCTGCAGACCATCATAGAACCTTACACGCTAGGACGCTTGTACAGCGGAAACTACACAGGCGATGCGCTGCAGGTAAGCATAGAAGAAGTTGTAACGCAAACAGTACAACACATCCTAGACAGGCCGCAACTGCTAGAGCAGGCCAATACAGAAAGCATGTTTGACCACGAAGATGAAGAGCAACACTACTGCGAAGAGTGCGACGATGTTGCAGACGGTAGCTGGGGCAGTCATTGTCAGAGCTGCGAAGACTGGATTGAGGATCAAGAAGAAATTAATAGTTGGGAAGAAAACGACCCAGAAGACTAATTAGGTGTTGACACTGGCGCTGCAAGGCGCTAGTGTACTTGTATAGCAAATGAGGAGCACGACATGTTTATAGTTCATACACAGACTTTAGAAAACTACGGTGCACACGCTGACAGCGGCAAGCATGCCGACGGCTTCAGCCACTGGAAGTTCAAAGGCGGCGACACCTATCTAGTAGAGGACCTAGACCGTCCAGCCGACGCTATGGCATTTGTAGCCGCCATGTGCATGGAGAACAATATTGCATGGAAGGAATACCCATGCGAGATTCGCGCATACGACGAATGGCTAAACGACTTGCCTGACGATGCAGGTGAGCCGCAGAGCTCAAGGGATTATTATATCTCCGTGCTTAAACGTGTAACACCTAACAATTAGGTGTTGACACTGGCGCTGAAAGGCGCTAGTGTACTACTATAGCAACAGAGGAGCACACGCTATGGACTTTGTAACTAAACTGGACAGCGCAAGAAACACTTTAAAAGCATTTGCACACGCTGCGGAAGCAAAGCACCCACACAATGGGCAAGCATACGTTGCGGGCTATTTAGAAAGCGCAATGACATATGCGCTGGCGAACATGAGCGACGAGATGTTTGCTGACGAGATGAAGCTCCTAAATAATGCAATAACTAACCTACAAGATTAAAAAAAGGTGTTGACACTAGCGTTGAAAGGCGCTAGTGTACTACTATAGCAACAAACAAGTGAGGGCTTGAAAATGCGTGTAGAAGTATATTACAACTTACATAAGAACTTGTTCAGCGTTCGTCACAAAGGCAAAGTAATTGCCCATACCTACAACGTACAGCTGGAGGACGTAACCTTCGCAGTGCAAGCCGCAGGCAACCGCAAGGTGCGTGAAGAAGGCAAGAAGAACGTGCATGCGTTTGTACGTGGCACACTTGTAGAGCAGCCCGAGCTGTTCACAGAGGACACTGTAGCTGTAACTTACGACCCCTACAAGTACACCAGCTTTGTTAACAAAGCAGACAGTAGCGAGCGTTACTCAGCAACGCACGTGACCCTGCACAAGCCCGCAAACCGCGGTCCAAGTATTTTAGCAGCAGCCTAAATTAGGTGTTGACACTAGTGCCGCAAGGCGCTAGTGTACTTGTATAGCAAATGAGGAGCACGACATGAGTTACTTTAATATAAATGGCTTCGGAATGTTTAGCGCCGAAGGTGATCGCAAGGTACAAGAGATTGTGTATGCTGCAAGTCAATTTCCTCGCAGCACCAGCGACGAAAAGGTATGGAAGTGGGTGCAGGAGCAACTACTCACCCTAAGTGGTCGTACAGGCTTTGAGGAAGCCTTTGATACTGATGTACGTGATCAAGTATATAGTAAATTAGTTGATTATTGTTTATTTAGGTGTTGACACTAGTGTCGAAAGGCGCTAGTTTACTTGTATAGCAAATGAGGAGCAAAGCTAATGATGATGACAGTATTAGATAACGTTCGTAACATGAACGCAGAAGAACTGAACCGTGTAGTTGACGAGATCAAACTCCGCCGCACATTCCTAGCAAAGAACACAGCACGTAGCCTGCGAGTAGGCGACACAGTGAGCTTTGAAGGACGCAGAGGCGAAACTGTTACTGGCACAGTTACAAAGGTCAACCAGAAGACTGTGATAGTCAAAGCCGGAATGACCAATTGGAAAGTTACAGCAAGCCTGCTAACTCCGTTGGCAATTGGTGGCTAATTAGGACTTGACACACACTGCCCTATGTGCTATATTAAGTGCATAGGGTTAGAAACAAAAGGGCAACAAGATGGCAAATGTAAGAATTATAAACGGCGTATACAAGATTCGCGGTAACGACACAGACATGAGTGGTATTGTATTTCCACTAGTGGAAACATTCAAAGTTGGCTCACAAGGCGGCTTTGTAACAGTAGACGGCTCTGCCGTTAACGGCTTTCCGGATCGCAACATTAAGATCAAGTGCGACGGCCCGGGGGATTACGAGTTGTGTGACTTAGATACTAAGACTACACAGCGTGAAGAAACTGACAGTGAGATCATTGAACGCCTTAGAGACAGATTTGACATGCTGTCAGACATGACAAAGGCTGTTCGCAAAGGCGATGTGCGAGCAATGATTGTGTCGGGTCCCCCGGGCGTAGGTAAGTCACACGGTATTGAGACAGTACTAGACCGCTACGCAACTATAGAAGCACTAGGTGGTGAGCAACGTTACGAAGTTGTCAAAGGTGCAATGTCGCCCATTGGCTTGTACTGTAAGCTATACAAGATGGCAGACAAGGGCAAGGTAGTTGTGTTTGATGACTGCGACTCAATCTTTAGCGACGAACTAAGCTTGAACATCCTAAAGGCAGCATTAGACTCTAAGAAGAAGCGCACCATTCACTGGAATACAGACTCATACAAGCTGCGCAACGAAGGTGTACCAGATAGCTTTAACTTTGAAGCAAGTGCAATCTTTGTAACCAATCTGAAGTTTGACAAAGCCAAAGGTAAGATCCGCGAGCACTTGAGTGCGTTAGAGTCACGCTGTCACTACATGGACTTGACTATTGACTCAGACAGAGAGAAGATGCTCAGAATCAAGCAGATCACCAATGACGGAATGCTAAATGATTATAAGTTCTCCGATGAACTGATTCAAGACATTGTCGACTTTGTTGACATTAATAAGTCAAAGCTAAGAGAACTGAGTTTGCGAACTGTCCTTAAGATTGCAGACTTAGCCAAAGCATTTCCAGATAGCTGGGAGTCAATGGCTGAAAATACTGTTATGCGACGTGGCTAAGCCCTCAGCCTTCCGCATTGCAGCATACTACGCTAGAGCCCCTCATCTAGTGTAGACGGAGCAGTAAGCGCCGCCCTCACGCTCTGCTCCATATAGCCCTCGCAGCCCGCCCTCAGCTGCGGGGGCAACTTTATTTAAATTAGGTGTTGACACTGTCGATTGTTGAGCGTATAACAAAGCATACACAGAGGAGCAAACACAATGGCACGTAGAAGCTTTAAGATTTTTGGAGTAAAAGACGGCGGCGCTGAGGAATGGGTAGACACTGTAAGCTCAGCAGCAGATGGCAAGACTGTACACGCAGCCATGAAGACGCAAGGATACTTTGATTATATCCGCTGCCGTGATTGCTTAGGCGGGTTGCGTTTTGAGTACAACTTACGCACAGGGAGGAAGACAGCATGAGTAACAATACAGACAGACTGGCCCAACTAGACGAGGCACTAGACAAGGTAGACAGCATCATCAACGGCATGTTGATTGGTAGAGATCAAAAGGATCACTTGCTCAGCTTAGGCTACACGATGTTTGAGGCAGCTGAGAAGGCTGTAGATAAATTTCCAGATATGTAAAATAACTGTTGACATCGTAGCGCAACGGCGCTATGATGTTTATATAGCAACAAGCAAAGAGGGTTTGCAAATGGCATATGTAAGTAAAGAAGACAAAGCACGTTTAGCACCAGGCATCAAAGCTGTACTTAAAAAGTACGACATGAAGGGTTCAATTGCTGTCCGTCATCACATGACGCTAGTCGTTACACTGCGCTCAGGACGCATTGACTTTTCAGAGTACATGAGAGATGTATATCAAGACGTAAACGTCTACCATATTGACACACACTACAGCGGCATCGCACGTGACTTCTTAAACGAGCTGCTAGACGCTTGCAAGGGCGAGCGGTACTTTAACGAAGACGATTCAATGTCTGATTACTTCCACCGCAGCCACTACATAGACATCAACATAGGCGGAGGCTGGAACAAGCCCTACACGTTTATGGGCAGCAACATACCCGCAGAGCTGCGTAGCAATCCAAGCAAGACTGCTAACATCATAGAGCAGATTAGAGCAGACGCAGAGGCGTTTGTAGCATAAAGGCCCCGCTGCTATGCGTGTGCATTTAGGTGTTGACACGCATAGCAGATGACTATAAAAGTTAAGCACAGATAGAGGAGCAATGCTAGATGGATACTACACGCAAGATATATATTACCGTTGCGCTAGAGATACTGCGTGACGCTAACGAACAGGAAGTGATTGCAGAGTGCGACTACGCCTTTGAACATGCAGACATCGTAGACACAGAGATCTTAGGGGAGGACGAACACTATGCCTAACTGGTGCAGCAACTCATTACTAATCACAGGCAACACTAGCACATTGGTGCAGCTGAAGTCAATCATTGAACAAGACAGCGAAGAAGGACTACTAGAAGCCATTGCACCTATCGGAGAGTACGATAGAGAAGCAGCACTCAGCAAGTGGGGAACCAAATGGGATGTAAGCACAGAAGGTCTTGAGTACATAGACAACGGAGACGGCACTAGCACAATAGAAGGTTATTTTGACTCAGCATGGAGCCCACCTGTAGAGGCGTTTACTACACTAGCACAAGACTGGGACTCATGTTACATTGAGTTGAAATACTTTGAACCAGGTCTGTGCTTCATTGGGTTGTATGACTCAGAGGGCGGCGATGATTACTGGGAGAATGTAGACGAACTATTAGAAACCACAGCAGAAGAAGATCCTGTACTACATAGTTTGATCGAAGACTTTTGTGCAGCTGACTGGTACGCCTCAGAGGAAGAGCTGGAGACTGTCTGGGGAGGCAATCACGAAGCATAAAAAAGATTTGGTAAAAGTGCATTTTTTGGTTGCAATGCGCTTTTACCTTTGCTATAACTACTACATAGCAACACAGAGGAGCAAGCTATGTTTGTAGAAGTAGTTAAAGCGTTTGCAAATGCCAATTACGAAGTTAATGGTTGGGATATTGTAGTAGAGTGTTATGCAGACGATGAAATTGAAATGGTGACACGTAACGCTACATCAGATATTGAAGCTGTATCAATGATGCAAGAGTGGGTCAAGCCGCAAGCAGATTTTAGAGAAGAGCTGCAAGCTGAATTTTAATTAAAATAAGGTGTTGACACTAGCGCCGCAAGGCGCTAGTGTACTTGTATAGCAAATGAGGAGCACTAGATATGTCAACGCAACTTAGAAATGTCCCCGGGTGCAGAGCACAAAACGAACTTACACAAACACGCTTCTGGGGCGGAGCGGATCGTTTGCAGTGTTTACAAATAACGCAACGCAAGCCCAAAGCTCGCGCAGAGGCAACAGACAAATGGTTTAATAGCTTGCAGCTTGACAGAACGCAGGCGCGGCAGTTGGCTGTAGAGTTGATGCTGTTTGCAGAAGGACGTGAAGTAGAAGAGTAAATTAGGTGTTGACACTAGCGCAGCAATGCGCTAGTGTACTTGTATAGCAAATGAGGAGCACACAATGAAACGCATTACTAACAGCAGAGACACAGCACTTGAGCTGATTGACGAAGGAATGGTATCAGCAGAAGACATGCTAGTAATGGCATTGAAATATATGTCAACAGATGATGTTGCAGACATGTTAGACTGTAACGAACTTTCAGAGCGTTTTATGGAAGATTAGGTGTTGACACTAGCGCTGCAAGGCGCTAGTGTACTTGTATAGCAAATGAGGAGCACACAATGAAACGCAACTATAGAACAGCTTTTGACGCACTACGCAAAATGGGCGCACCAGTAATCCGCGGCGGTGACAACGGCGAAGATACATTCCGCATCAGCGCAGAGTCCAACTATGACACTGTGTGGGCAGACTACTACGAAGAGTATTGCAACGAACCTGCATACCGGTTTGGTGTAAAGAAAGAGATTAACGATGTGCTAGAGGCAAACGGATTGTTTGCAGAGTGGATCAACCCCGGCGTGCTAGGAGTTTACGAAGGCTGAATTCAGAGGCCCCTACTTTAGTATTGTCAAGTGCGCATAAGTAGGGGCGAACTATACTAAAGTATAGTTTAGTAAAAAAAGTATAGCAAGCACATTTTATTGCAATTTGTGCTTGCGTTGCTGTTTTAAAACTGCTACAACAAATTTGTAAGCAACAAACAGCAAAGTAGTAAAAAACATGTATACAGTAAACACACAAGTTTTTACAAATTTAAACAACAATACAGTTGTAAACTTTACACTTACACAAGCACACAAAGCGTTTGTAGTACAGTTTATTGCAGACGTATTGCAAAACTTAACAGCATTAAACGCAAGCTGCGTAACAGACGACGACGAGCAGTACTTTGTGCGTTTACAGGACGCAATGGAAGTGCTAGACAATTTGCAAATGCTTTATGCAACAGCAGACGACGATAGTGCTGTGTTTACGTTTACACTAGCACAAGCAGCACAAGCACTGCTATGCTACGACACAGAGTACAGGGAGTGCATAGCGGAGCAATTTGAGGATGCGTGTAATGACGCTGCTGCTAACGACAGCACATTTGCAAACTTAGCAGCAAATATTTTTGCAGCATATTAAAAAAAACACTTTACACTAGCGCAGCAATGTGCTAGTGTACTTTATAAGTTAACAAGCATAGAGGGAAGTATTATGCAAAAAACAAACAACGTATTTTTAAACGCACAAGACGCAGTAATTGTTGTAACTGTTAACAACGTACAAGTTGCAGCAGTAAACACAGCAGCACAATTAGCAGCAGTGTTTAAGCAACATAACATTAATTGGCAAACAGATGTTATTATGTGCAGCAGCAGCGTTGATTTTGCAGCGGAGGAGGGCTTTGCTACAGACAGCTGTGCGCATAATATTATAGAAGCAGCATATGACGTATTAGCATAGCTAATAAAAACACTTTACACTAGCGCAGCAATGTGCTAGTGTAACACACAACGCAGAGGCGACAGGCCCCGCTGCTATACATGTAAGGAGAGCAAGATGATTTTAGGACACGAAGAAGCAACTGCCAAAGGAGTCTGGGAGGTGCAAGACGAACAGGTTGTAGTGTATGCGGCGATGACTGCGGACACATATGACACACTGTATGAAGAAGCCGCTAGAATGAATGTTGACATCGAGGAGACGGACGAGTCGAACGTGTTCCTTGTGAGCTCAGAGTTCTTTGATGACGCAGACGAATGGGCTCACAATGTCTTTTACAGAGGAGAGATTAATTCAAGCTGGCATGATGATTGTGATTGACAACACACAATGACTATGCTATAGTAAATTACAACAAAGGTTCCTTAGCTCAGCTGGATAGAGCAACTGCCTTCTAAGCAGTAGGTCATAGGTTCGAATCCTATAGGGACCGCCAATACGCCCGCGTGATGGAATGGTAGACATAACAGACTTAAAATCTGTGGCCGCAAGGCGTGCCGGTTCGAGTCCGGCCGCGGGTACCAAATATAAAGTGGGCCGTTAGCTCAGTTGGTAGAGCAACTGACTTTTAATCAGTGGGTCACAGGTTCAAATCCTGTACGGCTCACCAATATAATAATGCTCCTGTAGCTCAGTTGGTTAGAGCAGAGCGCTCATAACGCTTTGGTCCTAGGTTCGAGTCCTAGTGGGAGCACCAAACACACAAAGGAGGCCGCTTATGGCAATATGCATTAACTGTCACACTATGGACAAGAGTTTCTTCGCACCGAGGTGTCACGCATGTAACGAAGAGAGTGGATTCTTCGAACAAGTCTGGGCGAGCCTCCTTTACAATGTTACCATTCTATTTGGATGTTGGGTTGCTTACAAAGTGGTTTGGTGGTACTTTGGTTTCTAAAAAAACTTTCATTTAGGTGTTGACAGCCCAGTGCAAAGACGCTATGATGTTTGTATAGGAACACAAACAAGGAACTTACAAATGGTTATGGCAATTGCAGATACAGGCGCAGACGTAGCAGTAAACGGCACTAGCTTGTTAGGCACAGTACGCACAACCTATGCAGACTTAGTAATTGCATTTGGTGCTCCAACATACAACATCGATGACAGGAATGAGAAAGTAAACACAGAGTGGAACATAGAGCTGTACGACACACAGGCAGATGAGTACATTGTAGCAAGCATATACAATTGGAAAACAGGATACACACCTGTAGCCAGCTACGATTGGCACATAGGCGGATACAACGACAAGGCGGTAGCGGCTGTGATTGAAGCGCTAAATGATGCGCTAGACAACTAATTTAGGTGTTGACACTAGCGCAGCAATGCGCTAGTTTACTTGTATAGCAAACGAGGAGCAATTATGTTTGAGAGATACAAAGTATATTATGACAGCAAGTTGATCGGCGAAGTAATGGCACTGGGCGAACACTCAGCACATGAAAAAGGCTGTCGCATTGCAGGGGTAAGTGCAAGCGCCTACTCAGGTCGTGCTCATCACAGAGTGACTGTAACCAAATCGTAACCAAATAAAAAGGTTGACACTGGCGCTGAAAGGCGCTAGTGTACTTGTATAGCAAGGCAGCAGGAGGCGCACATGGCTTATTACACTTACACAAAAGATCCAATTGGTTGCTTCGTAGAGAAGGACACTGGTAACTATTTTGAATACAGTGTCAACGATGAACCTATTTCAGGCTTTTCCGAAGACTTCCCACACAAGGTTTGGGTAGGTGGCGGCGGTGTATGCGGCATGACAGGCTATAGGTTTGCGCACGTTAAGAAAACGGTTGCTGTGATCGTTGTGGACGAAGATGAATTTGGTCTTCCTGTAGTAGAGAAATGGCACCTGAAAAAGAATAACGAATACGCTGTTTTTGGTTGACACTGGGACTGCCAGACACTAGTGTACTACTAAGCAACAGAGGAGCACAAGATGAAACCGTTCGTAAGCAAATTTCCAAAAACACGCAACATCCAAAGCGGAGACACATTAGATGTTTTCTTCTTTAATTCAGGCTTCGGCACAGAAGAAGGCACGATCCGTTGCCAGCGCTTTGACTTGTTCCTCAATGACGCATCATCGCCATATGCAACCATTTGCAGCCCGTTTGGAATGATGGACACTAAGTTGGTGGCAGAATTTAAGAACAACAGATGGCAGTGCGATTTAGATTAAAAAGAGGTTGACAGTGGCACAGCAATGTGCTACAACAAACATGCAACAGAGGAGCACACAATGTTTAACACGCTAGAATTTAAAACAGTCCCACAAACAGGCATCAAGCAAGCCAAGGCACAGTTCGGCCAGTATCAACTGAGTGTAATACTGGAGCCGTGGAAAACACTGTACGAAGTGGCTGTGTTTGATGACGATAGGTTTGTCCAACTGCCAGGCATACATCCTGACTACTACGAAGAGTTCTCCGATGATGTTATTCCTGGACTAGACGCAGCTGATGTCTCGGGCATTATGCACAAACTGGAAACACTACGCCTAGCCAATGCCCTCAGCTAGGTAAGAGCCAATAAGATCTCTGCTATAAGATCGTTATTATTGGTTGACACAGGTCCCGCATCGTGTTACACGTTGCTTACACAGGAGGTAACACGATGTGGGAACTTAGAGGACAGTTTAGCAAAAGACAAATGGACAGCAACACAGGTAAGCCCGCAACACAAGGCGACTTGGAGAATTCAGTGCTGTTGGTTGACACACAAGAAGAAGCGGATGCTTGGTGGGAAACTAGAACCAGAGGCCGCACTGCAACCAAACGTGTTAGTGTAATGTTTGATCCTGCAGGCAAAGTTGTCAAAGTTAATTTTAATTAGGTGTTGACACTAGCGTTGAAAGGCGCTAGTGTACTTGTATAGCAAATGAGGAGCACAACATGACAGACTTACAGCAAGACGAATTTTTCCTTAACGCAATGCAAACAGGGCTTACTGCCGAGCAAGCACGTAAAGCAACAGAGATGCGTGTAGCAGCAGATGCACAGCACTTTGAACAGTATGGCATTACACTTGCACAAGGCGAAGCAATGGAACGTTGCATGAGTGACTAATTAGGTGTTGACACTAGCGCAGCAATGCGCTAGTGTACTACTAAGCAACAAAGGAGCACACGATGAATTATTTAAACGAAGTACTAGCAGACTTAACGCTAAAGAACTTTGCACAAGATGTACTAAGCGTATTAAGTTTATTCGCCATTCCACCAGTCGTAATGTATATTGCATATGGCTTTGGATACTAGCAAGCCGCAGCTAAGGCGCAGAGGTGTAGCACACAGGCGCAAGCGGCACACACAACCCCACAAGGAGGCAGCTGGCAACAGTTGTCTCCTACTTTTACCTCAGTCGGACCAAACCTCAGAGGCCGCTACTTAACTGTAGCACAAATAAAAATGTAATGCAATAGCTAAAATAAATTAATTTTATGCTTTACAACTGTTTTAAAAGCTGCTATACACTACTTGTAAGCAACAAACAGCAAAGTGTAAAACATGCAACAGCAAATAAAAAAATTACTAGCAAACGCAAGCACAACTTTTGCAAACGTAAACTACACTACAACAGTTAAAACAGCAGCAGCGCACAAAGCTGTAGTAATTAAAAAAACTACTAGCGCAAACGTGCAGCTATTTGCAAACATTAAAGCTGCTACTAGCGTATTTGCAAACGCAGTAAACAAAAATGCAAACACACAAAATTTTGTTACTAGCAGCAATTACTTTAAGCACACAAGCTGCTATAGCATTGTGCAGCACAAAACAAACAACAATTTGTATTTGTATGCAATTTTTAACGCAGCAAGCAGCACGTATACAATTAACAACGTAGCAGCAACAAAGCAGCAAGTAGCGCAATACTTAACTGCTAGTGCAGCACAAAAGCTGCTAACTAACACAAGCACAACGTACAACGCTACTAACAACGTAACGCATAGCGTTGTAGTACGCACAATAGCGCTGCACAATATTAACAGCATAACAGCTAACAAGCAAACGCTTAACTTAAACTAAAATAAAAAGCATAGCAAGTGCAGTTAGTGCTTGCTATGCTACGCTTAACATGCTACAACATATTTGTAAGCAACAAAACAGCAAAGTAGTAAAACATGCAAAACACAAAATACACAAACACAGTTATTGCAACTATTGAAAATTTAGCTACAAAAATAAAAGCTGCTGCACATGACAGCGTAGCGGAAAAAAATGACTACAGCATATTAGACAATGTGCAAGCATTGCAGTATGTATATGCAAACTACGCACAGCATACTAATGCAGCAAGTTTAGCAAACGCTGCACTAAGCAGCACGTTAGACACTGTAGTACGTGAAAATATACACGCACAACTAACGTATATTAATTAAAAATAAAAAGCATAACAGTGCATTTTTTACTTGCACTGTTATGCAAAAGCTGTTACACAGTATGTATAGCAAACAAGGAGCTGCAAATGAAAACATTATGTAACAAACATGCGCTTGTACACAACTCGCTTACGTTTACTAGCTTTGAATACTATAACAAAGTTAAAGCAGCAGCAGGCGACATTGTGCATTACTATGCAAACGTGCGCACTGTATGCGGACACATGCAACGCTGCATAGTGCAAGTGCAAAACGGCAAAGTGTTAGCGTGGCAAAATTAATTTAAATAAAAGCAAATTAGCACTTGCGTTTGTATAGCGCAAGTGCTACAACAGTTGTATAGCAGCACAAGGAGCGCACTATGTATTACGTTGTAACGGAGCCGGGCTTAACACATTTAACATACGCACAAAAGCTATCAGCAACAGCAGTAGCAAAGCTGCAACACTACTATCGCGCAGATGCGTTTAGCGTAGCACCTTACACGCAACAGCTACAGCGCAGCTTGCGCACAGCTAATGCAAACGACTGCACACGCTACACGGAAGCACAAGTGTTAAGTTTTTTAAAATAACACTAGCACAAATAAAATAGTAATGCAAGTAAAAAAAACACTTGCATTACAAATTTTTTTATGTTATAAAAAAAATAAAAAAATAAATCTCGGGGGGTCGGGGTTATATAATTAAATTTTTTACTTTACAAAAACAAACAACAAAGCCTTAAAAAATGGAGTGATGCAAAATCACCACCTCACTTCTGTAAGTACTTCACCTAAAAAATCCGCGCAGCAATTTTTTTTTACGCTAGGACCCATTTCGGGTAAATACGATATGAACAATAATAACGATGGTCGAGGTAATATGCTCACAGTGAAACTCATGCTGTTTCTATGTGTAGCTTTTCATTTCATAATTATTCCTGTATGGATGTGGAGCTTGGGGCTACACTAATGTTTATAGACTATCTTATACGTCATCTTACTACAGTGCTCACAGTACACCCAGATGACGTGGACGGTCTCATACAGCGTATAAGAGAAGAGTTGGATGCTAACTCTAGTCTAACGCACACGCAACGCAAACAACTACGTACGATAATAGAAAAGCTGCTTGCAGCTAATTGAGCTACGCTCAATTTAAACTGGACCTCTTAACCGTGCGCTAAATATGTTGCGCACAGTGCTTACTCACAGTCCGAACAATCAACTCAGTAGCCCGCATAGCGAATAACTACACTTCAGCAGACTAGCTGAAACGCTGTGTGCAATAAATACACATATGTTTAAACTCAGAATACTCTATCCTAGCTCCTACGCTTACGACACAGCTGACACACGCACAGCCGCATTATGTTTAGAACTGTACACACAGCATGGAATAGAGTCATATCAAAGTTCGTCGAGTGTACTAGAGTTTGACTGTGTTGCGCATCGCACACTAGCTACTATGAAACTGCACTCTGTAGACTTTGAATTACTCTAAAAAGAACCATCTTTTTAAAAACCTTTAAAAACAGTATAAAACGCTTAGGCGGAATGTGTCTGTCGTTAAGGTTGAACTCGTTTTTTTATTATGCGTACGGCTTGTAGCAGTGTACTGGAATATGAGTATATGCTAGTTAAGTGTGTAGTTTAAGTGAAAAAAATTTTTGCAGCAAACACTTCGTGCTTGTTGGCATATGCGCCCTAGATCTCGTACTCGAAGTTCTGCGCTGTGTCGTAACGTCCGACCAGTGTCGCGCCGTTTCGTAGATGGAATTGTTCTGCCATATCAGTAAGAGGACTTAGTGTTACGTATCTACTTACGTTGGGATGAGTTTGCTTGATATGATTCGCAACACTAAAGATAATCTCTCTGCCACTGCCTTTGGCATAACTCCATACTGTGTAGAATACAGCAATGCTATCACCTGTTGCGTGTAGCATCTCTAGTTCGCTTGTAGGAACTACATCTGTATAGTGTACACATACTGCTGCACAGATGCGGGTGAAGTCTTCATCCCATAAGCCGTATACTTCTGATCCACTGCCGTTTCTCCACTCAGCTGGAATATGCGGACGCACAGGATCATCTTTTATGATTGCTTCAATAGTTTTAATATCTAGTTTCTGTAACATTTAATCTCCACCAAGATTGTTAATGAAGCTACGCAGTTTAGTTGAATCTGTTTGTGCGTTTACTTTGCCTATGCTTGTACCTTCGTCTGGAGAGTCTACTGGATTAGTTGGAGATCTCTTGAGACTGCTAAGTATGTTGCTGCTAGTAGTTGAAGTATTTGGGCTGTACCCGTCATCGTCGTCTTGCTCACAATCACGTATGCGTAAACTGTCTACGTCAAACTCTAGATCAATCTTTTGTCCTACACCCGAACTAGAACGTGTCTTCATCAACTGAATCTGATAACGTCCGCGCTCACGCATTGCTCTACTTGTAAAGATACCAATCAAGTTATCTGCTGTATTGATCTTTGAAATACCACCCGAGATATGCGAGTGATCAAACTCAATCTCTTCTACTGAGCTTCTGTTTAGCTGTGACGCTGTAACAAAGATACACTGTAGTTCCATTGCTAGGTTACGAAGCTCTTCTGATACGTACTTGTCTTTTACAAACAAGTTCTCTGCACTTATCTTTGCTGCAATAGGGTGCATCAAATCTAAGTAGTCTACAAGCAATACGTCTACCTTTTTGCCTGTTTTTATTTCATACTCTTTTAAATATGAGCGGATGTCATTGGCGTTTTTGCCTGTGGGCATATACTTAACTTGCAGGGCACCCGACTTCTTGCCGATCATCTTAACCTTCATCTCTACGTCATCAATGCTCTTGAATACATCTCTGCTGGGGATGTCTGTGGTCATTGAGTCGACCCTCATACTAACCAAGTTCTCTGAAAGCTCAAACGTTAAGTAAACTACGTTAAGACCTGCTAGTGCCCAGTTCACCCCCATATTAGCCAAGAACAAACTCTTACCAGACCCTGAACCACCTGCGAAGATATTAAGCTCACCTCTGTTGAACCCACCAAACAATTTCTTATCTAGTGCCGGCCAGCCTGTGCTAATCTGTCCGTTCTTATCTTTAATCGCTTCTAGTCTACCTCGAGGGTCAGCCCAGTAGTCTGTACCTAAGTCTTTCTGTAGTCCTATCTGTACAGCTTTCTTGACTAGCTCTTCACACGCTCCGTACTCACCCTTCTCAAGTAAGTCGGCACTGTCTAAGATAGCTTTCTCTAATGCTTTATGCTTACTAAACGTTTCAAACTCTTTTAGTAGCCAGTCATAGTGATTCTCTTGTAAGTCGCCCGGGTGTTTCAACTGTCCGTCAGTTGCTGCATTAATCATGTCAAACGTAGGCAGTGCATTATGCTCTATAACATAATCATTTAAAAACGTTGCTGTATCTTGCAAGCGACGATCAAAGCTAGTTGGCTCGAACACAGCTTGGGCTCTAACAAACGACTCTGCATCTGTCATCATCATTTCAAGATACACTTTCTGTATCTCGTACCCGTAGTCTGTGTTTTGTCTAGTCATACTCATATTGTACTTTCAAAGTAAAAAGTTGTCAATCTATTAAACGTCGATATCAATTAAACTGCCTGTGTCGATCTTAGGTGGCTTAATTGAACCATCCTTAAGATATTCTACCATAATACCTTGTCGCATTTCGTGTTCTAGCAGTTCTTTTTTCTTATGGTATAGTTCGGTAGGACTCATTCTAACTGATGCTCTTGTAGATGGTTCCACTACACGTACTGCTGCTTTGTTTACAGGCGGTGATACATTCTCTGAATTAGGAAATGTATGTGCATTGAAAGGCATGTTCTTAGAATTGCCCTGTACTGATTTGTCGCCTTCGTTCATAGGCTGTGCGCTATTACCTTGTAGCATCTGTGTTGTTTTGAGAATATTAGTTTCCATTGTCGTCCTTCATAGCATAATCCATCAATCTTTCAGGTAAACTACATAACCAAATGTATGGTACCCAGAATAGTATGTTATATATAATTATCTCTGTCATTGCTTATCTTCTCCCAATACTCTTCTAATGTAAGTTTAGGCATTGCTGCCAAACGCTGTTCACTTTCTATTCTACGTATTCGAGCCTGCTTAATGCCCCACCAAAGCCATATACGCCAAAACAGTTTAGTAGTTATTGCGTAATCTAAAATACGTTTCTTTAAACGAACCATTTCTTTGCCTTCAGTCTTATCTTTAGTGGCGAGCTCTCTGCCGCTGATGCTATACTATACAGTGCATATAGTCTGCCGTATTTATTAACGCAATCTCCGATATCATTTATGTCCGAAGTCCAATCTGGTAAACTAACACTCCATCCTAAATCGATTGCTCTTTCAACTAACTTCTTACCTGCACTATCTCTATCAGGAACAACTACGATATCTTTTGTTAACCTGTTCAGCAGTAATGCTTGGGTATCATTAACTTCACTACCGCCGATAGCGCAGCCGCCTACATGAATAGCATCGATTGGTCCTTCACACAGTATTGCAAACTGCTTATCAAACGTTTGATTGTCTAGGCCGTATACAAACCCAGGCTGCTGCTCGTTTATATACTTAGGTTTTTTATCTACTGTTATAGTTCTAGCTGTCCAACCTACAATCCGTTTTTCAAAATAAAACGGAATAATAATTCTATCTCTATATGCAAGACTAGAACTCCAGTAATACGTTGTGTCATCTAAGTTTAAGTTACGTGCAGCTATATATTCTAATACAGCAATGCTAAACTTATTAAATTCAGTAATGTCTGCAATCTTTACAGCATCTGGCGGAAGTGGAACTGTTTGAAAAGTAGGTATTTCTATTTTGCGCTCTCGAACTTCTACACCTTCGTTCTCTCTCATTACATCAAGTGCAACTTTAGTAATGACATCATCCGGTGCACCAAGCCATTGAAATAGCTTTTTCATCTTATGTGAAAAGGATCTTCCCGGTTGCCAGCTTGCTTTATATCCGCAATTGAAACAATGATAGCTAACTGTGTCAACTTCTGTTATTAATCCGCCACGAGCTTTTTTATCTGCCGACTCGCCGTTATGCACACAGCATGGTGCATTAAACGAAGTCCATCCGCTAGGCGTTGTTTTACGCTTGCCTGGTAAGAATATAGTCAATGTATCGGATACGATGCTCATACTATATTATAACATCGCAATAGTATTTGTCAATTAGTTTCTGACTAATACCTTTGTAATCTTTTCTGCAGGGTTAGCAGTAACTCTAAATCGGGTATGATTAAACACACCGTAATAGTTTATAGGCATTGGTTCTGTTTCAGCACCTGTACAAGTTATTGTTTGAAGAGCACTCCAGCCTGTAGCTGCACTAAGGGTGTTATCTAATGTAGCTTCAACTATAATGTCACCAATAAAACCGTCTGTATAAAATACGGCTGTATGTAATGCTGAATTGCCATTTATTCCAGGTTGAGCTGAAATACTGTTCGATACCCATTCTTCATTATTTTCAAAGAACGAAACTAGTTCAGTTGTCGGTTGTACGCCTGGAAATGCTTCTGAACTTATTTCTGCAATACCTGTATTACCAAATCCTGTATCAGAATATGTAATTGTACTACCATTTACTTCGTCATATAAGAATATAGAATATGTTATAAACTGATCTTGTACGTTAAGTAAATCGCTATCAGACACTTCAACAATACATGTACCACGTGTCGTTGTGCTTCCGTCATCGGTAACTGTTGCTAGTCTATCTACTATAAGTGTTTTGTTTTCGTCGTATGCTAGGAACTTCGGCGTATAGTTTGAAATATCTACAGGCTTTTGATCTGCGTTTAGCATTTTAAATTGTAAGGTATTTTTAATACCTCTATAAAGTTTTATTTGTCTACTATACACTGGTGAATACTCCGTCGTAAATCCTGCTTCATTAACCGTCACAGTTATTTGATTTTTTAATAAATATCTTGGTACAAGTTGCATACTGTATTTAGTAAAGAATAATGTTGTTAAAGAATATCCAAGAGAACTTTCCATTTTTAAGTGTCGTACAATACGGCGGTAATGAGTACGTAGGTATTATCATTAACCAGGATCAGTGGGTGACGTCTATGTATGTCTACACTGATATTAAGGACGAACATCAAGAACAAGAGTTCTTACAATTGGGCGAAACTTGGTGGTGGGAATCAAATAGAATGATTCCGATTAATATATTTCTTAAAAAAGATTTAGAAAAATTTAGATATATTATTATAACAATGAACTCAAAAGACGTAAATGTTACCGTAGGCCCAACTGTAAATTTAAATAACTTGTCAGTAAAACGTATTAAACGTAAAGCTATACAGTTAGTTCGAAAATCTACTAAGTAAAAAAACTTCCATACATCTGATAATCAACTGAATATATATTTTGTATCCTTGATGTCTGATCGTCTGTTAGCTCTAATTTAGGTGCTTTATTACTATGCTTATTTCTAAATAACGGAATATCAGCGGTATCGCTATACTGTTCGATTAATGTTTTAAATTCTGTATCTAATTGTTCTAATGTAAATATATTAGTATACATATTTGTAGGACCGATAGATGAATACTGTGCTCGACTGTGATTTCTTATATCTGTTGACTTGCTACAAATTTCATCTATGTTTTCAATAAAATATTCAATATCTGTTACGTAATCTCTAGTACCGTGTTTGTTCTTGTTTACAATCCTATCATTGTAGCAGCTTACAAATCTTTTTACAGGATCTCTCAAGATAGCAATGCGCATAGTATACGAATACCATTCGTCAACTGCTATCCGATCGATCGACCGTTCTTGCCAATTGCTTTGACGCATAATTGGCCTACGTTCTTTTCTATATTTAAATTCACCCATTATCGGAAAACCGATCATTGATATTGCTGTACTAGATCCGTTCTTATTTGGAATGGCAATTAGTAATTTTTTATTATTTGGAAATGTTAGTGTATGTATATCATTCATTAATCTGTTCGCAAATTAAGTTCATATGTACTACGCATGCTGCTGCATAACTAACAGCATGTGCTTTTTTGAAATAGTATTCACCACTTGTGGGTTTTATCCATACTTCGTTCAGTATAGTATTCCAGTCTTGATTCGCCAAGTGTCTCTTCGCTGGTCGTATGATGCTCAGAGCGGCGGCGAGTTGGATTATGGAAGTAGGCTTCAATTGCTTCAAGAGATCGGCGTGCCCGCTTAGATGAAATACTTGATCGACGAAGTCCGCGTGTTCCAGTAGTTGCCATAGAGGTTCTCCTTTCATTAATGTTGTTAAGTGTTCTTCATTTTTGATATCTTTATAGATACTGACATTTAAAAAATCGAGTTTAAAATACCCTCGATCTTCTGCAGTTTTATAATCAATTGTAGAAAGATTATTGACTGGGTTGTGTGGACACTCAGTAACATATACGCCAGTATTGTGCTTCTTTTCAGTATCTAATTTTGCAACCCTATGCTTAATTTGAGAAAGTATTATATCTCTATTAGCAAAGTCAATATCAATATCAGGCATTTATTTTATTCCACGATAACGAATGAGAGTTGTTTGGTGTATTACCAATATACTCTTCACCTGTTTCTAAATCAATTAGTTTCCACTTCTCAGGGCTTCTAGTCCTAACACTAAGAGTTATTGCTTTGTCAAACTCTTTAACTGTAGATCCATCCTTGAGTGTTCGTACTGTCATGCATTGGCCAATCGTTTATTAAGTTTTGTTGCTTTACGATTTGCTAAATCCCATTTAGCTGATGTTACTCGATCTTTAAACGTAATTCCTAATGTATGATCCATTTCATGCAAATAGATTCTTGCATTTACATCATCCATTTTAAAAATTTGTTCTACACAATTTTCGTCCCAAAAATGTACAAGAATCTCTCTAGGACGTTTTACTTTCATCCATACATTTGGAAAGCTCATGCAACCTTCCTCAACTACAATGTGTTCAGTTGTATGCTGCGCTACTGTTGGATTCATACACATAATTGATTGTCCGCCGTGTCTATCTGTCATAACAAACAATCGTTTATCAGTAATACCAATTTGGTTAGCACTCATACCAATACCGTTTTTTGATCGCATAAAATCGATCATTTCGTCTTTAAGTTCCGTAGGATTAAAATTAATATTTTCGATATCAATTTCATCACAACGTGTTTCTAATAGTTTACTAGGGTGATATACTAATTCCATTTTTTATTCCTTTATAATTTTGCTTCAGTAGCAACTTGTTTTACTAGTTCAACATCTTTCGGATGTCTCTTAAAACGCATTGCCCAGTGTTCAGGGTTGATAACGTGATAGACTAAGTCAAGATGTTCGTCATTGAATGTACTTAACATTTCTTTACCACTCTTACAATTCAAAATGAGCCAAGGCGATACTTTACCATCTTTGATATGCCATACTGCTCGATTAGCACTAACATGCTGAAAGTAATGATTCCATGGTGCAGGTTGATGTTCTTGCGCCCATTCTGTCATTGTTGTTACACTGCGTTCTAACGCAGTCGCAACATCTTCTTTTAAGATAACATCTAATGCATATTTTTCATACAGTTCTTCTTTACACCAATGGTCAAGTTTTACACCAGATGTTACTACGTGATCAATATACTTCTCAGGATATAGAGGTTTTACATTATTAACAAAACTACCAAACTTTACAAATGCATTATAATATTGGCTTTTGCAAAACTCTTCATACGTTTTTTCTTTTTTAGTACCTGCACTTAACTTATAGAATCTCTGAAATGCATACATACCGAATCTAACTCTTTTTTCATCTTTTTGTAATGCACGGCGTTTCTTTTCGCACATATGCACAGCAAGAGTTTTTTCTCGTGTATAACCTGTTTTACAATATTCACATACATAAGGTTTACTTGCCATAGTAGTGCTCACGGTAAAGTTCTTTAGTTGCTTTATGATCATAGTGAAGTTTGTGCGATATGTAATAGTCTTCTAGATGTATCCATTCTATATCTTTCTGTGTTGGTTCTCTTACAACTAAATTTAATTTTTGATCCGTAATTGGAATAAGATGACATATCGGCGTTCCGGCTAATATAGTAAAACTAGATTCACGATGATTAACCCAAGCTTGAACATTTAACTGCGGAGACTGCTCTGGATCCCATACGCCGATACATGATTCAATATCATATGTATCTGAATACGGTATCGGACTATGTAATATCTTTACACCTTTGGGCGCATTACATCTCCATGGCAAAGAAAATTTTAATACCGAATCTGCAGAGTGCGGACGCCTATGTCCAGCTATCGGATTTTGTGAATCAACAAGATTAGGTACTAGTGAAATATCTTTAAGGCGTTCAGATTTAATTGTCCATCTAAACTCAAATTCAGGTGTATGTGTTATATCAATGTGTATATCATACGGAAGTCGAACAATGTACCCAGTCTTTAAAATATCAAATACTGCTGGACATTTTCGTATAGTTGTATACGGGACCGGATGTGGTATTTCTTGTGCTTGTTTAAATTCCTGCAGAACTTTTGGTACCCAGTCAAACTTTACCTTTGACATCGGTTCAATAGGATACATTTTCATTATAGGCGTCACTGGCGTATAAAAAACTAAATCGTTACTTGGTTTTTTAAATTTTGATATTAAGTTGCTCAGCAAGATCTTTAACTTCCTTATCAGTATACATTGTAGATAATAAATCAATATCGTCAAGTTTCATTGCAGGATATAACTGTTGAAAAAGTTTTACTGCTTTATTATTTGATTTTGCATTCTTTTTCTTTTTAAAACCTATCCACGGATGAAACTCAATATTGCCTGTTGCGCCGGCTGTACATAATGACTGCCATAGCAATTGTTTATGTTTAGATTGAATTTCGTTAAAGTTTTTATTAAAGTTCTCATTAACTAATTCTACTGCACGTTCTTGTTTAGCACGGTTACCAGCAACACTACTAATGTATCGATTATGTAACCAAAACGCAACACTTTTCTTTTCTTCATCTGAGAACTCATTCCAGGCGCCTTTGTAGTTCATATCTACACAGCCGAATATTTGTTTTAAATTTAGTTTATCTTTTGGTGCGTTGTCTGCCATGTCTTAATGTCCTCAGGTGCGTTTATCTCTGTACCTTTAAATTGTACACTCAAACAACCAATTTGCCAACCACTTTTTAGCCAGCGCAGTTGTTCTAATTTTTCTACACGTTCTTCTTTTGTAACATTTAATATATGGTACAAGTGTAAAGGATTTTTCTTATATCCATACACGCCCAAGTGCCAGTCTCCGTAACCTGTTATACCTCTACCAAACCATAGTGCTTGGTCTCCAGCTCTAATTAACTTAACTGAGTTAGGATCGTTTTGCATTGCTGCTGGCATCTCTGTGAATACTGTTGTCACTTGATAGTTTTTTAAGTGCCACATGCATTTATCAATACACTCCGGTGTTACATCAGGCATGTCACCTTGTACGTTTACAAACTGATCATACTCGTCGAACTTACGGCTACGTATTGCACCTGCTACTCTTTCAGTGCCATTTTCATATGTCTCACTATCGATAAAAAACTCTGCGCCTGCGGCTTGGGCTGCTTGTGCAATTAACTTGTGATCAGTAAGCACGTATACGTCATAATCTGTTTGCTTACATGCTTCAACTACACGTTGTATCATAGTCTTGCCATCTAGCATACATAGAGGCTTACCTGGAAAGCGTGTGCTGTGATATCTAGCGGGTATAAGAATAGCGGACGATGTCATCTACAACCTCCTCAAATTTATCTAGTTGAAGCATATTTGGACCGTCTGATGGTGCGTTATCAGGCAGTTCGTGTACTTCGAGGAAGAAATTTGAAATCCCGAAAGCAGACCCGCTACGAGCGAACCCAGGAACAAGATCACGATTCCCGCCTGAACTACTACCCTTCCCTCCGGGCTTTTGGGCAGAGTGTGTACAATCAAACACAATAGGAACACAAAGATTATTAAGCATCCAATCAATCCCTGAATAATCAACAACAAGGGTATTATATCCAAAACTAGTTCCTCTCTCTGTTACCCAGACTTCTTTAGCGTCTGTAGTCTTACTTAGCACACCTTGCATATCCCAAGGCGCTAAGAACTGGCCTTTTTTAATATTTACAACTTTGTCTGTTGCACATGCCGCTGTAATAAGATCAGTCTGTCTACATAGGAATGCAGGTATTTGTAGTACATCAACTGCATCGTTAAACTCTCTTGAGATTCGATTTACTTGCACGTAATCATGTACATCAGTAAGTGTTTTAATTTTAAAAGTTTCTTTAATTGCACGGAAGTCGTTCATTGTTGCATCCATTCCCATGCCTCGGATACCATTAGCACTTGTTCGATTTGCTTTATCATAACTTGCTTTGAAAATATATTCTATATTATGTTTGTCACATACACGCTTGCATTCTCTTGCAATAGCAACAGACTGTCCAAGTGTTTCGTGCTGACATGGGCCTGCTATGATTCTCATTGATCTTCCTTTATAAGGTAGTATGTTGTAATAAGTTGATCCATTAATTTTTTAAGAGTTGGATTATCATCTACTAAGTCACATAGTGCTAACCATTCACTATAATCTAATAGCCTACCTTGGGCCCGAGCAACAGCACCTGGATCACCACCAATTACCCAACGAGGTATATTGTTGTGTGGTGGATCTCTATACCTTGCATAAACTACACCATTTGCTCTTTCGTATATCAAAGGCTGTCCTGGTATTAGTCTATTTGTTTTTGGATCTTTTTTCAACCACGGTTCCACTGGTACGCCTCACTATATCATCATGATTAAATTCTGCCCAGTATAACTCAAATGCTACGCCGTCTTCGAGTCCTTCAAACTGGTGTATCTTTCCGGGCTTTACTTGTGTAAACTGTCCGGCTTCAAGAATGGTTTCATCAACTAGATCTTGATCATCTTGCCATACTCGTACAAGCATCTTTCCTGACTCTACAAAAAATCCATTCCATTTAAATTGATGCTCATGTTCTGAACATTTAAATCCTGCTTTATATTCAATACGGTGAAATTCTAATACGCCGTTAGCGTGGACCAATTCTGTCTGACCCCAAATTTTTCCTGCTTTCATTTGTATCTCCTTCTCTACTATAATATGATAGCCAACCTGTTACTATAACTTTTTCCTGTGTTGGAGAGGCTATCCCTCTGTGAGTAAATGTCCAATCCGCTGGCCATATTACTGTTCGACCTTTTGCGGCTCGTACCTTTATATTTTGATGTAACCATTCTGTTTCGCCACCATCAGTAACATCATTTAGGTATGTCATAAACACTAAATGTCTATTACATTCAACCGGGTCAACACCACCTCGTTCGGTATGCCATGCTGAAAACCCTTGTCCAGGTTCGTATCGTTGAATGTTTGTAAAGTCTTTTGTTGTAAACGGATTATAATTGTTGCACCACGGATAATCGTCCATATATGCTTCTAGACATTTTTGCAACTGAAGCATATATTTTTCATGTAGCCTCGGGTAGTCATCTAGACGAAGATCAAAACTTGATTTTACTTCAGGTTGAATTCTTCCGCCACTCAAGCCTGGTTGAGAAAATTCCTTTTCGTTTATTGCTGTATTATATATTTCATCAACTATATCTAGATCGATATAATAGCTGCGTAAAAAATCAATATCTAAAATTTCTTCGTCATGTATCATAAAAGTTTTCCATAATCTATTACTTCACATTGCTTTGAAATATCTTTTACAAAGAATGCACAGTCAGGATTATCTCCATTAGTTAATGGTACTGTTAGCAACTGGCCGTTTTTCATTTTAGGAAAATACCATTTTACATCTGTATAAAAATTTACAATCTCTAATTCGTCAAATCCTGTTTTGTAACTAGTTAAAGGATTAAAAAGGAAGGCTTCAAATCCTCTATCGTTAATACTAGTTAGCGGAAGTATTTCAATATCATTACCACTTTCGGAACAGCCAACTGCTACGCTCCAATCAACAGGCATAGTAATTTCGTTTTGACCAATTCTTAAAACCATAGCAGGCGAACTAAAAGATTCTAAAAAGATAAGTGGAACAAAAAAGAAATCTGGCTCTTTTGGATCACTATTATCAAGAACACTAAATCTTACATCGTCTTCAAGTCTATCTGGTAAGTCGTCTAAGTTATAACATTTGTTTTCTAATGTTAATATTTTCATTTTATTTCCAATCTACTTTTTCAATAGTAAATGGGTATTGCGCCTCTTTGTAAAACTTTTTACGTTGAGTAAGGTGCCGCTTCGCAAACTTGCATGTCGATGTCAAGTCCCATATTTGTACGAAGTCTTTGTCCTTTGCCTTCCTTACACCTCTACCAATTGACTGAATTACTCTTACGAAACTTTTTCCAGGCTCGAGAAGAACCAGGTTAAAAATACGAGGAATGTTGAGACCCACAGCGGCCACTCCGTATGTAGCGATGATAACTTCATTAGTTCCTTCACGTATAGTATCATATGTTTCTTTCCTATCTTTATTTTTTACTGCACCACTTACGAAAGTGCTATCTGGGATAAGTTCTGCTAGTGCCTCTCCGGCACTAATTCTGTCTACTAATATTAATGTGTTGCCTGATTCTTTTACTGTATTCAGTAGCTTGCCTATGTACTCTAATCGTTCTGTATTTGTTGTTAGATATTTTAATTCTTCTTGATAACCTGCATGTGCTACTGTGTCTATCATCTGTACTACATTAACATGACACTCTGCAAGCACACCTTTGTCTTGCAATTCTTTAGCACTAATTTGTCCAATGACTGGACCTAGCGAAGCATGAATACTTTCAAACTCAAACTTTTCTCTTGGCACTGTGCCAGTGAGTCCCCAACGAATGGGCGCATTCCGTAGGTTGCGTGTAAGCAGGTTCTTGAGAACCTCTGCCTTTGCCTGGTGTACCTCATCGACGATAACAGTGCTAACACCTTCTAGGAACTCTGCAAGTGATAACACTGCTGAGCCGTCCTTATGCTTCTTGTCGAGAATATTCAAACTCTGCCAAGTACATATAGTGTGAGTCTTACCTAGGTTCTTTCTATCGCCGAAGTACACACCTACGTCCAAGCCGCAGTTAATATAGTCCTCTTCTGTTTGTTCCACTAACGACTTGTTAGGAACAATCACAAGACTTCTACCATACGGCTCGCTTATATGTGACAACGTTGCTGTTGTAATTGTTTTACCTGCACCAGTAGCAATCTGTTGCAAGCTCTGTGGATTATTAATAAAGTTATTAATTGCTTCTACTTGATAGTCACGTAGAATAATATCTTCACCTTCTGCTGGATGACCCTCAGGCCATACAACGCCTTGATCCTTCCAGTAGTTTTCTGTTACCGGTTTAAAGTCTAATTGTATAGGATGTCTTCGATCTTCAATGTCAACAATCTGTACTTTGTTCTTAGCAAGTACTTCCTGTACTACGTTAAGATGATTAACATAGCCAGTACCACCGATACCAAAGAAAGCAACTTTGCCATCCCAGCGTCCTAGTTTATACTGTGGCATATGTTTTGCATACGGCACTTCGAACTTGAGCGCATTAGAAAGTTTTCTACGAACATCAACATCAAGACCTTCGATCTTAATGTTTACTTCGTCTTCAATGATTAGTTTACAACTACTCATATTTTCCACCGATACTTATTCATGTAGTTTGCGTACACCGAGTCTTCTCTTTCTAGTATTAGATCACAGTGCTCATTTATATACAGCACAGTGCTTTTCTTATAGTTTGGTGTATCTGTATTACTAAATCTAAATGCCGTAATCGGCTTCCAATCTATTGACAGTAACACTTTTGGAAACTTGTTAGCTTTAATATACACTACTTTAGTAGTTTTGTCAATCGTTGAATTTAGTTGTTTCTCAGCAATAAACTTATTAAGTTTAGTATCACCATCTTGTCTAAAAAATACTGTTTGTGCATTAGGCTGCAAGTACTTTTCAAATATATAATATGATTGAAATATTTGTTTTTCTTCTTGTCCTGGTTCGACTATTATAAGTAACGGGTATCGATCTAATTTATCAATTGCCTCGTAACACTGATTTAACGAGTATTCCGTTACCGGACAATATATCGATTGTTCCGGCCTTAATGCAATCTTAGAAGTTAAGTTAGGATTATCTGTTTTGAAATTAAAATTAGTTAATCCGTATCTACGCTGTCTATCTACAATCTTAAGAATGTTATTGTTTGTGTCTTTTTTAAGTTTTTCTAAAACAGTATCATTAACATTTATTAACTGATTATCTAAAATACCTGGTATATAATCAGTTGGCTTATTACTAATTTCTTGTATTTTTTTATAAAAATTTACAAGTTCTTCTTGAATAGAAAATGCACTATCAGAAAATTCGTCAAGTACAATTAGTGTATTTGTTTCGTTAAAAATAAAATAATGCTCGTTTGAACTTTTTGTATGTTTGTAAGATTTAGTTTTAACTTTTCTAATACACTTCTGTATTTTTGCTGCTAATTTTCTATTAAATGGAAATCTTACTTTAATATAGTTATCAACTAATTCAACAGTTTTACTTCTATCAATTTCACGTAAAGGCTGTCGAGACTGGACAATAGCTTTATCGATGTCTAACTGATACGAGGTGAACTGTGATTTATAGTCTACTAATTTTTTTTGCATAAGATCAAACTGTCGATCAGTAAGGGCAGTGCCTGTAAATACTTGACGAGCAATACTACGCATGATGCCAATATCATTACTATCTACTGTAAAATTATACGAGTGCTCTTGCAAGCCAACTAGCACTTCTAAACAATCTTCTATTGAGTTTAATTCTATCATATTATATACTAACAGGTTTAATTAAATTTGTCAAGTAATTCAAAGGAATACCAGCAGCTATTTCTTCTACAGTATATTCTGTCCAGGCATAATCGTTTAACCATTGCTGTCTGTCCGGCATTAACGGCGTTTCGATATTATGTATAAAGTCTATATCATTGCCTACAGGATAAGCAAGACTACTATGGCTAACAAAAGTAGGGACACCGTTGATGGCAGAATGGATACCAGGGTTACTACTATAGCTAATAGTACAATATATATTATTAAACCCCATATCAAAATCATCATATGTGCCTTTTATCTGTTTTGGTTCTTGTATATGCACATTAGAATAATTCTGATTAATGTGTCTTATTTTACACCTCGGATGCGGCCTAATAAGTATTGGACGATCAGTATGTTTTCGAATCTGTTGTATAATACTATGCATCCAGTCTTTCATACTAGGCATATTTGCCCACTGCAAACTTTGATCATGTTGGCCGCATAATAGAATATATTTTCCGTTTAGTCTCCAAGGAGAGAGCTCTAATCCCATACTCCTAGCACGATTGTTATCATTGTCACTAGGGCCAAGATGCCCATCACGGTTGATACCATTTAGTCCTACCTTCCACGTCTTACCTCTTTCGATTCCTCCGACTTCGAGTACGATAGTTGGTTTAGAAAGTTTAGTATTACGGGTCCAAATATCTTTGTTACGAGCCATTCTGCCGTGAAAAAGCACACTCCAAATAACATCGCAATCGGAATCGTTACTACTATTACTACTGACAATAGTGTGGCCATTATTAATACAAGAATGCTCAAAAGCATCAAAAATGGGACGGGCATTCTGCGCTCCATGTTCTCTCCATAATTTAAATTTCATAGTTAAATATAGCATAGTTAGAAAGATAAGTCAATGAGAGAAATTACAGTAGTTACTACATTTCATAAACCCGGACTTGACTTATATGCACAAAAGTTTTTAAATTCTTTTCACAAATATGTAGATAAACGTGTTAAGATGATTGCGTATGCTGAAGATTGTAATCCTATTAATCCTGATCCCAATCAAATAACAATAGTTGATCATCATGCAACATTACCTAAATTAGTTTTTTTTAAAGATTGTTGGCGTAACGATCCAAGAGCAAATGGTCAAGGTCCTGATATGAAACGGCCTGATGCTAAGAAAAAATTTAAATGGGATGCAATACGATTTGCTAATAAAGTGTATGCAGTTCTAGATGCTGCACATACATGCGGTAGTGATATTCTTATATGGATGGATGCAGACACAATCGTACATAACAAAATGCCGTTGGAATTTTTTGAAAACTTTATACCTAATGATGTATTTTTATCTTATGCAGGACGCGGAAGCAAGTATACAGAGTGCGGATGGTACAGTATGAATCTTAAACATGTGTATGCATTACCGTTCTTTAATGAGTTTGAACGTATGTACGAAGATGCAGATAATGGTATATTTAAAGAAAAAGAATGGCACGATAGTTATATATTTGATGTAGTACGCAAGTGGCATGAATCTAAATTTGATGTTAAAAACAACGACTACGCTAAAGGATTAATTAAAGGTGAAGGGCATCCTATTATTAATACTGAACTAGGATCATATATTGATCATATGAAAGGTGATAGGAAGTCTTTAGGCAAATCTAAACGCAGTGATCTAAAAGTTAAACGATCCGAGGATCATTGGTTATAAGTTATGACGGCCGATTAGAATTTCATTTGTAAGCTTTACTTTACCAGACTTTGCTTTGAAATGATCTATATAATCTTTTAATACACTTTTACCAATTGGTGATTTATTTTTTGCAGTGTTTAAATCACGTAGCTTATATCCGCAGTTAGCCATAGTTGTTACAGTTTTTCCGTAAACTTCGCCGTCATAAAATCTACGCATTCCTTCGATATTATCGTTATAATAAATGTCTTTATACGTGTTTTTAAACTCATCAAAATGCTTATGCGCTTTATTAAGTAAGAAAAATCCTGTTTCACAACTATGCCATTTTTGTCCTTTAGCATTATGCCATACTGAAAAATGTGCGCTTAAAGTTTTAGAATTACAAAGTGTACTTAAAAAATTCTCTGACATTGGTTTCTTCATTAATGTATCTGCATCTAACCACATTAATCTTGTGCAAGGAATATTATCCATTGCATGAATAATTGAAAATCCTTTCTTAGCAAACTTTCTTTTTATTGCTGATTTTCGGTGTGAATGGCGATTATTAAAATTATCAAATTCGCTTCCTAGCTCGAATCCTAATTTTTTAATTCCTTTTGGAACATCAAAGTCACCTTCGTTATAAAGGTATAGCGGAATGTCCTCAGATTTTTGATATTTTAAATAACTTAGCAACATTGACTGGCCGCATTTATCAAAGTATGCCTCGTCCATGCTTGTAACAATAGCTGTTTTCATAAAAATTTCCTCATATGCTGCCAGGCTGTGCCATCTTTTAATTCACTAAATTTCCAATGAGACATACTTAACTTAGCTAACCAATAATCTCTTTCAAACGTTGCTGGATTTTCTAAAGTAGCAAGGTTAGTGTTTGCTACATCGTGTGCTTGACTTGCTGCTGGATTAGGATCTGTAACGAATACCGGTATGCCTTCGATTGCACTAGCAACACCGGGTGAACTATTATATGTAACTGTTGCCCAAGCATTTATTAAATCATCTTGAATATTAGGATTTCGACTTAATGTATATCTAGCATCACGTTTAAGATAACGATGTTTTTCCTTATCGCCCGGGTGTCCTCTTACTACAATTGGTCTGTCTGAATATTGTCTAATCTCTCCAATTGTTTTGTCAAGCCAATCAGTTACTGATAATCCTTGCATACTCCATCCACCATTACGTTGTGTTGGTATAAGTATGTGTTCGCCACCACTTCTCCATGGTTTAATTTTTAACTGTAGATCATTTGATATCTGCTTCCATCTATTCATATCTGGAACTCTGTCAAAGTAATTTCCAGTAGTCGGAAACACACCATTCATACTATATCTAAGATATTGAAGATGGTGATCTTTACCTAGGTTATAATTAAATAAATTACTATCTACAATAATTGTATTTTTACTTTTTTCAAATACGTTTTTTCTTAAAACTAGATGCGGTGTATTTGGACTACCTGAATGCACCCATCCTTGTATTACTGCTAGATCGGCAGTAGTGTCTACTACCTTTCCTTTATATAATATACCGTTGTCGCCTTTTGCACTTACACCTTCGATAAAGTTTTTTAAAATTAAAACCTTTTGCTCATTTTTGTGCGGACTAGGTACTCCGGCAGCATACGCTACTACTTTTTTCATAAGTTTTTTACTTCTTTCCAAAATTCTGTAGTTGCAAGTCTGCACTCGTCTAGTGCATTTTTATAAGGTTTAGCTTTTTTCAAGTGTCTAGAAAGATCAGTTGTTTTACCAATCATTGTTGGTTTATGCTTAAAATAGAAAAATTTAGAACTCCAATTACCTGCACAGTACACAGTTTTTCCTAATAGTGTTCCCCAATATACACCATGATAACTGTTAGTAATAATGTTTTTTGCACTACCTAAAATTTCTATAGTTTGCTCCAAATTTGCGCCAGCATTAGTAAATCGTGGCATTGGAAGAGATCCAAACTCCATTGGTTTTATTAATTGTTTTTTATGTTCAAAAAATATAAATTCGTTAGTTTCGTTATAAGTTTTATCAAATGCAGGATGCATGCAACTTGCACACGGTACCCATCTATACGGACTAGGATCGTCTCTGATTCCAATTAGATTAAACCAAGATATCCAGTTAGGCAAAGATAACAACGAATTGTTTTTTTTATCTTCAATTTCTTTATTAACGCCTGCTCCCCAAATAGCAGTACTAGGCCTATCAGTAGTAGTTTGTAGTTTTTCAAGATACTCAGAAACAAGTGGTTGTACTTTATCAAAGAATTCTGATTTAATCTGATTATTGACTGGCGATCCTTGCTTTATTAAAGTCTGCCAGTGTAGCATTGCACTTCGAACGTCAGGATTGTGTAGTATTGTGAATAGATTTGCACCAAACAGTTCATTTTCAATTAGGCCGCCGCCGCCGGCGATAATTGGAACTCCGGATGGTAATTGTGTTGTACCTAGTTTATCTATATCAACTACCATGTATTCATCTTCAGATAAAAAATATTGTAGAGGGTTACTTGCCATATCTCCTACATTGTTTTCGTCTACCCGATGTGTGACTATATATTTAAGTGCCATGTAATATCCTCCATGCAGTGCCATCTTTTAATTCATTAACGTGAAACTGTCCGTACGCTAAATGATGGGCCCACTTATGTATTTTATCTCGATCTTGTACCGTTGGATGTTCAAGCTGGCTAAGATCCTTGTCTGCAACCGGATCTGCTGCACAAGGTGCTAGTGTAAATGCAGGTACTCCGAATAAAATACTTTCAATTGCTGCAATACTTTGATATGTTACTAGTGCATGACAATCTTGTAAATCTGTATATATTGGTTTTGATCGTCTACGATATTGTCGAGATTGTTTATATCTAATTTTAATAGGACGATCAGTATATTTTCTAATTTCTTTTTTTACTTCTGGTAGCCATGTTTCTACATTAATTCCATAATAGTTACACGGCTTTTCACTAGGCGGCACTAATAATATATACCTACCTGAATTCTTTTTGTCGTTTATATTATGTCCAAACTTTTTCCATCTATCACTCGGTCGTTCAACTATATCACTAAGTTGTAAATCATTGTAAACAATTCGATGTATAGGCTTTAAGTCTTCCTTTGTAACTTTTTCATGGCCACCAGTATATCCGGTATCCATATAATAAAAAGGAAGATTATGTTCCTTTCTATACTTTAGTATATCAGCTTTTGCTAAACTTCTAATAACAACAGGAGAACTAGGTAAATCATCGTGATAGTCTGTAACCTGTAATCTAGCGCCATTTGCTAACATGTTTATATAGACGTCTTGTCTATTTTTACTTAGGCATGTTATCATTCATCATCTCATGGAGTTCAGTTTTCCATTCGTAATGATATTCGCAATTACGATAGTTTTCAAACCATGGACCGCCTTCGGTGTAGTGTAACAACTTAGGCTTGCCGTCTTGTGGCTGATTATACCAACCTACTAACCAGTTCCATTCATGTGATATTTCACCTACTTCAGAATCATCCAACCAGCTGTATCTATGCAAGTATGCACCTGTAATACTTTCGTCATTAACTAAGTCTTGTGTAAGTTTTTTGTTGCTAGGATGTCCGCAGTTTAGTAACATTACACTTGACCAGTTTTTGCGTGGATAAACTGTTTGTGTTTGTCCATCCATCTTTGTGCCTTCTTTAGGCGTGTAATCGTGATGCGCACACATTACTGCATACTTGTCGTCGCATTGATCAAATAGTTCTTTGATATCTGTAAGCAGTATCATATCGCAATCCATAAACAACGCCCAGCCATTAAAATTACATAGCTCCGGTATTAAGAAACGTGTAAATGTAAATTCAGTTGACGAAAGTTTGTCTACTGGGCGAGTGTAACGTCCTTGTTCTCTTAATTCTTTTTGAATCAACGGAGTAACAGTTGCATTAGGCTGTTTGTTTAAGATGCTGTGCTTGCATACTTGATATGCAATATCTTCTCTCGAATCGTATCCTACAAATACTTTCATTCTTCTCTCCGTTCTATATCTGATTCTTCTAATATATCTCCAAACCACGTTTCAATAATTTTAACAGGTTCATCAGTATTATTATATGGACGATGCCATACTTGTTTTCCAATATCGTAACTTGACTGTGGCGGTACAAACGTTGTACGTTTTAAATTATTCCATTCAGTATCAATTGTAACAGTACCTTGCACTACATGCCAATGTTCTGATCTATAATGATGACGTTGATCTGATAAACTCTTACCCGGCATTATTGTAAGTTCTTTTACAGCCCAGCCTGGTCCTGTGTCTAACACTCTATAAAATCCCCAAGGACGATCAGTTCTAGGTGCTTTCCAGTCACTTAGTATCCAACTACTTGAGTTCTTTTTATCTTCGCCGCCTACGCCAAAAGCAAATTTTACATCAGGACGGTTACCGTATGTAGCAAACTCTGGTGTTGTAGTGTTTGTTCTATCTCCGCCGTTTGCAAATATAAGATTACCTGTGTGTATTGATAAAACTTTCATAATAGCAGCACATGCACTATTATCACTATCGTCAAATGTAATAACCTCGTCTACTACATCTAACTCTTGAATAATTGTAGTGCGTTCGACAAGTGGCATAAATGGTCTACCTTTTTTACGAGTAAGCCATTCATCTGAATTTACACCTACAATAAGTTTATTACCTAGTGCCTTTGCTGCTTTAAAGTATGCAATGTGTCCTGAATGTAAAGGATCAAAGCCCCCTGTTACTAATACAATGTTCATAAAAGTAATTAGTTGATTTTTGGCCCATGATTAGGCATAACTGACTTTAATAAATCCCATACATACCCGTCACGTAATTCTTTACCTTCCCACTGCATAAATGCAATTCTTTTCAACCATTGCTCTCTGCAAGGTTCCCAGGTGTTTTCGATATGTTCTATTTCGGTTTGCGATACCGGAGTGCTTGCTGCACTAGGATCTAGCACAATTGTTGGTGTGCCGTATAAAGAAGTTTCTACACTGCTTGTGCTATTGTATGTAATAGCACACCATGCATTATCTAGTTCTTCGTATAATGTTTTATTTGAATATGTGAGATTATCAAATATTGTGTCTAAATGCAGTCTTAATGTATTGTCTTTAGGATGCGGTCTTATAATTAACGGTCTATCAGAAACTTTTTTAATTTTATTAATTACATTTACAATATAATCTTTATAATTAATGTTATTATAAGTTAACTTATTTAATGCACTGTCTCCCGGCTTTTGACAATTTAATAATATATTATCTCCTCTACGTTTCCAGTCGTGTACATTAATGTTATATTCTTTGCTTAACTGCGTCCACCTATCATAAGTGTTGTCATATGGATAAATTCCTTCATCTAAAAAGTAATGATTCCAAGAAAATTTGAACCACTTTGAATCAAACGGAATTGCCCTACAAGAACTTCCGTCGTCAATCATTCGTAAGTTAGGAGCTTCTCGTATTAGAATGGGCTTGTTTAATTTTTCAAGTGCTATATAAATATCTTCTGTCGGCCTACTAGGCTTTTTTACACCGTTCTGTATTAGAAAGTCATATTGTACATTCTTAAGTTCAGCTAGTTCAAGATCAATAATGCCATGTTCGTACTTACCTATGAGATTACCTATTTCTCTAAGTTTTTTCCATTTTGCCTGACGGACAATAACTCCTAACATTATAATTGTTCTTTTTTGTTCTTCATAAGTATCGATCCTTTAAAATTTCACGAGCAAATCCGCTTGATATTTCGTCTCTACTAAACTGTCCGTAACTTAGACTAGCTAACCATTCTTGTCTGTTATCAGGTCTATACGGGTGTTCTATTTTTGACAAATCTTGTAATGCAACATTATCACAACAACTCGGTGCTAAGTTAAACACAGGAACACCTGAACAAATACTCTCGATAGATGCTAAACTTTGAGATGTTACTACTGCCCATGCATTATCTAAATATCGATCTAATTTATCGTCACCCCTGTCTTTACGAGATTCTTTTAATCTATAAAATATTTTTCTATCTGTATACTTACGCAATTCGTGTTTTACGTTTATAATCCATTCTATATCAGTTTTTAATCCATCATAATATCTCGGTGGCCACACATCTGGTGCAACAATTAAAATGTAGTCACCGTTGTTATTCCATTTTTTAATTTTGAAATTGCAAGTATCTAATCTTTTATTATCACAATCAAATATTTTAGATTCTTGTAATCCTCTATACGTTAGCCTAAACATGCTTGCTGCTTTAGTTTTAAAAAAATATCCATTGTCTACATGCAAATAATGACTGTTAAATACAGCTTGTCGTTCTTCATTGTACTTCCATGGACCTACTACAAAGTATGTGTGATCTAAGTTTACCTCAGAAGTTTCTGTTAGTGTGCATGCCTTTTCCATAGAAGGCATCATATTTCTTAAAACATTATGGGGATTATTGAAATAATACAAGTGATCAAAATTAGGACTCATATTGTAATTATCTATTATCGACTAGTGTACTTATTTTTTTTGATATTATAAGTTATTTCGCTATGATTTAGATCTATTTTTACTCTACGTTCAAAATCTCTCATTCGGCTTTCTTTGTTTGTTCCTGCAAAGTGAACAATTTGTTGATGTGATCGCATACACAATTCACGTCTTTTATTCCAGCCATTTTGATTATAAGGAACAATGTCTACACAGTCTTTATACTTTGTTTGACTCATAAGTATATAGCGAGGCTGATCGTTACCTTTAGTAGTTCCCCATTCTTCTTGCCAAGAATTTAACTTTTCTTTATCAGTAATATTAGGAATTTCAGAAAGCATATTAATAATTTCTAAATTTTTTCGATAAAACATAATACCACTATTTAAAATTGCTTGTCTAGCCTTTACAGGATGACTTTGACTAACAATCCAAGGTTTTGTATATTGGTCAAAGACTGTTCTACAATCCCAATTAAAATCTATAAAAAATGCATCATCGTCAATCCACATAACTCTATCATGAGATTCGAGTGCTTGTCTTATTGCGTAAGTTTTTAAATATCCTGGATGTTGCATTACACCTTGTTTGTAATCGATATCAGTAAAATAATGATATTCAATGTTATGTTGCTTTGCATAATTTTTGTGATTTACATCAGCATTATACTTGTTACCATTTGATCCTGATATAATAATCATATTCTATTCCGTGTTGTTTAAATATTTACCTAAATAAATAATTTATGCACAAATGGATTAAACACTATAATACTCACTATAAAAAACATTTAAGAGTTATTGCAAGCGGATCTAAACGAGGTTTAAAATCTGATTTATATGACCGGTCTGAGGGATTTGAATTTTTGTTTACTGAGCTATTAAACTTGACTAATAGCGAATTACAAATTATTGAAACTGGCACTGTGCGTAAACCTAATAACTGGAAAGATGGCAATAGCGGAATGATATTTGCCGAACTTGTAAAAATGCAAGGCGGCTTTGTAAGATCTGTAGATTTAAAAAAGAATGCAGTAAACGCCGCTAACGAGTTTATTGATAACAATTATTTTAAAGCGTATCAGAGTGATAGCGTAGCTTGGTTAGAATCGTTAGACGATTTGTCTAATGTTGATTTGTTTTATTTAGATAGTTACGATGTAAAATGGATGGACGACACTCCGAGTGCTGAACATCATTTAAATGAATTCAAGGCAATCGAACCTTACTTAAAAGATTGCATTGTAGGTATAGACGACAACGCATTTAAAGCAGACGGTACTAGAACTGGAAAAGGTAGAGCAATATACGACTATCTTGCTGCTAAAGATATTTTTCCTCTATGGGATAAGTATCAAATAATATATAGGTTTTAAAATGATTGTAGATACATTTTTATTTAATGACGAATTCGAAATGCTCGACATTCGATTAGCTCTTACTGAAAAGTATGTTGATAAATGGATCATTTTAGAAGGCAACAAAACGTGGAGCTGGAAGCCTAAGACATTTAACTTAAAAGAAAACATAGATCGATATTCAAAATATGGTGATAGAATAGAAGTTATATCACTTGACATACCAAGGTCTGTTACGTTACCTAATGTGCCAAAGCACTGGATAATTGAAAACTTTAGCCGTATGTCTTTGCAGCAAGGTATTGACAGACTTGATACTGAAGATATTATTATACATTCTGACTTAGATGAAAACTTAGACCCAGGTCTTGTTCCTGATATTATAAAGCTTATGGATGATAAAGATAAACCTGTAGCATGTAAAATGCATATGTTCTTTTATGCTTTTAACTTACAAGCATATAGAGGCTGGAAAGGTTCTATGGTTGCACGTAAGCGTATGTTTGAAAATCCGCAAAGGCTTTATAGAGGAAAAAATCACAAACGCAAAGATAGAAGTCATGCAGTGCATTATCCAGAAACAGCAGGATGGCATTGGTCTTGGGTTGGCACTGACGATCGAATTCGTAACAAAGTTAAAAGTTGTGTAGAGACTAAGCACTGGGATGCTGACAAAACAATTAATAACTTTAAAGAACTAAAGACAGAAATTGCAATTAATCACAAATGTAGGACACGTAAAGTTGACTTTGATTATCCTAAAGAAGTAATGGATATTATAGGCTCAAGTCCTTATTGGGTTTGATTTGCTTTTACTAACAGTCGTTCATGGCTTTCTTTATTTTTACTAATAGCATATGACTTATGCTTTTTTTCATTAGTAAGAATAGTTAAGAAGTAATTGTTTTCAGACACAAAGTCGTCTACTGCTTGGTTAGTTCCGTACCCTGGTAGTTCAAAGCCTTCTCTTAAATAATCATGTCCACATATATAGCCGTCTTCTTTTACTTTGTCTTTATATGCATTTAAATCATCTTTGCAGCCGTTATAGCTATGATCAGCATCAATATACACCCAATCAAACGTATTGTCTGAAAACTTACTAGCGCCTTCTACACTTAACGCACGAACTATATCAATATTATCATGATATCCTAAATTTCTTATTGCATTAGAATAGCGTCGATTATGCTCAGCTTGTGTAACCATATTACTGTCGTTGTATCCCAAATCAAAGTTTTTCCATGCGTCAATAAGATAAAACATTTTTGGGGTTGTATTTGCATGAATGTACATGCTAAACTTTGCTTTAGCTACACCAATCTCGGCACATATACCTTCTGGTAAGAGTTTAATTAATGTATTCCTATCAAAATTAAATATCATAGTGATGTGTCTTCCATTCCTGCTACATAGTAATTAGTACTTTTTTAATTTAAAATACTTAGGTCTGAACCGTTTTTAATTTTATTTTAGCTTCATTTAAATAACGAATATCCTTAGCATTAAAAAAACTTTCACTCCACGGTAAGTGTTTAGCATTATGCGTTATTTGTACTGCATCAATTTGCTTAATTCCAAGTGCTAACGCACAAGCAATTCTATGAGCGCCATTCTGAATCCCTTTAGATGTATATGGCACCGGATACAATGAGTTAAATCCATTTGTTTTCATAGAGTCAAATAAACTCTTAGCAGCACTTACATAATCATCAATAGAATTTTTATTATCACCTTTGCCCTTAGTCCTGCGGAATATGTGATCTCTATACATATCTTCAATTTTAGAATCTTGAGTGCTATTTTGTAAATCTTTAAAAAACATATATTTACAAATTATATCTAGTCTATCGTCAAACAATAAGTCTATTGGATCTATTTTATGTACGTTGGAGAGCTGCATATTAAATTGAATTTTTTCTATATCTGCTAAATCTTTAGGTCTAGCACTATATTGTTTCCTAAAATTAACAATCGTTAAACTAGCAAACTTTATACCACATGCTTGTACAAAAAGGTTAGGTTTATAAATTAATTCGTCATCGGTAAACCATTTACCAATTTTCTTTTTTCGAGAATAATTACTTTTAACAATGTCTATGCCATCTGTTAAAAGCTTCGGGCTGGAACCGTAATTTCGTTCATCTCGTATTGATTGTTTTATTACAATATCAATATCATCACACAATTTATACCCGTACAAATCTAAAACTGCGCCGCCAACGACACAAATATCCGAAAGAGGAGTATTTGTGTCTCTAGCCCATTTTTTTAAATCTGTCAGTCTAGAAATAAGGTTACTAGTCATTTGAGGCCGAATACTGTAGCTCTGTAATGTTGCTTTGCTAAAAATAATGTTATATAAATGATTATATTCATTTATATTAGATGCACAATGAAAGATATCAAATGCAGGACTACTTGTCATTGCATTAAATTCTTCCCGTATTTGATTTCTAGATTTTACAGTATCTTTAAAAGTTTCATTGTTAAATTCAACAAAAGTTACTTTGGTATGCCCTTGTGCTTTTAATCTTTCTAATTTAGCAAGAATGTTTTCTGCCTTAAAGACTTTTAACCCCTTGTCAAAAGAATACACATCAAAAATTAACTGGCTTAAATTTTCTAATTTTAACTCGCACTCGTAAGTAACATTAGATAGTTGTTTGAGCCTATTTAACACGTTGGATGTTAATATATTTTTATTAGGCCAAATGATACCTAGATTATTTACAAGCATAACGCACCTCTTAATATATTTATATTAAAGAGATGCGTCTTCCATTCCTGCTACACGCAGCTTAACTACATTTGTTATCTGCCATTGTTTTTGATCAAGTGCTTTTAATACGCCTAACCACTTGTTACGCATTAGCGCAAACTCGTTAATAATCTTTTCATAGTCAACAACGTCTGCCTCACCGTCTACATATTTTTCTACGTCACGGCTTGACAGAGCTCGTTGATAGCTTTCGAGATATTGTTTAAAGAAAGAACTACGTAATCTACGAAGCTCAATATTTAAATAGTTTAGAATTGCTTCTAGTTCTTGTAGCTGATTAAATCGGTGTTCAACTATACCGGGCATCTCAGACGCAGCACGTTCAACATTACCCTTTAGTTTTACTTCTAATTTTGCATCTACAAGTTCAGTCTCGAAGTATTGGATAGCAGCAGGGATTTGATTAATATCCCTGCTTACATTACTATACCAGCCCATTTACTCGTCCCATTCAATTTCATCATCAACATATGCATCGGCATCTATTTCTAAATAGTAACCAATTGCAGTGTCTAGATTTGAATCTACTCCTAGGCAATCTTTTAGTGTAATATCTTCTACACCATAGTCGGCAAGAAGATCTACATACTTCTCAGCGACTAGCTCGATTTGTTTTTTGTCTAAATACTCTTTAAACAAAGACCAAATATCTGATATTTGTTCCTCATTCACTGTTTTGCTCCTCATTCTTCAACAGCCTCTTCATCAGCTGTCTCTACTGTGTCATTATTTACCACAGGAGCAATTTTTTCTTCATACTGATTCATTACCATATCTAACTTTGGACCAATCCATTGCTTACGATAATCAAGATGTTCTTCACCATTTACATCAATATATTTTAGACGATTGCCTTGCTTAACAAGCAAGCCTTTCTTTTCAAACAATTCAACTAGACCGCTATACGGATTCATGCCAGTTTCGTAAGGAATTTTAACTTGCACACCTTCGAAAGGTTTTGCATAACGTGTCTTCATTACCTTACAACCAGCTCTAATACCCATAACTTCTGAGATCTTATTACCTGCTTCGTCTTCTTTTAGTTTCATTTTCTTCATTGCAACAACAATACTTGATGCATAGATAAATCCACTACCGCCACTAATCTTATCATCTGGATCAAACATGTCCTGTGATGCATAAGTATGATTAGTACATACTAATCCTACATTAAGAGAGCCAATCATGTTAACAGTATTACGGACTAATGAAGTTAGTGCTTTAGGCTTACGACCCATATCACCTTTCATGTCACCTTTGTTAAACTGATCAACATCAGTAGGAGTTAGTAACATACCCAACGAATCAATTACAAATAATACTTTAGGACGGTCTTCTTCGTCCATTGCTTTAAAATCTGTAATAAATGTTGAGATAGTCTTTGCTACATCGTCAATCATTGACATGTTTAGTTTAAGAAGTTTATCTTCACTAGTGTCAACGTCTAGAGCATGTAGCCAACTTTCATCAAGTGCATTTTCTGAGTCAATTAATACTACAAAAATACCTTGATCTTGTGCGTGTTTTACAATGTTACCTGAGCAGAAATAACTTTTTCCTGCGCCTGATTCTCCTGCAAACACCGTTACCTTACCTAGCGGAACGCCTCTATGAAAGTCGCCACTAATAAGATAGTTTAGTGCGTATGAACCTGTGCTAATCCAATCAGTTGGATCATTAAACCCTGTGCTCATACCTGAAATACTTTTTGTTAAGTCCTTGCGGAACTTACTAACATCAAATGATTTAGCCATAGTTACTCCTTATTAAGCTAGATGATTGGCCCCCGTAGGGGCCATATAGTCGTATTAACCTTGACGAGCGCGGATCATTGCAAGAATGTCCTGTGCTCCGCCTGCAGGTTCAGCGGCTGCTGCTGGTGCTGCTGCTTCTGTTGCTGCTGCTTCTTCAGTTGACTTAAAAGGAATGTCATCGTTGCGCGGGTCTGCTGCTGGAGCAGGAGCCGGTGCACTTTGACTTGTAGCAGTTGCTTGTGGTGATGCTGCTTTCATTGGATCACCTGTACGTGCTTGCATACCTGCAGGACGGAAGTATTGACTCCAACGTTCTGCATCATATGCTTCGCCATCTACAGATGCTTCAAACATCTCTGACATTACCTTAACTTCTACTTCGCCTGGTTTCTTAGGCAAAAAGTCGCTCATGTTAAACAAGCCGTGTGTATTTACTGCATTCATTTCAGCATCGCCTAATGGACGCTCTCTACGTGCCCATGTGCTTGTGCCATAGTCTGCATAACCACCTTTTGATGTTTTGTTAAGACGGAAGTCTACACCAGCAGTATAATCTGTTGGTAGTTCTTCCATGTCAGGATCCATAAGAGCCTGCTTAATAATTTGAAAGATTTGAGGACCAATAATAAAACGTCTAATTGGATTCTCAGGAGTAGTGTCGTCTGTTAGCGGATTGTCCGTTACAAAACCTTGGAAGATATAAGAACGCTTCTTCCAGTATTTACGACCCATATCTTCAAGAGCAGGGTCTTTAAACCAACCACGTACTTCTTGTAGAATGTTGCATCCGTCGCCATACATTTCCATGCACGGAACTTGTACTTGTACTGGACGTGAGTCTGTTTCACCTTTAATACCTTGGAATGGTAGTTTGATCATCAAACGCTCTTTCCAAAAGAAAGTGTTGTCTGCATCTCCATCAGGAAGGAAACGGAAAGTTGTACTCTCGCCTTCTTTAATATTCCAAAATGGGTAAATTGCGTTATCGCCGCCGCTTTGTGAACCACCTGTTGAACGTGTTTCTTGTTCTTTGAGCTTCGCTCGGATTTCTGCTAATGATGCCATAGTTGTGCCTCCTAATATGTTGCCTATGTCGTTGTTTAAGTCGTGTGCCTAAATGTGCAGCACTATTACATACTACACGATGTTATTTATCTTGTCAAGCATAAAATGCTTTATTATTGGATTTATCTTAGTCCAGCTAGTTGACGTACTCGATCAAACTCTTCATCGTCCGTTTCCATCTGCTGCGGTTGTGTGCGCATCTGATGCTCTTCAAACCTAGCAGTAACCTTTTCAATAAACGATTTAGCAGGATCAATAAACTGCTCGCCATAATCCTTTTCGATCATAGTAAGTACAGCAGTTTCTCCTTTTGGAAATTGACCTGTTTCTTTATCGAAATAACTTAGGATAAATTCACTTATTGGAGTTTGTGTCTTTTCTTTCTTTTCTTCAGGCGCATCTGCCTTTGCCATTGTGCCTGTTTTAGGATCGATTTTAACGTCCATTGTGTCGTCGTCTTCGAGCTTCATACTATTAATAAGTTCCATTACTGGATATAATGTATTAACGATTGCATTACCAAAGCGTCCATTTGATCCCGAGCCTGCTTCTGTTTCAAGTTTCTTTGCTTCGCTACGTAATTTCATCATTGCGTCGATTGTAGCTTTGGCGTTCTTGTCCATTCCTTGAAAATCTTGAGTTTTATTCTGTAGCCATGTATATACATCCCATACATCGTTTACATACTCATTTGCTAAGTTGCCTTCGTATGTGCCGTCACCGCGTTCAATTTGTTTACCTTTACTGCGAAGTTGACCTAATGCGTCTACAGCATCTTTTGCATTGTTAATATATGCTTCGTCTACTTTTGCTGCTTTTTTATTTGCTACACGCTGCTTTGCACGAGTTGATTTTCTTTGAGCCTTAACTTCGCCTCTGCTTAAAGACGCTGCGTTATCTCTTTTCATTTCACCATCTGCTTGTCCTTGCGGGCTTTCAGCAAACTGTCCCATCATTTCTTCAAAGCCTTGCTCTACAGCAATTTCTTCTTTAGTTTTTTTATTTTTTTCTGCTTTGCTATACTTGTCTTTTAGTGCGCCTAGTTCTTCTTGCGAAGCGCCGTCACGTCCTGCGGCTGCTGCTTTCTTCATATATTCTTTGCCGTGCTTCTTTTCACCTGCATAAGCCATAAGTGCTGATTCATCTACTAAGTCCTCTAGTCCTAGTTCTTGTGCTTTAGTAGCTTCACTTACTAGTTTATAAATGTATGGAAATACATCTGCTAGTTCTTCATTAAACTGTTTAATAGTAAGTTGATCAGTCCAATTCTCTGCAACGTCTGCCGGTACTTCTTCCATGATAGGTGTTTCGTATGCAGCAAATGCCTCTGCATAAAACTTTGGTTTTTGTAATGCAGTAATTGTTTTTCTTACTGTATTGATACGATCTTTAACAACATCAACATACTCGCTTAGGCTTTCAGCCATTACTGCTGAACGACCCATATATGATTTAAACTTGCGTAGTTTTGCCATCTCTTCTGATAGTCCAATGATGTGCGAACCAAAGTCATCATACAAGTTGCCGCCTTCTGCTACATGACGAGCCATTGCTCTTGCGCCACTTAGGTGCTTGAATGGATACTTGAATCTTTCGCCTTGTGCGCTTTCAATATAGATATTTGATATCTTTTTTGTACGCGGGTTAGCTACTTCTAAGTTTACATTTTCTGTATGCTTAATCATAATACGTGCTTCGCCAACTTTTTGATAGCTTGTACGTGCTGTACCATATAATTTTGATTCGTTCATATTACCGTCTCCGAAACGCTTGTTCGCTAAAAATTTATAATCTCTTTTTGTTAAATTTGACTTTGTAATATCTCTTATATCAAAGTCCATCAACCTTTTCTTACTAAATCTTCTAAGTTCTTTTAAAAAGTCAAACCAATCTGATTTTACATTTTCTTCTTCTACTGTTGCAACAATATCTTTAGAATATATAACAGTTAACCCTTCGTCCTCAGATATTGAAACACTGATGTTGCCTAAGGGTGATCCATTAGCAGTATATTCAAAATCAAAGAACCTTGCTTCAGTTGGTATATTAGTAACCTTTCCGTCCTCGCCGCCTATAGTGACGCTCTGGAATCGGCCTCGTAGCTTGTCGAATAATTCTTCGCCTATTGTGTTTAGATCTTTCATAATGTATTTATCAATAATTGCTGCTAATGAAGATTGGCATTGGCATATCATAGTCGTCATAATCATCAGCTTGATTAAACGAATCGTAAACTCGAGGATCCCAATCTTTAAGTACTGCCATCATTCTGAGGGCAAGAAGTGTTGCACTTACTAGGTCATCTGTTGTTCCAGGCTTTGCCATATACGAAGTTGATGTTGCAACAAAGTTTTTTAATTCTGATATCAATGGCTTGCTTTTTACATGCATTTTGTCATTTTCAATCATAGTCTTTAGTCTACTACATGCAGTAATTTTTGTACTATGTGTAGTATTAAATCCTTTGCGGAATTTACGGACATGTCCTTTACGTATAGGCTCACTGACGAACAAACCCGGAATGTTCTCTTCTCCAAAGTCGTTTATAACGATTAACGCAGCCTCGCCTATACCATTGTTCTCTACGCTCCAATAAATTCCCTGCGGGTTTTGAGTTTGTTCTACGAGGTATTTACATACTTCTGATAGAACTTTAATCTGCCCAGGTATAGCAGTTGTATTATGTTGCCATTCAGCAACTTGTTTGTATGTTGGTAATTCAAATACTTGTATTGCAGCATAGTCGCCCCCGGTTCCCATCGACGGATCTAATGCGATACAGTATGTATAATCACTTGTAGGCTTCTTGTACCAGCGTACTTGACCCATATTTGTAATCGGTGATATACCTTCCATATTAACAAGTTTAAGACTGTTAATTAATGTTTCGTCAAAGACTAAGAACTCGCAACCGTATTCACGACGAAACTTTTCTTCGCCAATACGTCCAATTTCAGCCTTTTTCCATTCTTCGTCACGATCAGGATGTTCGCTCCAGTGTGCAATAAACGAGTGAAATCCATTTGACCCTAGCTCTTGTTCGTTACCGTGCTCGTCGAATTTATCTTCAGCTTGTTTCCAAATAGTAGCAAACGTGTCTTCGTCTGAGTTTGGTGTACTTGTAAGAATAGCACGGCCACCTGTTGCAAGTGTAGGTGATATCGAAGTCCAAAACTCTTCAGCAATATTAGGCATAACAAATGCAAATTCGTCACAGTATAGTAATGAAATTGACATACCACGTCCTGTGTTGCCTGTTGTTGTTTGGCTAACTATTCGACTTCCATTTTCAAACTCTATTGAACCTTTGTTGTAACTTGTAACACCTGCTCTAATATGATCAGGACAACTTTCATAAACAAAGCGTATACGAGACATAATCTCTTGGGCACCTGTATACTTGTGTGCAGCAATAAGACATGTTTGATCTGGTACAAACATAGCATACCATGCTAAGTATATACTGGCACACGTAGTCTTACCTGTTTGTCTAGGCATCATATTGATGTTAAATCGATAGTTATGGTACGAGTGCATTAGTCCTAGCTGGTATTCAAAAGGTTTAAATAATAACTTACCTTTGACTGGGTGTTGAATGTATGCAAAGTGTTCAGCAAAATACAAATATCCGGTATCAGGATCCATACATTTTAGTAACTGATCTATTTGTTCTTCGGTATATTGTTCTTGCTTATTTGCTTTTTTAATAAGAACACCGTCAAGTGATTTACTCATTTAAACTCCAACTGCATTAATGTTTGGTCTAGTTTTCCAAAATTGTAGACATGAATATCTTGTCCATTAAGATCGTTTACAAACTTAACTGTGTTAAATCCGTCAGTAGTTACATACCGCATACCTTTTAGATTACCTAGTGCATGTGCTAAACTATCGGTCAACCCACATAGTCTAATATATTTATATAAGCCTTTTAGACTACAATTACTAGGCACACCTATCTTGGTTTTCTTAATCCAATTGTTTAGTATCTTAGGGTTAAAGCACAACTGCGATATGCCGCCACCTCTGAACTTATTGTAGCGTACCCACTCTACATTGTTAAAACTTTCTGATTGAGGATATACACCACAGGATAATTCAAATCCGTACGGTGCTAATTGATCGTATAAGTCAAATACAGTTTGGTATACTTTACCTTCATATGTACTGCCGCCTATACACAATATTTTATCAATGCCGGCTTTCTTTGCAGCAATACACGTTTCATGTAATTCAGATTCAGTCTGAATATTTCTAGCACCTATATGCATTACAGCTTTTGCACTACCTGCAATTTCATTTAGTTCAATAGCAGCGTCTTTTACTTTTGATAAGTGTGTACCTGGCAAATGTGTTATGCTAACTGCACTTGCGGTATCAACTGCATAGTGAGATAAAACTTGCTTAGGTGTTTTCTCTATACTAATGTTCATATTATATTTAACCAAAAAAATAGCACCCTAAGGTGCTATTTGGGCCGTTCGCTCTGTCGGTAGAACGTTCTTATTTCTTTTTAGCTGCTGCTTTTGCTGCTGCGTTCTTACGTGCAATCTGAACATCTTTGAAGTCATTCTTGCCGTCGTGATTTAGATCTGGTTGCTTTTTCTTTTCGCTTAGTGCTGCAAATAGTTTTGATTTGATACTATTTTCCATTGCGGTTGCTTTACGAGCAAGTTCGCCTTGTGCTTCTGGACTTTTACCTTTAATAGCATAAGTAGTTTCGTCATCGTCCATCATATCGTCTTGTCTGGCATGCATCATTGCATCGCCGCGATCATCTTCAGCATCTTGCATATCTTGGTCTACTCTATCTTTAGCACGTTCAAGATCTTCGCCATCAAGTTCGTACTCTTCGTCACGTGCTTGTGGGCCAAACTCAGTATCTACATCACCACTTTTTGAAAAAGTAGCACGGAACTCACCATCTTCGTCGTATACCCAATTAACTGTGCCTTGAAGATCATCATCATAATAATCACCTTCTTGTTGGCCGCTTTCTTGCATCGGATTGTCGCCGCCAGCTACTGGCTTGTGTGAACCTTTTTCTCTGTTTAATCCACCTGATAAGTCTTTAGTCATCATTTGATGATCGCTATACTCTGGGTCCGGAGCATTATCGTATCCAGCATTAACCATCTCTTCTTGGCCTACTGACGGTTCCATGTCTGGTTGATCCTCTGGATCACTTACGATAGCATTTAGTCTTTCCATATCTTGACGCATTGGCATCATAGCTGGTGTTACTGGTTCTGCATCTTGAAGACCTGCGTTCTTCATCATTTTAATTAAGTCTTGTACATTCTTTTCGCCACTTGCATTAAGGCTAATGTTCATACTGACCGGCATACCTTCGTCTGCTGGCTGCGGTGCCATTGCTGGATCAGCACTAGCGTTCATGCCACACTCTTCAATGTTATCCATTGATTCGATTAATTTTTTCATACTCATGTTATCAGCCTCCTACAACTGCTTTGGAATTTTCAGAAGTATCAATATCGCTAGACTCACCTGCTGGTGCAGCCTCCATTGGATCATGATCGCGTTCCTTACGTGCAGTTTCTAGTTCTTTAAGTAACTCCATTACTCTATTACCTGCTACTGCATCCTGTCCAGACTCGCCGCCTAATTCTTCTTTAGTTAAGATAGTCTCATACGGACCATCGTTTTTTGCTTCTTGCTCTTCAATTCTTGGGTCATCTGCTCCACGTACTATCACATGACTTTCATGTATACCACAACAGTTTCCTACATAGCTTTGCAATACTTGTGTAGTTGTCGGGTATCCAACTTCAATATCATAATATGTAACTTCCATATTTCTTAGTTGCGGGAAATCTAACGGGCGTTCTTGTATAGGTGTTGCTTTACCTTTTGATATGCTAGTTAAATTATATTTCTTTAAACATGATTCTAAACTATCAGCACATCCTTCAGGTAGTGTACCTGCAATACCGATTTTAAATTCGTATGTTTTTTTAGACTCGTTTAATATTTCTGAAAATGATCTCATCGTAATTCCTTATACATTATTTATCATTATCTATGCCTTTAAGCTTCTGTAATAAGCTATTGCGATCAGTAACAACGTAGCCTTCTCCGCTAACAATATCTCCGTCACTGCGCTGACTGCCATCTTTATCCATTTTTTCTTTTTTAAGTTGTAATTCGACCATTTTTAATTTTTTGTCTAATTTTGCAACCTTAGCATCTAAGTTTGTTCTGAGCATGTTTCCAGCTACTTCAAACACACGACCGCTATAACGACTTTCGACATTCATACCTAAGTCCATTAGATCGTCATATGCAGACATTGCTTTATCAGCAACTTCATTGAGCTCTCTATCAGCCATTTCTCCTAAGCCTTTTACAGCAGGTAGAGCTGAACTAATTTTATCAAATTCTTCTATTTCACGGAATGTTTTTTCCTGAGATTTGATTTCTTTCTTTTGTTCTTTTTTATCTTGCTTTTCAGCTTCTTCGATCATTTCTTTAGAGTCGGGAAGATTTAAAAGGTCTTCTAATTTCTTTGTCATAATGCTTACCTAGTTATAGTAGTATTTATCGCTATCTTCTACGGCCGGTATGAAAAATGTCTTGCTCAGTTACAATACGAAAGATCACACCTTTCTGTTTACACCATGCTCTTGCTGCGCCCCACTTGGCTTGATTAATAACATAGTGTGCTTGATTGTATTTTGATTTGCCAACTTTTTCTTTTAGTGCTTGGTTACTAGGCTTTACTTCGATAAGTTCGTTGTGTGTGGCACCCTTTACATCCATATAACTAATAAAGAAGTCAGGAACATAAATTGTTTGTTTACCGCTTAGAGGATTTCTATAAGGTATACGAATACCTTCACTTACCCATTTTTGTACATTAGGATGGTCATCACAAAACTTCATAAAATGATATTCCCAGCCACTGCGATACGTCGGCGAGGTATTGCCCATATACTTATCAGGGTTTTTCATATGAAACTTACCTTGTGCGTACCTTGCCATAGATTTCCTTAAACAATGTTAATAGTGTTGCCCATTCCAGAGTGTACAGTGCATTGATAGTATAATGTTGACGGCGCACTCATTGGTACTTTGAATATAACTACACCAATAGTACCATTATTTGTAACACCGGTACTATAAGCAGCGCCGCCATTTGATACTCTAATTTCAAATGGGTGTGCGCCGGAAGTATTATTAAACTCATAAGTTTCGCCTCGACGCAAAAATATTTCAGGATCATTTTCAGTAGTTGGAAACCAATGATTATCGGCATCACTAAATGTATAATCAGTAGTACCATTTGCTCCGATAGTAAATTTATGTATAACTTTACCAACTAAATTACCTGTAACATTACCTGTAACATTACCAGAGACTTCTGCATTTAATACCTCGGTGTCAACATCAAGTATAACTGTGCCGCCATCTCTTGTACGCACACTACCGTCTAAGTCCCCCATAATTGTTTTACCAACAGCAGAAGCGTCAATACTACCAGTAACATCACCTGTAACATTACCAGTTACATTACCAGTTACATCACCGTAATACATTGCTGTTCCTACACCAGCATCTACGTCAAGAATAAGTGTTAGACCGTCTGCCTGTTTAACATCACCGTGTACTTCGCCCATTACGTTACCAGCAAATGTAGCCTGTGAAATGTCTAACACTACACTTGTATTAGGATTAGCAGGATCTGATACTACATCACCGTAATACCATGCTGTATCAATCGATGTGCCTGCATCTAATACTTTTGAATTTGCAGCATCCGATAAGTCCCATGCAATAAGATTGGAATGACCAGTTACAACCGGGGCATCAGTAATTCCGTAACCAGCTAATGTAGTTGGTGTACCGTCTAATACGCTCCATGGTATCGCGCCATTAACGCCATCAACAAGTAATGTTGAATCATCAGCAAATACTGACCCTATAAAGTCTGAAGTTATCGAACCTTCAAGTACTAAACTATCAGACAAACTTAGGGTTACTTCTTGTCCTGAAACTAATGTATCAATCTGATTAGCTGTACCTGTTACAGTAAACGTTTGAGTATCAATGTCTACTGTGCCAATACCAATATTGCCTGCTATACTTAATGCACCAGCAGCGCCACCGCTACCTCCTGCATCAGCCGCTGGTGACCAAGAAGTACCAGACCATTTTAAAACATATCCAACTACTGGGATAGTATTATCTACATCAGATAAGTCACCAATGTTAGTTGGGATTGCAGGCCTGTTAGCAAGAGAATTATAATCACCATTAAATTGACTGTATATTGTAAGATCCGGCGGCGTGTATGTAAAAGTACCTGTAGAACTATCGTAATCAATTCCACCTTGGCCGTTTGCTAAATCATCTGCGCCGACGCTTAAATCAGTATATGCAATTCCTGTATCTAGTTGATCAACAAAGGAAAAGTTTCCTGATCCGTCTGTTGAAAGTACTTGATTCGGAGAACCGTCTGATATTGATAGTTGTGTAAGAACTTCAGGAATAATTGGCTTGCCAGTTAGTGAATTCCATTCACCATCGAATAATGCAGGTGGATTAGTTATGTTTGTCCAATCTAAATAATATGATCCTGCTTGTCCATTTAGTAAATCTGCATCTAAAGAAGCTGACGATATTGCATCGTCAGCAGGTGCCCATTGACTGCCATCCCATTTTAATACTTGTCCTGAAGTTGGAACTGTAGGAGCAATATTTGCAAGATCTTCTACATTGCTAGGTATAAGTGGAGTATTTGTTAAATTTGTATAGTCACCGTCAAATACTGACTGCGGCCACCATTGTGCTCCATTCCATAATAAAGCGTGTCCTACACTTGGTGATGTAATATTTGTATCAGATAAATCAGAAAGATTACTAGGTAAAAACGGTTTATTAGTAAGATTATCATAATCGCCGTCAAACACTCCAGGTAGGTTTGTTAAACTATTATAATCACCATCAAATAATGTTGGCAAGTTATTTAAGTCGTTATAGTCGCCACTAAATAATACGGGCTTACTTGTTAACTCTGTCCACGATAAAGTAAAGTTTGCATTTTCACTAACTAAATCGTTTATTCTTGATTCTAAATATCCTAAGTTGCCGTCAAGTTCTGAATGTGTTAACGGCACATCTTTATTTTGTCGTAGTATTAATGGCATGTGAAATTCCCTCTATTTTACATATTTTGGTTTTACATATCCTGGACGCATGTATGTAACATCATCTTCTCCAGAATCTTCAATAATCTGGACAACCGGTGTGTCTACGGATACAGTCATTTCAACAAACGCATCATTGGTTGCATAAAAGCTTTCAATGTTTCGTATGTCAAAGTTATCACCCGGCTGTCTAATATTAAACCCTATTGTACTCGATTTGCCTCTTTTTGAATTTATTAACTGTGTTGTAATATCATTCAATTCTATAGGATTTAATTTTTTTAATGTATCAATAAGCACAAATACAGGAACGTTATCAATTTTCGCTTGTTCAATAAATTGTCCACTTATATCTCTAGCAGGAATATCTTGAAACCCTCTGTTTGTAAAATATCCTACTAACGCATCAAATTCGTTTGCATTTATCCCTAAGTCAGGTTGTTGTGTAATAATTTCTGTCATATTAGTCTCGTGTAATTATAGTTGTTGCTAATTGTGCTAATTTAAAATTTGTTGAAGTTTGTGACGGATCGCTAGTTGCAAGTGATACTACTGTATCTCGTATTGCTTCTTGTGGCGAATCGCCTGATACTAGTCCTAATAGCACTGCCGATGTTGCAAGTGTTGCAACCTTTGACGGATTAGTACTAAGCGCCGATCCGATTGCCGAAGGCGTTAATAACGATGACGGTGTTGTTGTGCTGTAACGTCCAACCGCATTTGTAGTAGTTACTGTTGTATTATTTCTAAATAAATTTCCAAATATCGATGTAGCCGGAATGTTAGTTACAGGATTTTGTACAAATTCTGTAGTAGTTGATGCAAACTTTGGCTGAGCAATAATCTTAGGCGTATATCCGCCGTCATACTCACCGACTAACGGACTAGGTGTATTATCGTAACCTGTTTCAGCATCAGTAAAGTTTAACGGTTCATCGTCAATGTTACCGTTATTATAAACTACACTTTCGTATGCAACTGACATTGAGTTTGACATTATACCCGAGCCATCAGAGTAATCTAAAGAATCGTGCCCCCAATTAGTAAGCATAGGATTTACTAGTGTATACGAAAACCATGTTTGCTTTGTAAGTTGATAAATTTTTATATTTCTAAAAAATGAATCAAATTGCCCATTGTCTAATCCATAACGATTACGCAATGTTTGTGAATGTTTGTCTCTAGTCTCAATGCGATTACTATCAATACGTCCGTCTCTAAAATAATAATTATAATATTCTTTTAACATTGTTGACGTTGCATGATTATTGTCATCATGTAACTGTATTCTACATTCGTCGTATGATAATCTAGTTTGAATATTCTTTTTTCTATTATACTGTTGTCTTGTTTCAACACTTGCTCTGTATTGAGGCAAGTCAACTGACTTAGCTAGTACACCAAGTTGCTTTAAATAATGCTTAGTATAAGGTGCAGCTTTTTCAACTATATCATTTTTCAAAGAGAAAACAACATGATATAAAAATTTTGTTTTAGGCGCAAATGCAAATCCATACTGTCTGTATAGATTCATTGCATGTTGTGCATCGCGTAAATGAGTATTATCCTCAGGATTGAACTGTTGTGTCATATAGTATTTATCCATAAAAAAACAGGAACTAAAAAGTCCCTGTTTTTATTAATTATTTTTATACAACTTATCTAGCTGTTTCTTGACCAATACCTGTGATTGCTCCAGCATTAGTACCTTTTTGTATTGCGTTATCATAACGAATACTTAAACTAACTGTAACTGCTTCACTTGTTGCATATGACAAAGTGTTGTAGTTTGCTGATTCAATATAGCATCCTTTAAGTTCAAATCTATCAAGTACAATTGGATCTTTATCACCATTGCCGCCATCTAGTATTTCAATCTTAGTGTGGAATTTATAATCACTAGCTGCTGTTGCACTAGCTTGTTCAAAGAAATCAAACTGTTTCTGCAACTGGCTGCCCACTGCTCTTTGAATGTTGTTACTTGCATCTTCACGTAGTGTTAGCGTAATCGGCTCCCACGTATGCTTACCTGCTAAGTAAGTTCTTGAGTTATACGCCTCAAGCGTAATTTGATCAAAAGTCAAGTTAGGACGGGTTACGTCTACAACTTGTCTTTGTAAAACTCTTAAACTGTTGTCTACATCAGCACCAAACAAATCAAAAGCTACTCTAAAACGATACTGTAATTTAGGCATTAACAGTGATGAATTAGCCTCGCCCTCGAAAGGTACTGATAAGTTTTGTAATGTTGTTACTGGCATTCTATTCTCCTAATAGTATT
>Ga0206682_10000261_pt1 | contig 56943 bp, 40 predicted proteins | sample M240m12015metaG_FD_155444 | JGI IMG/M metagenome (GOLD analysis project Ga0206682, IMG submission 155444) | Ammonia-oxidizing marine archaeal communities from Monterey Bay, California, United States - M2 40m 12015 | ecosystem: Environmental > Aquatic > Marine > Intertidal zone | place: USA... | reverse complement strand
AATATCGACGAACACCCCCACCGGTTTCACCGTTCGAGCCTTACCTCTGTACACCTTGTGCAACTCGGGATGAAACGCCGGTCCGCCGCCGCCCCCCCCGCCCCCCCCGAACCTCGGCGCCCCACCATCCGCCCCCGCGCCTCCCGCGCGTCGATCACCGTCCCTCGTGCCTCGTTTTTCCCGCGTCTTCGCTCCCGTGGGATCTAAATCCTCCCCCGTCGCCTGGTCCACGACGCTCGCGTCCAGCGCCACCCTCCACGTCCCCGGCTTCCTCTCGTCCTCCCTCACGCTCGTCACCTTCCCCCACACGCGATGTCCGACCGGATAAAAGTACTCCAGCGCGTGTTTTATCGCCTCGTCGTCGTCGTCGCGCGAGAACGTCGCGTCGTTCCCGCAGTCGTCCCGGTGCATCAGCGCGTCTTTCCCCGAGTCGTCGCCGTCGACGCGCACGAACACCCCGAACGCGCGCACCGCGCGCACGACGCCGCGGACGATCTCCCCGACCGCGCGCGGCGCCGCGGCGGTCGCGTCGGCGGTCGCCATGACGTCGGCTCGCGTCGCACCGTCCCGCGCGTCACGGTGCCGCGCGTCGATGTCCGTCGACGCCTCGACGTCGTCCGCGTCTTCGACGGCGGCGCGCTTCAACGCCAACACGCCGAGCGTCAAGCGCATCCTGCGCGAGATCCGCGAACTGCGCGCCGAGGCGACGGCGCTCGAGGCGTTCATCGCCGAGCCGTGCGAGGATGACATCTTCGAGTTTCACTTCGCCGTCTTCGGACCGCCGCGAACGGCGTTCGAGCGCGGGATATACCACGGACGGATACTGCTGCCGCCGGAGTACCCGTTCAAGCCGCCGTCGTTCGTGCTGCTGACGGCGAACGGACGATTCGAGACGGGGACGAAGATTTGCCTGAGCATCTCGCAGCATCACCCGAAGCAGTGGCAGCCGAGCTGGTCGATACGGGCGGCGCTGACGGCGATGCGGGCGTTTTTCCCGACGCCGCCGGAGGGCGCGGTGGGATCGCTGGATTGGAGCGACGACGTCAGGCGAGAGCTGGCGGAGGCGAGCTGGCGAGCGAGCGAGCCGACGTTTGCGCACGGAAACGAAAAGCGACGGGCGCTGAGCGCGAGCGTGCACGAACGGATGCTGGCGAGGATGGAGGCGGTGATGGCGATGGAATCGGTGAAGGATGCGGGAGACGATGGGGCGAGCGCGAGCGAGGGTGGGGCGCGGTCGGAGAACGCGATCGAAGACGACGACGCGAACGAAGACGACGTCGAAGACGAAGCGACTTCGGAGGGTGGTTTACGCTCGCGCGCGTCCGAGGACGACGTCTCGACGGTCGACGGGGACGATGGGAACGATGTGGGTGTCGAACCGTCGCGCGCGATGCGCGCCGAAGACGTCGCGCGCGAGGACGAGCGCGAGGACGAGCGCGAGGACGAGAACGACGAGGATCCGCCGCGACCCGTGACGCCGCCGAACGAAACCGAACGCGAAGATCGCCTCGCGCGCCGCGCGCAAGAGCTCGCGAAAACGAAGCAACAACTCGATACCACCGCTTGGGCGCTGGTTTTCGCCATAGTCGCCATCACGATCAAGCGCCTCGTGGTCCAGCAAGTCATCGGCGCTTTGCAATAGCAGCACCAAGCCGTCCCGCTCGCCGACTTCGCCTCACACGCGCGCGCGTCCTCGCGAGTCACCATGCGCGCGCTCGCGAACCAATCCTCCGCGCTCGCTCTCGCGCGCGACGGACGCGAACGCGCGACGCACCGCGCGTCGTCGACGTCGAGTTCGCCGTCCCGAGCTCGCTGGATAAAGTCCCGAGCGCTCGCGACCGACGCGCGCACGACCCCGCTGCCGCTGCTGAGCGCCGATAAAGCGTACTCACACGTCTCGCCGGGCGTGTGCGACGCGTGCGAGCGCTCGCGAGACGCGCGCGAGGCGTGGGTGGCGCTGCTGCTCGGACAGTTTCCGAGTCACGTGGCGAACGCGGAGCGAACGCGCGCGCACCTGAACGAAGACGCGTCCTACATCGAAAAGTACGAGGCGTTCGAGAGGGCGTACGAAAAATATTTATTATCCGCGATCGAGCGGGACGAGGGCGTGGCGAGCGCGCGAGGGGTCGGGGACACGCTGATGGATATGGTGGAGGAGAAGGAGCGCCTGCTTCGATCGTGCGGGCTCGAGGATATGTTTATGGGGTTGAAGGCGAACGAGAACGAGATTTGTTTGGCGTTGTATCCGGAGATGTGTCGAGCGGTGGATGGTGTGAGCGATGCGCGAGGGCGGTTGCGTTTGGTGATCGAAGCGGCGCTGGCGGGTAATCTATTCGACGCCGGCGCGGCGGCGGCGGTGCAAAACGTGGCGTTTTGCGACACCGAGCAGGCGGTGTGCGACTACCCCGAGGACGAGCAGAAACGATTCAACTTGGACGCCAGCCAACTGTTTGCGACGTTTGCCAAGGCACAGGAGAAGGTGTTACGACCGGAGAGTGGGTGGAAATTTGATAGTTTTGAAGAAATCGACGCGCGCTTGCGAAGCGGCGCGCCGTGGAAGCGCGTGTTGATTTTCTGCGATAACGCGGGCGCCGACACCATGGGCATGGTTCTCTTGGCGCGTTACCTCGCATCCTTGAACGCCGACACCCACGTCGCGCTCGTGGCGAACACCACCGCGGCGTTGAACGACATCACGTTTGACGAATTGCGCCGGTTCGTGTCCTCGTGCGTCAAATCCGACGACACCCTGCGCGCGCTCGTCGACGAGGGCCGAGTCCAATGCTTACCCTCCGGCGCCACTTCCACCCTGCTCGACTTTTCCAGGGTCTCCCAAGATCTCGCTTCGTACGTCAACGGCGCCAGCGTGCGCGAAAACGATTGGCTCGTCGTCCTCGACGGCATGGGTCGTTCGCTCGAATCCAACTGGAACGCCGCCTCGTACATGTCACCGGGCGTGGACGTCCTCTCTTTAGCCATGGTCAAGAGCGAGATCAACGCTCGGCGTCTCGGTGCTGAGGTATACGATTGCGTCGTTCGTCTCAACACCGCCCCGAACGTGTCGTGAGCGATCACTATTTAATGTAATCATCGCGCGTTGTCCCGGCGTCGTCGCGGTCCGTCCTCACTTCGAGATGCGCGGCGTCGTCGCGCGCCACGCCCCGCTCGCGCGCGCGCTCGTTCGCGCGGGAACGTCGCAGCCGACTTCGCGCGCGCGCGCGCGGCGCATCTCGACGCCGAGCGCGGCGCCGCTCGACGTCGAAGTCATCTTGCGTCACGCCGAGCCCGAGCACCGAGACGTCGTCAAACGCGCCGTCGAGCGCGCCGAGCGCGTGCGAGATCGATGGACGGTGGAGACGATCGAGTTTCTCGACCCAGGCGCGCTGCATTCGGTGGAGAACGCGGTGCGCGCGGTGTGTGGGGACGAAGTGGAAGTTCGAGCGTGGGGCGGCTTTGCGTCCGCGGAGCGACGACGCGCGACGATCGCGCGCGCGGACAGCGTCGATGAGGAGGAGATTCGCGACACCGTGCGCGTGTTGAGGGTGCAGGGGAATTTTATGTTCGACGCCGCGACGCATAGAGATTTTTTAGGCGCAATTCTGGGAACTGGCATTAAACGAGAAAAAGTCGGAGACATCGTCGTCACCGGAGAGCGGGGCGCCGACGTGATGGTGTCGCCCGAGATGGCTGAGTTTTTAAGCACGGCGTTGACTTCGGTGCGAACGGTGAAGGTAGAAGCCCGCGAGGTGGACGCGTCGGAGTTAAAAGTTCCCGAACCAAAGGTGGAGGACATTTTCTCCTCCGAGTCTAGCACGAGATTGGACGCTCTCGGGAGCGCGGGATTTAGGATGTCGAGATCGAAATTCGTCGCGCACGTAGAATCTGGAGACGTCAAGGTGAATTGGAAGGAGGTGAAGAAGGGACGGTACGATCTGAGCGCTGGAGACGTCGTTTCGTGTCGCGGGAAAGGTCGCTTGGAGGTGGTGGATATCCAACCCGCGAGAAAAGAGGGAAGGTTTGCTTGCAATCTTCGGCGCTACGTGTAATTTTAATTCTTTTTCGTTCGCGGAAACCAGTATCTGGGTAAAGGCGGCGGTGCATCCGGCGGAGGCGAGTTCGCCACTATGACCGCGAGCTCATAAGCCATCGTCGAGCCCTCTTCAATTTTCTCGCGCGTCGCCGTCGCCGGTTCGCCGAGCACTTCTTGCACGACGGAGCGTTCAGGCTCGTGTAAATTCGCCACGCGCAGCGCCTCCACGATGGTTTGCCATAGTCTTTTGTTGGACATACTTCCGGGTGATTCGAGAGCTTGGAGTAAACTTCGGACTCCCGTCGCCGTCGTCAACGGAGGGACTTTGAAATCTCTCGCGGCGTGCAAGACGTCGTCGAGCGAGTCACGATCCTCGCAAATGCAGCCGAGCAACACCCGCGTGTCCCAAGTGCCGAGAATCAATCGTTTGACCTCGGTGTTATTTCGAACCATGGTTCCGCTGACGATGTTTCGAAACGACGGCGACGTTTCCACGTCGAACGGTCGAAACTTTAGCGACGTTTTCAATCCCGACGTACAACCTCGAACAGTCACTTCGCCTACGATTTCGGCGACGGGGTACGCTCGACCGAGACCAGAGATGCGAAGCGACGGTAAATTGAACTCAAACACTTCCCCACTGTTGTTGCATTCGCCTCGCCGTCCCAAGTAATCCGGGTGGCCAGAGCATCCGCGCACTTCGACAAAGTTCCCTTCTCGAATATTGTTCGTGGTCGAACTGTCGCTCGGCTTCGGCAAATCGAAGTGGACGTCGATCACAGACCCGGATGTGGACACCCGCGGCGCGGTTTGAACCTTGGCGCTCGCGTGAACAAACTGTCGTTCATAGTCGATGAAGTGATCCGCGGTGCGTATTTCGTCGAAATCGTAAGAACATTGCTCTTGAAAGTACACGCTTCGCTCGCCTTCAGCCTCGACGTCGGCGCGTAGAATGACGTGCGTCCCGAGCGGCGGCATCACCGCCGGCGAACCGCCGTCATCGCTCGGTTGCAAAATCTCCGCGCAAAATCCCATGACGAAATTCACCGCCGCGCGCATCCGCGCGATCGCGTCCTCGTCTTCGTCTCCATCCTTCGCCGTCGCCGCGAGAAACGCGTCTCGCCCCGCGCGTCTCGCTCGTCGCGCGTCCGCATCCTCCGACCCCCTCACCCCGTCTTCATCGCTCGGCTCGCGCTTCGCCGCCCCTCTGACGATCTCATCGAGCAACTTCACCCGCAATTCGCTCGCCGCCCGTCGCACGCGCGCCTCCTCGTCCTCCCCTCGGGCCTCAAAACTCGCACCCTTCGCGCGCGCGTCGTCCCTCGCCGTCGTCGCGTCCGCGACCGTCGCGCTCGCCGCGAGCGCGTTCGACCACACCGACGTTTTTCTCGCCACCGTCTTCATCGTCGATCTCGCTCTCCCGCGCCGCCGCGCTCTCCCGCGCGTCGTTTCGCGTTTCCACGAATCGTGCGTTTCTCCAGCCGTTTTTTCATCGCGCGCTCGTTGTTACCGTCGCGTCGCGCCGTCGCGTCCATCGCGTCGATCGCGAGTAAATAAGACCAAAAAAGGCTCGCAAGCCAAAGACTGCATGACGTACGTACGACATTCGAAAGATTCCTTGACCTTGCCGCACGAGACGCGTCTCGGTCAGAGTTACGGTTTTCGTCCCGCGCGCTTTTTCGTCGCGAGGCCCCTCTCGATCGTCAAACGTCGACGCGAACGGCGCGCCGACGCGCGAACGACGACGGCGACGACGGCGTCGACGCGCGCGCGCATCGCACGAACGCTCGCGCGCGCGCGCTCGGCGACGCTCGCGACGCGCGACGCGCGGGGCGTCGTCGCGAGCGCGCCGCCGGACGAGGGACGCGCGAGGAGGATGTCGACGGCGCGCTTCTACGACGACGTGCGGGACGCGACGACGCGGGCGATGCGATACAGCGTCGATGGGACGTGGCGGACGTCGGCGTCGGGATCGACGTGCGAGGCGCTGAATCCGAGCAAGGCGAACGCGCCGGCGAATCGGTTTCAGGCGTGCACGACGAGCGAGGTGGACGAGGTGTTCGCGAAGGCGCGAGAGGCGCAGAGGACGTGGCAGAGGACGCCGTTGCACGCGAGAGCGGCGCTGTTGCATCGAGCGGCGACGCTGATGCGAGAGAACGCGGGAGAGATGGCGGAGGCGTTGGTTTTGGAAGTCGCGAAGGGGGCGAAGGACGCGCGCGTGGAGGTAGAACGCTCGGCTGACTTAATCGACTACACGGCCGAGGAGGGGGTGAGATTGCTCGGGGAGGGGAAACTTTTGATGAGCGATAGTTTTCCGGGGAACGACCGCACGAAGCTGTGCATGGCGAGCAAGGTTCCGGTGGGGATCATCCTGTGCATACCGCCCTTCAACTACCCCGTGAACCTGTGCGTTTCAAAGATCGCGCCGGCGCTCATCGCGGGGAACACGGTGGTGGTGAAGCCACCGACGCAAGGGTGCACGGCGACTTTGCACATGATTCAGTGCTTCCTCAAGGCTGGATTTCCCGCCGGGACCGTCCAGGCGGTGACTGGAAGAGGCGGGGAAATCGGCGACTACCTCACGACGCATCCCGAAGTCAACGCGATTTCGTTCACGGGCGGCGAGACTGGGATCCGCGTCGCCCAAAAGGCGGGCATGGTGGCTTTGCAAACGGAACTAGGCGGTAAAGACGCTTGCATCGTCTTACCCGACGCCGACTTGGACTTAGCGGCGAAGAGCATCGTGAAGGGTGGTTTCTCGTACAGCGGCCAACGATGTACGGCGGTGAAACTCGTCGCCGTGTTCGAAGAAGTAGCCGATGAATTGCTTAGCAAGGTGAACGCACAAATCGCAAAGATGACTGTTGGTCAACCAGAAGACGACGCCACGATCACTGCGGTCGTGTCAAAGAGCTCAGCCGATTTCATTCAATCCTTGGTCGTCGACGCAGAGAGCAAAGGCGCGAGGCTTTGCCAAGAGTGGCGGCGAGAGGACAACTTGATCTGGCCTCTTTTGATCGACAACGTCACGCACGATATGAAAATTTGCTGGGAAGAACCGTTCGGTCCCGTGCTCCCCGTTGTGCGCGTCAAATCTGACGCCGAAGCACTCGAACTCGTAAACAAGTCGAGATTCGGTTTGCAAGGATGCGTCTTCACAAAGGACATCGACCGCGCCATTCAGATGGCTGACGCCATGGAAACGGGCACGGTGCAAATCAACGGTCCGCCGGCGCGCGGGCCCGACCATTTTCCGTTTCAGGGCGTTAAGGACTCCGGCATCGGCAGTCAAGGCATCACCAATAGCATCAACGTCATGACAAAGGTCAAGTCGACGGTCATCAATTTGTCAAAGCCGAGTTACACCGTCGCGTAGCGGGTCGATTGAAGAGCGCTCGTCGATTGAGGCATTCGAATAAAACAAAATATTAAACAAAAATAACATCATCACTACGCCTACGAATGCTGCTTACCCCAAAAATCTAAGACTGCCCACCGCTCGGACGCTTGTTCTGCGACACCGCGCGAGCGATGCGGCACTCCAAATCTCCCTCCGCCGTGGCGTCGACCGCCAAATCGCACGCCTCGAAAACCGCCCGTCCCGCCGCGAGCGCATCCGCGGGCAAATCGTTATACAACTCCTCCAACCCTTGATTAATCAACCCAATCATCTCCGGCCCTCCCTTGAAATCCACCTTCACTCTCGCGTTGTTGGCTTTAAAAATTGCCTCGAGCGTCGAAACGTTTTGCAGCACCGAATCCACCGCGTACGGGTCCGCCCCGTACATCTCGCTCAGCGTCGGCAACGACCGTCGCAGCGGTCCGCTCACCCGGCTCGACGTCTTCACGTTCAACTGGCTCAAATCGCACGCGAACACCGGCGCCTCGCACGTGTCCCTAAACAAGTCGTTCTGCGCCAGCACGTCCGCGAGCGCCGCCTTCGCCGCGAGCGTCGTCGCGATCGCGCGCGGCCCGTCCTCGATGGGTTTATCCAGGTCCGCGTTGAACATCGCGCGCGCCGCGTCGTCGCGCGCGACGATCGGCCGCGCGACGACCGCGCCGCACGCGAGCGCCAGCGCGCGTCTTCGCGACACCGCGTCGTCGCGCGCGTCGCGCGCGCGCGTCGCGCCGCACCGCGTCGTCCCATCGCGCGTCGTCGCGCGGCCGATCGTCTTCGCGCGCGCGCGCGGCGCCGTCGTCGCGCGCGCGCGCGTCGTCGTCGTCGTCGTCGGCATCGCGTCGAGCAGTGGCGCGACACCGCGACGCGCGCGCGCGAAGAGCGAGACCGACGCGCGCGACCGCGACTCGAGTCGCGAACGCGCGCGACGACGGCGCGACGCGAGCGCGCGCGACGCGAGCGCGCGCGAAAAGCTCGATTCGATTCGATTCGATTCAGCGTCGACGCGACGATAACGAACGAGGAAACGATCGCGGTTGATGCGCGGCGCGCTGAGCTCGACGCTGTACACGCTGGGTGCGACGGCGGTGTGCGTGTCGATCGGTGCGAAGCACGGGGTGATCGAGGTGAGGACGGAGAGGATACGGGACGAGACGGCGCGAACGCTGTGCGCGGGGACGCTGCGCGCGAGCGACGCGGCGGTGGACTTGGCGTTTGAACTCGGGACGAGGATCGCGCGAGAGCTGGGATCGAAAAAGTGAGCGCGAGGGATTCGAAGATGGCGTTTTGGACGACGCGACGGGGTCGCGCGGTTCGGGTGTTGACGCAAGGGATCGCGTTGGGCGCGCTCGTCGCGCTGTTGCGGGTGGATTTGTATCGATTGAATCCGACGAGGGGGGCGCTTTTGAGGGGGGAACCGATGGCGGGCGCGGCGAGCGACGCACGAACGAGGGACGAAATGGTGAAACGCGAGTTGGATGTTCGAGTGGACGCGGAGGTGAAGGAGATTATCGAGAGACGCGATCGAGCGGCGGAGGAGGCGAACGCGGCGGTGGAGGAATCGCCGCGACTTCGCGAAGTCCACGTGGACGATGACCCGCCGGTGGAAACCTCGCCACCGCCGCCACCGCCGCCACCGCCGGTGGAAACCTCGCCACCGCCGCCACCGCCGTCACCTTTACCGTCGCCACCACCGCCATCGCCATCACCACGGGTCATTTCAGATACGGTCACGTCGCACGTCGAGCGACGAAATGAAGAGCGAACGTCAAACGCGTCCGCCGCATCGAGCGAAGATTCCTACGTCGCGGCGGCGCCATCGTTCATGGAACCGTTCGCGCTTCGAGCGATCAATGGGCGCAGAACGGATGCGTTCGTCGTGGATGACTCAAGACCGAACAGGTGTGAACCGAAGCGAATTAATAGACGGATATGGGGTTCCGCGCGCTCGTTAGATTTCATCGTTCCGCGCGACTCTGAAGAGTGGCCTCAGAACTGCGACGGACGCGAGGCGCTTTGCGAAGTTTTGCGACGAGTGGCGAAAAACAGAGAAGTACTAGCCGCGGTGGCGAACTCGCAAGCGCCTGGTTTGACGCCATTCTTGGAAATGCTCATCGCGTTGAAAGTTCCAAACTTTCTCGTCATCGCGCTCGACGAGCCGCTGACAAAGCGTTTGGATGAGCTGGGCGTGCCCTATTACTTTCACGAAGATCCCGTGATGGGTAATCACAAAGTGAGCGCGAAGAAGTTTGCTTTGATTCAAGAGTTCGTCGCCGTAGGATGTTCTGTGCTGCTTACCGACACAGACGTCACGTATCAGCAGAACCCATTCGATTACTTGTACCGCGACAGCGACATCGAAAGCATGAGTGATGGCTTCGATAATGATTCAGCCAATGGATTCTTACAGCCTATCGACGATGTTTCGTTCGGTGAGGCTCGGCGGCGCGCTGGATCATTTCGCGTTGCCGCGCTCAATAGCGGCATGTGGTACGTGAGCGCCACTGAAGCAAGTTTGCGGTTGATGAAAATCATGGCGCATCGCTTGGCAACGGAAGAGTTGTGGGACCAGAGCGGGTACAATCTTGAGCTCTGGTTCGCGAGTCGCGACGCGCACATGACGTCAGGGGCGACAGTGCGAGTCATGGATCCGTTTTGCTTCATGAACAGCAAGGTCATGTTTCGAATCATTCGTCACTCGAAGCCTTTACAGCGAGAGAATCATCGCCCGGTGGCGATGCACGCGAACTATCACACGGACAAGGACAACAAAATCAAGCTCGTTCACGCGTATTACACCAAGGACGCACCGTTGTCGTCGCTCGACTGCATCACTGGCTGCGATAAGGGCTTGAAGTCTATTATTCAACTGGAGTCTGGTCACTTGCATAGCATTAATGATGGATTCATCGGAAGCAAGACGTGGACGAAAGGGCGCGCGGGCGCAAAGACGTGCGAACCTATGACGGCGTGGGATGGAAAAGTGGACAAACTCGATCGAAAATTGCACGTCATCAGCGATAGTGAGCGTGTGTGCCGGAGTGATTCAAAGTTGAGGAAAACTGTGAAGGAAATCTGCGATGTGCTTTCTAGCAAGTTGACTTTCGATGAGCACGGCGATGCCATGATCGTCGTCGCGGACGCCAAAGACTCCGAAGTGTTTGGATTGTTCCTAGAGCACGGCATCGAGAAGAATAGATTGATAAAGCGAGCTATGGTCGTCACAGATGATGAGAGCATCGCGAAAGCGGCGAGGGATGCCGGACTCGCCACTGTGATCCGCAAGTCGCAAAAGACTCCGCTCTCGAAAGCTGCTCTCAAATGGTACGCCATTCACGCCGTTCTTCGAGACGGTCACGGAGTCGTCTTCGTCGATCCGCGAGTCGTCTTGCTTGATGACCCTTCGAAATTCTTTTACAGAGATTCTGATTTGGAGTCCGCGAGCGATGGTTGGGACGATGCTTCTGCGTACGGATACGACCACGTCGTCGACGATCCTACCATGGATTGGAGTCGATTCTTGCACGGCGGTCGAGTGGTGAGCTCAGATGCTGGATTTTTCAGACTATCCCCGACCCAAGAATCTATCGCTTTCGCAGAACGAATGGCCACTCGTTTGACCGCCATGAAGGGCGACGTTTCGGTGGCGCAAGAGCAAGATGTGTTCAACGCGGCGGTCTTCTTCCCATCGTACGGCGACGTCGTCGCCGTCGGCATCCTCCGGCGAACGCTCAATTATCTGTGTTTTGCCAATTCAAAGACAGTCTTCTTGTTCATGCGCAAAGACCAAGCTATGGCAAAACATGTGCCAATCACGGTTGATTTCAGCTACCACGTTCGCGATGTGGAACGAATGCGAGATACGTACGCGTATTACGAAGCGCTGAAGAGCGGCGAGTCGAGCGAGGTACAGAAGTCACGAGTTCCTTTCATGAAGTGGGCGGCGGGTACCGGAGTTGAAACCTCGGGCGAAGAGTCGATCGCGCTCTGTGCTGTACCGACGTCAGCGCCGACGAAAAGTGCGATTGAATCACACGAGCTCGCGTCCAAAATTTCGAACGAGCGAGAGCGCGAGTGGTCCTGGGCCGGCACGCCGGGGATGAAGTTCCTCGAGGCTGGGAAATTGGCGACTCCTTGGGGCGAGGGTAAATGGGCGTTAGTGACGGCAAGCGATGGAAACGTGATACCAAATGCGCTTTGGGCCGACTTCGCGGGCACGCATCATCTCTTGAAGTTTGAAACCCCCGAAGGGAGCGACGCAGAAAATTCCATGTTTGTGTCTGAACGATGCGGCGACGGCTCGCTCGTCGTCGGGCGACTTTTGCCGGTCAAGGTGAGCGACGCATAGAGTGTAATACGATAGCGAAATATCAACAGTGGATTGCATGTAAGTAAGTAGCTAGTGTTATTTGTGTTGTGTGTGTTTAGGTGCCAGAAATGTCTGGGAAAGAATTGTGTGCGCGAGCGAGCGCGGCCTGCTTACATCGAGCGAGACTTCGTCATGCAGCACATCGCGGTGCGGGGCTTGCCCGCGCTCGCCATGTGAGCCGCGATGGAGTCCCAACGGTTGATGGTACCCAACGGGAACAGTTGCTTCGTAGCCGTTTCGAGCTCGGTGATTTCGTCGGCGCCCCACGCTCCGCCAACCTTGTCGGAAGCCTCTCTCTCAGCGCGGCGGCTGGCGGCTTCATCCGCCTTTGCTTGCCAGTCGCCACCCTTGGCCAAGACCAAGCACGCGAGGACGCACGCGGTGGCGTCCCATGGACCCTTGACGTCGTCGCCGTTCATCGCGGCGTCCAACAGCGTCTTCAATTCCTTGGCGTGATCGATAGTCAATGCGTCGCACAGGCTCTCGAGCTCGCCGTCGCCAGGGTAATCTACCCAGCCTTCCGCGACAGCGCCGATCGCTCGAAGTCGCTGTTTTTCTTTACGGAGCGCCTTTTTCAGTTTTTCGAGCTCCTTCTTCGCGTTCGCCTTGTCGGCCTTGCTGGCTTCGGCTGCAGCCTTCGCGGCGGCCTCAGCCTCAGCCTTGGCCTTCTCGTCCTCTTCGGCGAGCTGGCGGGCGCTATTGTTGCGGCTCATCTTCTTCGCATCGCGCGCAGCCTTTTCAATGGCGCGTTGCTTGATGCATCGAGGATCGTACTTTTGCGCGGCCTCGACGAAAGCACGAATCTGAGCTTGTTCCTTCTTCTTCGATTCGGCGCGAAGGGATCTGTTTTCCTTTTCCATTTGACGACGATGGTCGCGGTCGTGCGCCGTCTCCGTGTCGTTTTCTTTTTCGTGCGGGAATTCTCTCCACGAATTGAACTTCGCCGCCCAGAAAATGTAATGTTTACGCACGTCTTCATACGGCGCATCCGGGTCGTCACAGATCGGCACCGGCTTGGTTTCGCTAAAGCGAGACAACAAGTGAAAGTGCGGCATAAAGGTCTCGAAAAACTCACCCTCTTCGCACGAGGATGGGAACTTGTAATCCGGCGCATCGACGGAATCAAACTCCCGTCTTCTCGCCTTATCCGTCAAGACTTCCATCGCCGTCACGACAGCCTTATAGCGCTGTTCAATGCGCTCGGCTTCGACGGCGTCGACTTGCGCCACCCCGCGCTTATCCGGATGCAACGCGATCGTCAACCAGCGATGCTTTTCAAGAATTTCCTCCTTCGTCGCCAAGTATCGCTTCGTCGCCAACCCCAACGCGCCGTAGTGATCACCAAACTCCTTATTCCCTCGTCGCTTCGTCTTTTTCATCTTAAACTCCGGAGAATCAAAATCCACAAAGTCATCCATCGCCTCCTCGTCCAGCGCCGCCATCGACGCCTTCTTCGCCAGCTTGACTTCGCACACCGCGCTCAACCCACACTTCATCCGCGCCAGCTCGTGAAACGCGTGTCCGGCGAACTCTTTCATGCGTCCACCGCCGACGTCGATCGGCGCGCATCCCGCGACGACGACGGCGTCCGCGCCGCCCTCGATCGCGTTCGCCTCCCACGCGATGCGCATCTTCGGAAACCGACTCGTCACGTGGTCGTCCACCGCCTCGCGTTCCTTCGCCTCCATGGCCGCCATCATGCGCTCGAGCGCCTCCATGTCTTCGTCCGCCATCGCGTCGTCGTTCGCGCGCGTCGTTCGCGTCGTCGCCGTCCCGTCGCGCGTCGGATAAAGCGCGCGCCGTCGCCATCCGCCGTCATCCGTCGCCGGCGCGCCGCCGGCTCGAGTCATTCGCGCGCCGTGTGCATAAACAGTGCGCCATCGCGAATGCGATCGTCTCTGCGTTGAAAGGTAATCTACACGCTTAAACGCGCGTTTTTTTGCGACCGGCGTTTTTTTACGACGCGCGTCGCGTCGCGCGTCGCCGCGAATCCGCGACGCCGCGCGTCGCGTCGACGTCGCGCGTCGCGTCGCGAGCGCGACGCGACGGACGACGCCGAGCGCGACGCCGAGCGCTCGACGCGATGCCGACGCCGAGCGTCGTGCTCGCGACGGCGGGATACGACCACACCGTGCGGTTCTGGGAGGCGACGCGCGGGGTGTGCTATCGAACGCTGCAGTACGCGGACTCGCAGGTGAACAAGCTGGAGATCACGCCGGACAAGCGATACCTCGCGGCGGCGGGGAATCCGCACGTGCGGTTGTTCGAGGTGAACGCGTCGAACCCGCAGGCGGTGACGTCGTACGATGGACACACGGGGAACGTGACGGCGGTGGGATTCGAGCCGCACGGGAGCTGGATGTACACGGGGAGCGAGGACGGGACGGTGAAGATTTGGGATTTGCGCGCGGGAGGGTATCAGCGAGAGTACGAGAGTCGAGGCGCGGTGACGAGCGTGGTGTTGCATCCGAACGGGACGGAGCTGATGAGCGCGGATCAGAATGGGAACATTCGAGTGTGGGATTTGACGGCGAACGCGTGCTCGTGCGAACTCGTGCCAGAGGTAGGAACGGCGGTGCAATCGCTCACGGTCGCGGGCGATGGGTCCATGGTGGTGGCGGGAAATAGTAAAGGGACGTGTTACGTGTGGAAATTACAGCCCGGGTCGAAGACGACGGCGCATTTTGAGCCGTTGCACAAGCTCAACTCGCACAACGGGTACGTGTTAAAGTGTTTAATTTCCCCGGATTGTCGCTTACTCGCCACGACGTCGAGCGATAAGACGGTCAAACTATGGAATTTAGATGGGTTCAAGCTCGAGCGCGTGCTCGAGGGTCATCAGCGCTGGGTGTGGGATTGTGTCTTTAGCGTCGACGCAGCCTATCTCGTCACCGCGAGTTCGGACACCACCGCGCGCCTGTGGGATTGCTCCACGGGCGAAGCCATTCGCGTGTACAGCGGTCATCACAAAGCCGTCACGTGTTGCGCGCTCAACGACAGCGCCGTCGGCGACGCCGCGGAGGCGGAAATTAGTAATGAATAGCATCGCCGAGGCGCATTGTAACAACCGTAGGAACGCAGCAGACAACCGCACACCTCGACGCGTCTCGCGCGCGCGAGATGCCTTCGCGCGCGAACGCGACCGCGTCGCCGGGGCGGCGAAAGGCGTTCTTCGAGATCAACGGCGCGGTGCCCCCGGAATCGGCGTCGAAACCGACGGCGACGCGACGACTCGAGGGCGACAGCTCGAAACCGAATTCGAACGCGACGTCGGTGGAAACGGTGGAACTGGCGCGCGTCGACGCGCGCGCGACGTCTCGGGAAAACTTAGTGAAATCGCCGGTTCGATCGTCGCAGTTGACGGATTACGAACGCGAGCGTGAGGTGCGTGGACGTCGCGATTGAATGATTTGAATTCAAAGTCGTCGCGCGGACAGACTGACGAAGCGCGTCGACGAACGAAACAGGCGCGCGTGCGACGAAACAACGAATTGTTGGCGTCGCTGAAAGTGCGCGAATCGAAAGATGCGCTAGAGAAATCCGCGGGCGAGGCGAAGGACTCGAAGCGAAAGAGACGAGAGAAGAAGGAGGAGACGCCGGCGGAGCCGACGCGACGAAGCGCAAGAATGCGAGGCGAGTCTTCGAAGGGGCGATGGGTGGAAATTGGCGAAGATGATAAGCCCAAGGGAGAAATCGACGAGGCTTTGGAGTGCCACTTGACGTGCGACGAGTACTGCGCGATGCATGGACTCGAACCTGGCCCGAAAATGGTCGGAGGGTTCCACGGTTGGGTGGAGGAAACAGAACGAATCCGACTCGGCATCGCGGAGAATGCGAACAAGGCTTGGGAGCTAAACGGTGGTGGCTCGGGAGACCGCAGGCCCGGAAAGGGCGAACAAGCTCGAGATCACGCGAGGCGAATGCTGTATAAGAATCCCAACGCGTACTTTTACCGGCACACTGGCGGAGAAGAGCAGCGCAACGGAGACTGGGATGAAGGCGAAATCGAGCGGTTCGTCGAGGTGGCGAAACAGTACGGCTGCGGCGACAAGTGGGGATTGTTCGCGTCTTACATTCCCGGGCGCGTCGGTTATCAATGTTCGGCCGCGTACCGACATATCATCATTCCGAGAGGTTTGCTGCGAGATGATTCGTGGCGTCTGACTCCGTCGGGCGAAGCGATTTTCGCCGGGCGGAACAAGTAGAGTCATTGTAGTATGGAAAAAGCGTCGCTTACAAATCATTCCGCGATGTTATTCGCGTCTATTCGAGTGCGCACTAGCTGTGTATGTATGTAAAGGCTAAGCCAAAGGCTGCCATGTAACCTCAGAAAGATGTCCGTACAGACGAAGAGGCGTGAAAGTGGGTACGACGCCACGGGGGCGGCGCATCTTGAGTGCGCGACGAACGCGAGGCGCTCGTCGACGAACGTCGCCAAGTAATTATCCTTGGCGTATCATGGAGCGAGAAAATATCTTCGCTTGTTTGGATTGACTCCGCGACGTCTCGATGAGACACAGAGATGGTTCAATCCATTCGTGCCGGCGCAGTCTCAGAGCGAGACAGCGCCGTCTTTTTCGTTTTGTGCCCCCACGCGCGAGACGCGACGCGAGGTATTTTGTGTATTTCCGAGAACAAACCCGTCTGGTTCTCCATCGCCACTTTGCGTTTATGCTACAACGTCGGTTTCCTTCGTGAGATGGAACGCACCATAAAAAACTGTGTCGTCCCAGAAGGAAACCCACGTACGATAAGACGCCGCGCCCTCGCGCGAGCGTTCATCATTCGCCACTCACCATTATTAAGCTAACCTATCGAAGCAGTTGTTATCTGCCTAATCATTTGCACGAATGATTCGTCGTGTTATGAAATTATCGGCAGTATTTTGATGGATCGATCTGGGAAGGGATTTGTTGAATCTCCGTTCCGAGTTCTTGTTCGATGCGGAACAAATTCATGCGATCGTCGTAAGTAATAAGATTCACGGCGATGCCCAGGTGACCGAAACGGCCGGATCGACCGACTCTGTGCAAGTACGTCTCAGAATTCTTCGGGAAGTCGAAGTTGATGACGACGTTGACGGATTGAATATCGATACCGCGAGTGAAGAGATCCGACGACACCAAGTTGCGGCAAGCGCCGTTGCGGAAGTCGTGGAAGACGCGGTTGCGGTGCGCCTGAATCATCTTGGCGTGAATGTAGAAGCAAGAATATCCAAGTTCGGTGATTTTCCTAGCGAGCAACTCTACGCGAGTGACGCTGTTACAGAAAATGATGGATTGGTTGATTTGAAGTTTGCTGAAGAGGGTGTTCAAGCAGTGCACCTTTTGCTTTTCTTCGACGAAGGCGTAGTATTGGGTGATACCCTTCAGCGTGAGCTCTTCCATGAGATTGATAACGTAAGGCTTACGCAAATACTTGTCCTTGAAGTCCTTCACCGTGACCGGGAAAGTGGCGGAGTACAACAATATTTGTCGGTTCTTCGCCATGAAGTTGATCACTTGGGCGATGACGGGTTGGAATTCGGGTGAAAGGAGCTTATCGGCCTCATCCATGGCGAGCATCGTAGCTTGGCCCAATTTAGCCACGCTCTTACTCGCCAAATCGACGAGACGACCAGGGGTCGCGACGACGATGTGCACCGGCTGGTGCAAACGCATGATATCATCCTTCAAAGAAGTACCTCCTGTGGTAACCATGACGGCGACCCCCAAATGCTTTCCGAGTTCCTTTGCGACTTGACTCGTTTGCAGCGCCAACTCGCGCGTCGGCACCAAGATGACCGCTTGAATGATATTCTTACTGGTATCAACCTTCTCGAGGATGGGAATAGTAAACGCCGCCGTCTTCCCCGTCCCATTCTTTGCCCGAGCCAAAATGTCTCGTCCCGTGAGCGCGATGGGAATCGACTCCTCCTGAATCGGCGAAGGTCTCTCAAAACCCTTTTCAAAGATCCCCATCAGGAGCTCTCTCTTGAGAAAATAATCCTCAAACTCATTTCCTTTCGTCGCCGTGACATCCTCCGTGCGATACCGCTCATCTCGAGGCGGCAACGCGAGCGTGTCCTTCCAGTTTCCGTTTTGTTGCGGCTGCGGCGGGGGCGCCCTGCGCGTTCGTTCGTTCCATCCCATCGTCTCGTCAGTCTTCGCGCTCGATCTCGCGACGTCCCACGACGCGTCATCACCGTCTCTCACCGCCATCCGACCGCGCGTTCGATCCGTTCGACGCGCGTCCCGCGTTTCCCGCGTTCCCGCGCGTTCGAGAACCCCAAAATTCTGCCAAATCCCGAGATCGCCTCGATCGTCCTCGATCGCCGCGCGTCGCGTCGCGCGCGACGCGTCATCGCCCTCGCGCACCGCGCGATCGCGCGTCCAATATATCGCCGCATCGCGCGCTGACGCACCCGTACCCGTAGCCCTGCATCGCGAGCGTCGTCGCGCGTTGAATTGTGACGCGCGTCGGCGTCGCAGGCGCGTTTCAGCCACTGGCACCGCGCGCGAGTGTGATGTTCGGGACGCGCGCGGCGCGCGGCGGCGACGCCGCACGTCGCGACGTCGCGCGCGCGGTGGGACGCGCGCGGAGGGACGAGCGTCGCGCGCGGGCGTCGCGGGCGCGCGCGCGCGCGAATCGATGACGGTCGAGGACGAGATGGAGTCGAAAAAGCGCGCGCGAATTGATGACGACGACGACGACGACGACGACGACGCGACGACGTCGTCGAGCGAAGAAGCGGCGATGCGCGAGGACGCGGTCGACCGACGCGAGGCGTACGAGCTGTCGGTGCGCGAGCGGGCGGAGATTTACGGCGTCGACGGTCGAGCGGAGGCGCGCGTGAAGCGGGAGTGCGCGAACAACTTTAAGCTGGCGCACGCGCACGAGCTGGCGCTGTGGACGCTGCTGCCGGAAAGCGCGAAGGAGTGCGTGAATCCGCGATGGGCGTTTGTGAGGAATAAACCGCTGATCGATCGAGTGGTGATGATTCTGGCGCCGGGGTTGGATCACGCGAGATGGTGCGACGAAGGCGCAACGACGTGCCCGCGGATGAAGCGCGAGCTCGGGGAGGGGTTGAGGACGATTTGCGAGAGCCCGACGGCGGTTGGGATGACGCTTTGTAAGGCGTTGATGTATTCGGTGCACGGGAAGAACGGTCAGGATGGGAATGGCAACAAAAGTAAAAAGTTCAAGGCGAGCACGAAGGCGAAGGATTTGTGCAAGCGCGTCTTCGCGCACGCGCCGTCGCGCTTCGTTTTGAGTCCGGGGGACATGAGCGACATGGTTTACCCGCTCCCGACGCTCAAAGAGGATGGTAGTTTAGAATTAGATGATGGATTTGTGGCGACGCAGCCTGCAGGCGGCGGAATCGCGAGAGGATCTGGTTATTACGCCTTTTTGGCGCTCGATTGCGAGTTTTGCTACACCGCGGAAGGTTTGCAGCTCACGCGGATTTCGGTCGTCAAAGAAGACGGAGAGATAGTGTACGATAAATTGGTTAAACCACCGACGGAGATCACGAATTACAACACCGAGCACAGCGGTATCACGGCGGAGCAGATGGAAGGCGTGCAGACGACGCTGCAAGACGTCCAGCGCGAACTTCTGGAGATGATTCCTTGCGAAACGATTTTGATCGGTCACTCACTGGAAAACGATCTGCAGCGATTGAAAATTATACACGCGAACGTCATCGATACGTGCGCTCTGTATCCACACAAAAAGGGCGCGCCTTATCGCAACGCGTTGCGGTTTCTCACCGAACGCTACCTCGGGAGGAAAATTCAAGAAGGTTCGCACGATTCTGTCGCGGATGCGCGAGCGACGATGGAACTAGCTTTGTTGAAGTTCATAAACGGTCCATCGTTTGGTGAAGTCGCGACCGATGGTGGTGGCGTGTTCGACGTGTTATCGACACACAAAGTGGAGTGCGTGATGGTGGACTCTCCCGCGTTGTGTCGACGACTACCCGCGGGAAGCGCTCGCGTTGTCGAGGCGAACGACGACAACGAAGTGAAAGACGCAATCATAGCGCACGTGAAGACGCCGATGCCACTCAACAAGGTGGCCGTCTTTGGTCACCTGCATGAGTACAGCAAAGTACTCTCCGCCGAGGCGCAGCGGGCGCACGCTCGCGAAACGCAGCCGAGCGACGACGAGCGCGTCGTCGCCGACAAGACTCGCCGAGAAGCGCTCGAACGTCTCGACACCATCGTGGGCGAGATCTGGGACGAGTTACCCTCGAACACTCTCCTGCTCTTCACCTCGGGCGTGGGCGACGCGCACACCCTTCGTCTCGCCCAAGAACAAAAGTGGAAGCGCCACCAGAGCATCGGGCGCTGGGGCGCGTGGACCGACGAAGCCGAGGTCGAGCTCAGGCGCATGTACGACCGCACCAAGCACGCCGTTACCTTAGCCGCGGTCAAGCAATGACGTAATGTTACACACTATTACACTATTACACGCGCGCGCCCGCGCGCCTCTACATCGATCTAAATCAACCCGTCGCCCAGACAGTTCAAGCACTTCGCCATCCCCGTCCCCTGACACGTCGGGCACAGGCACAGCCGATCCACCGTCGGCGCCTCCAGCGGTTGCCACTCGATCGCGCGCTTCCCTCGACACGTGCGACACCTCACAAACTTCCCTCCCGCGCACGCCGCGCAGCGCGCGTTTCGCGCCCTTCGCCGTCGCCGAACGAGCGCGCGCGACGCCGCCGTGGTCGTCGCCGCGATCGTCGCGAACCCGCCGACGACGAAGGCGACGGAGCCGGCGAAACCGCCGAACACGGCGCGGAGCGCGCCGGGCGCGCGGCCGTCGCGCGACGCCATGCGAGGCGAGTTTTGACGCGCGCGGCGTCGCGAGCGATGTCCCGAGCGACCGCAGTGCGCGACGGCGACGACGAGCGCGCGACGGCGCGCGAGAGACATGTCGCCCGACGCGTGCTGCGCGCACGATCACGATTGCGACGCGTCGACGTGCGGGAACGCGTCGCTGCACGCGTTCGTCGACGTCCCGGCGGTCACGGCGTTCAACGCGCGCGAAGACGACGCGGCGCCGGGCGTGATTCGCGCGTGGGAGCGACGACACGATCGCACGGGGCGCGCGCTCGTGAGCGAAGACGACGGGGAGCTGGTGATCAGGATTCCGTTCACGACGGACGTGAAGCTGCGAGGGGTGATGGTGCTCGGCGGCGCGGACGGGCGAGCGCCGCGAGAGATGCGGGCGTTCGCGAATCGACGGGACATCGACGCGATGAACGCGAGCAGGAAGACGCCGACGCAGAAATGGGATTTGACCGTCGATGAGGACGGGGTGCTGGAGTACACGACGGAGGCGGCGAGTTGGCAGGCGACGGCGAGCGTGACGCTTTATTTTCCGGCGAATTTCAACGACGACGGCGAGACGGAGATTTGGTACATCGGTTTGCGAGGTGAAGGGACGGGGCACGATAGAGATATGGTCGTCACCGCGGTGTACGAGTCGAGGGCACAGCCGCAAGATCACGAGGTTCCTGAGGAGAATAAAGCGGCGGCGAGACTCGGGATGTAGCGTAGTGGCTGTTTCAGCCAATAAATAGAATTGAATTGCTTTGTATTGAATCACAACGGTTTACAGATGACTAACTCGGTACACTAATTCTTCGATCGACTCATCGCGGCGACTCTCGATCGGGACGGCGGAACGCACGAAGATCTTCCAGGTTGTCGTCCAACGCCTCGCTTGCGCGGCGCGGCGGCGAGCGCTCTTGCGGATCTTCATCGAGCTCGTCGATCTCTGGATCGTTCTTGCGGGTCCATATGACTTGTGGTGGCGGCTCACTCCCACGCCGATCTCTATTTCTGTCATCGAACGTCGCCGTGGGAACCCCCATGCGATCGCGCGCCGAAGGTTTGCGACGCTCTTCGTCGCTCCGCCTCGTCCACAGTACGCCGTTACTCGCCGAAGATGACGACGACGACGGCGAGGCATCGTCATCGTCGACGATGACTTTGCGCTCCCATAGCACGCCCCCAGGAGCGGGTGCCGGCGCTTCGCGTCGCGTTGGCTCGACGAAAGCTTTGACGTCGCCGGCGACGGGGTCGTCTTCGCTCTCGAGCGCGGGCGCGACGCCGCCAGCCTCATCCTTGACCTTTGACTTCGCGTCCGCGTTCGACGTCGCGAACAGCGCGCTCAACACCGCCACCACGCTCACGCTCGCGAAGCCACTGGCGACGATGGCGCCTTGCCTACCGAATTTGTTCACCAACTTTTTCCATCCGCGCTCCGCCGCGTACGCGCGTCTCGTCGCCGCGTTCCGCGCTTCTTCCAGCACCCCACCGCCGAACGCGCCGTCGTCCGCGCCTAATATATCATCAACACCGCCTCCATTATTCTCCGGTGGATCTTCCCCGAAAATCTCGCGCCATTTATCCACCAACGCGTCCTCGCCGAGCGCGTCGCCCCGCGCGCGTTCGCTCGGTCCAAAGTCTCTCAAATCCGCCAATTCCTCCTCCGTCATCCCGCGCGCCGCGTCCTCGTCCTCGCGCTCGACATCGCGCGCGATCGCGCCTCCGATCGCCGCCGCTCCATCGATCGCCACCGCCGGCGCCTCGACGTCGTCCGCGTCGCCGAGGACGTACCGCTCGACCAGGCGCACGCGCTCCTCCCTCGGCAGCGACTCGAACGCGTCCACGAGCGTCTCCGCGCGCGGTCGCCCTCGCGTTTCCCGCGCGTCTCGTTCCATCGCTCCCGCGCGCTCCGTCGGCGTCGGCATCGCGCGCTCGACGTTCGCGTCGCTCGCGAACGCCGCCGTCGTCCCGCGCGCGCGTCGTCGTCGTCGCGCGTCCCGCGCGCGCGCGCGCGCCGTCGACGACGCCGTCGCGCGTCGCGTCGGCGCGCCCGCGCGCGCGCGCGTCGCCTCCATCGTCGCGCGGCGCCGTCTGCCGTTCGCTCGACGAACGGCAGACGGCGACGGTCTCGAATGGCGCTCGCGGCGACGCCCGCGCCGGGCGTCGCGCGCGCGCGCGCGCCGAGACGGCGACGCGCGCGCGACGCGCGCGCGCGCGACGCGCTCGAGTCCTGGCTCGAGCGCGAGCTCGCGTGCGAGGTCGTCGACGTCGTCCCGGCGGGGAGCTCGCAGTGGGCGACGTTCGCGACGGCGACGTGCGCGGACGGACGACGCGCGTTCGCGAAGACGTCGGCGAGGGACGCGGAGATGTTCCTGGGCGAGGCCGCGGGACTGCGGGCGCTGCGCGCGACGAACGCGTTCGTCGTGCCGGAGGTGTACGGCGTCGTCGGCGCGCCGGAGGGCGCGCGAGGATGGCGCTCGGCGATCGCGATGGAGTACCTGAACTTCGGCGGTCGAGGAGATCAGGGCGAGTTCGGGAACGCGCTGGCGACGATGCACGCGGCGACGCCGAGCCACGAGGAGGCGCGAAATGGGAAGTTTGGATTTGAGCGGAATAACACCATAGGCGAGACGCCGCAGCCAAACCAGTGGACGGAGTCGTGGTTGGAGTTTTGGCGCGATAAGCGCTTGATGCACATGATTCGACTCGCGAGAGATCCCACGCTGACCCAGTTAGCGGAGAAAGTGGTCGATAAAAGGCTGGCTGATATGTTTAGCGCGTGCGGAGAGATCAAACCGTCGCTCTTGCACGGCGACCTCTGGAGCGGCAACATAGGAACCGTGGGGAGAAAGCCGAGCGTCTTCGACCCGGCGGTGTATTACGGCCATCACGAGGCGGACTTCGGGATGTCTTGGTGCGCTGGATTTACGCCCGCGTTTTACGAGGCGTACCACGCGAAAATCCCAAAGGCGCCCGGTTTCGAAGAACGCGCCAAGATGTACAAACTTTACCATTATTTGAACCACTACGTGATGTTCGGGGGCGGGTACCAACGCGAATGCTTGAGCATACTGAAAGAGCTCGCGTGACGCGACGTAGCGCGTTGAAACGAAATAAAATCTCGCATTGCAAAAAATCTTCCTTCGCGCGCGCGATAATACAGCGGCGCCCGACGCGACGTCGCGTCGGGAGTATCAATGGACGACGGGCGTCGCCGTTCAGCGCGTTTTGCCCTTGTTCGCGCTCTTTTGCGCGGCGTCCGGAGGCGCTTCGGCGGCGCTCTTGCTCGGAGTGCCGTCGGTGAGTTGCTGGAACTTTGTTTTCCACGCGTCGACTTGACTGCCCAAAACGTTTGAACGACGCTGCTCTGCTCTGAGTTGTTCTTTGAGAGCGATGCGCACGTTCGCACCCAAGCGCGCTTCTTCGCGGAGCGCGTTCACTTGCATCGTCATCTGCTGCAAATCACCCTTCAACGCCTTGTTCTCGATTTCGGCAACCTTGACGCGCTCGTCCGCCGCCTTGACGCGGTTGATGAGACGGCTCTCCTTGCTCGACGCCTCGCCGCCCTCGCGGAACACGCTCGCCATGTCCGGGTTCCCGCTCCAGTTATCCGTGACCCACAATCGCGGGAGATCGTCCGGCGTGAGCGTCAGCACTTGATTGTTTCCTTGCTGCCACTCGGTCACGATTTCCGGCTGTCCCGCGGGCACGACGGCGTACTTGTAAATGAACACCCCGTCCACGGGCAACTCGACGTCGTCCGAAGTCCACACGTCGCCCTCGCCCCACGTCAGCGTCAGCGACTTCGTCATATCCCAAGCCCCCATGCTCGCGTGCGAACCGACCAACCGCAGTTCCTCCCCGAACGCCATCTGTCTGCGCATTTGAAACTTGCACTTGATGAGCTGCACCGTCTCCACGTCTCGCTGCCGCGCCATCTCCCCGCCCGCTCCGACGTCGATCACGCCCAGCGACACCGCCGATGCGTCATCATCGCGCGCGTCCTCGTCTCCCGACCCCCCGACGTCCACGACGTCCCCGGTCGTCGCGTACACCGCCCCCATCGCCTCGCTCAGCGCGTCCAGCCTCGCCAGCCCGCTCGCCAGCCCGCTCGCGCGCGCCGCGCTTCCTCCCGCCCGCGCCGTCGCCTCCTCCTCCGTCGTCACCGCGTCCGAGTACTCACCGTCGATGATCTCTCCCTCGAACGTTTCCCGCGCCCGCGTCGTCGTCGTCGTCGATCGTCCGCGCGCGCGCGCCCGTCGATGATTTCGAACCGTCGTCGTCGTCGCGCCCGTCGTCGTCGCGCGCGGCGACGTCGCGGTGCGTCGCGCGCCGATCGCGCGCGTCGTCATCGCGCGCGTCGTTTCGTCGCTCGCGCGGGCCGCGTCGCCGTCGCGCTGTGTCGAGCGCGAACGACGACGATCCGGCGTCGCGTCGATCCGGCGCCAGCGGTGGCGGCATCCGCGCGTCGACCGACCGACCGCGATCGTCAACTGTTTGCCTATACGAATCGGATTTCGCGCGCGCGCGCGTCTCGACACGCATTCGACGCGTCGATTCGCCCAAACGCGCGAAAAGCGATGCTACACGTAAAAAATCGGCGACGGCCGCGAAGACCCGGGAGTGGGCGTCGGCGGCGCGCGCGACGACGACGACGACGACGGCACGCGCGCGCGCGCGGCGACGGGGGCGAGGCGCGAGCGACGCGAGGGACGGGATCCGATGGCGGGCGACGACGCGAGCGACGCGAGCGACGACGCGTGGCGCGCGCACGTGCGCGAGGTGGGACTGGGACTGTTTCGCGCGCTCGCGAGAGACGCGCGCGAGCTGAGCGCGAGCGAGGACGCGGAGACGGCGGAGGAGGCGGCGAGGAACAGGGTGTATCGATATTACGTGCCGGTGTACGAGGAGGTGGTGCAGCGGCTGAGGATGCACAGGCGAAAGGCGGGGACGACGAGGGAGGGGCGAACGCCGAAGCCGATGGTGGTCGGCGTGAGCGCGCCGCAGGGATGCGGGAAGACGACGCTGACGAGGACGATAGTGGACATGATAAAGGCGACGCCGAAGAAGTTTTTGGATGATTCGGCGGCGGATGAGTCGGGGAACGTGACGGCGGTGACGCTGTCGATCGATGACTTTTATCTCGCGTACGAGGACCAGGCGGCGCTGGGCGAGGCAAACCCCGGAAACGCGATGTTGCGGTACAGAGGGAACGCGGGAACGCATGATTTAGCGCTCGGATCGAGATCTCTTCAATCTTTAGCGCGAATCAACGATTCGGACGGGGAGACGTCAAAGTTTCTGGCGCCGAGATACGATAAGCTCGCTCGAGACGGGAGGGGCGATCGCAAACCGCAGAGCGAGTGGGAGAGTGTATCGGCGCCTCTCGACGTCGTGCTCTTGGAAGGATGGATGCTCGGGTTCGAACCTATCGAATCCGATCGTGCGCGTGCGATTAATCCCGATTTAGTGGTCGTTAACGAGCGATTGAAGGAATACAAGGCGGCGCTTTGGGGACCAGATAACGTCGCGTGGTGGATCATCTTCAAGGTGGACGACCCGGCGTGGGTGTACGACTGGAGACTCGAAGCCGAGAGAAAGGCGAACGGGGGACTGGACGATTCACAGGTGAAAGACTTTGTCGATCGTTTCATGCCCGCGTACGAGGCGTACTTGCCAGGGCTTTACGTGGACCCTCCTCCAGAATCGCTCGTCGTCGTCGTCGACAAGCACCGCGAGGTGCTCATGGTGCACGTCAGCACTGCTCTCGACAGTGCTGACGACGCGATGGAGGCGTAGAGATGACGTCGACGCTTGGTCCACGCCAAGACGAGTCTTTCATAGCATTAGCGAATTTTTCATAACCAACCAAGACTTGACTTGCATTAACAAAGCTTCCCTCGGTCGCGAGTCTAACTATTGTCGTGTTCGTATCCATTCCATCGTCAAAAGACGTCCAAACGTTTAAGAACGCGGCTTTTCCTGTTACGCGTAAAACAATCTTTGCGTCAGTATCTTGGTCATACATCTCCGTTTCGAAAAAGACGAGCGGCGAACAACCGTTGAGCGCGCGAGAGCCAAAGCGACGACGTACCTTCTTCTCTCTGAAGAGCGCGTTGAGCGACACACCGGCAACCTTGACAACCTTGAATCGCACACCCGGAATATCACCAACAGCGTGACCCTTACGACCGAAACCAGCGATGAGGACTTCATCGTTTTCATCGGTGAAGTTCAAGCAACCATCGCGCGGGACGAAGGCCGCAATCTTCTTGCCATTTTTGATGAGCTGCACTCGCACGCACTTACGAATAGCAGAGTTCGGCTGCTTCGCTTCGATGCCAATCTTTTCCAAGACGATACCCTTGGCGTGCGAGCAACCAGCGAACGGCTTCTTCCACTCAGAACCCAAGTTCGCCTTGTTGAAATCCTTGTCGGCCCATCGCTGTTCGCGGCGATGAATGCGCAACTTACGGCCAGCCCCTAAACCACGAGTCTTACTGCAAACGTGCGAAAGCGTCGACGCGCACCGTCAGTCATCGCGCACGCCGAACGAAACGAGGCGATCGCGTGGTGTTTTAATCGATCGTGCGGTCACTGCGTCCCAATCACCGCGCCGGGCGTCGCGCGCGCGCGCGAAGCCCCCACGCGCGAGCGCGAAGCCCTAAACGCGCGCGCCCAGCGTTCGCGCGCCCACGGACGCGCGCGCGAACCCTCGACGCGCATCGCGACGCGATTCAACGATGCGTGGAATCTTCACGCATCGAGCATCGCGTCCATGACCGCTCGAACGCCGTCGTCGACGCGCACATCGCGCGTTTCCACCGCGCGATCGATCGCCCGCTGGGGTTGCGTCGATCGACCGCGCGGCGGAGCGGCGGACGCGCGCGCTACGCCGCATCGGTGCGCACGCGCGCGCGCGATGGTCGGTGATTTGTTTCGTCGCGTCGTTCGATCGCGATGTCGCACGCACCCCATGTTGTCTTCGTTCTTGCGTCAAAGAGAGAGGGATGGCCGACCGCGAGGTCGCGAGGTCACGATGGTAGTAGGGTCTTGGCCAAGACTCTTGGGACCTCTGCGGCGAGCGCACGTGCGAAGATTAATTACAAACCCGCGAGCGCCGCGCCGGTGATGAAAGAATGTGAACACGAATTGAAGAAGGCTAAGCGGTCCACCGCGGACGTTTTCGGGCGCGGGACCTGGGCGACGAGGGCACGCGGCGTCACGCGTCGCTTCGCGGCGTCGCCGACTGCGTCTCTTGCACGGAGACCGTGGAGAGAGTGCCGACGCGCATGGAGACCTCAGCGGCGCGTTTCACTCGTTTCTTGCGAGCTTGAACGGCGTTCTGTTCCTTCGCCTTACGGTCGAGGAGTTCCTTGGTGGTGAGGGTTGGTATGACGTATTTGTCGAGGAGTCTGTCGGCGAGCGCCGACGGCGTGAAGAGGAGCTCACGCGGCGCGTTCGGACGCGAACGGCAGCACGGGCACGTGTAGGCGTGACAAAACGAATTGTCGATGCATTCGAGGCAGAAGAGGTGTCCACAAGTGATCAAGGCGTGGGGAAGTGTCATCCATTCGCGGCATATCGCGCACTTGAGTTCAGATTCCACCCACGCCGGTCTGTCTCGCAAGCGTTCGAGAACGAGCTCGGAGAGCTTATCTCGCAGCCCATCGTCCGCATCAGGATCTTGTGAACTCGGCGCACTTCGAGTCGCTTGACCCACGCTCTTACGCTTACCCGTAGACTTACTCGGCGACGCCGTCGGCGTCGCCACTCCAAAGTACCGTTTGGCGCACGCCTGCGCGAAGTCCACCTCTCCATCGAACATCGACCTCAACCGCGCTTTCAGCATATCATCCAACTCCTCATTACTCTCGCTCGTCTGACTCGCCTGCACCGCCTGATACACCTGGCTCAACTGCGCCCCCTGCGACCCGAACGCCTCTCTCGCCGCGTCGTTCTCTTGGCTCGCTCGCAGCCGTTTGCTCCTCGCGTCCACCCCCGGGCGCTCCAACCGCACGTACCGATACCGAAACGGGTTCGCCAACCGACCGCTATCCCGCGCCACGTACCGCGGCCCTCCGAACGCGACGACGTCCCCGTCTTTCAGCGCGACGTCCACCTTGGCGTCGATCCTCGACCCGTTCACGAACGTCCCGTTCGTCGTCGCTAAATCTCGCACGTAATGCGCCGCGCCGTCGCACGTCATCGCGGCGTGTTTGCGACTGAGCAGCAGAGGAATGCTCGCGCAGTCCATCGCGTGGTCGACGACGCCCTTTTGGCGTCCGATGACGACGACGTCGCGCGCGGACGGGGGGGAGAGGATTCCCGGCACCCCGTCGTCGTCGTCGCCGTCGTCGTCGCTCGCGCCGTCGTCGTCCTCGCTCGACGCGCGCAGGCGCTGGAGGATGATTTCCTCGGGCACGTCCGCGTCGCGCGTCGTCGCGGCGCCGTCGTCGATGAGGACCAAGGCGCAGACGCCGCGCGCGCGGGACATCGCTCGAGTGCGTCGCAGAGTGACGCGACTCGTGGGCGGGCGAGGGGGGATGTTGGATTACAATTCGTCGTGCTTGGCGACGCCGCGAACGGCGCCGAGCTTGGCGGTGACTTCCTTGGCGAGCTCGGCGCGCTCGTCTTTGTTCGGACGGCGGTTCTCGGTCCAGGACGCGGACGCCGTGGCGCGGTCTTCGTCGAGCTTGGTCTCAAAGTCGACGCCGCGCCGGAAGAGGTCTTCGACGGTGGAGGAAAGGGTGAAGGTTTCGTCGGATTCTTTGGCTTTGTCGAAGGCGACTTTGGCGAGTTTGAATTTGCCGATGGTCATAAAACCGTAGCCGAGGCTGGACCAAAGCTGCGTGCGCGCCTTGTCGAGGACGAGCGCCATTTGTAGGGCGTCGTTGCCGATGGCGATGAAGCCTTTTTCGAACATGTGTTGACCCGCGAGTTCGAGCATGTCTGCGCACGCGCTGTCCGCGTCTGTACCGCTGCGCGAGCAAAAGTGACGAGCGTTCTTGAGTACCTGAAGCTGCTCGCGGGTGAGCTTCTTGAGAGCGGCGTCTTGCGCCGCTTGCAAGAAATAAATAGTCATGCCGAGTTGCGCGATTTCATTCTTCACCGGATTGAGGACCAAGGCTCGCGTGAACAAATCGAGCGCTTGGACGAGCTCGTGCGCGATATTGTGCTGTCTCTCTTCTTGAACATCGTCTTCATCAGTCGCACGAATCGCCTCGACCTCGTCGAAGAAACGAACGACGTGAATTTGTGCCAAAAGCCGAAGGGTGTGGAAATTGTACTGGTCCAACTCGACACCTTTTCGACACGCGCTGAGGGCGCCAGTCACGTTTTTATCGTGGAACTCGACTTCACATAAAAGCTTCAAACTTTCGGCGCGCGTTTCACTCGCCATATCATTCGCACGCTCACTCGCGACAATGATGTACAAGTGATCCTTCGCCGCGGTCCAGTTCTTGGCGCTCTTGTACGCGTAGGCGAGATTGTGTCGTGCGGCGTAGTTTTCGGAATCGATGTCCAACGCGCTCGAAAAGTAGCCCGCTGCGCGTGCCAGAGTTATGTTTGCTTTAATCTGTGATGCATTCAACATGGCATCCGCGTACAGCTCATGGACATCACCATCTTTGTCCACATCGTCGTCGTCGAGCTTTTTTTCCCCGCCGCGCTCGAGGAGCTTTTCATACTTTGTCGCCTCGCCGGTGAAATTGTGAAAGGCTCTCGTATTCTCGTCACCCTTCTTTAAAAGCTCTCTCACGAGTACATCACACGCTGCGGAAGAAATAGAAATAGCGCGCTCGTCATCCTCGTTGTTGCACTTTTCATTGGCCAAGGTGATGTTTACGAGGTTATTCTCATCCACCGTCGCGTTGTACAGTTCAGACGCCGCCGCGGTCGCCGCTTCCGTCGACTCCTCTAACGACTTTGACAACGCATCCTTGAACCAATCGACACTCTCGCACATTTTCACGTTTTCCACGCAATTCTTGTCTAACAACTTCATGAACACAGCCGTCGGCTTCTCCGCGCCCTTCGCGCCCGACTTTTCCACCGCCGCCTCCGCCTCGGCGTACGTCTCCGCGATGCTGAAATCGTTCAACTCGTACATCAACGCCTTACACCTCGCGTACAGCTGCGTCGTCACCCCTTCGCGATCCCTCACTTTTCCATCCACGCTCGCGAACACATCGATTCCCGGTCCGACGATGTGCGTCTCGTTCGCGACCGTCTTGTATCCGTACCGCGCGCTCCCAGCCGCGAAGCGCGTCTCGCACGCCTCCGCCCAATCCACTTCCCCGTCGCCCACCTCGCTCGACCCCATCATCGCCATCTTGCGCGCCTTGAGTCGGTCGATGTGCACCATCGACGCGTGCGTCACCGCGGCGCACGATTCGCACCTCAGCATCGCGCTCGACGCGAACTCGTCGTCGAGTTTGTGCGCGCGCTGGATTGTTTGGTCGGCGCGCGCGAGCGTCGCGAGCGTCGCGAGCGCGACGATCGGCGACGCGCGCGCGAGCGCGGACGCGCGTCGCGAGGGCATCTTCGCGGACGCGCGAGATGGGCGCGAACGCGCGCCGAACGCGGCGGTGTGCGGGACGATCGTTCGATCAGATGGATGACTCGCGACGTCGGTTGGCTCGAGGCGTCGCGCCGAGTCGAGTCGAAACAGTCTACGGTACAATCACAATCGTCGCTATTCGCGCATCGGAGTCAGCTCGACGTCGACGTCTAACGCGCGGGCGTCGTCCGTGGGCATCGGTGCGTACGGCCTCGCCCGGGCGTCGGGGATGAAGAATCGACGAACGCGCGCGACGAACGAGACGTCGTCGTCGTCGGGGGCGATTTCGAGCGACGACGACGACGACGACGGGTCGATCGAAGGGTCGCCCGCGTAGGCGAACACGCATATCCCACCGGCGACGAGCAAAAACGCGAATCCAAAGGCGATGACGGCGGAGAAAGACGCGAAGCCTTCGAAGAAAATGAGTCGAAGGATGACGCTCCACACGTCGCTCGCGAGCATGCTCACGTTGAACGCCGACGCGCCGCACCGCTCGAGGACGTCCATGGCGAAGGTGTACAGGACGAACAGCGACAGCGCGTAGGTGGCGAAGAAGCCAACGCCCATCGCTCCCAGAGCTTTGAGCTGGGTGATCTTCATCCCCTCTAATAACGCGCACTGCGCGCCGCTAATCGCGAAACCCATCACGCCGACGTGCGCCAAAATCTCCACCTTGTCCGCGTCCCGCAGAAACGCCTCCACCAGCACGTTCGACGTCGCGTACATCGCCGCCGCGCAGATGGCTAAAAAGTCCCCGAGCGCCCTGTTCGTCCCTCCCCCCGTCGCCTCCGCCGACGCGTCGCCGAGCACCAACGCCGCCAGCCCCGCGAACGCGATCGCCGCGCCGCCCGCGTGCGTCCTCGCGTACCTCGCCCCCAAAAACGCCGTCGACAGCGCCATCGCGAACGGTATCGTCGCGCTGTCCAACAGCGACACGCTCGTCATCGACGTGTACCGAAACGCCAGCGTGACGAAGTAATTCGCCTGCACGTCCGCGAACGCGCACGCCGCGTACGCGCCCAGTCGCCGCGCGTCGCGCCCGCGCGCCTTCCCATCGCGCGCGCGCGCGTAAAACCGCCCCCCGTACCACGTCCCGACGAGCGCGTACGCGAACGTCGTCTGCCACGCCGGCATCGTCGCCCCCGCGCGCTCGAGCGCGGTCGACGACGCGGCCGAGACGGCGTTGACGAAGGCGCAGACCTGCGCGAGCGCGAGGCCCGACCACCGCGCGCGCGAAGAAGGCGCGTCGGACGTCGACGGCGCGCTTCGGTCGTCGTCCGCGCGCGTCCCGTCGCGCGCGTCCATCGCGCGTCGACGTGCGGCGCGTCGGCCGCCCGTCACTCGCCGACGCGGCGACGCGGCGCGACGCGGGATGCGCGGCGCCGTCGCGCGCGGCGCGACGCGGGCGACGACGTCCGAAGCGCGCCGTCGACGTCCGGCGCGACGGGACGCGCGCGGACGGCGACGCGACGCGACGGCGCGCGCGAATGGCGACGACGCGCGCTTTTTCGGCGACGACGACGACGACGACGACGACGCGCTCGCGGGAATGTCCTGGGAGGAGATCATCGAGCGACGACACGGCGCGCGAGGGACGACGCTGGCGATCGACGCGTCGAGCGCGACGGACGCGACGGTGGGCGCGGGACGGGAGAGGGAAGATTTGTGGGGGTGGGACGCGCGACCCGAGCGCGTCGTCGTCGTCGGCGTCGCGGGGAAGAATCGATCGTACGAAAGCGCGGGAGAGTTTGATCTGGAGGACTCGCTGGATGAGTTGGAGAGGTTGGTGAACACCGCGGGGTGCGAGGTGGTGGGGCGGATGACGCAGCGGTTGGCGAGAGGGCCGGCGCCGGCGACGTACTTGGGATCGGGGAAAATCGGCGAGTTGCGCGAAATGTGCGGATTGCCGCGGGCGATGGAGGCGGATGAAGAGGACGACGACGAGCGCGAGGACGACGAAGACGATGAGATATTTTGGGAGGATGACGAGGACGAAGACGAGGACGAGGAGAGAAGTCGAGATAGGCGAAACGGGTTCCGCGTAGACGCCGCGGCGGTGGACATTGTGATTTTCGACGACGAGTTGTCGCCGAAGCAAGCGCGAAATTTAGAGCGTAAGCTCGGTTCAAAAGTGCGAATCTGCGATCGGACGGCGTTGATTCTGGATATATTTTCACAGCGCGCGCAAACCGCGGAAGGTCAGCTGCAGGTGGAGATGGCGCAGCTCGAGTACGAGATGCCGCGCCTGACAAAGATGTGGAGTCATCTCGAGCGACAGAGCGGAAGCGGGGCGGTGAAGGGTATGGGGGAGAAACAGATTGAGATCGACAAGCGCTTGTTGCGCGAGCGCAAGTCGTTACTCAACGCGAAGATCGAGAGCATGCGGACGCACCGCGAGCAGTATAGACAGAAACGGAAGGCCGAGCGTGTGCCCATCGTCTCGCTGGCTGGATACACAAACGCCGGAAAAAGTTCGTTGCTCAACAAATTGACGAATGCGGAGGTATTGGCGGAGGACAAGCTCTTCGCGACGCTCGATCCGACGACTCGTCGCCTCGAACTTGCGAATGGGATGACGGTGCTCATGACGGATACGGTCGGTTTCATTCAAAAACTCCCGACGCAACTCGTCGCCGCGTTTCGAGCGACGCTCGAGGAAGTTCTCGAGTCGTCGTTGATTCTCCACGTCGTCGACATCAGCTCTGATCTCTCCGAGGCTCACATGAGCACGGTGGACAGCGTTCTCGATGAACTCGACGCTGGTGAAATCCCTCAGCTTCTGGTGTGGAATAAAATCGACAACGTCCTCGACGAAGAGGAACGTCTCGAAATCGAAATCGCCGCCGAAGACGCCGGCGCCGTCGTCGTCAGCACGCTCACGGGGGAAGGATTGGACGCCCTCCAGGACAAAATCGTCGAAATCATCAAAAAGCGCACGTTGAGCCGATGCGAAATGCTCATACCGTACGAACGCGGCGCTTTAATCGGCGAAATTCGTCGAACCGGATTCGTCGAGAGCGAAGAGTTTCTCGAAAACGGCACGCGCGTCGTCGCCCACCTCCCCGTCGGCATGGCGCGACGCAAAGACGTCGTCGTGTACTTGACGTAGCACCAAACCCATTAGCGGCGCGTAACGCAAGCATCGCGTCATCATTCACTCTACATCGATCTTTCATTCATTACATCGCGCGCGCGCCTCTACCTCGACTTACGCTAAATCTCGCTCTCCGCCGCCGCGCCCGCGAACCCTCTCTCCGCGTTCGCCCTCGCTCGCTTCTCCGCCACCACCCGCTCCTTCACCGCCGCGTTCACCGCCTCCCGATCGAACTGCCGCTCTCTTCGCACGATCTCGTCCACGACCCACCGCTTCGTCTTGCTCAGCGGTCTCGAGTGTCGCAGCCGCACCAAATCCCCCGGGTTGCATCGATTCTCCTCGTCGTGCGCCGCGTACTTTTTCCTCGCCCTGACGTAGCGCTTGAACCGCGGGTGCCTGAACAACCGCTCGACGACGACGGTGACCGTCTTCATCATCTTATTCGACGCCACGCGCCCGACGAGCTCCTTCATCGCGGCCTCGACGGCGCCGAGGCGCGGAGTGCCGGGACGATCGCGCGACGCCGACGGCGCGAACGACGCGATGGAACGACGGCGCGCGGTCGACAGAGCGCGACGCGGTCGACGGCGCGCGAGCGGTGACGCGATGACGGACGTCGAGGACGACGCGCGCGAGACGACGGCGACGGAGCAGGTCGTCACGCCGTGGGACGTCGAGGGAAAAGACGGCGGCGGCATCGATTACGACAAACTCGTGCGCGACTTTGGATGCTCGACGATCGACCGGGAGATGATCGAGCGCGTCGAGCGCGTCACGGGACGAAAGGCGCATCCGTTCCTGCGACGAGGGATGTTCTTCGCGCATCGCGAGCTGGATTTGATCCTGGACGCGTACGAGAGGGGTGAAAAGTTTTATCTGTACACGGGACGCGGACCGTCGAGCGAGTCGTTGCACTTGGGACACTTGATTCCGTTTCAATTCACGAAGTGGTTGCAAGACGCGTTCAAGGTGCCGTTGGTGATTCAGTTGACGGACGATGAAAAGTTTTTGTGGAAGGATTTGAGTCTGGAGGAGTGCGGGAGGTTGGCGAGGGAGAACGCGAAGGATATCATCGCGTGCGGATTCGATCCAAAGCGAACGTTCATCTTTTCAGACGTGCAGTACATGTCGACGCCGTTTTATAAGAATATGATGAAGATCGCGAAATGCGTGACGCTGAATCAAGTGAAAGGGATCTTCGGATTCACGGGTGAGTCGAATATTGGGCAGGTTGGATTTCCGCCGACGCAAGCGGCGCCGAGCTTTCCGGATTGCTTTCCACACATGTTCGGCGAGAGCAAGACGAGCTTGCGGTGCTTGATTCCGTGTGCGATCGATCAAGATCCGTATTTCCGAATGACGCGCGACGTCGCGCCGCGCATCGGTGGCTACAAGCCGGCGTTGATTGAGTCTCGATTCTTCCCGGCGTTGAAGGGCGAGAGCGGAAAGATGAGCGCTTCGGATGCCACGAGCGCCATTTACGTCACGGACACGCCGAAGGAAATTAAAACCAAGGTGAACAAGTACGCTTTCAGCGGTGGTCAGCTCACGGTGGAGGATCACAGGCGTCTTGGTGGCAATTTAGACACGGATATTAGCTGGAAGTGGCTAAACTTCTTCCTCGACGACGACCAAGCGCTGGCTGAGATCGGCGAAGAGTACAGTAGCGGCAGGATGTTGAGTGGAGAAATTAAGGCAAAGCTTATCGAAACGTTGGTGCCGATTTGCCAAGGGCACCAAGACGCGAGAGCAAAGGTGACGGATGCGATGATTGACGAGTTCATGTCGACGAAGCCTCGCGTCTTTGCGTCCCTTTTCGGCGACATGGGCGATGTCGCCGGCGCCTTGGACGAAGCGACAATCGCGAACACCAAGCCTGGAATCGCGATCGGTGCGCCCGAGGATACGGGCTCGGTGAAGAAGGAGCAAGACAAGGCGCAAACGGGCGAAGATGGTGGACAAATGTCCAAGTCGCAGCAAAAGAAGTTGCTCAAGGAGCAACAAATCGCGGAAAAGAAGCGAGCGAAAGAAGCCGCCAAGGCAGCAGGTCAGGCGCAATAGTGAAGCAATCAATATTCATATTCAACAACAAATATCATTCTCCATGGTACAGCGTTTTCGTACAGCGTAGTTGCGCGACAAGCAGTCGGAGCGTACGAGACGTCTCGCCGGCCGCTCACTTCGACGCAGTCTTCGCCTCTTCCTCGTCCGTCTCGCAGAGGTACAACGTCCCATCGTCACACTGGCTCCCGTCCGTCTCGAAGTCAATCTCGCACGCGTCACAATTTTTCCCATCCATGCGCGCCTTGCGCGCCGCCAGGTGTTCCGCGAGCGACCCCCTCGACGTCACGTTCAATCGATACTTTGCCCACACGTCGTACACCTTGTTCGCCGCGTTCAGCAAAAACGGCACCTTGGTGAACGCGTACACGTACCCCAATCCGACCGCTTTGTACGCCTTTTCGAACACCTCCACCCCCGTGTACACGTTATTCGCCGCGTCCAGCCCGTGAATCGTCTTCATCGCCTCCGCGTACTCGATCCCCGCGTTCTCCTTCGCGTCGTAATCATCGCTCGCGATGTCCACCAGATCCAGGTTCCCTTTCCCGCCGTCTTTCGCGCGCAGCATCTCCACCTCGCGCACGCACAGCGGGCACGCGCCGTCGTACAGCAGACGAAACTCCCACGATCGCGTCGACGCGTTCGCCGCGCTCGACGACGCGGGCGCGACGCGGTGCGCCGCGCGAGACGGCGCGCGGGCGTCGCGCGCGACTCGAGTCGCGACTCGAGGCGCGACGACGCGCAGGGCGGCGGCGGCGCGGTGCATGACGACGACGCGTCGCGATGTGCGGGACGACTCGCGGCGCCCGCGTCGTCACGCCTCGACGCGCGCGCGTCGATCGCCGAAGAGCATCGCTCGAGCGCGCGCGTGAGCGGCGCGCGTCGATCGCTCGACGCGCGCGGACGGTCGACGCGCGCCGAGGACGATGCTCTTCGGCGCGGTGTTCGCGAAGAAGTCGTGCGTGGTGGCTTCGGAGAGTTTCGTCTGCGTCGAAAACGGCGCGTCCTGGACGCTGGATCTCACGAACGCGGGATTCGCGCACGACGAGTGTCGGGAAGTGTGCTTGTTCATGCCTTCGCAGCGGCGTGAGTGGCGATTCGCGAGCGAGGCGACCGGAGGCGCGGGCGCGGGCGGGGCGACGAGGCGAACGCGCGACGCGGGGAGGACGACGGACTGACGACGCGCGCGTTTCGCGCTCGATGAACGCAGTGCTCGATGATAATAGCGCGCTGTGCATGTACATAAAAGCCGGAGACGCGCCTTGGGAGTACTGCGGATGCGTGGCCAACGCTAAACCGAGCGACGTGTTCACGCTGCGTTGGCCGGTGGACGAAGCCACCGGGCGGGCGCATCCAACCGCCGCGGTCGGCGTGAGCGTCGAACCGCTGGCGTCGGCGTTAGAAAAGGAAGCGGCGCTGGTTCAACACAAAGAAACATTCGCGAAACGCGTGGCGGAGGATTTGTTTCGGTTCATGCAGAGCTTTCAATGCGAAGGCAGCTCGAACGACCGAATGGTCGTTCCCGTGAACATCCTCACGCGTTGGTTTGATAAATTCCAAAACCGGTTCCGTCGCGATCCGAACTTTTTAGATAGATCTCGATTAGACATCGCGTGAGTCGGTGCGATTCGCGCGTAGCGTCGTCATTCCTTAGCCTAGCTGGCGATCATTGATATTCTTTTTGGCGTCGCTCGCGGCGTCGACACTTTTAAACCAACTTCTCCGCGCGAGCGCGTCACAACCTCACGCCGTCGTCATGTCAACGCCGTACGCCAACGCGCCCGTCATCTCCCCGAGTTTACTGAGCTGCGATTTCGCCCGCATGGCGGACGAATCGCGCAAGGTTATCGCGTGCGGCGCCGACTGGTTGCACCTGGACGTCATGGATGGTCACTTTGTCCCGAACTTGACGTTCGGCGCGCCCGTGCTCGCGTCGCTGCGCCCGCACGTCCCGGACGCGTACTTCGACGTGCATCTGATGGTGACGAATCCGCTGGACTACATCGAGCCCATGGCCAAGGCGAAGACGAACATGTTTACGTTTCACGCCGAGGCGTGCGACGGGGACGCCGGCGTCGAACGCGCGTGCGAGGAAGTTCGAAAGGCTGGAATGGAGGTTGGGATCGCCATCAAGCCAGGAACGGCGGTAGATGTGGTACATTCGAGCGTTGAGAAGGGTTTGTGCGATATGGTACTCGTGATGACTGTTGAACCGGGCTTTGGGGGACAGAAATTCAATCCGGAGTGCTGCGAAAAGGTGAAGCGGTTGCGAGAGCGGTTTCCAAAGTTGAAGATTCAAGTCGACGGTGGATTATCGGCGAGCACGATTGATGCCGCGGCGGAAGCGGGGGCAAACGTGATCGTCGCGGGTAGCAGTGTGTTCGGAAGCGATGACTGGACGAAGGCGATTGACGTGCTCAGAGAGGGGGTGCAAAAGTACAATTCGTTGTAAAAGAACATTTCAATACAAGTTCCTAGACTCACGCCTAAGTAGATTCGAGACTCAAGCGTACAGTGACGATACTTATATCGTCGACGCTTCTTCGGCGGCGCGCATTGAGGATTAAACTTTGACACGACGTGTGTAAGCAACCGTCAGCCTCGTGCATGGTGTCGTAAACATCTTTCGGAGTGAGAACATCCCATATCCCGTCGCTCGCTATCGTCAGCACGCTGTCGTTCGAATTACCTTCGATGTGCAGCACTTCACTCACGAACGGGTGCGCGATGAGGCCGACCTTTTGATCCTTTAGGAATTTATCGCCGAGAGCGCGAGATAACGCCAAGCCGTAAAGTCGAGTAGCCTCAGGTGGTAAATCAGCGCCGGCTTCATTGAGACGATTCTTCTCCTCTTCATGGCGCACTTTGTGTTCGGGCGTGAGATATCTTGCACCGTGGTGCTGTCCTTTCGGTACGGGCACTCGACCGAGGGCAACACTCGAATCACCCACGTTTGCGGCTTGCACCATCAACCCACCGGTTTTCTCATTCTTCCACACTAATACGACGCTTGCCGTGCACCCTTCGTACTCTACCGCCATTGTTTCGTCGCTTTCTATGAAAGCTGCCTCCAAAAGTTCTCTTGCGCCCTCGCCGCCGGGAACCTTACCTCCCAAGCGTCGCGCGAGCACCTCCGGAAAGAGCTGCCTCGCGCGCTCCGCGGCTTCTTGCCCGCCGTGCCCGTCGAAAACGCAAAATAACCCCACGGATGGGTTCCCGCGCAGAGGGCATTCCACAAGAATTCGATCCTCTGACTTCATAGGCTTCGATCCTTCGGCGCGAACGACTGCTTGTAACGCCAGCGCCGCGTTCGCCTCGATCGAGACGTCTCTGAAAAAGTGTACGGATACTCGCGGACTCGAGTCTCGCTCGCCCAGCTTGATGACATCACCGTGCGTGATTTTTCGCCACCCTCCGGGCGTGCGCACTGACTCTGATATCGTCATTCCGTTCACGCGCGTGCCATTCAGCGAACCTAGATCCCGCATCGTCCACGCCACGCCGTTCCATCTCACCTTGGCGTGCACGGTCGAAACCTCCGAGCTCTCCACGACGAATCCATTCATCCTACCGCGCCCTATGGTGAACTCATCCATCCCGAGCGACGCCACGTACGTCGCTCCTCGACTCGCACCGGTCTCGACCTCCAGTTTCAAAGCCGGTCGAGACGCCGGCGACCCGGGCGTCGACCTCGTCGATCGCTCCGTTGCGCGCGGCGGCGTCGCGGGCCTGGGCACCTCCCCCGAATCCACCGCCTTCTCCTCGACCGCTCGCGCCGCCGGTCGCGCCTTTTCATTCTCGACCGTTTCCACGCGCGCGTTTTCCCCTCGCTCGCCCTCGTCTCGCTCGATCGTCGCGTCCGTCGTCGCCGCCGCGTCCGCCGCGCTCGCGACCGAGGACCCCGAGAACGACAACCGTTTCCTCGCCCCGTCCTTCGTCGCCGCCGCGCCGCGCGCCGATCGATCGCTCGCGTCGTCGCCGTCGGTTTTCGCCGCGCGCGCGCGCGCTTTCCTCCACGCGAGCGCCGCGACGACGCCCAGCGCGACGACGATTGCGCTCGAGTTCGTTGCGCCGACGCGTCGACCCTTACCCTCCCGCGCGCGCGCCTCGGGCGTCGATCGCGCGTCGTCGTCGGCGCGGCGCGCGGCGCGATCGTCGCGCTCGCGATCGAACGCGCGCTGCGCGGCCTGGCGCCGCGCGCGGCCCATCGGGGCGCGACGCGAATTGACGCGTCGAATCGATGCGACGGCGCGGCGTCAGACCGGCGCGCGCGACGCGACGACGGCGCGGCGCGGCGACGGCGCGGCGACGATGCTCCGACGCGCGGCGCGCGCGGCGCGCGAGCGCGCGCGAACGACGCGCGGCGCGCCCGCGCGGTCGATGCAATTGAGCGCGTTCGACGGGGACAAGACGCGAAAGACGCGCGCGACGGCGGAGGAGATGGCGCGCGAGGCGGAACAGATGGAAGAATTGTCGGTGTTTCGAGCGGTGAGCGGGCTGGTGGCGGCGGCGGCGGGCGGGGGGCTGGTGTTCGCGCTCGGCGCGGGGGCGGTGGCGGGCGTCGCGAGCGGGTTGGCGAGCGCGCTCGGAATGGTGCGGGATGGGAAGGCTCAGAGAGAGCGGGAGAGGGATCGAGAGACGCTGAGGTATGAATTATCGATGGCGTCGGGATGGGGGAGGCAGGCGAGGCGACGAAGGGCGGATATTCAAGCGAAATTGGACGCGCTGGGCGACTGAAGCGCGCGTGAGGATGCTTAGCTTTACAATTGTTATACACGTGAGGACGATCTAATCGGTGCTAGGTTTATCGTCCGCTGCTTTGTTTTGCCCTACTTGTTCTTTTTCTCGCGCGGAGACGTCGTCTGCCGGTTCATTCACGACGGGCGGGGGTACTTTTAATCGAAATGCGCTCGCGAGCGACGCAAGCGCGTCTTCAGACGCATCGGCGCCTGATACCGGCATCTCCTTCATGGAATCGGCGCAAACGTCTAAGTCAACACTCAGCTGCGCGATAATTCGCAAATTGTCTCCCGATTCCAAAGACTGAACTCGCGAAACGATCGACGCGACGGCTTCGTCGCGTACGCGGCCAAGAACGTCTCGTCTGTCGTCTTCAGATAATAATTCACATATGACGCGTCGCAAAGTTCCCATCTCTTTCGTTAACGAAATCGCGAAATCGCTTGCTCCATCGACTTGCTTTACGTTGCCTTCGTCGCGCAGAGACTCGACGATTGAGGCCAAGCGGTGCAAATGGAACTCCACTCGATCGCGCATGATGCTCACGAGCTTGTCGTGAATTTCACTCTTGTGCAGCTTCAAATCTCGCAGCATCCGCTCGAACTCTTGACGAAGAAGGACGTGTTTTGGGCCTTCGATTAGAGCGCACATGGCTTCTTGCAAGGTTGGAAGAAGAGATGCGAAGAGCGAAACGCTCTGCTGCGCCAAACATAAATGTTTCGCAGTGATGGATTTCAGCTTGGACACTTGCATCGCGCCCGCACCCAGAATGAGTTGACACACGGCCGTATTGTACTGCTTCACGAGATCTATCGTTCGATGCGTCACTTCCGTGGAGAGAGACGGAATCTGGCGCGCAAGGCGCACGTAGTCGGTCAACATTTGCAGAAGTAGCACGGCGCTATTCACTGGGTGAAATTTTTCATCCGCCACGACGACGAACGATGCATCGCCTACATCTTCGCTCATGACATCTGGAAGCTTACTCGTACCATCTGCTAATGCGTCTACGAGTGCTTGAAAGTGTTTTGGTAACTTTGCGAGCGCCCACGTCTCACATTCTAGCAAAGATACGAGCTTTGTTGAAGCCGTGGCGTGTTGCTCGCGGATGAACGCTTTGCTTTGATTTGCAACCGTTGAACGAAGGCTGAGACAGCGATGCTTGCCAAGCGATTCGGCCAAGTCTAAGAATCCGTTCGTCGCATCCATGATTCGCATGAACTCTCGAGCGCTCAAGTTGATGTTCATGGGAGCTCGAATGCCAAGAATTTTCGCAAATCGTCCTTGTGCGATGTCTATGACTTTATTCAAAGCCTCATTAGACGTCGCCAAAGCGGTCTGCGAGCACACGTAATCAAAGTTTGTCGCGGCTTCGTGCGCGGCCAATATTAAATTTTCATCGATCGAACGAAGCTGCGTTAAAGCCTCTTCATCGTTACCGATGACGCCACGAATTACGAGTTTGATTTGGTTGGCCCGTTCAAAGTACGCGTTGAACGTCTCTGTCAACGCCACGAGCATCTCCACAAAGACCTCACCGGGTAACTTTCGAATAGCATTCGCGTACGCGGAGTCAAACACGCCTTCTTCCATGGACGTCGTCGAGCTCTTGACTCGCTCCCCCGTGACTCGACTGAGCATCACGTCCACGGCGACGTGCTCGATTTGGCGCACGTCTTCCGACATAGCAGACGACCACGCCTCGAGTGCATCGCAAACAAAGGAACTTCCGGAAAATAACAGTGCGATAAAAGGTGGAATCGTAGTGTCGAGCACGTTTCCTCTCTTATCGCCAAACTGGGGCGCTTCGTTGAAATTCGCAGCCGGCGGTTTCAATCCGTTCGCCGCGGCAACCTTTGACAGATGTTCGAGTGTTTTCGGGGAGACGACAGCCTTGGCGTCCCTCGGTAGGCTTGCACCCGCTACGAAATCACCAATCATGACGTTTCGCACTTTACTGACCGTCCGTTCGATGTGCTCTGGAAGCTTTCTGAAACACGACAACTCGGCGAGCACTCTGTCATCCGCCAAAGTTTTCCTAATATCCTCTGCGATTTGCAGCGCGCCTGGATAATCCGTACTCTCAACGAAAACGTCCATATCCAAACGCATTTGTTGAAGCGCGGCGATGGATGCAAATTTTTCAGTCAATCCTTGCATTTTGTCCCGCTTGTCGTTCAAGTCTATCATGAGCTGCCCCGGCTTGACCAAGTGTTCGCCAATGTTCCTGACGGTTTGACGCATCGAACCAACCGTGATTTGGGTCTCCGTCATCGAGTCGTGAAGATCGCGCAGTTCCTTGAGCGCATCAAAGAACTCATCGCTCTTCGCGATGATCTCTCGAATCAAATGCTGCTCGATCGTATCCAAGTGTGCGCTTAAATGTTCCTGCGCATCCATGGAAGCGCGCGCTAGATTCCGCAAGCTCTGATCCTCTAATCCCGCACACGCCCGTGCAAACGTCTCCGGTCGACTCAAATCAAACGTCTCGTCGAAGAACAAGTCCGGCACGCTGCTTAATTCACTCACGCCCTCTTCTAATTCGTACCGCCGCAACCGCGCCTCGCTCCGCTCCTCCGGCGTCGCTCGCGCCGCCGCCGCGTACGCTCGCTGCTCCACGAACTCCGCGTAGCGCTCCCGCGTTCGTCGTAGATACCCCTCAAAGTCTTTCATCGAAACCTCTGGCAGCAGACTCGCCGACGTCCCCGGCGCCCGCGCGCTCGCGCTCGGCGTCCCGCTCACGACGCTCTCCAACGCGCGCGCCACGCTCGCATCCAACCCCACGCTCGCCACCATCGCGCTCAGCGTCCCCATCGCGCGCGTCCTGACGTCATCCTCATCGTCTTCTTCCGCGTGCACGATCGAACTGAGATAGGCGTACCGCCTCGCCGACGCCAACGACGCCATCGCCGACGCATCCGCATCGTTCGAACGCGCCATCGCGCGCCGTCCCGAAGCGTTTTCTCGTCGCCGCGCGCGCCGCGCGCCGAGATCGCCCCCCTTGACGACGCCTCGCGCGCTCGCGCGCGTCCCGCCGCGCGAGCCGCGCGCGCGCGTCCGTGTGTGCGTCGCTGCGGCCGCGCATCGCGCGCGCGGGACGCCCGCGTCGAACCGCCGCCGTCACACCGCGACGCATTCGAGGCGTCATGTCGGACGAATCCGAGGCCAGGGAATTCCCGGTGGTGTGCGAGGACTGCCTCGGCCCCAACCCGTACGTGCGCGTGCAAAAGATGCCGCTCGGCGGCGAGTGCGCGATCAGCGGTCGCCCCTTCACCGTGTTTCGCTGGCGACCCGGGAACGAGGCGAGGTACAAGAAGACGGTGGTGTGCAAAGAGATCGCGCAGGCGAAGAACGTGTGCCAGGTGTGCCTGCTGGATTTAGATTACGGGATACCCGTCGCCGCGCGGGACGCCGCGCTGGGACGCGCGGGAGGGAGCGCGCTGCCGTCGAGCTCGGTGAACCGGGATTTCGCGGTGAATGAGATCGCGAAAAAGCTGGACGAGGGCGAGGACGCGTACGAGAAGGATGGGAAGGAGAAAAATAACGAACTGTTGATGCGGTTGGCGAGGAAGAAGCCGTATTATAACAAGAATAAAACGCCGATATGCACGTTTTGGTTGAGAAACGCGTGCACGAGGAACGATTGTCCGTATCGACCTTGCAACGGGGATACGCACATGCCGGAACTGAGCGCGGCGCCAGAGTTGAGAAAGCAAAATATTAAGGATAGATACTTCGGGACGAACGATCCGGTGGCGGAACAAATGCTCAAACGCGCGAAAGAGCGACCGAGCCAAAAGTTGACGCCACCCGAAGATGCGAGCATCACCACGTTGTTTGTAGGCGGCGTCGACCCGGAAAAGGTCACCGAGGACGACATCAACTCGCGCTTCTATCAGTACGGCGAAATCAAGGGCATTCGCGTGATTGGGACGAAGAAATGTGCGTTCATCACTTTCGCCACGCGCGAAGGTGCGGAGAAGGCGGCGGAAGATGCGGCGATAAATCTCGAAATCAACGGAGAGCGATGCCGACTCCAGTGGGGCAAGTCGGCGGCGAAAAAAGCGAGCGGCAACCAAGGGTCTGCGCCGGCACCGCCACCAACCGTGATGATGATGGCTCCAGGTGTGGAAGCTCCAGCGAATGGGCAGGCTTTACCGCCAGATATGCCGGCGCATGTGGCGATCCCCATGCCTGCGCCGGCCGCGGTGGGGCACGCGACCAAGTACCCGTCGATGGATCCTTCGCAGATGGGAGCGGTTTCAAAGAAGCAGGAAGCCGAGAAGTAGACGGATCATTTAGTAACGAAACACTCATTGATTGAATAGCGAAACGAAAATAACTGCATTAAAAATCTACGCCTCGGTCTTTCTCAATTCTTGGGTGAGCTTGATCCAGGAGTCGAGCGTTTTGCCCGCCTTGCCGCTCTCGTGCGCCTCTCTCGCCATGGCGATGCCTTCCACGACGTCCTTCGCTTGCTGCGCGGCCGCCATAGCGACGCCGGCATTCAAAATCAGGGTCTCGGCGACCGGGCCCTTCTCACCCTCCAACGCGGCTCGCAAAATTCTCGCGTTTGTCGTCGGGTCGCCGCCGCGCAAATCCTCGAGCGTGCACGGCTTAATGTCGACATCCTTCGGCTCGAACGTGTACGCGCGCGTGCCGCTCGGCGTCACCTCGACGACGTCCGCGGGTCCCGCCGGCGTGAGTTCGTCCAATCCCATGGAGTGCACGATCAACGCCTTCTTCATCCCAAGCTTCATCAACGAGTCCGCCATGAGTTGCTGCACCCCCGTGCTGTACACGCCGACGAGCGCGTACTTGCTGTGCGCCGGGTTCAACATCGGGCCCAACATGTTAAACGCCGTTCGCACCTTGAGCGCCTTGCGCACGGGCGAGACCTTCGCCATCGCCGGATGATATCTCGGCGCGAACATAAATCCGACGCCGACTTCCTCGACGCAGCGCTTCATGCTCTCCGGTCCCAGCTCGATGTCCACGCCGAGCGCCTCCAGCACGTCGCCCGACCCGCACAGCGAAGACACCGATCGCGAACCGTGTTTCGCCACCTTCGCTCCCGCCGCGGCGGCCAACACGCACGATCCAGTGGAAATATTCACCGTGCCCGCGTCGTCCCCCCCCGTGCCGACGATGTCCAGCACGTCGTCCCCCGCGTCCACCGTCACCGCTCTCGACTGCATCGCTCGCGCCAACCCCGCCATCTCGCTCGCCGTCTCCCCCTTCGCCCGGAGCAGCACCAAAAACGCCGCGATCTGCGTCGGATCCGCGTCCAGCAGCGCCTCCATCGCCGCGTGCGCGTCCTCCTCGGATAAATCCGCCCCCTCGCACAAATCCTCGATCACCTTCCGCAGATCCACCGCCGCGCGCCTCGCCGTCGCCCGCGCGACGACCGCGCGTCCCGCGCGCCCGTTCCCGCACCCTCGCGCGCGTTCCCATCGCCTCGCGCGCATCGTCGTCGACGCGATCGTCGCGCTCGGTCCCTCCATCGTCGTCGCGCGTCGTCGTCGCGTCGCCGTCGTCACCGCACCGCGCGTCGCCGTCGCCGCGGGCGCGTTGAACGCGCGCATCGCGCTCGGATCGCGCGCAGTCTTCGCGCGTCGGCCGCGTCGCGTCCCGGTGTGCGACGCGCGCGCGCGCGAGCGATCGGCGTCGCCCGGCGTCCGCGCGGTCACGTGTCGCGCCCGGGACGGGGTTTCGTACGACGCGCGCGCGTCGCGCATCGCACTCGGGGATGGCGTTCGAAGACGATCGAGTACGCGCTCGTGCATCGATAAAAAGTTGGCGCCGACGCGCGTCGCGATTCGTCGCGCGCGATTCGCGGCGCGCGAAAAAACGGCGCGCGAAAAAACGGCGCGGCGACGCGAGCGCGACGCGCGAAGACGCGGACCGATCGACGCGACGACGCGCGAGCGAACGGACCGACCGACGACGGACGAAGGACGACGGACGACGGACGAAGGACGACGGAAGGGATCGTTGAGGCGAGGCGATGTCGTGGGGACAGGCGGCGACGCAGGCGCCGGCGAACCCGAACGGGGACTTTCTGGTGGCGAATCCGCCGAACGATGGGATAAGCTCGCTGTCGTGGTCGCCGACGGGGAATTTTTTGGTGGCGACGGCGTGGGACGGAGACGTGCGTGAACGCGCGAGGCGAACGCGAACGCGAACGCGAACGAGCGAACGAGCGAACGAGCGAACGACGGGGACTGACGAGACGACGCGGTGCGTCGAGACGCGATGTAGGTGTATTGCTATGAGGTGGCGAACAATGGGCAGGCGATGCCGAAGGCGTCGACGAAGCACGAGGCGCCGGTGCTGTGTAGCTCGTGGTCGAGCGACGGCGCGAGCGTGTTCACGGGCGGGTGCGATAACATCGCGAAGAAATGGGACTTGGCGAGCGGGCAGGCGACGCAGATCGCGCAGCACGATGGGCCGATCAGACACATGGCGTGGATCGAACAGGTGGGGTTGTTAGTCACCGGATCTTGGGATCGAACGTTGAAGTATTGGGACACGCGTCAGCCGAATCCCGCGCTCCAGGTTCAGCTCCCCGAACGGTGTTACGCGTTAGATGTCACGCACCCTTTGCTCGTCGTGGGATGTGCCGAGAGACAGATTCAGATTTTCAACTTGAGCAACCCGCAAGTGCCGTACAAGCAGTTGTTATCGCCGCTCAAGTATCAGACGCGATGCGTCGCCACGTTTCCCGATCGCTCGGGCTACTTGGTCGGCTCCATCGAAGGACGCGTCGCGGTTCAGCACGTGGAAGACAATTTGCAAAGCAAGAACTTTACTTTCAAATGTCACAGAGAAGGCACGCAAGACATTTACGCCGTCAACTCCATCTCGTTCCACCCGACGTTTGGAACGTTCGTCACCGCGGGCGCCGACGGCAACTTCAACTTTTGGGACAAGGATAGTAAGCAACGCCTAAAGAACATGACCAAGTGTTCGGCACCCATCTCGTGCGGGAACTTCAATCGCGATGGGACGATTTACGCGTACGCGGTGTCGTACGATTGGAGCAAGGGCGGTGACAACCCGCTGTCAAACACGCCGAATAACATTTACTTGCACGCCGTGAACGAAACAGAAGTCAAGCCGCGGCCGGCGAAGAGCGGAATCGGTCGTCGATAACGACCTAGCGATAACGAATTAGCACGGTAGGAAGTTGTATCAACCTCGTTTTCCTTCTAAGGTATTCAAAAACATTGATTACAAGCGAGTTAAAAGCGGCTTCGACGACTCGATCGACTCGCAGTCGATGGAAGCTTCAATCTTCGCTAGAGTCGCGCCGAACGCGCACGCCTCGAGAACGATGTGTTTGAGCTGATTCACGTGCACCGACACGCGTTGCTCGTCTGCGGTATCGTTTCCTCCGTTTCGATGCGGTTTGCGCCGAAACTGCCCCAGACTCGTCAGCACTCGTCCTCGATCGCCGGCGAAGAGCGAGGCGACGTGCAGTTGCAACACCTCCGTCGCCTCTACAGAGGCGATGCGCGCCGCGTGCGCGCGCGCGGACGGACCCATCTCGTCGATGTACTCTTTCAGCGAAACCATATCGTTTTGAATCTGAATTCCCCCCGGAACTCGCAAGGGAACCGGCACCTCGTACCCGGCGACGCGCGACGCGACGGCGCTCGGCGTCGAACCCTCGAGCGCCTTCAAGCCGCTGCGCAACACGCCGTACCGCGCCAACTTTTTGGGATACGCCAGCTTTTCCAAGTGCACGAAGTCGACGTTCGTCGATACGAAGTGCTCGAGCTCTAACCTTCGCTCGCTCGCCTGTAAAAAGTAACCGAAAGACGCGCACTTTGAGTAGACGTCCGCCAACGTCGACGTCTTCACCGCGTGCGTCAACCCGACTTTATGCGAATGCTTGGACACGTTATCGATCACGCGCAGCACCAAATTGATCATGAACTCATCCGAACCTTTCGGTAAGAGCTCCTGAAGCCGTTGACATCGATGCATCAACCGCAAGCGCCCTCGCCCGTCATCCGCCGCGCTCTCCCGCGCGTCGCTCGCCTCGCCGCCGCCGCCGCCCGCTCGCACGACTTCCCGCGCCGCGCTCAGGTACATGATATCCTCCACCTCCATCCTCGTCATCGCCGCGCGTCCGATCACGCAATCCCGATCGCACTCCGCGCTCTCCGCGCCCTCCCCCGCGGTGTACCCCATCGCGACGAGCTCCCTGAGCGCGCGTCTCGCGTCTCGCTCGAACCCTCGCCCGCCCTCCCTCGCGAGCGTCTCCCGCAGCCTGTCCCCCGCGCTCGTCCGACACTCGATCCCGATCGCGCGCGTCGCCTCACCGCCATCGTCATCACGATCCCCACCGTCTCTCATCGCTCGCGCCCTTCGCATCGCTCGCGTCGCTCGCGTCGCTCGCGTCGCGTCCCGTCGTCGCGCGTCGTCGTCGCGCCGCGTCGTCGTCGTCGCGCCTCGTCCCGTCGCGCGCGCGACCGCGCGTTCCATCTCGATCGATCGCGCGCGCGCCCGTTCGACGTCGGCGATCGTCACGCGGTCGCGCGATTCCCCGCGATCGTCCCGTCGCGTCGCGTCGCGCTCGGCGCGCGCGATTCGATTCGCCGCGTGTCGGCAATCGTCGTAACCGCCGAATGCGCGAATTTCCTTCCCGGTGCGCGATTCGCGTCGCGTCGCGTCGCGTCGCGTCGAGGCGTCGCGCTCGATCGATCGATCGATCGTCGCGCGTTCGCGTCGCGTCGCGAAGGATCAAGGCGCTCGAGCGCGGCGCGTCGTCGTCCGCCGTCGCGCGCCGTCGACGCGATCGATGGGTCCCCTCGACGGCGTTCGGGGTTCATTATATACCGGATCCGTGACTTCAATAAGAGCGTCGTGGTCGTATAATAATAGTAGAGCGTCCCCGCGATCGTCCCCGCGATGGGTCTCGTCGTGGTTTATATACGTCACTGGATCACGTATTCACATACATGAATACGGGATGTAAAACACCCCGGTCCGTCGCGCGGGGCGACGCGTCGGCGCGGCGTCAAAGCGACGCGCGTCGACATGGCGACGCCCGCGCGAGGTCTCGCGACGCCCGCGGTCGGGCGACGGCGCGCGTCGCGACGCGGTCGACGCGCGGCGCGACGCGCGGCGCGGGACGACGGCGCGACGACGGGGCGACGCGACGCGCGGAAGACGCGCGACGACGACGACGACGACGGCGCGACGGCGCGCGGCGGCGACGGGGGCGGGACGCGGCGAGGGCTCGCGCGCGCGATCGCGGGAATGGTGGTGATGCGCGCGGCGGCGACGCGCGCGCGCGGATTCGAGACGGCGCGCGCGGCGAGCGGGGACGACGGGGTGGTGGAGCTGACGCCGGAGAATTTCGAGCGCGAGGTGACGAGACGCGAGGGGGCGGTGTTCGTGGAGTTTTACGCGCCGTGGTGTCCGTACTGCAAGCGATTGGAACCGATTTGGGAGGAATTGCCGGAAAAGCTCGAGGAAGCGGGGTCGAAGACGCGCGTGGCGAGGATGAACGTGGACGCGTACGCGGATTACGCGAGCGCGTACGCCGTCACCGGGTTTCCGACGCTGATGCTGTTCGAGAACGGGCGACCGGTGGGGGCGAAGACGGGGTTGGTGGACATGACGACGGCGATGAAGTACGCGGGGGTGCGAGACGAGGGGGTTTTAGCCAAGTTTGCGCCGGAAAAGAAGCTCGACAAAATTCTATCCGGGGCGCAGGTGGAGTACGTGCAGGGCGAGCTCGGGGAGGTGCGGAAGGAATTGGGAGGGATACAAGACCCGGCGTCGCGCGCGCGCGCGCTGGAAGCGCTGCAACAAGTGGAGTCCATCGTCGGCGTGCGGGCGCTTTAGTTTGCGCTGCGTGCTACCTAGGTTGTTGTTATCTAAAAAGAATTCTAACGCTGTTTCACCGTCGATTTTTTCGTCACGACTCGGAGGAGCGAGAGTAGCGCCGCGGGGGTGACGCCGGAGATTCGACTCGCGCGCGCGAACGTCGTCGGGCGCACCGCCTCGAGCTTTTCTCGATCTTCGAGAGATAAATTGTCGATGGCGGAGTAATCAAAGGTTTCCGGAATCGCGAGCTCTTCCTCGCGGCGCATGTCGTCGATATCCTGCGCCTGGCGCTCGATGTACGGTTTGTAATACGCCTCGATCGCCGCGCACTCGAACGCGCTTCGATCTTCTTCGTTTACAGAACGCAGCGCTCGCACGTGCGGATCCAAAGGACCGAGGACGTCCGCGACGACGCGGAGAATTTTGTCGACGTCCCAACCTTGCGCCAACATATTGGACGCGCTGAGATGTCGACCGTGCTTGGCGATCGGTAGGTCCGGCGCGTACGCTTGCCATCGAGATGGTATGAGCGTGATCGCGTCGAGTGCACCACCGGCTTGTTCGACCAACGTGCGTCGTCTGGCCGCCGCGCGAGCGCGCTCCGCGGAGACGACGCCGTACCGTTCGCCGAGTTCTGTGAGACGCAGATCCGCGTTGTCGGAACGAATGCTCAACCGATACTCCACGCGCGAGCTGAACATGCGGTATGGCTCGCTCGTGCCTCTGCTCGTCAAATCATCCACGAGAACGCCGAGGTAGCTAGAGTATCGCGGTACGACAAATTCTTCGCCGTCGACGCTCGCCGCATTGGCTCCAGCGATGACGCCCTGCGCCGCGGCTTCTTCGTATCCAGTCGTGCCGTTGATCTGTCCCGCTAAGAACAAACCCTGTATGCGCTTCGTCTCCAAAGTTATTCGCAATTCTCGCGGATCCACGTAATCGTACTCGACGCCGTATCCGGGGCTGAGTATCACGGCGTTTTCCAAACCGGGAATGGTGCGAACCATTTCTTTCTGCAATTCGGGTTCTAGATTATTCGTGATTCCATTCGGATAAACGACATCGGTGTTTAAACCTTCCGGTTCGAGCCAAATTCGATGGGTACGCCCTGGAAATCTTCTCACTTTAGACTCGATGGATGGACAATATCTCGGCGTCGTCGGCGATTCGACGTCGTCGAGCTCGTACTTTGACTTAGGCGCTGCCGCGATGTACTTTTCAGTCTCCGACGTTGTATACGTGCTATGGCACATTATTTGCCGAGCGGGTGGTTTCCACGCCTCCGCGTGCACCGGTCGACTCGACGAGGTGAACGCAAAAGGGACCGGGACTGCGTCCCCTGGTTGAGGCGCGCACGCGGACCAATCAATCGTCTTCCCATCCAATCTCGGCGGTGTCCCGGTCTTCATGCGTCCCATCTTAAAACCTATACCATAAAGTGTTCGCGCCAAGCTGTGCGCCGCCTCGCCCGCTTTTAAATCTGCCTGTTGCGTGGTATCGTTTGCGAGTCTTCCCGCGACGACGCGCTTGGAGCCGATGTGCAACACGCCGTTCAAAAACGTCCCAGTCGTGATCACCACTGATTTCGCGCGCAACGTGCGCCCATTGTCTAAAACTACCCCTCGCATCACTCCTCGCGATCCATCGCTCGCGTGGTCAATGTCTAAGTCCACCACCGCCGCGTCGACGACGTCCAAGCCGCCGACGGCGCTCACCAACCGTTGTATCTCTCCCTTGTACAACTCGCGATCCATCTGCGCCCGCGCCCCTCGAACCGCCGGGCCTTTGCTCGAATTCAACATCCGAAACTGAATGCCTCCCCCATCCGCGGCGCGCGCCATCAAACCATCGAGCGCGTCGACCTCGCGCGCGAGCGTTCCTTTGCCCAAGCCGCCGATGGAGGGGTTGCAGCTCATCTCTCCGATCGTTTTATACGGATTCGGCGTCACCAACGCCGTGCGCGCGCCTTTCCTCGCGGCCGCCGCCGCGGCTTCGGTCCCGGCGTGCCCTCCACCGACGACGACGACGTCGAAATCGAGCGCGAGGTCGCGCGCGGCGAAGGACGCGGCGGCGAAGGACGCGGCGTGGGACGTCGACGCCGAGGCTCGCGCGGTGCGCGCGAGCGCGACGCGCATCGCGACACCGGTCGTGAGATCACCGCTCGCGCGAGCGCGCGTCGCGCGCGACGAGATGTGCGCCCGGCGAGGCGTCGGGGCGGCGCGGTGTTCTCGCACTGCGTTGAGTTTATGACAAAGTATGCGAACAATGATTGAGGGGAATAGAGTTTAATCGATCGTTTGCGGGGCGTTTAAGCACCCGGGCGCTTGCTGGCCTTGATGCCCGCGATCGCCGCGGCGTAGTCCGGAGAGTTGAAGACGGCGGAGCCGGCGACGAGGGCGTTGGCGCCGGCTTCGATCACCTTGTACGCGTTTGCCGGGGACACGCCACCGTCGACTTCGATCCACGGGTTCACACCCTTGGCGACGCACATTTTCTTGATTTGCGCAATCTTCTCGACTTGAGATTCGATGAACGATTGACCGCCGAAGCCCGGGTTGACGGACATGACGAGGATCAAGTCGACCTCTTCGATGATGTACTCGAGCACGTTCACGGGCGTCCCCGGGTTGAGCACGACGCCCGCCTTGCACCCCAAATCCTTGATTTGGTTGATTGTGCGGTGCAAGTGAATCGTCGCCGCGCCTTCGGCGTGCACGGAGATGATATCCGCGCCCGCTTTCGCGAAATCCGCCACGCGAAGCTCCGGCTCCACGATCATCAAGTGGCAGTCCAGCACCTTATCCGTCACCGGTCGAATCGCGTCCACGACCAACGGTCCGATCGTGATGTTCGGCACGAATCTCCCATCCATGACGTCCACGTGCACCCACTCCGCGCCAGCCTTATCGATCGCTTGGATCTCCTCGCCGAGCTTCGCGAAGTTGGCGCTCAGGATGCTCGGGGACACGATGATGCTGTTTTTATCGCACGCGTCCACCTTGGCGTTCGCGCTGACGCGCACGCTTTGGCGCGCACCGCGCGTGCGGTTGTTTTGGCTCGCGCGCGCGCACACCTTGACGCCGGTAAACGAAGACGCGGACAACATGATCCCGATCGATTCGACGGCGAGTGCGGGGCGTTACCCTCGCACGTCAGGTTTTCGCGGCGAGGGGCGGCCCCGCGATCCAAAATTCGGACATTCGGGTATACGAGCGTGTCTGATCACTATATTATCACAGAACGGGTCGTGTGGGTAACGTCGTATTCCACGACTCGTTCGCGCGATGTCGACAGCCCCGATGGCGACGACGCGCGCCCGTCGCGCCGTCGCCGCCTCACTCGACGACGACGACGCGCCTCGATGTTCGCCGCGACTTCGTTGTCCTCCGCGACGCGCGCGACGTGCGCGATCAAGGTGCGTGGACGCGCGCGAAAAGTGATCGACGCGGGGGGGGGGCGCGCGAACCCGCGCGCGAAGGACGCGACGACGACGACGACGACGACGCGCGCGAGGAGGCGGGACGCGGACGCGGGCGATGGCGCGAGGGGTGACGCGCGCGCGAACGCGCGATGACGAACGACGGTCGAGGGATGGGCGGAGGAAATTACGTTCGACGACGCGCGCGCGCGGCGTGGGCGGGAGTCGGGAGGGATGGCGGGCGGGGGGGGGGCAGGGTGAAATCGTCATCTTTGGGAAACCCTGAAACCCGAGCGCGAGGCGAGGGCGAAGGGCGAGCGAGGGCGAAGGGCGAGGAAGCGCGTGGACTGACGAAGTGGGTGGTTTTTTACGATGATGTAGGTTTCCGGACGCAGTGCGCCCAAGCGCGCCGCGACCGTGGTCGTGCGCGCCGAGGGCGACGCCGCGGCGGAGGATGAGTACACCGCGCTCAAGCCGACCAAGGTGAAGGATTTCAAGGATTTGTCCAACGAGGCGCTTTTGGAGGAGGTGACGAAGAGCAAGAAGATGTTGTTCCAGTTGCGCATGCGTCAAAGCACGCGTAAGGAGTTCAAGCCGCACCACTTCGGTATCTTGAAGACCAAAGTTGCGCAATTGTACACTGTCAAGCGCGAACGCGAGGTTGCGGAGGGCGTGAACAAGCGCGACTCGCGAGAGTTGAAGTTCAAGGAGCGCACCGCGAACATTTACCTTTGATTTCATGGCGTAAAATTAGCGAACAATTAATTCTTAGCGAATATGAGTAATGCGAAAACGAGCAATTGCGTTCAACCACCGCGTTCGACGACGACGACGACCGCGCTCGAGGGGCTCGTTTTTCGCGCGCGCGCGCGTTTACAAAGGCTATTGAAAGCGTGCCGAATCTAAGTCGTAAAAGTATGGCTAATGAGGAATCAAATTTATCGTGTCTCGAAGTATCAACGACGCGCCCGAAATCAACAGGAACAGCACGCCCGCGCCCGTGATGCTTTGCTCAATTTCGAGCGGAATCTTCTTCCCGCCCCGCGCGGCTTCGATGGCGATGAGTAGTAGAAATCCACCGTCGAGCGCTGGTAAAGGAAGCAAGTTGACGATGGCGAGGTTAATGTTGATGACTGCTGCGAACTGATACAGCCCACTGACATCGCTTCGCATCACCTCTGCCCCCGTGGCCACGATGGCGATGGGCCCGCTCACCTGCGACTTGTTGTCGTCAAAGTGCAGGAACAAACCAGAGAGGCTTTTCCACACCAAAGCCGTCAACCGAGCGAATTCATTACCGGCCAACGAAGCGGCCTCGATCGGATTGCTCGCGATATGTTTGGATACGCTCGAGTTGGATTCGAGCTTGACGCCGACTTTACCGTCGCCAGTCGGCGTCGCGCTCGGGCGCAACTCGACAATCTTCACCTCGGGCGCCCCGTCCGCGCCGATTCGCATGAGCTCGAATTTCAAGACATCGTTCGGCGAGTTTTTCACCGCGTTCACGACTTTACCCACCGATTTCCCGCTCGCCGCCAGTTTTTCGCCGTCGACGGATAAAATGATATCGCCCGCCTCGATGCCCGCGTCTCGCGCGACCGACGAACTCGTAAACGCCTTGACGACGACTCCGGGTTCAAATTTTTGCTCCGCGAATCCAACCGTGGTGACTTGGTTGTACAAAATCCCGAACGCAAAAAGCACGTTGGCGATGATGCCCGCGGAGACGACCAACGCGCGATCGCTCGTCGGCCTGTTGCGCAACAAATCCGGATCGTCCTCCGGGTACGGACAATCCTCATCATCGTCCGGAAACGCCACGTATCCCCCGAGCGGGATCGCTTTCAAGCTATACTCCACCTCCGGTCCGCGATACGTGAAAAGATTCGGCCCGAACCCCACCGCGAACGCGTTCACGTGTATCCCCCGCGCTCGCGCCGCGAAAAAGTGCCCGCACTCGTGCGCCGTGATGATCACCGCCAGCACCCCGATCGCCGTTATCACGCTCCCCGGTCCCTCAAAATCGATCCCCATCGCGCTCGCCATTCCGAGCGTCGCGAGCGCGCGACCGTTCGCGCGCGTCCCTCCCTCCCTCCCCCCCGCGTTCGCGTCCTCGCGTCGTCGCGTCGTCGTCCTTCGCGCCGTCGTCCCGCCCCCACCGTCGCCGCGCGCCGCGCCCGCGTCGCGCGCCCGCGTCGCGCCATCGCTTCCCGGCGTCACTTTCGCGCGCCCTCGCGCGTCTCCCGCGCCTCCGCGCGCCGCGCGCCGTCGTCCCGTCGTCGTCCCCGTCGTCGTCGTCGTCGTCGTCGTCGTCGTCGTCATCGCGCGCGTCGCGCGCCCGCGTCCACGGCGAATCGTCGCCGCGCGCGCGGTCGAGGCGCACCGCGCCGCCATGTCGATCGCGATCGCGATCGCGCCGCCGTCGCGCGGTGCGGCGCGCGCGTCGCGGCCGTCGTCGCGGCGCGCGCGAGACACCCGAGCGTCGACGCGGTCTTCGCCACGCGAGGGTCGTCGACGCGGTCTTCGCCACACGAGGGTCGTCGCCAAGAGAGGGTCCGAACGACGCGACGCCTCGCGCCCGCGCGCGGCGACGCGAGAGGGC